>Ga0209415_10007071_pt1 | contig 19688 bp, 16 predicted proteins | sample PeaSoiSIISIP2007_FD_187696 | JGI IMG/M metagenome (GOLD analysis project Ga0209415, IMG submission 187696) | Peat soil microbial communities from Weissenstadt, Germany - SII-SIP-2007 (SPAdes) (version 2) | ecosystem: Environmental > Terrestrial > Soil > Wetlands > Peat | place: Germany... | reverse complement strand
GACTTGTTGGTGTTTCTCGAAGGAGCCGGAACGATCCGCTGGAATAATGAACATGCGACCTACGAGCCGGCGCATGTCTGGATGATTCCCGCGGGGCTTGGCGCGTATGAAATCGCGCCCGGCGCCCGTACCTCTTTGTTGCGGACGTACGTTCCGCGCGAAGCCGGTGAGTTCGGTCCGGCGCTCAGCGGCAAAGGTGTGAAGGAAGCCGATTGGTCGCGGCTGGTGCACCGATGAGCGGCGCGCGAGGAAATCGCAGTCTCGGTTTGTAGATCGCGGCTTTACAGCTGGCGGAAAAGGGCTCAGTTAGCGATCCCCTCCGTGGTGGAAGCTCAATATTCCGAGCGCCATAGGCGCGTCGGACGTTAGTCCAACCCGGAACGGTTGGGAGACCAAAGAACGTCGCGCGAAGCGCGTACCGAATGCGCAGCTTCTCTTGCAGCAAGTATTTGCGTTTCGGTCCCCAGGCTGTGCGCCACGTGCTATGTTAATTCGTCGCAGGGATTGAGACGCGCGACCAGCTCATTTGTAACTCTCAATGAAACCACGCGCAAAAGCTGGGAAAAAAACAAAGCGGCTTCCCGCCTGTGCCGTTCTCCTCGCCGGAGGACGGGGCACGCGTTTTTGGCCGCGCAGCCGCACGCGCACGCCGAAGCAGCTGCTCAATATCGTCGGGACCCAGACGATGCTGCGGGAGACGATGGCGCGCCTTTCGCCGCTTTTCTCAGCGCGGAACGCCTGGATCGTCACGAACACCCAGCAAGCCTCGGCTGCGAAGCGCGAAATGCGTGGGGTTCCGGTGTCCCACGTCCTCGCCGAGCCTGCCGGATGCAACACGGCTGCCGCCATCGGTCTCGCGGCCGTTCATCTGGTACACGAACACGGCGACGCGCTTATGGCCGTGCTTCCTTCGGACGCCTATATCGCGGACGCGGCGGGCTATCGCGGTCTGGTCCGCGCGGCGCTCGAGCTTGCGCGTACGCCCGGAAACTTGGTCGTCATGGGCATTCCGCCCTCGCGTCCTGAAACCGGATACGGCTATATCGAACGCGGACAAATCGCATCGCGGCCCCGCGGTGTTCCGGCTTACGCCGTCCGGCGCTTCACCGAAAAGCCGGCTCTGCCAGTCGCCCGAAAGTACGTTTCTTCCGGAAAATATCTCTGGAATGCCGGGATGTTTTTCTGGCGCGCCTCGACGTTCCTTGAGAACCTCGCGCGATTTCTTCCGGAGACGCACGACGCCTTGCGGGAGCTGGCCAAGTCAATCGGCACGCCGCGATATGCGCGGGCGTTGCGGCGCATCTATCCGCCGCTGGAAAATATTTCGGTGGATTACGCCGTCATGGAGCCGGCCACGCGTACGCGAAACGCTTCGCGCGTCTTCGTCATTCCCGCCAAGGTCGGTTGGAGCGACATCGGCTCGTGGGCCGCCGTCTACGAACTTCTGGCGGCGAAGCGCGGCGCGAATGTGTCCGCGGGTGCCTCGTTCACGCTCGATGCGGATGGCAACTATCTCTGGAGCCCGAAGAAATTTGTCGCCGTCATCGGCGTGCGCGATCTCGTCCTCGTCGAAACAGGCGACGCGCTGCTCCTCTGTTCCCGCGAACGCTCGCAGGACGTCGGCAAAATCGTGAAATGGCTCGAGGAAAAAGGCATTCATCGCCTGCTCTAATTCCGGACTTCCTCGCCGGATTCTTTACACCAACAACCGTTTGAAATTCCCCCCAATTCATGTCAGCTTCGATGCGGAGCTACTTGTGTTCGAGATGTGCAGCGCAGCATCGGCGAAACGGCACGGGGCCACGAGGCTCACGAATTCGCGCGCGCATATATCTCAGTCGCTCGAATCGCCGCGTTCGATTTGGAGACCACGGTTCACGCGTCACGAGCCACGAGTCCCAAATCACGCACTACCGCTCCAATTTCTAATCGACACAGTGGCGATTAGAAACCCCTCTAACTCATTGAAAACAAAGGATTGTGGTCTTGTCTAATCGACACGGATCGGGCCCTCCCGAACTCGCCATCAAGTTCGGCACCGACGGCTGGCGCGGCGTCATCGCCGAGGATTTCACGGACGAAAACGTCCGCAAGGTCGGGCACGCGATTGCCCGCTACGTGGTTCGCGCTGAAAAGTCCGGCGCGGGCGTCGTCGTCGGCTATGACACGCGGTTCGCCTCCGAGCGTTTCGCGCGCGTGGCCGCCGGGGCGGTGGCAGCCACCGGCACGCCGGTATGGCTCGCGACGGAAGCGTGTCCCACGCCCGCTGTTTCGTTGCTTGTGCGGAAGCGGGACGCCGCCGGCGGAATTCAAATCACGGCCAGCCACAATCCGTATCGCTGGAACGGGGTGAAATTCAAGGCGAGCTACGGGAGTTCGGCGTCGCCCGCCATCGTGGCTCAGGTGGAGCAAGAACTCGCGCGAGTCCTTCGCGATGGCGTCCCCACACTCCCGCCGCGCAACGATCTGATCCATCCGCTCGATGTGCGCACGCCGTATCTCGAGACGCTGGCCGGCCTAGTTGATTGGGACCGCCTGCGCGCGTCGAAATTTCGTTTCCTGATTGACCCGATGCACGGAGCGGGCCGCGGATTGCTGCTCGAGCTGTTTCGCCGACACGGAATCGAAGCCGGCGAAATCCGCGGTAATCGGGACCCGCTTTTCGGCGGCGTGAATCCGGAACCGATCGAGCCGCACGTTGAAGCACTGCGCCAGGCGATGCGTGCGGGCGGGTACGACGCCGGCTTCGCGCTCGATGGCGATGCGGACCGCGTAGGCGCAATGGATCCCGACGGAACTTTTATTACGCCGCATCAGATATTTTCAATTCTGCTCTGGCATCTCGCCGGCACGCGCAACATCGCGGGCGATGTCGCGAAATCCTTTACGGTAACCAAGATGATCGACAAGATCGCGCTCAAGCTTGGCCGCAAAGTCTGGGAGACGCCCGTCGGCTTCAAATACATCTGCGAACGCATGCTGGAAGGCGACATTGTCCTCGGCGGCGAAGAGAGCGGCGGGATCGGCACGAAACTGTATCTCCCGGAACGCGATGCGACCGTGAGCGCGCTGCTGCTCGCTGAAGTGATGGCATGGCATGGCAAGCGCCTGGGGGAACTTGTCGCCATGCTGCATCGCGAATTCGGCGACCATTACTATGGGCGCGTGGACTTGACGCTGAAGGATGGGCAGAAGGAAAAAGCTCTCGAGTATTTTGCCGCGCCGAAACTAAATCGTTTTCTCGATTGGCCGATCGTGCGTCGTGAAGATCTCGACGGCGTGAAAATTTATTTGGGCGATATCGGCTGGGCGATGGTGCGGGTTTCGGGAACGGAGCCGATGCTGCGCGTATATTCCGAGACAACCCGCGCGGATACCACGCGGCGCGTGGTCGACGAAATCACAGCGCTCGTCCGGGGGCTCTAGCCGGAAGCTTTTGTTTCGAGACTCTTGAACGCGGCGTCGAGGATGCCATTCAGGAAAGCGGGCGCCTCCGCGGACGAGAATTTCTTCGCTAGCTCAAGCGCTTCGTCAATCACCACTTTTGGGGGCGCGGTGCCGGTGCGAAGCTCGTAGATCGCGAGGCGCAGGATGCTCCGGTCAACGCCCGCGAGCCGGTCGAGCCGCCAGTTTTCCGCGAGCTTCTCGACGAGCACGTCGATCGAGCCTGCCTCGGTGACGGCGCCCTCGAAAAGTTCATCGGCGAATTTCCGCGTCGGCGTCGAGGCGCGCGCTGACTTCCAGAAAAGATTTTCGACGCGGGCAGGATCCTGCCGCGTCATGTCCCATTCGAAAAGCATTTGCAGGGCGAACTCGCGCGATTTGTGACGGAGACTCATCGGCGGCGCTTCGGGCGGCGCGCGGCGCGGCGAGTCCGGGGTTTCGGGGCAGCGGTCTTGCCGGAGTATTTGCGCGACAGGTGGGCCATTTCGATCGCGCCGACGGCCGTTTCGTAACCCTTGTTGCCGCTCTTTTCACCCGCGCGAGCGAAGGCCTGTTCGCGCGTGTCGCAAGTGAGCACGCAGAATCCGATCGGCACGCCGGTATCGAGTTGCGCGAGCTGAATTCCGCGCGCGGTTTCGGAACACACGTAATCGTAATGCGAGGTCTCGCCGCGCAGCACGCAACCAATGCACACGAGCGAATCGAAGCGTCGCGTGGCCGCAAGCTTCTTTGCCGCGATTGGCAGTTCGAACGCACCCGGGACGTGGACGATTTCCAGTTGCTGCTTGCGCGTTCCAGCGCTCGCGAATGCGTCGAGCGCGCCGGCGAGCAGACGGTCGGTGATGAAATTATTGAAATCGCTCACAATGACCCCGAAATGCAGCCCCGCCGCATTGAGTCCGTCGCGTTCGCCGAGGCGCACGTTTGGTTTTCGATGTCCCGCCATCAATCAGTATCCATGATTTTAAGGAGTTGCGAGCGAAAGTAGTACGTTACCGCCCTGCTGGCGCGCCTCGTCCAAGCCCGCTTCGGCGCGGTTGATCCATTCGGTGACGCGGTCCTCGGTTTCATCGCCCGGACGTGAAGAAGCCTCGGCCACAACGGCGCTGGCTGTGAGACCCTGCTCGCCCCAGGCCGGGTGGACCGTGCCGGCGACCTGGCGAAGCTTGTCCGCGAGCGCGCGGGCGTTTTCGAGCGAGGTGTTGGGCAAGACGAACACGAGCGACCACGCCGTATATTTGACGGCGATATCGGTCTGGCGAACGGCCGAGGAAAGCGCGCGCGCCAGCTGCTCCACGTATTGCTCGACGGCCGCGTCGCCGTGCTGCCGCAGGAGATCGCCGCCACGGTCAATCTGCACGATTACGAGCGAAAGCGGCGTGCCCTGCGTGCGCGAGCGGTTCGATTCGACCAGCAGGCAATCAATATACGCGCCACGGCTCAGCAAGCCCGTTTTTTCATCGGCGACGGCGAGCGAACGAACGAGCGAGCGCAGCCGCGTGTGAGTCACCGACATCACGAGCTGGTCGCCGACGGCCTGGAGGAAAAAGCTCTCGTTCGTCTTCCATCTTCTGGGACTCGCGTCCCCCACGAGCAGGGCGCCTGCGGGCGCTTGAGTTTCCTTGTCCGTGAGTTCGACGGCGAGAGCCGAATCGAGGCCGAGTTCACGCAGGCCCGGAGCGCTGGCGGCGTGAAGCTCGATCCCGCCAAGGGCGTCGGGCGTAGCTTTCGAGACCAGGGTGATGATTGATGGAACGCGCGCCGTTCCGGCTGCAACCGTTCCCGCTGAGAAATATTCCGCCGTCAGTTGCGGCGCCTCGCCTGCTGCTCCCACCGCAATCAGGCAGCGTGTCACATGAAGATATTTTCCGATTTCCGCCGCCGTGGTTGCGAGCAGCTCACGCGGGGTTGACTGCCTGTACATCAGCCGGTTGATCTCGGCAATGGCGGCAAGATCGCGATGGGTCTCCGCCGGAATGGGCGCGGCCACTGGAGGAGCGGGAGCAGCTTCGACCGGCGCGGGTCGCGGACTGGATGGCGCCGCCGGAGCCGCCTTGCGAGGCGCGCCTTTGGGCCACCAATTGGCGCGCTCGTAGAGTGCGCGCAAGCGCTCATTCTTGTCTTCTTCGCCAGGAAAAAGCTCGGCGACTCTTTCCAACCTCTCGACAGCCTTAGTCTGAAGCGAATACTGGAGAAAAATTTCCACCTGTACGACCAGATCTTCGAGCGCCTGCTGCGCGCGCGCTTCCTCGGAGATGGGTCCGGAGGTCGCCCCGGCTTCGGAGCCGGCGCCTGTAAAGCCGTCCGTGCGCGTGGAAACTGTTGCGGCCTTGGCCGCGCGCGAAAGCACGTTCTGCAGGAACGCGGGATCCACTTTTCCTTCGAGTTTGCCGATGCGCTCCTGATTGCGGTAGTCGTAGGGGTCGATATCCACGAGCCGATCGAGCGTCTCGCAGGCTTCCTTCAGCCGCGTGGCGCTAAAATACAGATCGAAGAGCCGCACCAGCGCGTCAAAGTATTTCGTCTCGCGGTTCATCTCCTCGTAGGCGCGGGCAATTGCTTCAGCGAGCGGCAGCGAACCGGGGTAGGTGGCCGCGAGGCGATCCATCTGCGCGGAGAGCTCACCTTCCTTTCGTCCCGCGCGCATCCAGTCCTTCGTCTGCGCGAGCAGCGTGGCGCCCTTGGAGTCCTCGCTGGCGCGGATGTAGGCACCCGCCAGCTCAAAGAGTTTTTCGTAGCGGTCGGGATTTTGTTTGTAGTAAGCCTCGAAAGCTTCCCGGGCGCGGTCCAGTTGTCCGGCGCGCAGCAGGCTTTCGCCGAAGAGCGCCAGGAACGCCGTATCTTTTTCATTAGGCGCGAAGGGTTCGAGAAGGGCAACCGAGCCTTCGGAATCACCCTTGCGAAGTTTGGCCTCCGCGAAGAGCAGCGCTCCGGTACGGTCATTTGGAAGAAGCCGATGCGCCCGGCCGAAGTACTCCAATGCCTCGTCGAGCCCGCCGCCTGCTTGCGTCAGTTGACCCGCGCGGAGGTAGCTTCGTGCGGCGAGATCGGCGTGCCGGAGTTGCTCCGCGAGCTCGCCGAGGATCATATGCCGCGAGGCATTTTCGGGATCGAGCAGCGCCATGCTTTCGTAGCACGCGAGCGCCTCGATACCGCGTTGTTGCTGCAGGAAAAGCTCGGCGGCGGCGGCGAACTGTTCGATTGCTTCCGAGGCGTGATTCTGCCTTTGCAGTAGACCGCCGTAACGTATCAGCCGATCGGGAGGCTGGGGATACGGCCGGAGAAAACGGCTGAAAACCGCGGAAGCCTTGGGGGCGTCGCCCGCGTCGAGCAGACGGTCGAACTGGGCGCCGTAGTACTGGGCGGCAAGCTCGGGCTCGTTGAGCCGGGTATGGATATCCGCAAGAGCTTGCAGGGCTTCCTGGTGCCCGGGCGAGTCCTCGAGCGCGGCTTGGTATTCAGTGACAGCCTCGCGAAGCTTGTTCTTTTCGAGGCTGCGGCGGGCCCGCTCGAGATGCTTGTTGATGTCTGGAGCCATGGGAACTCGCGCGCCTCATTAATGCAGGGCGGGCTGGTTGAACTTAAACTATATAACGGACGGCTGGCGGCCCTTCAAAGGAAATCCAGGGGATGTGCCAATGGCGGATGCAGAGGCGGCGCAATCGGGGTTTTGGCCTTACGCGCTGCGGCGAGCAGCCTTCCTCGGCAGACCCTTGACCTTTTCCCGCATGGATCGGAGCGACATCCCGCTGCGCAGCAAAGCCGTGAAACCGAGAACGGCGAGGGGAAGGGTCAGGGCCACCCAGGCAAAAAAGGAAAACCCGGCCGCGCTGCTCTTCTCAACATCAAACACACTCAATCCGAGGACGCAAAAAAATTGGTAGGAACCCACATTGGCCGGGGCATTTGGTAGCGAAACCCCAAGGTTCACAATCAGTAGCACCACGACAGCGGCAAGGAGCGACAAGGGCAGGTGATAGGAGCGCATCACGGCCCACATTCCCAAGACCTGGCAGAACGGCATCAACAAAGACATAAGGACCGCCGCATAGAAGCTGGGCGAGGTGCCGATCGCGTGCAGGTCCGTGAGCACCGCCATGAACTTTCCGGGCAGCCGGCGGCGCTCGCCATGCGGCGGGGGGCTGCTGCCAAGTTTGATCTCGAGATACAGGATCACGAGCGCGACGATGGTCAGCAGGACAAGCGTGACGATGGCAAGAGTATCCGCCACTCGCTGGAAGCGCCGCGGCAGTTCCACAAACAGTGAAACCACGGCCAGAGCGGCCGTGGCAATCACCAGGTCCACGAATCGCTCGACGCCGACCGAGCCGAGGATGCGCCCGATGGTAATTCCCTCGGAATTGGACAGAAGATAGCTGCGCAGGACTTCGCCCGGCCGCAGGGGAAATACGAGATTGGCAAAAAGGCCGGAGTACACGGCGCGAATGGAGCGGCTCAGCCGCACCTTTCTGAAAGGAGCGAGCAGAAACTTCCACCGCAGGGCCTGAATCCCGTAGCTGAGAACATCGCAGGCCATCCCCAGCACGACCCACTTCCAACTGACGCTCGCGATCTGGTGCAACTCCTGCATGATGTGGAAGTCGTGCAGGACCCAGACGAGACAAATGGTGGCCAGTCCGTAACCCACGATCAGAAGAAGTCGCGGTCTCTTCTGGAATGCGTCTTGGATCGCGGTGTTCAACGCGGAGTGTCCGTAGGGTGAAGGGTCTCGATCGTGGGGACGCGCAGGGCACCTGATCGTCCAAGCGCCGCCGAGCTACCTCGATCCAAGCTCAGCGCGCATTGCGAGGGGAGACCCTTCTCTCGCAGAGGTATTTCCGACAGCCACCAGCGCATCATCTCTCCTTGGGATTGTCAGGCTCTTGCACGGCTCGCAGATTGCCGGCCTGCAGCCTAGCAAGATTGGAATCGTATCGCGTTTGGTATACCGCTGGCAGCCCACCTTTCCCCGGGCGCGCCGCCGGGGGCGAAAGCGGGAAGCCAGCCAAATGAAGGCGCCGATAGCCCCTAAGCTCGGTACAGCCTACGATATCCGCCCTCGACAGGCAATCCGGGACTGCTCCCAGAGGAGCATTTGGCGAAAGTGGCCGGGGGCGAGTAAACGGCGTATGATCGAACCAGAAATGAAAGCTAGCCCTCGAACGTTCCGGCCCACCCGCCGCAGCGAACTCCGATGAAAACCGCGCAACCCGTGGATCGCCGAGAGCGAGTCTTGCTCGTCGGCGTGACTCTAAAGCGCCGCGCCCGCGGCGCACCCGACGGCCCCGCGGTCGCCAGTCGTGATTCACTCGGCGAACTGGAAGAGCTGGCGCAGAGTGCTGGCGCCAATATTGTGGGCAGCCTCCTGCAGGTGCGCGATGTGCTCGATCCCGCCACGCTCGTCGGACGCGGCAAACTCGACGAAATCCGCGCGGAGGCGGAAGCGCGGGGCGTGCCCCTGGTAATCGTGGATCACGATCTGACGCCCGTGCAGCTCCGCAACATGGAGAAAGGCACCGACTGCCGGGTGATCGATCGCACGCAGCTCATCCTGGACATCTTTGCAACGCACGCACGCACCCGCGAAGGTCAGTTGCAGGTCGAACTCGCGCAACTCAACTATTTGCTGCCCCGCTTGACCGGTCGCGGACAGGAACTTTCCCGGCTCGGAGGCGGCATCGGGACGCGAGGACCGGGCGAGCAAAAGCTCGAAACCGATCGCAGGCGAATCCGCGACCGAGTGGCAAAAATTAAGGCGGCCATTGAAACGGTTCGACGACAGCGCACGACGCGGCGGCGAGCCCGTCAGGCCGTTCCGCTGGGGATGATTGCATTTGTCGGGTACACGAACGCCGGGAAATCAACGCTCTTCAACGCGCTGACCCACGCCGGCGTCCTCGAGTCTCCGAAAATGTTTGCAACCCTGGACCCGACGATTCGCGCGGTTCGACTGCCGTCGAAGCGCCGCGTCCTGCTGTCCGACACGGTCGGATTTCTGCGCGACCTTCCCTCGGATTTGATCGCCGCCTTCCGCGCCACGCTCGAAGAAGTGCAGGAGGCCGCGCTGATTCTGCACGTGACCGACATTTCGAATCCGCGTCACGCCGAGCAGGATGCTGAAGTCCTCAAAGTGCTGCGCGAATTGGGCGTCGAAGACCGGCCGCGTCTGCACGTGCTGAATAAGATGGATCAGCTGAGCGAGGAAGACAGAAAAGCCCTGACGGAATCCAACGGCAATGGGCAAGGTAACGCATTTACGTCGGCGGTGACCGGCGAAGGTCTGGAGAATTTGCTTGCGCGAATCGATTCGGCGATGCCCGTGGATCCGATCGTGAAGTTACGGTTGCGCGTGCCACTGGCTGACGGGCGAAATCTTTCGCTCGTCCAGGCGCGCGGGCGCGTGCTGCATTCCGAAATCGTGGACGGGCACTTTCTTTTGGAAGCTGAATTGCCGCAGTCGGCCGCACGGCGACTCCAGGAATTCGTTTTGGAATAGAATCCGCTGGCTCCGTTTTGCCTCTCATTCCCACCGTGAAACAAATGTCACGCTGAGCGCACTGACCCTCGCCGTCAGTCGCAAAAAGTCCACAGGCGCGCCAACAGCATAACAATCCCCCCACCGGTACGATTTAGTGTCCGCAAAAGGACGCAGTGACATAGATCGCCTGGCATTTCACCGGCAGAGAAAGGAAGAGACATGAAACGAATCGCCGCAGTACTGGCGCTCGCCTTTGCATTTAGCGCGTCACCGGCACACTCGCAATACACCGTGAAGCTTACCTGGACCGCAAGCTCGGATGCGGCCGCCAATCCCTCGCTCACTTACAATGTTTACCGGGCCGCGACTTGCGCGGCACATTTCACCAAGATTAACTCCGCGCCGGTCGCCGGCACATCGTATGTTGACGCGAGCGCCGGTGCGGGAGCTGCGTATTGCTACCCTGTAACCGCCGTTCTCTCCGGCGTCGAGAGCGTCCCCTCGAACCAAGCTGTCGCGGCGGTTCCTCCGCCGAGCGACCGACAGGCAGCATGCGCGCACCGCGGCCCGATTATCGGCTGGATACGGTGCGTCGGTTCGCGACCGAAAAGAACGGACCAGCAGTCCCCGCCACGCTAGCGCCCCTAGGCTCAGATGGAACAATCGGTTTCAGAAAACGATGGAGCCGGCCGCCAATCTGTTCCGTTTAAGGTGGCTATCAGTGGAAATCTCTGTGGAAAAAGGGCCGCCACGCGGCGCGAGAGTGCGTGCCCGAGGACTCCGTGCGTTCAACTGCCTTGGTGAGAGTATATCTGTAAAGTATTGTAAAAAAGGATGATAGATAAGCTCGGTCCTTGCATCATTTGCGGTAGGTGTCTCCCGCAGGCTTCCACGCTCAATCTCGGAATTTGCACAGCTTTGCAGCAATTCGTTTGGTAAGAGTTACTAGCACAGTGGTTTGCCCGAGTTGGCACGGTGTGCTTGGGCCCGCGGATATTGTTCTTTGAGTTCGACCTGACAGCCAGTACCGTTGACTCGGCAAGGGCCGGAGACTATATTCAAGGTGCTTACCAAGCCCACTGGCGGGCTCCGTTGATTTTTTCCGAGAACGAAATGAACCTGCCGAACAGCCTGACGGTCCTGCGAATCTTTTTCGTTCCGCTCCTGGTCGTCGTACTTCTGACTCGCCAGCCGAACTGGAATTTCTGGGGCCTACCCGTCCATTTCGAAGTCTGGGGTGTGTTGATTTTGCTGGTGGCGGCAGCCACCGATGCGGCGGACGGGTATATCGCGCGGAAGCGGCGCGAGATTACGACGCTGGGAATACTGCTCGATCCAGTCGCGGACAAACTTCTGATTTCCGCGGCGTTCATTCCGCTGGTGCAGATGCATCTGGTGCAGGCGTGGATGGTGGTCATCATCATCGGTCGTGAGTTCATCGTGATGGGCCTGCGTGAGATCGCTTCCGTGGAAGGATTGGTGATTCCGGCGACGGCGCTCGGCAAGACGAAAATGATCTTGCAGGTGCTGGCAGGCTGCGCGGTGATTTTGACGGCGAACCACCCCGCGCTGAAGACGCTCGGAATTGTATTGCTGTGGCTTGTGGTGCTAAGCGCGGTGGCTTCGGCGATCCACTATTTCCAGATGTTCTGGAGCCAGATTAATTTCCGCGTGCAGGAAAGGCATCGCAGGAGCGTGATGGTAATCGACGGGAAAGAAAAGCCACAGGATGTCCTCACTCGGTAACCGCGAGAAGCAGTTGCTTTTGGAATTGGCCCGGCGTGGTTTGACCGTCGCGGTCGAACGCGGCGAATCCCTCGGCAGTCTCCCGCAAGAACCAGAATTCGGCGGATCGATCGGAGCGTTCGTCACGCTGCACAAGCGCGCACGGCTTCGTGGCTGTATCGGTCAGATCGGCCCGGAGCGATCGCTGGTCGAGGTCGTCGCCCATTGCGCGAGGGCCGCCGCGCTGGAGGATCCCCGGTTCGAGCCGGTCCGCGCCGAGGAACTCCGCGAAATCGAGATCGAACTTTCCGTGCTTTCGCCGCTGGAGGAGATTGCGCCCGACCGGATCGAAGTGGGCAAGCACGGTCTGATCGTCAGCGCGGGGCAGCGGCGCGGCGTCCTGCTGCCGCAGGTGGCGATCGAATGCCACTGGACCGCTGGGCGATTTCTGGAAGAGACTTGCATAAAGGCAGGACTCGAACGCAATGCGTGGCGGGAGCCGGAAACAAAGATCCACGGATTTACGGCAGAGGTGTTCGCAGAATCAGACTTTAGATCGGAACAATTGCCCGGCCCGAAGGACCGGGCAAAGCCCCGTTACTCGATTTCTACGTAGTCGCCCGGAAAGACCTCGCGAAGGCAGAACGTTATCAGGACGGTCGCGGAGTTCGGTCCCGTCCGCAGCACGATTCCTTCGCCGATATCCTCGCGCGGAACATTGCTCCAGTTGTATTTCTTGGAGACACGTCCAAAGCCATAAATGCCCGCGTCTGGTATGGCCATGCCGAATTCCTGATCGAAGGAGTAACGGGGCGTCTGATAGTCCGTCTCGTGCTGGGTGCCTTGGTAGCGGAAGATGCGGAAATAGTCTCCGATTTTCACTCCCTGAGCGTTGCCGAGATTTACATAGATCACGTCGTTGTTGCCAACCTGTTGCTGAAATTTCTTGCCCGTGATCACCATCGCGAGCGCCTTGCCATTCGCGGGAGCGAAGCGATCAAAGTTAGCCTCCGACTTCAGCGGAGGAGCGGGCCTCTCCGCGAACGGCAGCAAGATGTCGCCGCGCTGGAGGTAATCACAAGAATGCTCCACTTGCCCGACCGAAGTATTTTCCCGGACGACAAGCACCTTCACGCGGCCTTCATCCTCCCACACTGTCCCCATTTTGTGGAGGATTGCGAATTCCCATTTGGTCCATTCGATTCCGTAGGGGTCTTTCAGCGACCGGATAGCCGAGAATTCGTCGCCCACTTTCACGCCTTGGGCGGAGCCTTTGTTGATGTAGACGTAATCGCCCTCGTCGAACGTAATCTTGGTGGCCGACTCCTCGCCTGTAATCACGTAGGTATCCTGCGGAATGGATTCGCTCGTGACCATACCCGAGCAATAGACGTCGCCCGACCGCGGAATGTTCAGCTGCTCCTGCGCCGCCGCAACCATCCCGGAGAGCGCCAGAATTAGACCTGCAAGGACAATTTTCCCACGCATGATACTCGCTCCTTATGGAAACTCCTCGCGCCTGCGACCAGGCGCCAGCCCATGAGCCGACTGTAATGGACGTACTAGGCCGCGTCAAGACAATGGTCGGCTGGGCTTTACACATTGTGCACCGCATGGTAGAAGCAAGAACTCCCTCGTCTGCAGCAGATCAGGGCGTGGTGCGAAGCCTCCAGAAGAGATAGGAAACACAGCGTGTTAGGGCGAGACAAACTTTGCGCCGTAGTCGCGGCGCCCGATGCTCGATCCATGCGGCGCCAGCTCGCCAGGGCGCTCCAGGAAACTCGGACTGTGGAACTTCGACTCGACTGGCTTTCCGACGACGGCCAGATCACGAATTTCCTTGCGCAGCTGGCCGCCCGGTCCCTCAAAGCGACCCTAATTGCGACATGCCGCCGCCGCGGGGCGGGAGGCCGATACCGCGGGACGATAGCGAAGCAATTGGTCCATTTGGCCGAGGCTCTTCGCGCAGGCTGCGCCTGGTATGACCTGGAAATAGAGACGTTACGGCGGTGCCCGCCCGAACTGGTGGACGTTCTTCTGGGCGACGGGATGCAACTGGCGTCCGCGCATTTCTTCCGGGGCTTGCCGGAGAGTCTTCCACGAGTCGCGGCTGAGCTGATGCGCTATCGGCCGGACGCGATCAAGATCGCCGCGCAGTGCGATTCTTTGGCGGATAGTCGAAAGCTGCTCGTGTTTGCTCGGAAGCAGCCCAACATTGTGGCCGCGCCGATGGGCGACGTGGCTTTACCGGCGCGGTTCCTTGCGTTGCGCGGAAAGCGCGCGTTCGCCTACGCGCCGGTCGAAAACGCGACGGCGCCCGGCCAGATTTCGCTCCAGGCGATGAAACGCGTCTACCGCGCGGACCGGCTCGATGGGCGGACGCGAGTTTACGGCGTGATCGGAAATCCCATCGGCCATTCGCTTTCGCCGGCGATGCAAAACGTCGGATTCGCGGCTCGCCGCATGAAGGCGGTCTACCTGCCGTTCCTCGTCCGTGACCTGAACGATTTTCTCGGTTCGGTAGGGCCGCTCGGCATCCGAGGTTTCAGCGTGACGCTGCCTTATAAGGAGCGCATCATCCGTCACCTCGACGGTTGCGATCCGCTCGCGGCGCGGATCGGGGCCGTCAACACGGTTGTTGTGCGCGGCGGCGGGAAACTCTACGGGTACAATACAGATTACGTTGGCGTGCTGCGTACTCTTGAACAGCGCATGCCGCTGCGAGGGAGCCGCGTTCTAATCGTCGGAGCGGGAGGAGTGGCTCGTGCCGTCGCATTCGCGCTCAGGCAAGTGGGGGCGGCGGTGTCCATATGCGCCAGGCGCGAGGCGAGGGCGAAGTCGCTGGCACGGGCGGTCGGCGGCGAAGCCGTGGTGCGGGCTCGCGTGCGGCGGGAGTTTTTCGATGCGATCGTGAACGCGACGCCTGTGGGAATGTATCCGCAGGCCGGGCGCTCGCCGCTCGAGGCGAACGAATTGAATTGCAGGCTCGTATTTGACACCATTTATCGTCCGCGAATGACCCGGCTGTTGCAGTTGGCGGCGCGGCGCGGAATCGAAACAGTCTCCGGCGTCGAGATGTTTGTTGCGCAGGGAACGGCGCAGTGGGAAATCTGGACGGGCGAGCGCGCGCCCGTGAAAGCCATGCGCGACTCCGTCGTTCACGCGCTGGCGCGAGAAGAAAAATCAGACGACAAGGACAAAGCGGGAAAGAAGCGGACGACGCGATGATTCAACCTGACTTCAAGACATTCAGCGCTTTGGCGGCTCAAGGCAATCTGGTGCCGGTGTATGAAAACTACACGGCCGATTTGTTGACCCCCGTCGGTGCGTATCTCCGAATCGCCCACAAGGCGAAATATTCCTTTCTGCTCGAGAGCGTCGAAGGCGGCGAGACGATTGCCCGCTACACGTTTGCGGGAGCGAATCCGGCGGAGGTGTTTCGCGCGCGCGGGCGATCCTGCACGCTTGAAAGGGGCGGAAAAATGGCACGGTTCGACGACGATCCCGTCGAGCGCCTGCGCCAGCTGACCCGCCGCTTTCGTCCGGTGCGTGTGCCCGGACTTCCGCCCTTGATTGCCGGAGCGATCGGATATTTCGCCTACGACATGGTGCGGCTGGTCGAGCGCATTCCCGCAACCGGCCGCGACGATGTGGGCCTCGACGATTGCGTGATGATGTTTTATCTCGGCTTGCTCGCTTTCGACCACGTGCAGCATCGCGTCTGGGTGATTCGCAACGTGTTCACCGATGGGCCGGGCAGCCTGCGCGAAAAATACGACGCGGCGGTCCGCGAAATCCGGCGCACGCGGAGGCTGCTCGAGGGACCGTTGCCGAAGCAGCCGCGAGCGCGGCGCGCGGGACCATTGCGCGTCCGCTCAAACATGACGAAATCTCAATTCACTGGCGCCGTGCGAAAGGCGAAATCGTATATTCGAGCGGGCGACGCGTTCCAGATCGTGGTGAGTCAGCGATTCGAGGCGCGGACGAACGCTGAGCCGTTCGAAATTTACCGGGCGCTGCGCGTGGTGAACCCGTCGCCGTATCTCTATTTCCTGAAGCTCGACGATGTGTCGGTGGTCGGGAGCTCGCCTGAAATGCTCGTGAAGGTGCAGGAGCGCAACGCCACATACCGGCCGCTCGCAGGGACTCAGCCGCGCGGGCGCAATGAAAAGGAAGACCGTGAATTCGAAGCCAAGCTTCTGGCCGATCCCAAGGAGCGCGCCGAGCACGTCATGCTCGTGGACCTTGGACGCAATGATCTGGGCCGCGTGTGCGAGTACGGCTCGGTGAAGCCCGAGCGGCTGATGTTCGTCGAGCGCTATTCGCATGTGATGCACATCGCGTCGAGCCTGCGCGGGCGGCTGCGGGACGATGTGGATTGCTTCGACGCGCTCATGGCGTGTTTTCCGGCGGGGACGCTTTCGGGCGCGCCTAAGGTCCGCGCCATGGAAATCATTGACGAGCTCGAGCCCACCAGGCGCGGCATCTACGCGGGCGCGATCCTCTATCTTGATTTTTCAGGCAACCTCGATTCCTGCATTGGTCTGCGCACTCTGGTCGCGAAAAATGGCCGCGCGTACGTGCAGGCGGGCGCGGGCATCGTGGCCGATTCAGTGCCGGAGCGCGAATACGAGGAGTCCGGGAACAAAGCGCGGGCGGTGTTGAAGGCGCTCGAAATCGCGCATCGCGGCGGCGTCAGTCGCATGGAATAGGATTTCGCGCTATCCTGAGTACAAATCATGCTTCTGCTTCTCGACAACTACGATTCGTTTACATACAACCTGGCGCAGTACCTCGGCCAGATGGGGCAAGAGCTCGAGGTGCGCCGCAACGATCAGATCACGCTCGATGAGATCGAGGAACTGCAGCCCGAGCGCATCGTGATTTCGCCGGGGCCGTGCACGCCCGCCGAAGCGGGCATCAGCGTTTCGTTGATCGAGCGTTTCGCGGGGAAAATCCCGATCCTGGGCGTTTGCCTGGGGCATCAGGCGATCGGAGCGGCGTTCGGCGGCCGAGTGATCCGCGCGCCGCACGTGATGCATGGCAAGACCAGCGAAATTCATCACGACGGTAAGACGATCTTCCGCAAACTGCCGCAGCATTTTCCGGCTACGCGCTATCACTCGCTGATCGTCGAGCGAAAGTCGCTGCCGCGAACGCTCGAAATTTCCGCTGAAACCGCCGACGGAACGATCATGGGATTGCGCCACCGCAAATTTCGCGTCGAAGGCGTGCAATTCCACCCTGAGTCGGTCCTCACCGGCCCCGGATTTAAGCTCCTCGAGAATTTTCTGAGTATCTAACTCCGAAGCAGGACGATCTAACTAAGTCTGTGAGAACGCGACGAAGGCGTCGAGCCGTTCGCGCGCGGCGCCGGTATCGATGGATTTCGCGGCCAGACGTACGCCATCGAGGAAATCGTGTGCGTGTCCGGCGGCAACAAGCGCCGCGGCGGCGTTGGCGAGCACGATGTCACGGTGCGGGCCGTGATCGCGGTAAAGCATCGAGCGGCCGAATATTTTGTGGATGATCTCCGCGTTTTGCTTCGCGTCTCCGCCGCGAATCGCTTCGAGGGGCGCGCGGCGCACGCCGAAATCCTCGGGCGTCACCGTGAAATTCCGCACGGTTCCGTCGCGTAGTTCGGTGACGAAAGTCTCGCCGGCGATGGAAATCTCGTCGAGACCATCCGCGCCATGGACCACGAACGCGCGGCGCACGCCGAGCTCGCTGAGAGCGCGCGCCATCAATTCGGTCACACCCGCGCTGTACACGCCGACGACCTGCGCCGATGCGCCCGCGGGATTCGTCAGCGGGCCGAGGAGATTGAATATCGTGCGCGTTTTCAGCTCGCGCCGCGCGGCCATGGCGTGCCGCGTGGCCGCGTGTACCGCCGGCGCAAACACGAATCCTATGCCGACCTCTTCGATCGATCGAGCGACGCGCTCGGGCGGAAGATCGATCCGCGCGCCGAGCTGCTCGAGCACGTCTGCGGAACCGCAGCGCGAGCTGATCGAGCGGTTGCCGTGCTTCGCCACGCGCACGCCGGAGCCGGCCACGACGAACGCCGTGGCGGTGGAAACATTGAACGTGCCCGAAGCGTCGCCGCCTGTGCCGCAGGTATCGACGAGCGCTTCTTCCGCGCGCGAGTGACCCGCCGGGAAAATCGGCGTTGCGTGACGCCGCATCGCTTTGGCAAAGCCGACCAATTCGTCGAGCGTCTCACCCTTGTTCCGCAAACCGGTGAGCAGCGCAGCGATTTGCGCATCGGTCGCTTTGCCGGCGAGGATCTGTTCCGCTGCGGCTTCGGCTTCGTTCCGCGAAAGGTTCGTCCCGGCTGCGATGATTTCGAGCGCTTGCTGGATCATTGATTTTCGCGACGTCGCGCGCGTGAATCCGCGTTTTCAGGGCGATGCTCGCGCCTTGCCCGGCTGGCGGGTTCCAAGTAAACTGAATCGCTTTCGGCGTGCACAAATTCTAGCATTATTAAGGTGAGCTTCGGTCCACTCGCGAAACCAGCATGAAAATCCACGAATATCAAGCCAAGGCGATTCTCGCGAAATTCGGCGTGCCCGTGCCGCGCGGCGAGGTCGTTGTGAAGAAAGATGAGGCGCGGGCCGCAGCGGAGCGCCTTGGGACGCCCGTGGTCGTCGTGAAAGCGCAGGTTCACGCGGGCGGCCGCGGCAAGGCTGGCGGAGTGAAAATCGCGAAGTCGGCCGAGGAAGCCGCTACATTCGCCGAGCGCATGCTGGGCATGAAGCTCGTCACCGCGCAGACCGGGCCGGAAGGACGCATCGTCCGGCGCGTGCTGGTGGAAGAAGGCCTCGACATCAAGCGCGAGATTTATCTGAGCGTGCTCGTGGACCGCGCGGTGGGTGCGCCCGTGTTCATGGCCAGCGCCGCGGGCGGAATGGAAATCGAGCAAGTCGCCAAGGATCATCCGGAAGCGATTCTGCGTGAAACGATTCGCTCCGAGACGGGCTTTCAGGCCTATCACGCGCGCAAGATCGCTTTTGGCTTGGGGCTTTCGGCGGAGATGGCTCACGCGGCTGTGCCGTTCTTGGAATCGCTCTATCGCGCATTCACCGAAACGGATTCTTCTCTGCTCGAGATTAATCCCTGCGTCGTCACGGGCGACGGCCGCCTGGTTGCGCTCGACGCGAAAATGACTTTCGACGACAGCGCGCTCTATCGCCATCCCGAATTCAAGGACCTGCGCGATCTGGACGAAGAAACGCCGCTCGAAGTGGAAGCCTCGAAATACAAGCTCAACTACATCAAGCTCGACGGCACGATCGCTTGCATGGTAAATGGCGCGGGATTGGCGATGGCCACAATGGACATCATTAAGCTGAGTGGTGGCAGCCCCGCTAATTTTTTGGACGTGGGCGGCGACGCGTCGGAGGAGCGCGTGAAAAACGCGTTCCGCCTTCTTCTGAGCGATCCGAACGTGAAGGCGGTGTTCATCAACGTATTCGGCGGCATTCTGCGCTGCGACATGCTGGCCAGTGGCATCGTGAGCGCGGCGAAGGAGTTGCGATTCAAGGTTCCTGTTGTCGTGCGGATGGAAGGCACCAACGTCCGCCAGGGACAGGAAATTCTGCGGAATTCCGGGCTAAATTTCGCCGTCGCAGACGGAATGAGGGATGGCGCGGAAAAGGCCGTAGCGCTAGCCGGTGGCGCGCGATGAGCATCCTCGTCAACAAGAAAACGCGCGTGATCGTACAGGGCATCACCGGGCGCGAAGGCAGCTTTCATTCGCAGCAGATGATTGACTACGGCACGAAGATCGTCGCCGGCGTTACGCCCGGCAAGGGTGGGACGAAGCATCTCAGCGTGCCTGTGTTTAACACGGTTGCCGAAGCCGCTCGAGAGACCGGCGCGAACGCGGCGATGGCGTTCGTTCCGCCGCCGTTTGCTGCGGACGCGATCCTGGAGGCGGTGGAAGCAGAGCTGGCGCTCGTCATCTGCATCGCCGAAGGCATACCTGTGCTCGACATGGTGCGCGTGGCCGCCGCGCTGAAGAATTCGAAGACCCGCCTGA
>Ga0209415_10007070_pt1 | contig 19694 bp, 20 predicted proteins | sample PeaSoiSIISIP2007_FD_187696 | JGI IMG/M metagenome (GOLD analysis project Ga0209415, IMG submission 187696) | Peat soil microbial communities from Weissenstadt, Germany - SII-SIP-2007 (SPAdes) (version 2) | ecosystem: Environmental > Terrestrial > Soil > Wetlands > Peat | place: Germany... | reverse complement strand
CGGGAAATTTTGAAAGACTTCGGCATTCCGATTGAGATGCTGCCGAAGATAGTTTCGAGCAGCGAAGTGTACGGCACTGCGCAGCTGCCCGCGGTCGCGGGAGTCGCGATCGCCGGCGATCTCGGCGATCAGCAAGCCGCTCTCGTCGGCCAGGCCTGCTTCCAGCCAGGAGAAGCCAAGAGTACCTACGGCACCGGCTGCTTCCTGCTGATGAATACCGGGAAAAAGGCAGTACTGTCGAACTTCGGTTTGCTGACTACGCTGGCGCACAAGTTCGGCACGAAGCCGGCATGTTATGCGCTGGAAGGGAGCATCGCCATTACCGGCGCCCTGGTGCAATGGCTCCGCGATAATCTCGGGCTTATTGAAGAGAGTTCTGACATTGAGGCGCTTGCCCGAACCGTAAACGACAACGGCGGCGCCTACTTCGTCCCCGCCTTCTCCGGCTTGTACGCGCCGTATTGGAGGGATGATGCGCGCGGCGTGATCACTGGTTTGACGCGCTACGTGAACAAAGGCCACATCGCCCGCTCCGTGCTGGAGGCCACCGCGTTCCAGGTGCGGGAGGTGGTCGATGCCATGGCCAAGGACTCCGGTATTAGTCTTGATGTCCTGCGCGCCGACGGTGGAATGGTCGTGAACGATCTGCTGATGCAATTCCAGTCCGACATTCTGGCGAAACCGGTAGTTCGTCCGATGGTGAAGGAGACCACCGCTCTCGGCGCTGCCTATGCGGCAGGCCTGGCAGTCAGCTTCTTTCAGGATACCGACGAACTCGTCGCCAACTGGGCAGCCGATCAGCGGTGGGAGCCACAGATGGATGAAGAATCTCGCGAGCGGCTTTACCACTTTTGGAAGAAGGCAGTGACCCGCTCGTTCAACTGGGTGGAGCCGCCATAAGTGGAGCGAGGGGCCTCTCGCCCGTTCCAGAGCCGCGATGAACCCTGCTCGTGACTTTGGTCCGCGCGTGGCCCACGGTATTCTGCCGATCAGCAAAGAGCACACCTATGAATCGCACCGATATGTGGCGCCGCATCGAAGCCCATCCCAAAACATGGGACATGCTTGTCGTAGGTGGGGGTGCGACCGGCGTGGGTGTTGCGATCGATGCGGCGGCACGCGGCTACGATGTGCTGCTGCTCGAACAGAGCGACTTCGGCAAAGGCACTTCCAGTCGCAGCACCAAACTGGCACACGGCGGTGTGCGCTACCTGGAGCAGGGCAATATTGGGCTTGTCATGGAAGCGCTTAAGGAGCGGGGGTTGCTTCTGCAGAACGCTCCCCATCTGGTGCACGATCTCGCCTTCGTCGTGCCCAACTACGATTGGTGGGAGGCCCCATTCTACGGTCTTGGCCTGAAGCTCTATGAGTTGCTGGCGGGCAAATACGGGTTTGGCACCTCACGTATTCTTTCCCGGGAAGAGACGCTCGAACATCTGCCAACACTGAAGACTGAGGGCTTGCGCGGCGGAGCCATTTACTACGATGGACAATTCGACGACGCCCGCCTGCTGATTCACATGGTCGCCACGGCGTTCGAGCAGGGTGCCACACTGCTGAACTATGTCGAAGTCACGGGGCTGACGAAGGACGCTCAGGGATTCGTCGATGGCGTCAGCGCACGCGATGTTGAAACCGGCAATGAGTTTAGCACCGCCGCGAAAGTTGTCGTCAATGCCACCGGCGCTTTCAGCGACCTGCTCCGGCTCCAGGCGGAGCCTGACGCCAAGCCGATGATTGTTCCGAGCCAGGGCATTCACTTGGTTCTCGATGCGAGCTTCCTGCAGGGTGAATGCGCAGTCATGGTTCCGCACACCAGCGATGGCCGCGTGTTATTCGCGATTCCGTGGCACGGCCACACCCTGGTGGGAACCACCGACACCCCTATTGGGGCCGCCACGCTAGAGCCCATCGCCATGGAGCAGGAAGTCGATTTTATCCTCGCGACCGCCGGCCAATACTTGACCAAAGCACCTGCGCGTGAAGATGTGTTGAGCGTGTTCGCTGGCATCCGGCCACTGGTGCGCGCTACCGGCGTGGCTAGCACTGCCGCCCTCGCACGCGATCACGTAGTCCATATCGACCGCTCCGGTCTGGTCACCATCTGTGGCGGGAAATGGACGACCTACCGGCACATGGCCGAGGATTGCGTTGATCAGGCCGCAACGCTCGCACAGCTGCCAGACCAGCCATGCGTGACACACCACCTGCGCATCCACGGCTTTCACGAAGCCGCGCAAGAATTCAGCTCACTGGCAGTTTACGGTTCGGACGCGTACGAGATTCGCAAGTTGATCGAGACCAATCCTGCGCTCAACGAACCGCTCCATGCGGCGCTGCCCTACGTGAAGGCGGAGGTCATCTGGGCGACCCGACACGAAATGGCCCGCACAGTGGAGGACATGCTCGCAAGGCGCACGCGAGCGCTGTTCTTGAATGCGCGGGCAGCCCTCGAAATAGCACCCGTCGTCGCGGACCTGATGGCTTCAGAACTGGGTTGGGACGAGGACGCTAGGACGAAACAGTTGAATGCCTTTCGCGAGGTTGCTTCGAACTACGTGCTTCATCCCTGAAGACTGGCCCAAGAACCCTTGTAATTGTACTTGCCCAACCACGGGATTCGGCAACGTTACCTCCTGCAGGTGTACATACGTGGAGAGGCATATTTGCAGGGCAGGGTCTCACTAGGGACGGCTACCCCGCTTGCATAACAGTTCCGAAGATCTTCATGCCATTTGATGAGATCTACAGCTCCCCTTCGTCATTCTTGTGAAAACTTATCAGGCCCGAATGACGGGCAAAACGGAAGTTACCTCCATAAACGACGCGAGCCAGAAGTCGGCTCCGAGGAGAGGATCCATCGATCTCCCCGAAGCCCGTTTCTGGATAACTTCAGGTTGGCCGATAATCCGGAACTTATCCTAGTGCTTGCCGAAATGCGAGGCCGTCCACTTGCACGGATTGCCCGTTTTAGGGACATGTGCCCAGAATCGGCATTGTGCCGTAGGAGTTACTGCTTAACGCTCGCCAGCAACTTGCTTTCGTCCGCCGTAGCAGGCTCAAATCTCCCTCCCAAGTATTTCGCAAGGAATTCCTCCGAGGCGGCATTGAAGGCCATGTTATTGGCCGGTCGCGCAAAGCCGTGCCCTTCATCGGGGAAGACGTAATACTGAACTGGTTTCTCGTTCTTGCGCATCGCCGCCACGATCTGGTCACTCTCCGCTTTGTTTACGCGCGGATCGTTGGCGCCCTGGCCAATCAGCAGCGGTGCCTTGATCTGATCTGCCTTAAACAACGGCGACTCCTCCTTCAGCACCGCTTCCGAGTCGCCCATGCGCTTGTGGAAAGTCGCCAACAATGTTGACCAGTAAGGTGGAATGGTCTTGAGTAGGGTGTTCAGATTGGATGGGCCAACAATGTCCACTCCGCAGGCGAACGCATCCGGCGAAAACGTCACTCCGGCAAGAGTCGCATAGCCCCCGTAGCTGCCGCCCATGATGCAGACCTTTGCCGGATCCGCGATTCCCTGTTTAGCGACCCAGTCTTTGCCATCCAGCAAGTCCGTATGCATCGTACCCGCCCACTGGCGGTCGCCAGCATTCACGTACTGCTTACCGTAACCCGTCGAGCCGCGGAAATTAACCTGTAAAACCGCGTATCCGCGGTTGGCCAGCCATTGCGCGTAACGGTTGTAACCCCACTCGTCACGCCCCCATGGACCACCATGCACGAACTCCACCATGGGTAGGTTCCTGGCTTCGATGCCCGCCGGCGTGGTCAGATACCCAAACAGTTTCATGCCATCGCGGGCGGTGAACTCGATAGGTTTCATCGCCGAGAGTGTGTACTTCTCCAATTGCGGCCGGTTGCTGAACAGGAGCGTGGCCTGTTGCTTCGACCGGTCATACAGATACCAATACTCCGGCGCATCATCGCTGACGAAGCCCACAATCCATCTGTTGTCATCTAAGCTCTGCGAGATTCCAGCGATATCCCCCCTGCGAACCTTTTGCAGAGCCTCGAAATCGGCTTTCGCCCTGGCATCGATGAACGCATATTCCGTGCGCTGCTTGGTGTAGCTGACCGCTTCCAGAGCATTGGTCTTGGGATTGTTAATGGTGCTGCTGACGTCGAACTGCGGATCTTCTGTGATGACTTTGCGTTTCCCGCTGCCCAGGTCAATCTCGAGCAAGCGAGCGGCGTTCGCGTCAAGACTCGTCGTGACCCAAAGGGCTTGGTTGTCTGGCGAAAAACCGTTGACCCCGCCAAAGGTCTCGTCCGGACCCCACTTGATCAGCTCGCGCCAGGGCGACTTGCTGTTATCACGAATCCGAATGATCGTTCCACCGTCGTCAGTCTGCACTTGCGCTGCTCGGATCCGCAGAGCATTGTCGGCCTGCCAGCTTTGAACGTCTCCCGGGTTCTCGGTATCAAGTTCGACTTCCCCCGTTTTCAGATCAATTCGATGTACGTCAAAAAGCTTTGGATCGCGCTTGTTCATCTGCACTAGGATTGTGTCCGGTAACCTCCATTCGTAGGCGACGATATCCACACGAACCTTGTCGAAGGGTGTCAAATCCTTCGTCTGCTTGGTAGCCAGATCGGTCTGATATAGCCGCCAGTTCTCGTCCCCGCCAACGTCCTGTACGTAGAGGATGTGCTTATTGTCGTATTGCCAAAGAAAATTTCGAATGCCCCGGTGTTTGTCAGCGGTCACCGCGCGGTCATCGGTTTTCCCGAGCGTGCGAATCCACACGTTCAGCACACCATCGACGGGCGCGAGATACCCGATCTGTGTGCCATCCGGCGAAATCTGGGGATCAGCGCGCTCCGGATTCCCGAACAGCACTTCGCGGGAAATCAGGGGCGTCGTGAACTTTTCCTGGGCGCCAACCGGACCGACGAACCATCCGCAGAACACCAGAACAACGACAGCTTGTCTCAGTATGCGCATACCGCCTCCAACATTCGTGACCATAATAGGCGCAAATCAAGGGATGGGTCTACGCACCGACTCCCGGTCCGCAAGACCCTGACCACCTTCAGAGGCGGGTTGGCTTACACCCATACACCCCAAGTCAATCGTGCGGGAGCTCGGTGCGCGTTCACGCGGTTGTTTGGAGGCCCAAAAGGATACGTGGTCCGCTCGGCACAACTTGGAACTCTGCGCCCGAGTGACGGGCAACCCGGAACTTATACCCCCAAACAGATTCTCAACCACGTTGTCCCGAAGTCCGCTTCGAGGAGATCATCCGTTGATCCGTGATTTCCCGGAAGCCCGTTACTTGGGAGCTGGCTTCTCCTCTGTTTCGGTCCCCAGCCCAGTTGCGGTTTCGCTAGTTCGTTATGAGTGAGCGGGAACTTGTTGCTCCCTTCGGAGCACCGACTCAGGAGACGGCAGTCACGCCCCAGTGTGATCGGGATCACTTGCACCTGAGGCACTGTCAGCCTAGACTCACATCATGCGACGTCTCGGGGTCACGGCTGTCATTCTCCTGATGATCTGCTGGACGGCTGCGCCCCTGCTCGCGTGCATGATTCCGGGCAGAGCGATGACAGCCCAGGAGCACGAATGCTGCAAGCACATGGCCCAGATGTGCGGTTCGGCGAACATGCCGCAATCGCACTCTTGCTGCAAGACAGAAGTTCAACCGGGCACGAACATGGTTGTGACCCACAACCAGCAGTCCGGTCCGGTATTGCAAATCGTTGCGGCCTTCCCTGTTCCGACATCGCCACAGAGCTCGGATTGGTTTCACAAGAACACTCCGCACCATCCGCCAACCGAATACCTACCTGACACAACCGTCCTTAGAATCTAGGCAGATCTCCGTCCGCCCACTGTTTTGGGTGTAAGCCCGACGTGTCTTTTCACTGACGGAGACAATTATGAGAGTTCTATACGCATTGCTCTTAGTGTGCGCTTGCGTGCTGAGCGCTGCAGCCGAGGATACTTTCCCTACTGCAGATGCATTGTTGCCGCAGCACCAGCACTCCGCCGTATCCGGTCCTGCCTTCACGCTCGACGAGATCGAGCAGATGGCGCTGCTCAGCAATCCCGAGATTCAGGTCGCGGTTCGTCGATTAGCGGTGGTTGAAGCTCACCTACCCGCGGCTGGCGCCCTCGATGATCCCTCATTGATGTATCGCGGCTGGGGTGTACCACTGCGCCGCCCTTGGGATTACAACGCAGCTCAAAACATGTTCATGGTGAGCCAGTCGTTTCCGGGGTTCGGAAAACGAGGGTTACGCTCTGACATTGCCAAAAGCGATGTAGCCGAGGCAAAGGCGGCGCTGGATAACACGCGGCTCGATGTCCAGGTGCAGGTGCGCAAGGCATTTTATGATCTGCTGCGGACTCAAGACGAGCTTCGTATCCACGACGGCCACGTTGCCATCGCTCGGCAGGCAGTGGAGGCGGCCCGGATCAAATACACCGTCGGCAAAGTGCCTCAGCAAGATATCCTGAAGGCGCAAGTCGAACTCACCCGCCTAGCCGAGCACCTGATTCGTTTCGAGCAGGATGCTGACATCGCACGCGCTCGTCTGAACACCCTCCTTGGGCACGATCCCGCCGCGTCCATCAACGTTCACGGAGACTACGGCATCCCTCAGCAGTTGCAGTCGACAGAAGCTCTGGAAAAGCTGGCGCTTGCCTCGCGCCCAGATTTGGCCCAGGCGCAAGTCGCCTTGGAGAAGAGTCATCAGCAGCAAGCACTGGCGAGCAAGGATTACAACCCCGATTTCACGATTTCGGGAGGCTACATGCTCATGCCGAGCGGCGCGAGCTACCGCAACAACTACATGGTCGAAGGCTCGATTAACCTGCCGTGGCTGAACCGGCGCAAGCATGATGCCGACATTTCCGAGGCCAAAGCTCAGGTCAGCGAACAAGATGCAGAGCTTGCCGCATTGCGGAACGCCGCTTTTGGTCAGATTCAGGAAGCGCTTGTGCAGGTGCGGTCTGCGAAGAGGTTCGCCGATCTTTATAAGGGTTTGTTGCAGCCCCAGGCTACGGCCACTCTGCGTTCAACGGTCATCGCTTACGAGAATGACCGCACCGACTTCCTCAATCTTCTCGATAGCCAGATGACGGTCGTGGACATCGACCTCGCTTACTTTCAAGCACTCGCGGACTTCGAAACGCGGTTTGCCGATCTGGAACTGGCGGTCGGAGCACCCATTGACAGGACAGAACAACCGAATACACCGGAGGTAGCAAAATGAGCGAACGCACTTATAAGCAAGCTTTTGTGATTAGCGCAGTGATTTGCTTCGTGTTGGCTGGGGCGCTCGCGTATTCGATCTGGGGCCGCCGCTATCTTTCGCCGGCGAACGACAATTCCAGCCCGGTGATGGCCAAAGGCCCCGATGTTTCGGACCAACCAGAAGCCCAGACGGTCTCTGCCTCCGGTGCTTCTGTGGCACTTGTTCCGCTGCAACTGTCCCCGCAACGGATGCAAGCCATTGGAGTGAAGACTGCGCTGGTTGAGAGGCAGAACGTCAGCAACGAACTGCGCGTGCCGGGGAATGTGGACATGAATCAGAGGCAGCTCGCCTACGTGCAGACGCGCTTTCCGGGTTGGATTCAAAAGGTGTTTGCCAATGCCACTTACCAGTACGTACGAAAGGGGCAGCCGGTATTCACCATCTACAGCCCTGAGTTGGTCAGTACTGAGCAAGAATATCTACTGGCCAAACAAAACCAACGGACCTTCTCGAGTGATGCGCATGGGATGGCTGCTCGCGAGGGAGATTGGCTTCTTCAGGCCGCTGCCGATCGTTTGCGCCAATTCGGCGTGCCGCCGAGTGAGATCGCGAGGCTGGAGCAAGCCGGCACAGTGCAACACGACGTGAGCATCGATTCCCCTGCGTCTGGCTACATCACCGACTTCAACGCTCTTCCCAATCAATACGTGCAGTCGGATACGAAGCTCTACACCGTCGCCGATCTTTCCACAGTTTGGGTGAACGCCAACGTATTTCAAACTGACATTGGCACCTTGAGGCCAGGGATGCCCGCCACAGTGACGGTCGATGCTTATCCGGGCCGGACGTTTAAAGGACGGATTGATCAAGTCCTGCCTCAGGTCGACGCTACGACGCGCACCGTTCCTGTGCGCTTCGTCTTCAACAATCCGGGAGTCGCGCTCAAGCCTGGCATGTTCGTCAACGTCAGCATTGCGGTTCCTCTCGGCCATCAACTTGTTATTCCCGCTTCTGGCGTCCTGCATTCCGGTACGCAGGATATAGCTTTCATTGACCATGGCGATGGTTATCTCGAACCACGTGAGATCGAGGTCGGGCCGCGCCTGGATGATCACGTCGTGGTTCTGACGGGTTTGAAGGTTGGCGAACATATTGTCAGCTCGGCGAATTTCCTGGTGGATTCAGAATCACAACTACAGGCGGCGATTGGCTCGTTCACGCCTCCTCCACCGGGGGCGGGAGTCGCAGCGGCGATGAACGGACCGTCCGAACGAATTGCGATTGACTTCAGCACCGATCCGTCACCTCCGCACAAAGGATCGAACTCGGTCCGAGTCAAGCTCACGAACTCCGACGGAAAACCAGTCGCTGGAGCGGACGTGACCGCGACCTTCTTCGTGGCGGCGATGCCGGCCATGGGCATGTCCGCTGTGCGAAGCGAAGCAAAGCTCCACGAAAAGGGTGATGGCATTTACGAAGCCTCGCTAGATCTCGAAACAAGCGGGACCTGGCAGGTCACGTTAGTAGTGAGACGCGCCGGTCAAACCATTGCCAGCAAACAACTCAGCGTGAGCGCTACGGGAGGCATGTGATGATCTCCCGAATTATTGAATGGTGCGAACAAAACCGGTTTCTGGTTTTCACTGGGGTCGTGCTGCTAACCATAGCCGGGATTTGGAGCCTGCGTCACATCCCGCTGGATGCGCTCCCGGACATCAGCGATGTGCAGGTGGTCATTCACACCGAATGGCCGGGCGAGCCGCCCGATGTGATCGAGGACCAGGTCACGTACCCGATCGTCACCACCTTGCTGGCAGCGCCTCACGTGAAATCCGTACGAGCACAGACGATGTTTGGAGATTCGTATGTTTTCGTCGTATTTGAAGACGGAACCGATCTTTACTGGGCGCGTTCGCGGGTGACTGAGTACCTGCAGCAGATTGGCGGCAGGTTGCCGGCGGACGTTCATCCTGCCATCGGGCCTGATGCGACCGGGGCCGGTTGGGTGTATGAGTACGCCGTGATTGATCGTACTCACACCAAGAGCTTGGCGGATTTGAGGGCCTTACAAGATTGGTATCTCCGCTACCAACTCGAAACCGTCTCCGGCGTGGCCGAGGTTGCAACCATCGGCGGCTACGTCCGCCAATACCAGGTCAAGCTCGATCCCAACAAGCTGTTTTCGTACGGCATTCCGGTCTCTACGGTGATTGACCGCGTGCGCGACAGCACGAACGAAGTGGGTGGCAACGTTCTGGAGATGAGTGGCGCCGAATACATGGTCAGAGGTCTTGGCTACCTGCGCTCGGTGGCCGACTTGGAGAATGTTCCGGTTGCGACAAAAAATGGAACGCCGGTGCTGCTGCGCGATCTGGGCAGCGTGGATTTCGGGCCGGAGGTACGCCGCGGGGCTGCCGATTGGCAGGGTGAAGGGGAGGCCGTTGGCGGCATTGTGGTCATGCGGTTCGGTATGAACGCGCTTGACGTGATCAGTGGTGTGAAAGCCAAGCTGCGAGCGATTGCTCCGTCACTCCCTCCCGGAGTGGAAATTGTGACCGGCTACGATCGCTCGTGGCTGATCAATGAATCTATCAAGACCCTGAAGCGGGACCTGATTCTGGAAGCCATCATCGTCAGCTTCGTATGCATTGCATTCCTGTTCCATCTGCGTTCAGCGTTGGTGCCCATCATCACGCTGCCAATCGCTGTGCTCGCGGCTTTCATCCCTATGTACTTTCTGAACGTCAGCTCTAACGTGATGTCGTTGGGCGGACTGGCATTGGCCATTGGGGTGTTGATCGATGCCGCGATTGTAATGGTCGAGAACGGCTACAAGCATCTGGCGGAACGTAGCGGCCTTGCTGCCGGCGAGCATACGGAGAAGCTCAGTTCTCAAGAACGTAGAGCTATTTTGGTGCGATCGGCGAAGCAGGTTGGCCCTGCCTTGTTCTACTCGCTGATTATCATTCTAGTGTCGTTCCTTCCCGTGTTCTTGTTGGAGGCGCAGGAAGGCCGAATGTTCCGGCCGTTGGCTTGGACGAAGACCTCGGCCTTGGCGTTTTCCTCGTTGCTTTCGATCACCTTAGTCCCCGTGCTGATGCCGTTATTCATTCGAGGCCGGTTGCGTCCTGAATCGCAGAACCCTGCAGCCCGAATCACGCAAGCCATCTATTTACCCGTGCTGCGCTGGTGTTTGCGTCACTGGAAATTGCTGATTGCGATCAATCTGATCTTTCTGACCGTCACGATTCCCTTGTACTTCAAACTGGGCAGCCAATTCATGCCTGCCTTGTACGAGGGATCATCCCTCTACATGCCAACCGCCTTACCGGGCATTTCTATTCAGCAGGCAACGTTGCTGATGCAGGAGCAAGACCGCATGATCCGTTCCTTCCCGGAGGTGGAGAGCGTGTTCGGCACCGTGGGTCGTTCCGACAGCGCCACCGACAATGCGCCGCTCGACATGTACGACACAACCATCATGTTGAAGCCCCGAGACGAATGGCGGCCGGGCATGACCTATGAAAGGCTGATCGCGGAGATGGATAGCAAGCTCCAGTTCCCGGGCCTGACCAACACTTGGACCATGCCGGTGCGAAACCGACTCGACATGGAACTCACCGGCATCAAGACTCCGGTTGGACTGAAGATCCAAGGACCCGATCTGTCTCAGATTCAGGAGATCGGCGCACGCATGCAACAGATCCTTACTACCCTACCGGCGACCAGTTCGGTATTCGCAGAACGAGTATCGCAAGGGTTTTATTTGAACGTAGAAGTAAATCGGCCAGAAGCTGCACGGTACGGGTTAACCGTTGGAGATGTGCAGCGGGTCATTGCCTCTGCCGTAGGGGGCGCGAACATCGCTCAGAATGTCGAGGGCCGCGACCGCTTCCCGATCAATGTCCGCTACGAACGAGATTTCCGCGACGATCCCGAAGCCTTAGGCCGCGCTCTCGTGGGTACGCCGTCAGGAGCGCAAATCCCCATCAACGAGGTAGCTCGCCTTTCATTTTCGCGCGGACCAGCAATGATTCGTGATGAAGACGGGGCGCTCACTGGCTATGTCTATCTCGATCTAAACACCAAGGATTACGGTGGGTTCGTGAATCAGGCAGACAAGCTTTTGCAGAGCAAACTGGATCTGCCTGCGGGTTACACCTATCGCTGGGCAGGCGAATATGAGTTCGAACTGCACGCCAAAGAGCGGCTGAAAATCATCTTGCCGGTCGTGTTCTTTGTCATTTTTCTGTTGCTCTACATGGTCTTCAAGTCCGCAGCAGAAGCGGCGGTCCTGATCTTTCCGACGCTCTACGCCATGTCGGGTGGACTCATCCTGCAATGGGTGCTGGGCTACAACTTCAGCGTTGCCGTGTGGGTGGGATACATCGCTCTGTTTGGTATTGCGGTCGAAACCGGGGTGGTGATGGTGGTTTACCTGCACGAAGCGCTTCAACATCGGCTCGCCCTGGGTACGCCCCTGACCGACGAAGATGTGGAGAAAGCTGCAATCGAGGGCGCGGTACAGCGGCTACGCCCCAAGCTGATGACCGTCACGGCCGTGATTCTGAGTCTTGCGCCGATCTTGTGGGAGTCGGGAATCGGGTCCGACGTTATGAAGCCGATCGCCGCGCCTATCGTGGGCGGGATGATTACATCGACCATCCATGTCCTGATTCTGGTCCCAGTCTTTTTCTTCTTAATGAAGCGGCGGGCGCTGCGGCATGGCACGCTGGCTAAACAACCGGCAAGGGAACAACTGTGAATATTGGCAACGCGGCTTCTGCGCGTTCTCAAGTTCGCCTAACGCTTGCTAGACGTCGGGCCTAGTGCACTCAGCAACAGCCGCACGCTCGTCCGCGCATCGACTGGATACCCTCGCGCAGGATGATAGGAATTATGACCAGCGCTGCGGCGGAGTCGGCCCATGCAATGTGCCAGATGGTGTTTACCCCGATGCCTGCCAGGGCAATCCAAGAAAGGTACGCGCACAGTGCGGATTCGGCAGCATCGGCCCTGAGGGCCGCGCTGTTGGTGATCGCTGACAACCGACGCTTCTGTTGAGCGAGCCACGGCATAATCAGGGCTGCGCCCGCCAGAATTGCTAGTCCCCAGTAGGTGGGCTGAGGCTGTTGATATCCGAGGAGTGATATCGCCGAGACTGCTGCGACGCACGCCGAGACCGCGAAAAGCAGCGCTCCGGCGATTCGGGCGGCCCGTCGCTCCACATGTTCTGATTGGGATCGCTCCCGAAAGCGCCACACTACTACCCCAGCGGAGAAAAGCTCGATTGTGCTGTCTCCTCCGAAGGCGAGCAGCGCGGGGCTGCGTGCCACCCACGCCGTCCAAAGGGAGACACATGCCTCGACGACCATCCAAGCAATCGTGATGGTCTGGATCTGCTGAATTCGCCGCAGGGTTGCGTCTGTCGGGACTTGGAGTACCGAGCCCATTCGCTTGCATTATGGCATGGCAACGTCGTTAACTCTTCCGCACAAAGAATAACGCTTGACCCTGGAATTAGTTCCAGGGTGTAAGCTCGCTTCCGAAGGAGAGCTCTGTGCAATCCAGTGAACTCGCGTCTCTCACGGGCGTTAGCACTGACACCTTGAGGCACTATGAGAGATTAGGACTCCTTCCGAAGCCACCAAGAACTAACGGAGGATATCGAGATTATCCTCCGCATTCACTTGACCGGGTTCGCTTGATTCGCCGCGCTTTGAGCATTGGGTTCTCCTTGCCGGAGCTAACCACAATCCTAGAGATGCGCGACCGAGGAGAAGTTCCGTGTCGGCGAGTTCGGGCAATGGCAGAGTCAAAGTTAGATCAGGTAAAGCAACAGATCGAAAACCTTATGGAAATGCGGAATCGCCTGGAGGCAATGCTAGAGCATTGGGACGTCAAGTTGGCCCGCACACGGCGGGGACAACTAGCGCGACTGCTGGAGGATCTGCCACAAGGGGACAGGGGAAAGGGTCTACGTCGCCCTTTCACCAAGAAAATCAGAAAGGAATCACGTCCATGAAACTCATTATGATTTTGGCTCTACTCGCGCTTACGTCGGGAGTTCAAGCCCAGAAAAAGACCTCCGAGGAAGGCTCTGGCAAGCCCCATTGCGAAATGATGAAACGAGGCGAGAAGGGCATGGGGTTCTCACAGCAGACGACAACACACCATTTCCGATTGCTTGCGGACGGCGGCGCGATCGAAATAGAGACGAATGACCCGAAGGACAGCGGTACCCGAGATCAGATCCGCCAACATCTCTCGCACATCGCGACGATGTTTTCAGCTGGCAACTTCGACATTCCAATGTTCATTCATGACCAGACGCCACCGGGCGTGCCAACAATGACGGAACTGCGCGATCAAATTCACTATGACTTTGAGACGATGGACTCGGGAGGCAGGGTCCGAATTCACACGACCAATGCGCGGGCCGTGGAGGCTGTCCACGAATTTCTTCGATTTCAGATTACCCAGCACCAAACGGGTGATCCTATGAGCCCGCCGGACAGCTCAGCTAAGTAATGCTGAAAGACTTCGGGGCTCATCTGATTACGTGGAAAGTGCATCCAGCGTTTGTGGTGGTCGTCTTCATGGCCGCGGGAACCGCCGAGCACCTTCCACAAAGCTGGGAATTCAGCGGTTCATTCGATTCTGCATAGGCAGTAGAGAAACTGCTGGACCGCGCCAAACGGTGTGTGGTGCATTTCTTCGCGGCTATCCAACAGGCGAAAACGCCAGCCGAACTGTTGGTGTAACGACTCCGCATCGTACCGAACAACTTCCAGGCCGCTGCACTTGGTTGGTCCCTCCGGTCCGAAAGTGCTGACGATCACGCTGCCTCCAGGCTTCACAGCGCGCGCGACTTGCCGGACGTAAGCGACACGGTCGCTCGGCGAGGTAAGGAAATGAAAGACAGCACGGTCATGCCACACATCGTAAGCAGACGGCTCCAGTTGATCCCTAGTGATATCGGCGACAAGCCAATGGACACTCTCAGAAGCCGTTGCTAGTCGTTTCTTGTTCGCTTCGATGGCAGTTTGGGAAATATCGAGGACGGTGATGTTCTCGTATCCACGGGCGAGAAGGTCATCGACCAGCGTGGATTCACCACCGCCAACGTCAATGACCGAAGCAGAGGCACCAGCACCGGACTGTTCTATCAGATGGAGTGAAGTTTCAAGGTGCGGACGGTACCAGCTGACTGCATTCGGAGCTTTCTCTGTGTAGATCCTTTCCCAATGGGCTTGTGCATCCATACCAACCAAAGCCCCTGTATTGATGGACTCTGCTTAATGATAGGCCTGTCACAGACATGGCGGAACTGAAATCTTTCTTACCGATGTCAGGCTGGTGCAGTGGGGATTCGCGGCGAGTGGGTGAACCGCAACGAACGGAGCATGTATGCTGTGAGTCACAGCATCCGTGCATCCCTAGCCTACATATAGACAAACGGAGGATTCCAGTGCCGACTATGAGCACGCGCATGAAATCAACCCCGCGTTGGCATTCCACTCGGCGTGATCGTGGGTCGCTGCCTTTCAACGAAAACTGGAATTACCGCAAAGGCCCCGAGTGTTAGGACGTAGACGGCTCCCGAAATTGGATCACGGGTCGCAATGTATTCTCGTATGGTTAGCCCCCGAATCCAGAGCACGAATGTGAACTCGACCAGCAGCATCAATCCAAGCGCGACACATCCAAATGCCAGCCGCTTCGAGTAGTCAGGTGGGAGCCGCAGCCGCCTGACTACCCAGCGGGCGGCGAGGATGGATAAGCCGAACATAAGGGGTGCTTCGATTAGTTCTGCTGTCCTAACGCCCAATTTCGGAACAACCCAGAGGGTACGAATCGTGCCTAGCACAAAGCCTGCGGAGAAAACGAGCATGAAATAGAGCACGCCAGCTTTTGCTGTTTGTTTCACCGCTGAGCCTCGCCAACGCCATACAACGATCAACTCACTTAGGACGAATAGCGTGCCAAAAATCTCTTTGTTATAGCGAGCCAACCAACTCGGGAGGTAGATATCAAAGTTGGCTGCCCGATCTAAAGTGTGTCGGGCTGCCAAATCGGTCAGCGGGCATCTGCCTCCATTCGCAGCCAACACAACGCACTCTAGCAGAACAATCGCGCTGAGGATCGCAGCGCATCGAAATCCGCGTAACACCGCTAGGAGGGGCAGCGCGAGAATGCTCGCCGCGAGAAAAGCCCAAATCAAGGTGTGCAACAGCTTAATCGCCGTCAACACTGAGATCCGCTCGACCCGCCTTGCTGCATGATGTCTATCGTGAGGCCGTGAGGCTGCGCGGTTGGAAACGGATAGACGCTGCTCACGATGCCATGCCTGAGGAACGGCGTTACCTGATTCAATGTGCCCAGAGCGGTCAACGGAAGAGTTCCCATGGGAAACCCTATCGTTGCGATTGCCATTCCTACTTTTACGAAGAAATCTTCCGTGGCAAGCTGCAGGAACGGGACTTCACGAACACCCAGATGAACAAACCCGAGATCGGGAACGGTGTTGCCATACCAGCGGTCGGACGATTGGAACTCTCCCAGAACGCACCAGTTCACTACATCGACATTGAGCATCTGCCAACTCTTGTCGTTCGCGCCGGGTAGAAACATTAATGCCCCCAACGCGAGTTCGCCCGTCTTGGGGTGCTTCGGAATCCGAGGCAACGGGCAGGCGGAGCATGGTTTGTGGCAGACGTGGAAGGTGCCATTTACATGCTTGTGACGAGCTAATCGGCGCATCACAGTTTCTTCCAGCCTCATCGTGTTTACAGAGGAGTTCGACAGTGACACAACAGAAAATCGGGCCGTGGGAAGTCATCAAACCGCTCGGCAAGGGCGGACAGGGGCAGGTCTCACTTGTCAGGAGACCGGGGAGAGTTCAAGAACGGAAAGAAGCAATCCAAGAGATTGTTGCGGCTAGTCCGTGGCAGCACAACATTAGCACGCAGGAGGTGACACAAGCCGTCGAACGTATGGCATCCTCGGAAGCTACCTCGGCATGCTGAACGTGCCCGCAGACACGCGAGGATTCCCGAATATGGATGATTTTCGGTGGGGCCATTTCATCGTCCTAGATAAGCCGCTGCCCATCGCAGATTCGATTTGGAAGCTACTCAACAAAATGGCTAAATTGGCGTAGTTCAATCCAGGGTGGCGGCACCCAGGCGCGGATTATGATCCGCAATCACATAGCTACTGAGAAACGCCCATTGATGCGACGCACGTTACAGCATAGACGAGCTCCGGACCAGGCATTTTGCGGTCTCACTCCTGCGATTCTTTTCTCTCGAATCCCCATTCATAGAGCTTTGCGACGAGAAACTCTGTCGCTTGTGTGACGAACTGGTTGTTGAACTCTCCAATCTCGACGAGAACAGTATCGAGCCGATTTCTGAAATCATCGTTCTCTGGGTCACCGACGAGGATTCTCACAGCCATCCGGTCAGCAAACTCGAAATGAACATCTTTGTTGACGGTTCCTGTTGCTTTCAAGAAGATACATGTCTCGGTCGGCAGGTTCGTGATGACTTCGCTGAATGCGTCCGCAAAGAAGTGATTGACGGCATTGTGGCGAACGTTCTTGAGATGCAACGAATGAATTTTCTGGGCCGTCTTGTTTTTCAACAACGGTCGCATCGACTTCTGAAAGGCCGCATCGGTCTTGAAGACAGCATTCATACGCCCGACGAGATTCAGAGCTTCGTAAAGAATGGCAGCATTGAAGAAATAGAAGTTCATCCGGTCGCGGATGCGAGACGGATCATCGCCCTTGAGGCCAGAGACTGCGGAGTAGAGGAACGTCAGTGCGTTTATACAACGTGCAAGACAGACGATTTCCGCAAACCCTTCACGGCTCCGACACCTGTCGAAGACTTCCGGTCGGCAGAAGATTGCCCATTTTGTTGTATCTTCCACTTTCAGTTCCCTCGCCACGCTTTCCAATTCTTGGCAGCGGCTTCCTCTGGGAAATTCGGAGCGAACAACTCAAAATGCGTGCAGACATTGCAGACGAACATGCGGACAGGAATGGTAGGAGCACCTCGGTTTTGCAAGTCGTTCGCTTTAAGTTGAACTGAATTTTGTTCCTGATAAAAACCTCTTCCGCAGACCCGACAAGGTAGAGCGAGCTTCCCCTTCTCGTCCAGTATTGGGATTCCCTTCTGAATTGAAACCAGAGCATCGTCAACCATGACGAGCAACTCCTGAGCTGATTTCGGACATTGCTCCGGTTCCTCGACAACGCACTTCTCAAGAATTCCGTTGACCTTCCGCATGTTCGGGTCGTTCGGGAAGAGTGCCGTGACATCGTAGGGTGGTTTCTTGTGATATTCGCGAGGAAGTTTCAGACGGCCAGTCACCATGCACCACAGAAGTTTGCCGAGCATGTAGACATCAAAGTTCGTCTCCACGTTTTCGAGTCGCTCTCCGAGGTCGGCCCATTGCGGCATGTAGTCGCGAGGGCCGACCCGCTCATCGGTCATCGTCGGTCGTTCGGGCTGCTCAGGCAGGAAAATGAGTCCGAAGTCGCCTAGGACGAGCGTGTCATCTGCTCCGAGGAAGACGTTCGCAGGTTTGATATCCCGGTGAACGAGATTGTCTTTGTGAAGACCCGCGACCGTTTCGACGAGGGAACGGAATATTTTCATTGCACGGTGAGCGTCACCTCGATACTTCGTTGGATTGTCGAAGAGTGTGCCCGCCGACATAAGCTCCGTGACAATCCATCGCTCGGTCTCATTCGCGTCGATGAGTCCGACCAGTCCCGGTCTGCCCTGCCGGAGAATCAAAATCTCATTCTTCAGCCGTTTGACAGCTTCGTCAGCGTCCGGGCCGCTCTCCGGCATCATGAACTGCTTCAAAGCTCCGAGGTCATCACCGGTCTCAGGACGAACGTACTTCCATATCGCGGGAGCCAACTACGACGGACAGGCTGCGCGAATCGGGTATCAATGCTACCACCGAGCGAGCTCCAAACCCGGTGACGATGGCGCGCCGAATATGATCATTATCGGTCTCCGGCTCCCGAAATCGTTGGTCATAGCGTGCCTCGATGGCGGTGAGAGCTTCTCCCATCTCGTTGGGTCGATGATTCATGATCATGCGTAGATCTCGATGCTTCACTTGATGACGAAACCGGTCTGCTTGTCGTTCCGTATGGTGAATCGGACGGCTATGCGTACATCTCTCTGGACCGAAAAACACTCGTCAATATCAGCGACATCTTCCCATCATCGGTTTTGAAACTCATTGCGGCGTAACGCCGAACATCAGAGTTCTGTCATACTGTCGGAAAATGCACAGTGCCTTGTTCGACATCGACTCCTACGACGACGAGTACCACCAGTTCCAACGGGACGTTTACCTCCTCATCGAAGGAACACTGAACGCGAGCAAGCAATATCTGGACAAAGAGTGTGAGACGGAGTTGGCGAAGATAAAAGCCGCGATGGATAAGACTACGGACTCCGAACATCATCAATATCTCGAAGATGAGTACGGCGATGTTCTGCTTACGAACATTAGCCAAGAGCGGTTCCTGCGGAACATGGCACTCGTGGCTCTTGCGTCGCGCCTGACGCACGCCCTCCGAAACATGACCAACTCTGCCGAATCGTTCAGCCCTCGGGCCAAGCGATACGAGAAGATGAACCATCTGAGTGAGTTCAATCGCCTGTGGTTGGAATATGGCGAGAGGTTTGGAATTGATTTCACCGTTAACGCTGGCCTCATTGCCTTCGTCGAGCCGATGCGCGAGGTGAGGAACCAAATCGTCCACGACGGTGCCGAGCCTTTTCAATTGCCTGGCCATCAACCCTGTCGTTGTGGCCGACGCGGACAACGATTTCCTCACGAACATTATCGCCCTCGTTAGCGCGGCGAACCGTCAACTCAATAGGTTCGGAGGGATGGTCCCCTTTTTTAATCCCTTCCGATCTGGCCTTGATGATCGCGGTAATGAGATCAAGAACGCTTTTCGTTAGAGTTATGCCCGCCGTAGCGACAGCTATAAAAACCAGCAGTTCAGGCCCGCTCTCGTGTTCGACAAACTCCACGTCACGGGATAGGCGGGCAAGCTGCGAATCAATCAGCTTGTAGGCACGGGGAGAATGCTCACGGTGAAAGCAGCCTGAACTAACGCGGAGCTTGATTGAGACCGGCAGACCGGCTTCTCCTTGAGGTCGCCGCGTTTCGAATCCACGCATGCGGTTGCGAAACGTCTTTTCCCACTCAGCATCCATAGCGATCCTCCGGGAGTTGCGGACATCCCGCGAAGTAAAATCTCTTAAGCTAGTTCAGCCTTGACGTGAAAGCGGACGCCCTCGCGGTTCTGCAGAAAACTCACAATCTCGAAAAGATTGTCGGCGCGCGGATTGCCGGTAGGTCCTGACCTGCCCCCCATTTTTAGTCCAGGGATAATGAGACTTTCTCCGGGTTTGAGTTCTCTAACACAGCCGTCGTAA
>Ga0209415_10007069_pt1 | contig 19696 bp, 15 predicted proteins | sample PeaSoiSIISIP2007_FD_187696 | JGI IMG/M metagenome (GOLD analysis project Ga0209415, IMG submission 187696) | Peat soil microbial communities from Weissenstadt, Germany - SII-SIP-2007 (SPAdes) (version 2) | ecosystem: Environmental > Terrestrial > Soil > Wetlands > Peat | place: Germany... | reverse complement strand
GCCCTTCGCCGCCGGCAATGGGGGACTTCACCGTGCCGTGGTTGAGCGCGGCCAGCCGCGCGGCATTCAGCGCCTTCAGCGACTCCACTTCCGGCACCAGAGCGGCCAGCAGCAGCGACTTCAACAGGCGGGCGTCGTTTCTGAGGTTGCGGGCACGGTCCGCCGGCTCAGGCTGATCCCAGGCAATGTCGTGTTGCCGCTCCAGGATCGGCAGCAATTTCATCCGCCAAAGCTTCTTGGCGTTCTCGAAGTGGATGCTCATGGCATCCGAGAACGAGTCGTCTCCCGTCGCCAGGACGTCGAACAGATCGCCCACGGGGATCAACTGTCCCAGTTCAAGGTCGTTCCGGCGATCGACTAGCAACTGCATCATCAATTTCAACGCGGTGCGCTCGCGTTGCAGCACCGACGACACCGCGATCAGCGTCTGCACCAGGGCCGGACTAAACGGGTAGACCAACCGGAACATCTCGCGTTCGCCGGTCGAGGTCAGAAGCGTCTCGACCACGTCCTGGCGTGCCTTCAGCGTCTGATCGCAGGCTGCGGCAAGGATGGCTCCCGCCTCCTCGGATACCGGCCGCAAGACGCGTTTGCTGGCGATGACAGGAAGATTGCGGTCTTCCAGGGTGATGCGATGGAAGCGCGCTTCCCACCAGCGCAGCACGTCGTTGAACTGGAGCTGCAGCGATCCGGCTAAGGTATCGCCGACCAGTTCCCGCAGATCGCGCTGGCGAGCGACAAAGCTGACCAGTGGAATGGGCCGGTCGGCATTGGCGGCCTCGACCAACTTGGACAGCTTGGCCCCTTCGTTGGAGACGAAGGCCGGATCGGCGGCGCGGGTGGCCAGCCACAGGATCAGTTCGTCGAGGAACAGGATAACCGCGTCGTAGCCCAGCGCCTTGGCGTGCTTGCTCATGATCGACAGGCCGTCGTCCAGCGAGACGAAGTCGTTGGCGATGCTGGCATACTGGCGGAAAAACTGGTGGACGAGGTCGCCGATCAGCCGCTGACGCTCTTCTCCGCTGGGGCCTTCCAGCATGGCCAGCACGAAGCTGTCATTATCCCAGCATCCCTGTCCGCCGGCAATCTTGCCCCACCCTGAGCCGCCGGAGGGCAACTGTCCCTCGTTCAGCCGGTCGAAGAACTCCGTGTCACCCAAGGTTATCCGCAGGTTGCGGGCATCCTCGAACAGCGATTCGGCGATATAGAATCCGGGAACCGGCGCGTCCGGATGAAGCTTGCGGACATACTCCGCGTATTGGCCGAGAATGGCCGAGTCCAGGCTGGTGGCGCCGATCATGTGGTAGGGCACCATCAGGAACTTGCGAGTCTGAGTCCATTCATTGTGTCGAACCACCACCTCGGCCAGCTCGGGGATCGATCGGGCGGCGAGATTCCCCGACAGCAGCAGGTCCAGCACCGCCATGAAGTGGCTTTTGCCCGACCCAAAGCTGCCATGTAGGTAACACGCCTTGCTCTTCCTGCCGTCGATGGCCGACCGGATGAAGGCCAACGCGTCATCGAAGCAGGTCTTCAACTGCGGCGTGACCACGTAATCGCGCACCGTCTCCTCCGGCCTCGTCAGGCCGTCGGAGAGTTGGAGCACGAAATCACCCGAGTGTACCCGTTCGGGGATGGCAATGAGGTCGCGGATCAACAATGGATTATTACTCATGGGGTCCGGTCATAGCAGACAAGAGCGTGATCGAGCGACCAAACCGTCACGCGATGCCGGGGGTGGCGGGTACATGCAGCTTCCCATTCCTTGATGATCGACAGGTCGCCCATGCCAACCCCTTGCATCGCATGATTGGGGAAGATATCCAACCATAACGCAATAGAATCCACATTGGGCATGGGAGTTGGACGCCACGGGGCATTCCCCTGAAGGGCCTGTCGAACCTGATCGGCAAACAATTCCGCAAAGCGACGCCGCTGGCGTCCATCAGCAAGTTGGGCAATGTGATTGCCGGTCTCGATAATGGCAGCCATGGGCAGCAGCATTGTGACAGAATCGTCGTCCAGATAGCTCTCCATGATTTCCAGAACGTGGTTCCGGTGCTGATTGAAGGCGGGAACGTCAAGCACGTTGAGAAAAACGCAGGTATCGACAATGACGACGGCGCTCATTTTTCCTCCGTCTGCTGGCGGAGGTTATCCAGCCAAGCTCGAGCCCTGGCGCGACGCCTTTCCGGCCCTGGACAGTTCTTGACGAAGCGGTCGATCAATCCTCTTGTCATAAGGTGCCCGACCGTGCCCTGGGAGATCAATTCGGGGTAATTTGGCACGTCCTGTAGGCTGATCAGCTTGCTTGAACCATCCTCTGGGGCACGGTAACAGAAAACAACATGGGGTACCGCATCGTCGGGAAGCGCGTCGAGCAGAGCGGGATTGTGGCTGCTGATGAGAACGTGAAGGTTTCTGGCTTTGGCGATGCGGGAAATGCTGTCGAGGATACTTTTCGCGCGGCTGGGATGAACGCCGTTATCGATCTCTTCGATAACCACAAGGCTTCCCTCTGGTGCCGACAGTATCGCCGCGGCAATCGACAACACGCGCAATGTGCCGTCCGACAACAGTGTCGCGTCGAATTTCGTCACCTCTCCGCCAAAGGTCTCTTCCAGTTCCACCATGGCCTCGCCGCGCGGCGTTTCCACGAAGCTGATGGCGCTAATGTTCTGTTCCGGCAAGCTGCGAATCAGGTCGAGAATTTCGTTCCCGGCACTGGTGCTTTGCAGATTGAAGAGAACGCCCGACAGGTTGCTGCCATCCCCTTTCAGCCTCTGTTCGCTCTTAAAGCTGTATCCGCGCATAGCCGATGGCTGCGGATCAAGGAAAAGAACATTGGAAAGCGTCTCTTGATAGGCAGTGCAGACGGCAGGGATGGTTGTTTGGGCGGTCTTATGGCCGGCTCCAAAGCGGGCGGAGCTTTGCAACTGGCTCAGAATCGCCATATGGTCGTTACAGGTGACTTGCGGCTTTTTTCCACCCTTGGCAAAATTATTATAGGCCACACGAAGATCGTTGCCTTCTTCCCCCGATGAGGGAATCACTTCGTAAAGTGGGGCGGTTGAAGAATATCCGTAAATTGCTTCATTGGCGATGTGAAGGTCGTCATCTTCACCGATGCGCAGTGTGAGAGAAAACACCGGCCATCCCAGCACATCGCTGGTGCACGAAATTCCGAATCGGTCTGTCCCTTTGAAGCCTAATGATTTTACGGTTCCCCGAACTGCCTGGTCGCCTTCGTACACCGCATATCGGATCGAATTCAGGCGATTTCCCTGGGCGATCCATGACAGCAGGCGCAGTGCTTCAATGGCGTTGCTTTTTCCAGATGCATTGGCGCCGATGAGGACTGTCAGCGGCGCCAGTTTTAGTTTGGCTTCCCGGTAGCTTTTAAAATTTTGTATTCCAATGGAGCTTAGCATGGGGGTTCCTCGGATAACTTTCTACCTATACCTGTAATCACCTTATAAGCCAAGGCCATCCGCCTTCTTCCCCCGTTTTCCCCTGACCTTCGCCACCGGCTCCCACCCCGCGACATCCTCCGCCGTCACCCCCAGCGCTCGCATCTCTTCCCCCAGGAAGGCCGCAAACCAGTCCCCCGGTCCTTGGCCGAAATCAGCGTCATAGGTGTTGTGCCACTGCTTCAGCCAGGGGATTAGGTCGGCGAGGCCGGCCAGCAGGGGGATCAGGCGGGGGGCGTCCCAGCCTTCCACATCCTTCATCTCATGATAGAAGCCAGCCAAGGCGCGGGCTTGGGCCAGGTGGTCGAAGCCGGCCCAGGCGACCGCCAGACCGCCATCGGCGGATTTCTCGGCGCCGGGATAGCTGATGAAGCGTTCCTTGGGCACGTCGAGGCCGCCGCGCAGGCGCCAGTAATCGGTGCCCAGGAAGTCTTCGCGCTTATATTTGGGCGGCACGTCGATGGTGCCGACGTCCTCGCCCGCATCCTCGCGGCGCTGGAGGTCCCATACCCGCTCCCATTGGGCGCGCTTGCGGCGACCGGGCTCGCTGTAGCGCAGGGCGGGCAGGAACGGCACGGAATTGCCGGCCACCAACCGTGCCACCAGGGGGCCGAGATCGGGATCGTCCTGGCCTTCAAACAGGGCGGCGGCACGGCAGAAATCGGCGTCGCTGCGGGCGAGGTCGGCCAAGGCGTTGACCGATTTCAGCGCCGGGTCGCCTTGCCAATAGCGCCCATCCTCCAGGCGGTCGAGCAGCCAGCGTTCCAGCGCGCCCCGCTCGCGCACCACCCAGCCGGCCTCGAACCCTTGGTCGCTCCACTGCCAGCGGCGTTTGTATTCGGGCTTCTCCACCAGACCGATATAGCGGTGCGATTCGATCAGGGCGATACGGCGTTCGACCACGGCGCGGTACGCCTGGGGCCAGTGGCCGGGACTGTTGGTGATGGGCGTCGAGCCGTGGCGGGCGAACCACGTGGTCTCCAACTCATCCGCCGCCATCCTGCGGGCCATGACGATCTCGAAGGCGCGCTGGCCAAGATCGATTTCGGGTGCCTCCAGCCCGAACTCCAGCCCCTCGGCCTCGCGGTCATCGACCACGCCGTAGAGTTTGTAGCAGCGCCAGTCCAATTCCTCCTGCATCGCGATCATGCGGCGGCGGATGGACAGCGCGCGGTCGCGGGCGGCATCCAGTTCCGCGCGGGTCGGAACGCTGGCGGCCAGCAGAGCAGAGGGCAGGGTGGCGGAAAGCTGCTGAACCAGCGAGTCGAGTTCGCGGGCGAGGTCGAGGGGATAGGGTTCGGCGAGGGGGAAGGATTGGAGTCCCGTAGAGCCAACCTCAATGAAGCGTTCCCAGACTTCAGCTTTAAAGCCCTCAGAGACTCCTTGGCTACCCTTATTGTGAAAAACAGATCGCATCCAGAACGCTGCTGTCGATGAATTTAGCTCTGCACATATCCAGACTGCAGATTCATGATCTGGTGCGGAAATTACGGGCGCATGCCTATTGCAAATGGCTTCAAATTTCGCCGCAGAGAAATGGTTGTGGGTCGCCACGCATACAAATTTTATAGCATTCGCATCGCCAAAACGATGTTTAACAAACATACCGTACTCATACCAATTCAGTCCTCTCTGTAATTGGTTTCTCCTGAACATAATGCGATTAATAAGGCTGGCCTTATGCGGCCACAGCCAGCGCAATATATTTTTATCCAAGAATGCGTTCATATTGTTGTCGTAAGGGAAGACAATGCTGTTGTCTTCGACGCAGGCGTAGTCTCTTACATCTGCCCCAGTGAGGTATGGCTTGATGAAATCTTTTGAGATTCCGTTCCGAACAAACACCATAGCGTCAGCAATAAATGGCTCATCCTCTAATGTGAGGGCCATCACGCCAGAATTGGCCGGGTATTCACCTAAATTACATTTCGCGGCCGTCTCTATGTTTTGCTTTAAATCGGAAGCCCCACCGCCTCCGAGTGACCATGGATGTCTAGCGAGCGATACTCGTGTTATATCTGCAACTGAAACGAAAGCACCTTCACTCCCAGGGCTATCAATCTGGTTCACAATGCTGAGCCAAACAGGCCCTTCCGCCGGATTTGGTGGTTCACTGCTTTCTCCGATGATCGACATTGCGACCCTAACGTCACCCAAAAAGGGTCGACGGTTCCTGCCGAACAAGATGACAGTTGGCGTTCCATGGCCTGGTATAAATGCACCAGAAGTGTCAACCACATGGGTCAGATCAACGCGCGGGAGAAAGTCCTCTATCAGCTTGCTGCCAAACTCTCGTTTCATAAAGCTGTTGGCGGTAATCATGCCGACGAACCCGGCAGAACGACCGTTCTCAGCCTGGGTAAGATCGAAAAAGCGCTCGGTGAAGGGCACGCCCAGCGAATATTTCATGTGGCAGGTGCTGTAGCGCTGGCGGTAGGCGTCGTTCAGCGCCTTATCCTTAACGATGATGTAGGGCGGATTGCCGACCACAGCGTGGTACTGGCGGCCTAGAATACGGTCGAGGTCATCGCGGTCCTCGGTATGAAAGTAGTGGGTGACACCGTCATGCGGGTCCAGGCTGAGCTGAACGCCTCGGATATCCATAAACCGCTTGCCGTGCAACAGGCTGTCGCCGGCCGCCAGCTCGAAGCGGAAATCGGGGGCGTCGGCCAGTCGGGCGATGCCGCAGACCTTCAGCGCCGCCACCAGCAGGCGGAAGCGGGCAACGGCGATGGCGAAGGGGTTGATATCCACTCCGGCCACCGCGTCCAGCGCCCGTTGGGCCACGTCGCGGATGTTGCGGCCGGGCTCGGCGCGGCTCCATTCGCGCACCAGCCGGTGGAAGGCGCCCAGCAGGAAGTGGCCGGAGCCGCAGGTAGGATCGATCAGCCGCACCTCGCGGAAGCCGAATTCTTGGATGGCCGGGGAGAGGGTGCGGTCGAGGATGAATTCCTCGACGAATTCGGGGGTTTGCAACAGGGCATAACGCTTGCGCGCTGCCTCCGACAAATCCTGGTAAAGGTCGCCGAGGAAGCGGGTGGATAGGTCCGGGTCGCTGAAGTCATGCACCAGCCGGCCGCTGTCGGGATCGGCCTTGGTCCAGAACGTCATCAGAGCAATGCCACCGTCGCCGGAGACGGGCAGCTCCCACACCGGATTATGACGCGCATCGAACAGCGCCGCCGCGCCATGCAACTGCCCCGCTTCGGTGAAGCAGGCCAGCAGGTAGTCGCGGTCGGACTGATGCGGATGGGCGCGGAAATAGCCCTCGTAGTGGTCGCGGGCCAGCGTCCTGCGTTCAGGAGTCGGCCCCGCCAGCCAGGGCCGCTCGACCAGCCCATTGTCCTCGATGAAGCGCAGGAACACCCCGCCCAACACCCAATGGACGGCGGATTGGGTGATCTCCTCCTCGCGCCACGATTCATAGGTCGCCGCACTGCGCCCAGCATCCTTCGCCGCCTGCCATTGGCGTTGCAATCGCGCATCCGCCTCGGACCCCGGCAGGCCGTCGCGAATGTCGTCCTCCAGGTCACGGACGAGGCGCTTGAGGTCTTTGAGGAGGGCGGCGGGGGTGATCATGAGAGAGGGCTCTGTATGTGCAACGGGACGGGATGGATACAGCGGGCTGTCGGCAATGGCAAATTGGAGGGATAGCGTGTTGCCCTCAGTCGGCGAGAATTCGTGGTCTCAGCGCGAAGCCGTGATACCGGAGGTCATCGGGCGGCTGTAGCGTCAGACGCTTCCCATCTGGCGTCAATTGAGGCGGTGGACCTCGCCAGAACAGGGTGCCTCGGCTCGGAATAGGGATATCCCGGATATAGGCGCGGTCAGTCTGATCGTCATGATGCTCTGGGCGAACAATCAGACCAAGTCGAAGTCGCTCATCTCTACAGCTAAACTTTTTCACGGAGTTTACGAACAGGAAACCCGCCGCTTTTCCAGGACTGGAATCAGCCGCACCAAAGATGATGCGATTTTCCCAAGATAGTTCAGCAAAACTCTCTCCAACGGTGGCCAGAAACACGAAGGCATCTCGATAATTCATCTGCTCATTCCCAATCATAAGGGGCATGGCAGGGCGCTCGGCGTTAGGTATTGATTCCCAGGCTGACACTACTTCTTCCAGTGTGCCAGTAACAAGGACCGGTTGACGTTTGGCTCCTTGTATCAGGGTCAACAGCTCTTCGCGGCTTGGCTTTCTCCATGGCACCCTGCGCCCGGGTGAGCCAAGGCGGGTGGGAATCAGGGGCTGAGGGTCTGGAGTCGGCTTCGGTTTCGGATCGCCAGGGCCGTTGTCTTCTATTGGTTCTTTGTAATAGCAGCAATCGGGATGATGGAGCCTTCCCTTGAGGGCACGGAAAAAGAAATTCTTTCTCTTGGCTGGTTTCACCTCAACGAGGCAAATTTCCTCGGGGCAGAAAAAGTGATCCTCGTGATGTTGATGGGCCGACTGGGCCGGCTCAATAGACTGGCTTTCGAAACAGAATGCCTCCGTCTGCATGCGCTCTTCATCCGACACTCCAGCCCCCTATTTCTCCGACAACTTTAAGCCGCCACTCCGGCCAAATGCCTATTCTCGACCCACGCTTCCGGCACCATAGCCCATTGCGCCGGCATCACCGGCACCGGCTTGCCCTCGATGGCGGGCATTCCAGGCTGCATCATGGGGACCAGCACCACCATGCCGGCTGGCCCTTTGGATGTGCCGCAGTCGCCTCGCAGAACATCGAGGCGTGGGACAAGGTCGTAGCGTCCGATCAGGCCAGCATCGGTCAGCAGGACCGGGCCTGCCGCCGCTCGAATGGCGGCTTCAACCTGCGGCCAGGCCATGTCGGCGAGCGTCTTGAGATGCGGCCATTCGGCGCTGGTTGATCCGGCGGCGTCAGTCTCACGCACGGTTAGCCATTCCACCTCGTTGGCCTCGGCGGCGGCCCTCATCGCCTTCAGTAGCAGGGCATCGACGCTGAGGCGGGTCATGCCGAAGCGCTGCTCAAGCTCACGCGCCGTCGCCAGAGTTCGCCGTGGTGCCAGTGCCAGTGCAAGGAAACCACTTTCCGCCACGACGCGAGCCAGCTTGTCCTCGAACTTGCGAGCCTCGGCCAGTTCGGGGCTCTCGTCGGCCAGCGGGATGAAGGTAGCTAGGCGCGATTGGGTCTGTGCGCTGCCGGAAGGATCAAAGCCCATGCTGCGGCGCCAGTAGCCGGCGGGGCCGCTGGCATCGGCCTCACGCCATTCCAATTCGGCTCCGGCTGCCCGCAGCAGGGAATCCAGGGCGGGCCGGTCGGGCAGAGCGGCTGCCTCGGGGTAACGGCTGCGGACTCGCTCGCAAATCTGGTCCTGCGTTAGCATGGCCGGGCCAATCAGGGAACTGAGGGCAAGGCGAATGGCCTGCTCGGCCGGCATGCCGTGTGGGTAGACTTCCTGCCTGGTCGACAATGCGGCCTTTGCCGACAGGGCCACGCTTAGGCGCACCAGCCGCTGCGGTACCGCCACGGCCAATAGATCGGGGCCGGCAACCTCGTCCAGGCGCTCACGCACGCGCTGCGGCGAGGCCAAAGGATCGAGGGCGGCGAGTTCATCGGCGGCCTTTCCCAACGCGACAGCGGCCGAAGCGACGACGCTGTTGGTGGCGATCAGCGGCACCGTCAGGGTGGAAACCCAGCGGAAGCGCGGCTCGGCCGTTGTCTCTTCGGCATCCACCGCCGCCCGCACCACCGCTTGCGCGAGACGCATGCGCTCGTCATCGTCGGCTTTCAGCGAGCCGCGTTGAAGCAATAGGGCTCGGGCTGCCTCGATGGCGGTGACGACGTTGCCCTCTTGCTCAAGCAAGCGGGCCAAATCCGCACGGACCTCGGCAAGGGTTGCCTTGTCTTGCCACCGACCGCGCGCCTGACGCAGGATCTCGGCCAGCGCCACCCGTGATAAGCCCGTTCGTCCGGCCACAGCGCCGACACCAAGCCACGGCTCGGCCGCTTCTTCGAGACCGAGATAGGTCGAGACCGCTTCATCTTCGGCGCTGTCCTCTCCGGCCGGCCGCTTCGGCAATAGCGAGGCAGCCAGATGGTCGATGCTGCCGGCCAACGAGGGCGCCTCGTCTTGGCTGGTGGTCCCGCCGGGGACAAGTTCCGGCCGCAGATGAGCCAACCGTTTGGCCTTGAGGCGAATCTCCTTGCGGATACGGTCGCCGACGCCGCTGAGATAGCGGAGCTTGAGGCGCGACACCCCCAGAAGCTGGCGGACCGTCTCGACCCCCATGCGGGTGAGCACGTCGAGCGCTTCAACCCCGTAGCCGAGTTCCGCCACCGGGGTCTGGACGGTAACCCGTCGGGCAATGGCGTCGAAGGAATCGTCGCTGACGACGGCTAACCGCATGTCCTCGAAGACCTGGCGCCAGACCTTCAGCATCTCCTCGGCATTGTCGAACCGCTCGGCGGGTGAGCGACGTAGCGCGCGGGCGAAGAACGCCACCATGCCGTCGCGCAGTTGCGGGTCGAAGCGCTCGGGCTCCAGAGTCGCTTCGCAATCGAGCACCGCCGGTTCGGAAGCGCCGTCGCCCCAGATGGGAATGCTGCCGGTCAGCATCTCGTAGAGGGTGATCGCCACGGCGAAGCGCTCTGCGTGAAGATCCCAACGCGGTGGGCGCCGCAGGCTGAGGAAGGGGTCTAGGTACGGTCGGGTGCCAGCGCGGATGTTGTCGAGTGATCCTTTCGACAGGGAAAAATCGAACAGCACCAAATGCAGGGTGTTCTTGCGGTTCGACCGGATGCCGATGTTGTCAGGCTTGATGTCGCGGTGGGCGATGCCTTGTTCATCGAGATAGTCGATGGCGGAAATCAGATCCTCACCCCACCGGCGGGCTAGATCAAGTGAGGGACGCTCGCCCCGGCGCAGCCGGGCTGCCAAGGTTTCTTCGCCAGCCTGCTCCATCAGCAATGCGGTGCGGCCGGAGATGGCCAAGGTCTGGCGGTGACGGACGATGCTCTGGTGATTTAGGCGGGCAATGACCTCGCCTTCCGCCACCAGCCTGTCGCAGTGCGCTGGATCGACGGCCACTTTCAGCACCAGTTGCTCGTCGGACTCGTCGCCTTTGACCAGCAACGCGTCTGCGGAACTTCCTCGCCCCAGGCGGCGAATAACGGTGAAGCCGCCATCGAGGCGATCTCCGGCCAAGGCCCGCGCCGGATCGATGGCTTGCTCATCGGCTTGCCCGGCGGCGGCGTCCTCGACCTTGGCCAGCATGGCCAAAAACTCGTCAACCGAATCGAGACGGCGGCTAACGTCCGGATGGGTGGCTTGTCGGATAAGGTCCACCAGCGCAGCAGAGGCGCCGTCCATGACGTCGGCAACCATCAGCCCCTGGCTTTGGCGCAGCTTTTCGACCAATTCCACAGTTGAAACAGCGGGCGGCTGGCCGGAGAACACGTGATAGGCGATTGCGCCCAGCGAAAAAATGTCAGCCAGGATCGGTGGGCTGGCATGCTGAAGCGCTTCCGGTGCCATGTAGACTTTGGCCGGATCATCGACATGATCGTCGAGATGAACCGTGCCCAGAGTCTGTTGCAGCGTGCCGCCGGTACTGCCGGCTTCGCGCGTCGCCAACTGCCAGTTCATCACCTGCAACCGTGGCAACCGCTCGCCGACGTCACGCACCAGCACATTCTGTGGAACCAGGGCACGGTGAGTAAGGCGCTTTTCGTGGGCGTATCGGATTGTCTCGGCCAGTTGGCGGACGAGATGCAGGCGTTGGTCGACGTCCAATCGATCGACCAGTGCCTTCTCCTTCAGAACGAAATCCAGGCGGACCGCCTTGGGATCGAAGTCGAAGACCAGCGCGGGGCCACGCTCGGTATCCTTGAAGTCGCTAGCGCGCAGAATGCCGGGGTGGCTAATCCCTTCCAGAATCTGAAACTCGCGCGCCACCGCCTTGAACACATCCTCGCGCGAGCGCCCAGGAGGGGTCTGGAAAATGCGGATGCGGCGGCGAACTCCGGCGGCAACATGGTGACCCTGGAAATCCTGGTAGTCGCCCCCTTCCTCGATCAAACGCTCCAGTTCGTAATCGCCAATACGACGTTGGCTGAGCGAACGGCGGATGCCCGCTGTCTCCATGGCCGATTTCATCGTTCGCCTGACGGCGGGGTCGCCACTGGGATTGCGTTCCCGACCGGGACCGACCAAACCGGTCAGTGCGGCGATGATCCCCTCATCCCGCGCCGTTCCCGGCCTCCCACGATTGAACACATTGGTGGCGACGGAGAGCGGCAGCGCGGAGATATCGTTAGTCGGCGAAGACAGGAATATAGCGGCCGTGACAAAGGGGACAGACAACCGCGCCCGCCGGAACGCATCCTGGCGCTGGATAAGGCTCTTCAGCCGTTTCGCCTTGCGGTTGGCCAGCAAATAGGGATTGTCATATGTGCTGGTGCGGCCATCCTGTACCCACGTCCAGCTATGGGCATCGCCTTCAATCCGGCCTGGGCGGCTCTTGATCTCGACCAGGAATAAGCCCCTTGGCGAGAGGACCAGGGCATCGACTTCATTGACTCGCCCCTGGTCGTCGATGAATTCGAAATTCGACCAGACATGCCAGGGATCGATATCAGGAAGATGGTCCCGCAGAAACGCTAGCGCCTCACGTTCCCAGTCGAATTCCGACTCGGCGATGGCCGACCAGCGTTGCGCCGACATAACCATTCAGTTGAACACTCCGACAAAATCCATGTGGCAGAGCAGCAGCGTAACCCAGAGGCCGCTTTCCGGCAATGCAGGTCAAGAGAATCGATCACGATGACAGCGGCAGGATACCGCCCTAAACGGTGCTGTTTTGGCGTGTTTGGCCCAATCGGGCTTGAAGGCGATCTGTGGCACCTTGCGACTATCGGCCCAAGCGGTGGCGATGTGTTCGGCGCTTTTCTGTGGTCCGCAGTGTAGTAGCACCATGTCGGGGTGCTTGGAGTGGACCTGATCGAGCTTGGCCCAGATCAGCCGGTGATTGTTGAAGTCGAGTCGGCCAGTGATGGTGACCTTGGGGCCGGATGGCAGCATGACCTGGGTGTCGGTTCGTTTCCTGGCGGCGAGGAAATCGCGGCTGTCCATCATTGCCGCAGTCAGGGTGCGATGGTTGATCATTGATCCGGCATGTGGCCGCCAGGATGACCCGGTGTAGCGCCCACCACCAAAACCTATCACGCCAACGGAAAATCGACGATGATCCGCAGGCCAGTATCGGGACGATTTTCGGCCCGGATATGACCACCCAGAATCTCGACCGTTCGGCGGACAATTGCCAGACCGATGCCGAAATGTGCTGTTTCTATTTGTTCCGACTTTTCTTCGGTGGGGCGAGAGGAAAAATTTCGTCGGAAAATCGATTCCAACTGATCGTCCGGCACACCGGGGCCTTCGTCTTCGACGATCAACCGGACCATGGTGGCCTCCGTGGTCACTGTCATCGTCACCGTACCGCCTTGTGGTGAAAAACCGACTGCGTTGTCCAGAAGGTTTTCGAGAATGGTTTCAAGACTGTCCTCGGTGGCTGCCACCCACGCTTTTCCGGTCTCTTCCGCCCTGACATGAATCCCGTGGGAACTGTGACCGCGCTGGAATGCGTCGGCCATGTCGCGGGTTAACCGCGCAAGGTCGACTATTTGCAAACGGGCGTTGATCAGATCAGCCGCCGTTTCGTCAAGGCGCCGGACCCCTTGCACCAGATCGGTGAGCCGGCCCAGGGCCTGTTCGATGACCTCCAGTGCCTGCCGGGCGCGGGGATCGTCGCCGATGGGAATCCGCAAGGGTTCGATGGATTGGGTCATGGCGGCGATCGGTCCCTTGAAGGCATGCATATTGTCCTCGGCCGCTTCGCGCATGGCGCGGGCCGAGGCGTGGAGCGTGCCGACCATGCGGTCGAATTCCCCCGCCACCGGAATCAATTCGGGAATGGCGGTGACCTTGGCGAAAGTTTCGGCGCCAGCTTGGCCGCCTTGCCTAATCCGCCGCGCCAATTTTGTAAAAGAGCGCAGATCCACCAAGGTGCCGACCACGGCCATCACCGTCAGCAGAATGATCGCAGCGTAAAGCAGCATGGCCAGACGGACTTCGGGAGCTTCGGAAAAGGGTCGTGCCAACGATGATCCGGCGAGATCGTCGAGGCCGTAGGAGGTGATGATCACCCAGCAGCCCGCATTCGTATGCAGGGGCGAGATCGACGTCAGTAGTTCGTCCTTTCCCGACGAGGCGGCGTAATGAACGGCCAGAGGCTTGGTCCCGGCGCAGCTTTCGTCGAGGCGCGACAAAATCCCGGTATCGCCCAGCCGTTGACGTTCCTGATCCAGATCCGTCGTTGCGATTGCCGGACTGGCGGCGACTAGAAAGAAGGCGTCGCTTCGTCCCGACGGTCGCAACAGCAGCTTGATACGCACTTGATCGTTGGCGAAGGTCTGAACCGTTTTGGCCGCGTCGAGCAGTGACTTGCCATCGGCTTTGTTCAGGATCGGCTCCAATGCCTCGGCGGCATGGCGCCCTTCCGTCTGCAGGCTTCGCAGAAGAAAGTCTTGCCTCTCGGCGTCGGCTTCGGCGAATTTCCCATAGAGAATGACGGGCACGATCATGAATATCGCGGCCAGAGCGATGAATTTTCCCGTCAGGGACCGGCTGATCAGCCGGAGAAATCTAGTCACGCGACGGATCTTCCATCCAGCGATAACCGAATCCGGGGTAATTGGTGATTGCGGCGAACGATGGATCCGCCGCCGTGAACTTTTCTCGCAACCGCTTGATCAGGGCGCGGACATTGGTGCGATAGCCTTCGGCGCCATCACCGGCGATGAAATTCTCTCCGCGCAGCGCATCGTAAATTTCGCGGTAGGTCACGTCACGGCCCGCCTGCGCCAGCATTGAGACGACCCGAAACTCACCGAAGGTTAGGACGATTTTCTGTCCCCGCCATTGCACGCCATGTGAAGCGGCATCAAGAATCAGCGAGCCGCAGCGGGTCGGCATCGCCTCGTCGTCCGACTGGCCGGCGCGGCCAAGGATCAATTCGATGCGTTTCCGCAGAATGGCAAAACTGCGGGTCTTGTCGATGAAGTCGATCGCCCCCCAGGTCAGCGCCGCTTCCTCGAAGAGAGTGTCGTTGTACGAAGTGAAGAATAGCGCCGCGGTATCGATGCCACCGGCTCGCAGGCGTTTCAGCAGATCAAGGCCGGTCATCCCTGGCATTCGCCAGTCAAGGATCAACAAGTCGGCACTGTTTCCTGCTTTTTCCAGGAAAGCCAGCGCTTCGACCGGATCGCCAAATTGTCGAACCATGTAGCCGGCTTCCGCCAGATTGCCGGCCAGAACGCCGCGCACCATGTCGTCGTCATCGACCAGGATCAGACGTGTCTTGACGGAGGCGTTCATGGCGTCACATGCAATTGGGCATAACAACTGGCGGCCTCACGTGGCCGGTTGCCGTCACCGGTCCACTGATAGCTGAGGACGCGAAGACCGCCGGCCTTCAGATCCATGAAAAGGATCACATCAAGGGCACAACCTACCGAGCGGTAGGAAAGAATCCGCGCCGCATTGTCATTGCGCGTTTCGGCCGGTGACCCGAGAAGCTTGTGGACGCCGCTTTCATCGAGGCCGATCAATTCGTCGGGAGAGGGGGCTTTTGCCTGTTTCGGTGCCGAGGGTGGATGCCGCTGAGATTTAGCAGGCTCCTCTGCTTTTTCCACCACTTTGGCAACCACCGGATTCGATGCGGCCGGTTTGGGGGCATCATTCGTCAGGCCGCAGCCACTAAGCTGGAGGCTGAGGACGAGAACCGATCCGGCGATATGCCATCGTCGCGTGATCATCTGCCCACCGTCCTCGCTCATCGAATCCAGTTCGCGCCAATGCAATCAAGAAGAATGAATGTTTCGGCAACAGGTTTAAGTGATGGGGAACACAGCAATTTAACGGAATAAAAATTGAACGACTTCATCGGCGTTCAATCCCGTCTGAAATGCAAAGGCGACCTTCCTGTCGCTTTTCTGAACACATCGGTGAAATGGCTGTGACTGGAAAAACCCAGATCATGGGCGATCTCGGTGATCGAGTGACATCCGTCCAGGAGCAACTCCTTCGCCCGGTAGATACGTTGTTCGGTGACGTAACGCCACGGCGGTACGCCGAGGCTGGTTTTGAACGCCTTGCTGAAATGATTGGGGCTGAGACCGGCCTCTTGCGCCAATTGGTCGAGGTCGATCTCCTCGGTCAAATGCGCCTCGATATAATCGAGCACTCGTTGTTGGCAAGATGCCCTCAGCCCGCCGCGTTTGCTCGCCGAGATGGAGCGGGGCGCGATACTGGCGTCAAAATCGATCAGTGAGGTTTTTGGCACGGCGAAAACTCCCGCTGCATGAGGGGAAAGCGCATTTCACCCGAGAATGGTATTTTGATATGAAAATAAACTGATGTGATAAATATGCAGGATGTTTGTGAAACATCCGATTAAGTCGTGACATTCATGTGTTGTTAAAAATGAAATTGTGTTGTTGCGTGGGGATGTCGTGAGACATTTCTGTGTGTATTTATGCTCTTGCCAATTTTTCGATAGTTTTCGCTGAATTCTGGAAGCCAGGCCCTGGCTCATCTATCGATAATAATCGATATGGCCGGAATTGTTCTTCCATCGGATGGTGTGAGAATCAGGGCGCCTTGGCCCGCTGTCCGGCACTGGCAAGTCGAACGTCAGCGCGGATTTCCATCCCGCGTGGTTTGCAGGGAGGAGAGCGCCGATGTCGGAGGAAATGGCAGGCCCGTCCGGGATCAATCCCCGCGCTGATTGGCGCGATCCGTCCCGTTATCAGCCTTTGCTGAAACTCGACCGCATCGGCTGGGCCTGGGAATGGCTGCGGCGAAATCCCGAGTTTGTCGCCGCCATGCCCACGTCGTCGGTCCAGGGCGCGATGGAGCCGCGTGTCGTGACTGTATCAGATGCTTCCTTGGCGGCGCGCTGGGGGATCCTTTTTTGCCGGGCGCGAAGGCGTCTTCTGGAGTCCATCCGTCTGCTCATCCGTGCTCGCACTCGACGTCGAGCCTGCGATGACGGATAGCGAAGACGCTTTCGATGTCCGTCGCCTTGCTCCTTTGACCACCGTCTTGCGGTTGCCTGGAGCCGAGTACCTTCTGTTCAGTGATGGCCAGCGGCATCTTCAGCTCATTGTGACGGCGGGAAGTGTTCTCGATGGGCCGGTCCGGTTCCGTTATGCGCTGTCCGGCTTTCAACAGATTGAAGCAAAGGCCCTGGTTCTTCAGCGCCTCGGTCATCTTTGGCGGCAAGGATGCTTGCCGCACCATCTTTCTCCACCGGAACGTCGCGCTACGCGCTGGGTGATGCAGCTTCGCGCACTGGACGGCATGCATGCCGGAGCCAGCCACCGGGAGATCGCGGTGGGGCTGTTCTCAGAAAGGATCGTTCTCGAGGACTGGTCTGGGCGATCGGACTACCTGCGTCTGCGCATCCAGCGTCTGATTCGTGGCGCCGAAAAGATGGTGTGCGGTGGGTACCGGGATCTTCTCGGTTGAGCCCGGGACGAGAGTGAGAGGGAAGGGTGGTTGTTATGAAGGGATATGAGATTGGCGGGAGAGTTTCCCGCCTTAAAACAGCAGGAGGTTCCGATGATCAGAGTTGGCAAGATATCAGTCTACATGATTACGCTGTTTGTTCTTTCCGCCTGCGATGACAGGCAAACACTGACAGAAAGTCAGGCCAGGCGGACGCTTCAGGACTATTACGATGCACATCCGGTTTGTACGTCGATGGCGATCGGATTTCCTGTTGAGATCGCCAATGTCCCTTACCTCAAGGGGCCGATGGAGGCCTTGACCAAGGCCGGTCTGATTGTCGTCAGCGGCACCCGCTACAGGGTGACGACGGCGGGTGAAAGTGCTTTGCAGCCGGGCGCCGATAAATTTCTGGGCGGTACCGATATTTGTTTCGCCAAACGGAGCCTCCAGAAAATCACTGTCATGACTGTTCCGGCGGAGGTGGCGGGTGTCATGATCGCGACGGTCACCTATGACTATACTCTAAAAGATCTTGCGCCTTGGACGAGCGAGCCGGCGATGGCGTCTGCCTTTCCTCAAATCAGGACGCTGCTTGGCAAACCGGAAGGGCACGCCACCGACGTGCTGGTCCAGACCTCCGATGGTTGGCGGCACGAACGGGAGGTCCGGTAAGCTGGGTTGGTTCCTTGGGCTACGAGGCGGCCCTGGAAGAATAGAGGGAAAGGGCGGTTGGAGGTTTGGTGACGGGTTCGGGTGGCGAGAGAGAGTCTTTCGCCGGTCCGTCACGGAGACTCTCCATGACCCATATGGATATTCTGGACGCCGCTCGCGATTATTCCGGCGGCTATAGGGTGGATGCGAACCGGGGCGACCGAAACGGTCGTGTATCCTCGGAATGGTTCTCGCGGCCGGCGGACGAACGTTACCTGTCCCTGTCTGAGCTTTATTCTTCGGTGCGCGGCCGGACCGAGCGCAGTCGGACCCGGACGGTGGAAAGTGCGGCGATCCGGGTGGAGGCCAGCCGCGACAATGCCGAGCGGCTGACGTTGATGCTGCCGGGCGCGGAAGCGCCCATCGCGCCGACGCACTGGAGTTTCGGCCAGCTTGCCGGCCTTGTCGGTGCCCCAGCCGCCTATTTGCGCCAGCTCCCCGCCCCGCTCGCCGGCATCAACCTGCAATACGGCCTGAGCTCGCATCGCGCCGAGCAGGTTAAAACCCTGGAGATTGAGGATGGCCGAGTCGAACTGCGCGCCGTCACCGGACCCGACTATGGTCGCATCTACGATCACGAACTGGTGGCTGCTGTGCAGCGGATCGCCGGCAATGGCACCGGCGACACCCGCTGGAAGGTGCCAGGCGTGCTCGACTGGACGACCGGCATCTACAATCCGCGCGTCGATATCACCCAGGACACCACGACGCTTTACGCCTCGGATCGCGACGTCTTCCTGTTCCTGGTCGATGATCTCAATCCAATTGAGGCTGGCCGGCTGCCGGACGGTTCTCCCGACCTTTATTTCCGAGGCTTCTATTGCTGGAACTCGGAGGTCGGCGCCAAGACACTGGGCATGGCGAGTTTCTATCTCCGTGCCGTGTGCCAGAATCGCAATCTCTGGGGCGTTGAGGATTTCCAAGAAATCACCATCCGCCATTCCAAAAATGCCGCCTCGCGCTTTGCTCACGAAGCCGCTCCGGCCCTGACGCGGTTCGCCGATTCGTCGCCCATGCCGTTCGTCAATGGCATCAAGGCAGCGCGGGAGAAGATCGTCGCTCGCAGCGACGAGGACCGGGACGAATTTCTGCGCAAGCGCGGCTTCTCCAAGGGTGAAACCACGAAGATCATCGAGACGGTGCTGGCTGAGGAAGGCCGCAAGCCTGAAAGCCTGTTCGATTTTGTCCAGGGTATCACCGCCGTCGCCCGCGATAAACCCCACCAGGATGCCCGCCTCGACCTGGAGGCCCGGGCCAAAAAACTGCTGGACCGGGCGGCCTGATTTCAGGAAGCCGGGCTTGTTTATTCCCCGTCTTACGTTGCGGCGCCGTCCTCAGAGGCAGAGGGCGGCGCTTCGCTTTGTGACGGGTTTGGAGGGCCGGGAGAGAGTCTTTCGGCCGCCCGTCGCGGAGTACACCCCGATGGCACTTACGAAGAAAATCACCCTGTCGCCCTCGCGCGACATTCCCTTCAACCTGCTGGTGCTCAGCCAGTCGAACGTCCGGCACGTCAAGGCTGGTGTTTCGGTCGAGGAATTGGCCGAGGACATTGCCCGGCGCGGCCTGTTGCAGGGACTCAGCGTTCGATCCGTGGCCGATCCCGATGGCGTCGAAACCGGCATGTTCGAAATCCCTGCCGGTGGCCGGCGCTACCGGGCGCTGGAACTGCTGGTCAAGCAGAAGCGCTTGGCCAAGACCGCGCCGGTGCCTTGCGTCGTCCGCGAAGGCGGTATTGCGGAGGAAGATTCGCTCGCCGAGAACATCCAGCGCGCCCCGCTGCATGCCCTCGACCAGTTCCGCGCCTTCCTCTCTTTACGCCAAAAAGGCCAGTCCGAGGAGGAGATCGCCGCCGCTTTCTTCGTCTCGGTCAATGTGGTCAAGCAGCGTCTCAAGCTGGCGTCCGTCTCGCCCAAGCTGCTCGACATCTATGCCGAGGACGGCATGACGTTGGATCAACTCATGGCCTTCACCGTCTCTGG
>Ga0209415_10007067_pt1 | contig 19697 bp, 21 predicted proteins | sample PeaSoiSIISIP2007_FD_187696 | JGI IMG/M metagenome (GOLD analysis project Ga0209415, IMG submission 187696) | Peat soil microbial communities from Weissenstadt, Germany - SII-SIP-2007 (SPAdes) (version 2) | ecosystem: Environmental > Terrestrial > Soil > Wetlands > Peat | place: Germany... | reverse complement strand
CCCGACCGGCCACGATCATGAGGTCGGCCTGGCGCGGCGAGGCGCGGAACACCTCCATGCCGAGGCGGCTGATGTCGTAGTCGGCCGCGCCGACCGACATCATCTCGATGGCACAGCAGGCCAGGCCGAAGGTGGCCGGCCACACGCTGTTGCGGCGCGCCCACTTCACCAGGTCCTCGAGGCGCCCGGTCAGGAAGTTGTGCTGGAGGTCCTCGAGACCCATTTCGGTCCCTAGGCGGCCCGGGAGGGCGGCGGCGGTGCGGCCGTCACCCGGGCGATGGTCGACTCCGAGGTGCGCGCGGGCATGCCCTCGCGCAGCCGCTTGGCCGGCCCCCAGCTGAATGCTCCGTTGCTCACGAGGTAGAGGAAGGAGACCAGCACGACCACCGCGAACACCAGGACCTCGACGAGGCCGAAGGTGTGGAGCTGCTTGAAGATGACCGCGAAGGGATAGAGGAACACGATCTCGATGTCGAAGATGATGAAGATCATCGACACCAGGTAGAACCGGACCGGGAACCTCATCGGCGGCTCGCGGTCCGGGACGATCCCGCACTCGTAGGGCGCGAGCTTCGCCGCGCTCGGCTTCTTCCTCGGTCCGAGCAGGGACGATCCGACGAAGGACAGCGCGCCGAAGATCAGCCCGAGGACGAGGAGCGCGAAGATCGGGAGGTACTGGGCCACGCTTCGTCCGGTCTACCACGGCCCCCCTGGCCAGGGCACATCGAGGTCAACGGCCCCGGCACCGCCGCCTACGATCGTCGCGATGGCGCGAACCGCCGACCAGTTCCACGACGTCCTCGTCGTCGGGGGCGGCCCCTCCGGGGCCTCGTGCGCGTACTGGCTGGCCGACGCCGGCTGGGACGTGGCGGTGGTGGAGAAGAAGGTGTTCCCGCGCGAGAAGACGTGCGGCGACGGCCTGACCCCCCGGGCGGTCCGGCAGCTGTCCGACATGGGCGTCGAGGAGGCGATGGTCGGGGCCCACCGGTACCGGGGGCTGCGCTCGGTCGCCTTCGGCCGCACCATCGAGCTCGAGTGGCCCGAGGTGCCCGGCTTCCCCACCTACGGCTACACGATCACCCGCCACGACCTCGACGAGCTCGTGATCGACCGCGCGTCGAAGGCCGGCGCCACCGTGCTCCAGGGCACCGAGGTGACCGAGCCGCTCGAGGCGACGGCCGGGGGACCGGGCAGCCTGGGCGCCTGCGCCGGCGCCAAGGTGTCGTCCAAGACCTCGCCCTCGACGACCGAGGTGCGGGCCCGGTACGTGGTGGTGGCGGACGGGGCCAACTCGCGCTTCGGCCGCGCCCTCGGCACCGCCCGCGACCGGCAGTACCCCCAGGGGATGGCCCTGCGCGGCTACTACCGCTCCGAGCGCAGCGACGACGACATGATCGAGTCGCACCTCGACATCCGCGACGCCGACGGCGACGTCGTGCCGGGCTACGGCTGGGTCTTCCCGCTGGGCGACGGCCGGGTGAACGTGGGGGTCGGGCTCCTCTCGACCGAGCAGCGTTGGAAGGGGCTCAACACCTCGAGGCTCATGGACGCGTTCGTCGCCCAGGCCCCCGAGTCCTGGGGCCTCTCGCCCGCATCCGCGTGCGGCCCGCCGACCGGGGGCCGGCTGCCCATGGGCATGGCGGTCGGGCCGCGCACCGGGGCGAACACGGTGGTGGTCGGCGACGCCGGCGGCCTCATCAACCCGTTCAACGGCGAGGGCATCGCCTACGGCTACGAGACCGGGCGCCTGGCCGCCGCCTACCTGGGCGAGGCGCTGTCGGGGGGCGGGTCGGAGGCGCTGGCCGCCTACGAGCGCCGGCTCGAGGACGCCTACGGCGACTACTACCGGGTCGGCCGGGCCTTCGTGCGTCTCATCAGCGACCCCGCCCGCATGCGCTTCTGCGTCGCCACCGGCATGCGGTCGAAGGCGTTCATGGCCCAGCTCATGCGGATCATGGCCAACCTCATGCGGCCCCGCGACCTCGGCCCCGCCGAGATCGGTTACCGGGCGATGGTGGGGACGGCGGCGGTGCTCGAGCGCATGGGGAAGGCGGGCGTCGGGCCCTGAGGACCCGGCCGGCTCAGCGCCAGGCCGCCGCCACCTCGCTCGCCGCCTCGCCGGCGGCCGCGACCACCTCGTCGAGGTGGCGGTCCTCGTGGGCGAGGCCCGGGAACAGGACCTCGTAGGCGCCGGGCGCGAGCGCCACCCCGCGGGCGACGAGCGCGTGGAACAGCGCCGAGTACGCCCCGGTCCCGGCGCCCGCCCGCACGTCCTCGAGGTCACGGGGCGCGGCCGGGGGCTGGCCCGGCGGTCCCACGAGCAGGCCGACCAGCGGGCCGACCGCGCTGGCCCGGACGCCGAGGCCCCCCGTCGAGATGGCCGCGCCGAGAGCGGCGGCAAAGCGCGAGGCCCGCTCGGCGAGGGCGCGGTAGTCGGCCTCGGTCACCGCGCCCAGCACCGCGTGGCCGGCCGCGGTGGCGAGCGGGTTCCCCGACAGGGTGCCGGCCTGGTAGACGGGGCCGGTCGGGGCGAGGGCGTCGGTGAGCGCCGCCCGGCCCCCGAACGCGCCGACCGGGAGGCCGCCGCCGATCACCTTGCCGAAGCACCACAGGTCGGGAATCACTCCGAGGCGGGCCGTCGCGCCGCCGGTGCCCAGCCGGAACCCGGTGATCACCTCGTCGAACACCAAGAGCGCGCCGACCCGGTCGCACTCGGCCCGAAGGCCCTCCAAGAACCCGGGGTCCGGCTCGACCAGGCTCATGTTCGCCGCCACCGGTTCGACGATGACGCAGGCCACCGACTCGTCGAGCCCCGGCACCGCGTTGTAGGGGACGACCAGGGTGTCGGCCACCGACGCGGCGGTCACCCCGGCCGAGCCGGGCAGGCCGAGGGTTGCCACCCCGCTCCCGCCCCCGGCCAGGAGCGCGTCGGAGTGCCCGTGGTAGCAGCCGTCGAACTTCACCACCTTGTCCCGGCCGGTGACCCCGCGGGCCAGCCGCAGCGCGCTCATCGACGCCTCGGTCCCCGAGGAGACGAGGCGCACCCGCTCGCAGCCGGGCACCCGGGCGCAGATGTCCTCGGCCAGGAGGACCTCGCCGGGGGTGGGCATGCCGAAGGTGGTGCCGAGCCGGGCCGCCGCCGCCACCGCCTCGGTCACCACCGGGTGGGCGTGGCCGAGCAGCACCGCGCCGTAGGACTGGACCAGGTCGATGTAGCGGTGCCCCTCGACGTCGAAGACGTAGGGGCCCTCGCCCCGAGCGACGGTGAAGGGGGTGCCGCCCACCGAGGCGAACGAGCGGACCGGCGAGTCGACCCCGCCGGGGATCACCCTCTTCGCCCGGGCGAACCAGTCCTCGTTGCCGCCGGACCCCGCCCCCGCCGGGGGCGGCGGCCCGTCGTCAGCCACCGAGCGCTTCGGCCAGCTCGCCGGCGAAGTAGGTGAGGATGAAGTCGGCGCCGGCCCGCTTGATCGACAACAGCTGCTCGGCGGCGACCGCCGGGCCGTCGATCCAACCCCGCTCGGCGGCCGCCCGCACCATCGCGTACTCCCCGCTCACCTGGTAGGCGCACACCGGCACCCGCACGCGGTCGCGGACCGCCGCGATGACATCGAGATTGGTGAGGGCCGGCTTCACCATCACCATGTCGGCGCCCTCGGCCACGTCGAGGTCGGCCTCGGTCAGCGACTCGCGGCGGTTGGCCGGGTCCTGCTGGTAGGCGCGGCGGTCACCACCGCCCGCGATGGTCACGTCCACCGCGTCGCGGAACGGCCCGTACAGCGCCGAGGCGTACTTGACCGCGTAGGCGAGGATCGCGGTGTCGGTGTGCCCGTCGCCGTCGAGCGCCCGGCGGATCGCGCCGACCTGGCCGTCCATCATCCCGCTCGGTGCGACCACGGCCGCGCCGGCCGCGGCCTGGGCGAGCGCCACCGCCGCGTAGCGCTCGAGCGTGGCGTCGTTGTCGACGGTGCCGTCGGGACGGACGATCCCGCAGTGGCCGTGGTCGGTGTACTCGTCGAGGCACAGGTCCGCGATCAGCACCACCTCGTCCCCGAGCGCGGCGGCCAGCTCCCCGAGGGCGACCTGGACGATCCCGCCCGGATCGTCGGCCCCCGACCCGCGGGCGTCCTTGCGCAAGGGAACGCCGAACAGGACCAGCGCGGGGACGCCGAGGGCACCGAGGCGTTTGGCCTCGACGAGCAGCGAGGGCACCGTGTGCTGGACGTGGCCGGGCATCGAGACGATGGGGGCTGGCTCGTCGATCCCCTCCCGCACGAAGAGCGGGGCGACGAGGTCGTCGACGCCGATCCGGGTCTCGGCGACCAGCCGGCGCAGCGCCGGGGTCCGCCGGAGCCGGCGCATCCGCTGAGCCGGGAAGGCCATCGCCCCAGCTTACGGCGGCCCCGGAACGCCGAGGCCCGGCAGCGAGCCGAGGTGGGCGGCGATCGAGACCACGAGTGCCTCGACCGAGGCCTTGGCCGGTTCGATGGCCACCGACAGCCCGGCGGCCCGGGCCGCGACGGCGGTCGTGGAGCCGATGCAGGCGACCACCGGGGGCACCGGCAGGCCGCGCCCGGCCGTGTCCTTCAGCTGCAGGTAGGCGCGGACCGCCGAGGGCGAGGCGAAGGTGACCACATCGGCGCCCGACAGGGCGTCGGCGACCTCGGCGCGGGGCGGCTCGGCCTCGACGGTCCGGTAGGCGATCACATCGTCGACGGTCCAGCCCTTCCGGGTGAGGCCGGAGGGGAGGGTGTCGGCCGCCCCGGCCGCCTTGACGAAGAGGATGCGCCCGCCGCGCGGGGCGGCGGGGAGCTCGTCGAGCAGTCCCTCGGCGTTGGGCCGGGCCGGTACGAGGTCGGCGACGAGCTGGTACCGCTCGAGCGCCCCGGCGGTGGCCCGGCCGACCGCCGCCAGCTTCACCTGCCCGAGCCGGCGCAGGTCGCCGAGCAGCGGGACGAACCGGTCGACCGCGTTGGCCGAGGTGAATGCGACCCACGCGTAGGCCCGGACCGACGAGGCGGCCCGCTCGAGCGCGGCGCGCTCGTCCGGCGCGTCGGCGATCTCGATGACCGGCAGCTCGATCACCCGCGCACCGGCCAGCCGCAGCGCCCGCGAGAGCGAGTCGGCCTGCGCCGGCGCCCGCGTCACCACCACCGACCGACCGTGCAGGGGCCGGGGGTCGAAGGAGGTGAGGCCGAGCCCGGCCACCGGTCCGACCACGATCACGGCCGGCGACCCGAGTTGGACCGCGCCGAGCTCGGACAGCGTGGTCCGCACCACCCGCTGGCGGGGAGTGGTCCCCCACTCGACGACCGCCACCGGCTCGCCGGGCGGGCGGCCGCCGTGCTGCAGGCGGCGCGCGATCTCGTCCCGTGTGGCCATCCCCATGAGGATGACGAGGGTCCCGCCAGCCCGTGCGAGCGACTCCCAGTCGACCGCTCCGGGGCGGGTCTCGTCCCCGACCTGACCGGTCACCACCGTGACCGAGGTCGACAGTCCCCGCTGGGTCACCGGGATGCCCGCCGCCGCCGGGACGGCGAGCGCCGAGGAGACCCCGGGAACCACCTCCCAGGGGACCCCGGCCCGGCTCAGCGCGTCGGCCTCCTCGCCGCCCCGGCCGAACAGGAACGGGTCCCCGCCCTTCAGCCGGACCACGGTCCCGCTGAGGCGGCCGTGGGTGATCAGGAGGTCGTTGATCTCGTCCTGGCGGGCCGCCCCGGACCCGGCCCCCACCTCGGGGGGGTCGGCCGCGCCGGCGGGCCGCTTCCCGGCGTCGATGAGGCGGGCGCCGCGGGGCGCGAGCGCGAGCAGCGAGTGGTCGATCAGCCGGTCGTAGACGACGACGTCGGCGCGCGCGAGCACCTCGGCGCCGCGTCGGGTCAGCAGGCCCGGGTCGCCAGGCCCGGCGCCGACCAGATAGACGGTCACCGGTCCCGGCCCGGCGAGTCGAACAACAGCTCGGCCGCGCCGCACTCGGCCAGCAGCGCGCGGGCCACCTCGGCCCCGAGGGACGCGGGGTCCTCACCGCGGCGCTCGGCGTGGAGCACGACTCGCCCGTCGGGACTGGCCACCATGCCCCGGAGCCGGAGCCCGGCCCCCTCGGGCTCGGCGTATCCCCCGACCGGGAGCGCGCACGACGCGCCGAGGGCCTCCAACATGGCCCGCTCGGCCAGCACCGCGGCGTGGGCGTCGCGGTCGTCGACCGCAGCCAGGAGGGCGAGGAGGACCGCGTCATCCTCTGGGCACTCGAGCGCGATCGCCCCCTGTCCGACCTGGGGGAGCATCACGAGAGGCGGAAAGATCTCGGCGGCCTGGGGGGTGAGGCCCAGCCGCTCCAGCGCCGCCGCCGCCACCACCACGGCGTCGGCCACGCTCTTTGCCTTCGCGATCCGCGTCTCGATGTTGCCCCGTGCCGGGACGAAGCAGAGGTCCGGCCGCAGATTGGCGAGCTGGGCCCGGCGCCGGGCCGCGCCGGTGGCCACCTTCGCCCCGGGGCCGAGCCGGGCCAGCGTCGAACCGACCAGCGCGTCGCGGACGTCGCCGCGCCGCGGCACCGCCGCGAGCACGAGTCCCGGCGGGGTGAGCGGCGGCAGGTCCTTGGCCGAGTGGACGGCCACATCGGCGCGCCCCTCCAGCACCGCCTGCTGGATCTCCTTCACGAACACGCCCTGGCCGCCGATCCGCTCGAGCGGCTCGTCGGCGCGCCGGTCGCCCTCGGTCCGGACGACCACGGGCTCGATCGCGAGCCCCGGCCGGGCCTGCGCGAACAGGTGGGCGACCATGTCGGTCTGGCGCCGGGCGAGCGGCGAGCCCCGGGTGGCCAGCCGAAGCGTCCGCCCCTCCGGCCAGGGGGCCCGCGCGGGCGCGGGGGAACGCACCGGCTAGAGGTCGAAGAGCACGCGCAGCGCCTCGACGAGCCGCTCGCCGCGCGGGGTGCCGGCGGTCTCCTTCAGGAGGACGGTCGGGTGGTGGAGCGCCTTGGCCAGCGCGGCGCGGCTCGCCTCGTCGGCCTTCGCCCACTCGGTGTCGCTCAACGTGGCGCGCTGTCGCTCGAGCTCGGCGGCCCGCAGCGACTCAAGCCGGTCGCGCAGGGCCGCGATCACCGGCGCGGCGCCGCGCCCGCGCACATCGGCGCGGTAGCGGTCGAGCTCCTCGGCGACGATGGCGAGCACTGCGTCGACCTCGGTCCGCCGCTCCTCGGTCACCCGGGCGACCGCCTCGCGCAGCTCGTCCATGCCGAGCAGCACCACCCCCTCGACCGCCGAGACCGAGCGCTCGACGTTGTGCGGGACGCCGAGATCGACGACGAGCAGCGGACGGCCGGCGCGGTCGAAGGCACCGAGGAGCGCTTCGGCACTGATGGCCGGGGCCTGGACGTCGAGGGCGCAGAAGACCACGTCGCTCGAGCCGACCTCGGCCGCCAGCCCCGCCAGCTCGAATGCCGAGACCGGTGCGGGCGCGACCGAAGCCGCAAGGGCCCGAGCCCGGGCCACCGTTCGGCTCGTCACCGCGACGTGGGCCGGGCGCGACTCCGGGGGCGCCTCGACCAGGGCCTCGAGCAGCACCCCGCCGATCTCGCCGGCGCCGACGAGCACGGCCCGCCGGCTGCCGAGACCACCGTCCACGTGCTGACCGGCCAGGTCGACTGCGGCGTGGGCGAAGGACGTCGCCCCCCGGGCGATGGCCGTCTCCGCCCGGGCCCGGCGGCCCACCCGCACGGCCTCGCGGAAGAGCCCGCTCAGGACCGGCCCGCCCGAGTGCTGGCTCGCGGCGTGCTCCCAGGCCCGCCGGACCTGGCCGAGGACCTCGGATTCCCCGAGCACTGCCGACTCGAGGCCGGCCGCCACCGCGAACAGGTGCGTCGCCACGTCGTCGTCGAAGCGGACCGTGCACCACGACTCGAGGTCCTCGAGCGCGACCTCGGCCCGCTTGGCCAGGAACTCCTGCAGCTGGAAGACGGCGTCGTGGAAGCGGTCGACCACTGCGTAGACCTCGGTGCGCAGGCACGTCGAGAGCACGACCACCTCGGAGAGGTTCTCCCGCCCGCGCAGCCCGGCCAGGACGTCGTCTCGCTCGGCCCCCGACACGACGACGCGCTCCAAGAGGTCGAGGGGCACCCCGTGGTGCTCGAGCCCTACGACGACGACGGACACGGCGTGGCACGCCTCCTTGGGTCGGGCCGCCGGCCGGACCGTCGCGGGGCGGGGCTGGACTGGGCCTGCCCGTCCGGCGACGGTCCTCCGGCCGCGACCCAGTGTGCCGGTCTCTTCGGCCCCCCGCCAGTCATGGCGCCTCCGCCGCACTGGCCCCCGGACGCCGCCGGAGCTGGAAAAAGCTGAGGACCTGGAGCTCCGTGCCGAGATCGACGTGGCGCAGCAGGACGTCGTCGGGCACCCGGAGCACCGTGGAGGCGAAGTTCAAGATCGCGGTCACCCCGACCTCGACCAGCGCATCGGTGACCGACTGCGCCGCGCCGGCCGGCGTGGCCACCACCCCGATCGCCGAGCGGCCGAGGCCCGAGAGCTTCGGGAGCGCTTCGACCGGCTGGACCACCAGGCCGCCGACCTCCCGGCCGACCACGGCCGGGTCGGCGTCGAAGAGCGCGAGGATCCGGTACCCGCGGGTGCCGAAACCCTCGGAGTTGACGAGGGCGGTGCCGAGGTTCCCGATGCCGACGACAATCACCGGCCAGTCGTCCTCGGCCCCGAGCGCCCGGTCGATCTGGCCGAGCAGGAACCCGACGTCGTACCCGGTGCCGCGGGTGCCGAAGGACCCGAGGAGCGACAGGTCCTTCCGGACCTTGGCCGCGCCCACCCCGGCCCGCTCGGCCAGCTGCTCGGAGTGCACCGTGCGGTGGTCCTCGGCCAGGAGGTCCGAGAGGATGCGGCGGTAGACGGGAAGCCGCACGACCGTCGCCTCGGGGATCCGCCGCTCCGCCCCGACCGGGCGGTCAGCCGGCACGGGTCAGCTCCAGAGCACCGGGAAGAGCCGCTGGGAGTCGCTCACCCCCTGGAGCTCGACCGTCCGGGCCTCTCCGAACACGAGGTCCGGCGAGCCGGAGGTCGCGTCGTACAGCACCGAAGACACCAGGATCTCGTCGGCCCGGGCCGTGTCGGTGATGCGGCTGGCCAGGATCACGGTGCGGCCGAGGAAGTCCCCCCGGTTCTGGATCGCCTCGCCGGTGTGCATCCCGATGTGCACCCGGATCGGGTCGCCGTCACCCCGCGCGTTGTAACGGACCATCGAGCGCTGGATGTCGACGGCGCAGCGGATCGCCTGGCTCGGGTCGCCGAACGCGAGCATCGCCTCGTCGCCGTGGCACTTCACCTCGTAGCCCCCGTGCGCGGCGATCTGTCCCCGGACGATCTGGAAGTACGTCTCGAGCAGCCGGTGGCTCTCGCGGTCACCGAGTCGCTCGGTCAGCTGGGTGAAGCCCGAGACGTCGGAGAACAGGATCGTCACGTTGCCGTCGGGCGCGGTACGGGGCTCGCCTCGCAGGGCCCGCGCGGCGCCGGATCGGGGGAACATCACCTCGAGGATGTCGCCGGCGAGGGCGATTGCGTCACGGGCGTCGAGCATCGGCTCGCGTCGCCGGCTCGACCGCGGCGTGCTCCCCGCGCCGACCGATGGCGCCGGGGCGCCCGGTCCACCCGTGACCTCCCGGACCCGCGCGTCGACGACCGAGCGGAGATCGTCGATCATCCGGTGTGGCGTCCGCTTGGTGCGAACCGAGACGCCCCCGAAGATGGGGAAGGCCCGCACCTTGATGAGCGGCGCCCCCGGAAGCAGCGGCACGTCCGCCAGCCTCAGGTCCTTGCCGCCGAACAGCGTGAACCCGCCGGAGAGATGGACGGCGACGCCCTCTGGGACGACGATGTCGATCCCGCCGAACACGGCCCAGGTCGTGATCTCGAGCTCGCCCGCGTCGATCTCGGCATTGCGCAGGTCGAGGTCGACGCCGCCGAAGACGGCGATCGCCTTCACCTTCGGGCCGGGCCGCCACCGGCCCCGCCGCGACGCGCCGCCGAACACGGCGACGAGCGAGCTCGAGGGGGGTAACGGGCTCTGGTAGGGCGGGGCGTCGACGGGGAGGTCGCGCATCGCCGTGTCCAGGTCGGCCTGGGTCCGGGCGGCCAGCACCACCTCGACCCGCTGGGAGAACTCGTCCAGGGTGAGGCGGCCCTCGCTGCAGTGTTTGGCCAGGAGCGCGGCGGACCGGTCGCGCTCGGCCTCGGAGACCCGGGTCTCCGGCGTCCGTCCCGGGAGGGCGCCCGGCGGCTGGTCCACGGTGTTCAGCCTGCCCGATCCGTGCGACGCCTGCCGCGGAACCAGGCCATCAGGTCGGCAGTTCGGCCAGGCCGACCAGGTGGCCATTGCCGATCCCGAGCAGGTCGGCCGCCGAACCTTCCCGCACCACGAGTGCGAGCCGGCCGTTCGCATCGACGATCACCCCGAGCTCGCCCGTGCGCAGCTCGGCGAAGGCGCGGACCCGCCGCACCATGCGGTCGGCCATGTCGGCCGGGACGCCGGCATCCCCCTCGGCCCACACGAGCGCGAACGCCTCGGGGTCGTCCTCCTCCGGCGAAGCGCTGAGCTGCAGGTTGCCGAACCGGTCGACCCACCCGACCTGGCACCAGCGCACGCTCCGGCCATCGGCCAACCGCGAGTGGCGCGACAGCGGAAGGAGGAGCCGGACGAGGGACTCGGGTTCGATCGGCGTGCCGATGGACTCGAGCGGCTCGCCCAGACACAACGACGCCACCGCCGGGGCGAACATGTCTCGTCCGTCGAAGGTCGCGGCCCCGGGCTCGGCCGGGCGGGCCTCGAGCTCGACCGCGGCCACGGCGCCACCGCCGAGATCGGCGGCCGGCACCAGCAGCCCGTTGTCCGGGCCGACGAAGTACCGGTGCCCGCCGCCGTTCGCCTCGACCCGGAGGGCCACGCCGCGCCGGGCCGACCCCACGCCCGGGTCCACCACCCCGAGCACCACCCCGTCGCCGAGGTGCGGCAGGGCCCGCACGAGGGCCCTCGCCCCGGCCGCCACGTCGAAGGGCGGCACCTCGTGGGTCAGGTCAATGACCACCGCCGCGGGCGCCAGCCGGCGCAGCACCGCGCGAACGACACCCGCGAACTCGTCGCGGGTCCCGTAGTCGGAGAGGAAGAAGACGGTGTCGGGGGCCGCCACCCTGCCGGGTTCAGCCCGCCTTGATCAGGTGGCCGTGGAGGTAGCGGTCGACCTCGTCGGCCGGCAGGCGGACCGATCGCCCGACCTTCACGGCCTTCAGCTCGCCCGCCGAGACCAGCCGGTACACCGTCATGTTCGACACCCGGAGCGCCTCGGCGAACTCCCGTACGGTCAGAAAGCGTTCCGACGTCCCGTCGCTGTGTTCATTCATGCTTCCCCCCTCCGGCCGAGGAAGAGGAACACTACGCCGACGCGCCCGGTCGCGCGTTAGTGACCGAGTTGGCGCGACCGCTCCGTCGCCGCAGCAACCGCCTCGACGAAGGCGGAGCGCACGGCCCCGGCCTCGAGGACGCCGAGCCCGGCCGCCGTGGTGCCGCCAGGGGAGGTGACATCGGCCCGGAGGGACTCGGGAGGCTCGCCGGTCTCGGCCAGCAGCCGGGCCGAGCCGAGCATCGTCCCGGTCACGAGCGACCTGCTGACGTCGGGGGCCAGGCCGGCGGCGACGCCTGCCTCGATCAGCGCCTCGGCGACCAAAAACACGTACGCGGGGCCTGAGCCCGACAGCCCGGTGACCGCGTGGAGAAGACGTTCGGGGAGCCGCACCACGGTGCCCACCGCCGACAGGATCCCCTCGGCCCAGTCGAGGTCGTCGGGGTTTGCTCGGCTACCGCCGGAGATCACCGAGGTCCCGGCGCCCACCACCACCGGAGCGTTCGGCATCGCCCGCACGACGACGGTCTCGGCCGGGAGTGCCGCCTCGAGCCGTTCGGTGGACAGGCCCGCCACGACGGAGAGCACCCGGGGGGCGCCCGCGGTCGCCATCTGCGCGCACACCGACTCGGCGATGTCGGGTTTCACCGCGAGGACCGCCCCGCCGTCGGGGTGGACCGAGTCGGGCTCGGCCCGTTCGAGCACCACGAGGCCCGGGTGCGCGGCGGCCAGTTCGGAGCGACGGGGCCCGGAGGGCTCGACGACGGCCAGTTCGTCCGGGGCCGCCCACCCGGCCCGCAGCAGGCCACCGACGAGGGCCCCGCCGATGCGTCCACCGCCGACGACCAGGAGCTTGACGGGCACGGCGCGAGGCTAACGCCGCAAGGGTCAGGCCCGGCGGGGCCGCCGACGGTAGAGCTTGGGATACCCGAGGGTCATGGCCGTCGGGAAGTGCTCGTCGACGTAGTGGATGGAGGAGCCCGTGATCCGGTCGAGCTCCTCGTCGTCCACCTGGGCCGCGGGCACCCGGCCCACGAGGTACACCGCGTCCTCGGGCCCGAGGCAGAACCACATCCCGTAGAGGTCGGCGTTGCGCCGCATGAGGTAGCGGTAGACGGCCTCGGCGTTCTCCTCGGGCGCCGGCATGAACTGGGCCTCGTGGTGCAACGTGCGCTGGCCGAGGGTCAGCCAGACGGTGATGAAGTCCTTCTCCTCCCCCTTGAAGCGCAGATACCACCGGTGCGACGCGGTCCGGTCGGTCACCTCCTGCCGCTCGGCGGCCACCAGCGACTCGCCCCGCTTGAGCTCACGGGCAGACCAGGAGTCGACCGCCGCCACCGCGGCGGCACGTTCCTCCTCCTCGGGGAGCTCGGCGACCGGCACCCGAGGTCAGCCCACGGGGGGAGCCGGGGCGCTCAGCACTCCACCAGGTGACCGGCGGCCAGCTCCTCGTGGAGGGCGGCCAGGCGTTCGGCCGCCTCCCGCCAGCTGTAGCGCAGCGCCCTCGTGGCCGCTCTCCTTGCCAGTCCCTCCGCGAACCGGCGGTCGTCGAGGATCCGGACGACCGGCTCGGCGAAGGCGGCGGGGTCCCGGCTCTCGACGAGGAACCCGGTCTCGCCGTGGTCGACGAGAGTGGTCAGCCCGCCGACCGCCGACGCCACGACCGGCGTCCCGCAGGCGGAGGACTCGAGGGCGACCAGGCCGAAGGACTCCGAACGGCTGGGCACGAGACAGACGTCGGCCGCCCGGTAGTACGTCGAGATGACCTCGTGGGGTTGCGGGTCGACCATGCGAACCGCCTCTGACACTCCCAGTCGCTCGGCCAGGGTCACGAGGCCCCGATACGTGGCGTCGCCCTGGGGCCCGCTCGGACCGCCGACCACCACGAGCGTGACCTCGCGTCCGGCCGACCGGAGCTCGGCGAGCACCCGGACCGCCACGTCCGCCCCCTTGAGCGGCTGGATCCGACCCACGAACAAGACGAGCGGCCCGGCGATCGGGAGCCCGAGCGCGCGACGCGCCTGAGCTCGCTCGCCGGGAGCGAAGAATGCGTGGTCGACCCCGAGCGGCACGATCCGCACGCGCTCGGGGTCCGCGCCGTAGAGATCGACGATCTGCTCCGCCTCCACGCTGCAGGAGGCGAGCACCGCGTCGGAGCACCGGATGATCGTGGCCTCGGCCTCGGCGCGGCGGTGCGGCATATCCGCCTCGACTTCTTCGGGTCCCGCCTCGGCCTTCACGCGGTCGAGGGTGTGAAACGTGCACATGAGCGGGAGATCGAGCTCGTGCTTGATCGTGTGACCGGCCAGGCCCGAGAGCCAGTAGTTCGCGTGCACGGCCTCGAAGGGGCCGCCCTCCTCGTCGCTCAGCCGGAGGCCGCTCGGCGACGTCATGATCGAAAGGACGCGGTCGGTGAACTCGGGCACGACGTCGGTCAGCGCTTCTTTGGCCATCGGGGCGAGTGGCCCGGCCGCGACGTGGTGGATGCGGAGCCCAGGCTCGACCTCGGCCACGGCCGGGAGCTCGGGCGACCATGCCCGGGTGAACACGTCGCAGTCCGCCCCCGAGCGGGCGACAGCGGACGCCAGCTCGCGGACGTAGACGTTCATCCCGCCGCTGTCGCCGGTGCCCGGCTGGGCCAGCGGGGAGGTGTGGAGCGAGAGGATCGCGAGCCGCCGCATGGCGTCGCGAGCCTACCGGTCCCCCTTCATCCCTGGTCCCGGGCCTGCTCCGCCTTTGGTGACCCGGCCGCTGCCGTTCGCCGGGCGTCCCTCCGACTCCTGTTCGTGGCGGAACGAGAGGTAGATCTGGACGAGCGCGTGCTTCTGATCCTCGGTGATGTGGGTGTCGGCGACGATCTGGCGCGTGAGGTCGTCACCGTCCTCGCGGGGCTCGAGGATCCCCGCTTGGACATAGAGAGTCTCGGCCGAGATCCGGAGCGCCCGGGCGATCTGCTGCAGGATCTCCGCGGAGGGTCGCCGCAGCCCACGCTCGATCTGGCTGAGGTAGGGGTTCGAGATGCCGGCGAGTTCCGAGAGGCGACGCAAGGACAGGCGGGCCGAGCCCCGTTGTTCCCGGATGAATTCCCCGAGGTCGCGCCAGCGGGAAGAGTCGCCCGTCACCATGTCAGCGTACTTCCCGGGCTCTCGAGCAGCGCTTAGTGGACGATGCCGGCCCGTTCGGGCGGCAAGTACCGGTAGAGCACGAGCCCGGTGACGTCGCCGAGCGGCCGCCGGCCGAAGCTCCGGCTGTCGGTGCTCGCCCCGGTGTTGTCCCCGACCACCTCGACAGTCGATCCGTCGAGATCGACGATCCGCTTCACCGCCACGCGGCCGGCACCGTCCCCTGGTAACCGGACCGTCACCAGATCCCCCGGCCGCAGCCGGAGCCGATGACCCACCCGCAGGACCAGCAGTCGGTCGCCCGGTTCGAGCGTCGGCGACATCGAGTCCCCGGACACGGCCACCCGGGCCAAGACGGCCCAGGCCCCGAGGGCACCGAAGAGGGACCACCGTGCGAGTCGGCGAAGGACCGATGGTCCCGTTCGACCAGCTCCGCCCGATTTTTTCAACTGCGAGGCGTGGGTAAGGTGGGACCGGAGACCACGAACCCACTCTTCACCGTGGGCCCCCGCTCAACAAGCCGACCCCGCGAAGGGAGCACCAACGATGTTCTTGATCGACCGCCTTTTGACCACACTCGACCGGACATTCCCGCCGTCGACCGTGCACGCGCACTGCGACCTCCCCTGCGGGGTCTACGACCCGGCCCAGGCCCGCATCGAGGCCCAGTCCGTGAAGGCGTGCCAGGAGAAGCACAACGGGTCCGACGACCACGACTTCAAGGCACGGGCCATCACCATCAAGGAGGAGCGGGCCGATCTGGTCAAGCACCACCTCTGGGTGCTGTGGACCGACTACTTCAAGCCCGAGCACCTGGAGAAGCACCCGCAGCTCCACGAGCTGTTCTGGAAGGCGACCAAGACCGCCGGCGAGACGAAGAAGACCAACGACGAGGCCGTCGGGCAGCGCCTGATCGACGAGATCGACCAGATCGCCGAGGTTTTCTGGGCGACGAAGAAGTAGCCCAGCCGGCTCAGCCGGCGTGGGCGCCGCAGCTGGCCGTCGCGGGCTCGGCCTCGAGGCGGTCCTCGGCGATCGGCGCGCCGCAGGTGGCGCAGGTGCCGTACGACCCGTCGGCAAGCCGTCCGAGCGCCGCGTCGACCGCGTCGAGCGTGACCTCGGCCCGGGTCAGCGCCTCCTCGTAGTCCTCGACCACCGGAAGCAAACCTACCGCCGCGCCCGGGCGGCCCGAGCCACCCCGGCGGTGGTCACTTCGAGGTGACATAGACGGCGCGGGCCCGGTAGCGCAGCGGCGCCTCGGTCAGCTCCTCGAGGTAGTGCGCGACCCAGCCGGCGACCCGGGCCACCTTGAACAGCACCCCCCCGGCCTCGGCGTCGATCCCGGCGGTGAAGCTCAGTGCCGCGAGCCCGTAGTCGAGGTTCGGACGTGGCAGCCCGCGTTCGGCAGCCAGGTCCTTCACGGCGGCGACCTTTTCCATGCGATCGGTCGGGGCGAGCCGCTCGACGAACGACCACAGCACGTCGAATCGCGGGTCGGCGTCGTACAGCATGTGGCCGAACCCCGGGGCCAGGCCCTGCCACTTGAGGGCGTCGTCGAGCGCTGCGGCGCTCCCGCGCCGTTCGGCGTCCTCAAGCAAGAGGTGCGTCTGACGACTGGCGCCGCCATGGAGCGGGCCGGTGACCGTCCCGAGTCCGGCCAGGACCGCGTCGTAGACGTCGGATCGGGTGGAGGCGGCCACCCTCACCGCCACGGTGGAGCTGGCGAGCTCGTGGTCGGCCATGAGCACGAGCGACGCGCGGACGGCATCGGTGAAACCCGGAGGGACCGGCATCGACAAGGCGGCGGCGAGACGGTCCGCGATCGGGCTCCCGGCAGCAGCCGACTCGGGACCACCCAACGCCGCGACCATCGTGGCGACGATCGTCCGGGCGGCGCGAGCGACCGCGTCGGGCCGGAGATCCGATCGGAGGGGGTCGATCGCACCGCTCATCACGACGGCCCAACGGATCCGGTCGCCGACGGACGAGACCGGCGGTGGCCCGAGTGGGGCCGCGACCCACGGGCCGGGCTCGGTTTGCCAAAGAAGGTCGGCGACCGCTTCGAAGGGCTCCGTGCTGGCCAGATCCGACGCGCGAGCCCCCCGGTACGCCGGGCCGTCGGGACGGATCTCGGTCACCGCGGTCACGACCGTGGCGAGGCGGCCCTCGGTCCGGCGCCCGCCCCGGCTCCGCCTGGCCAGCGCCTCCACGTCGTCGACGTCGAACAGGCTCCGGCGCCCGTCGGCCGCTCGATGGGCCGCCAACAGGCCCCTGCTCACGTAGGCGTAGACAGTCGTGAGCTTGACCCCGAGGCGACGAGCGGTCTCCTCGGCGGTCAGCATCCCGGCCATGCCGGACCTTACATTGACTTGATCAACGTTTACAGACTTCCGGCATCCAGCCACAATGAAGGCGGGCCCCGAGACGCGGGCCGAGGAGGAGGACCCGATGCTCGTTCGTGACCTGATGTCGGCTCCCGCGCAGACCTGTGGCGCCGAGGAGACCCTGAGCGGCGCTGCCGAAGCCATGCGGCGGGCCGAGATCGGGTCGTTGATTGTCGTCGGCGACGGGAAGGTGGCCGGCATCCTGACCGAACGCGACCTCCTCCGGGCGGCCGCCGCCGGCGTGGAGCCGGGGGCGGAGCCGGTCCGGCTCTGGATGACCGCCAATCCCGACGTGCTCGGGCCAGAGGAGGACGCCGGCGCCGCCTGGACCAGCCTCTCGCACCACCACTACCGGCACCTCCCCGTCGTCGAGCACGAGCAGCTGATCGGCGTGGTCTCGATTCGGGACCTGTTCGGCGCGGCCAGCCTCCGGCCGGCCGGCGAGCACGCCGCCGACGCACCGAAGGGTCTCGAGGGCGTGGTGGTCGCCACCACGACCATCGGGGACGTACGCGGGCGCGAGGGCTTCTACCACTACCGCCAGTACTCGGCAGTCGACCTGGCCGCCTCCCGGACCTTCGAGGACGTCTGGTACCTGCTGTTCAACGGCGAGCTCCCCGACCGCGACCAGGCCCGAGCTTTCGCAGCCAAGACGCGGTCGCTTCGTTCCCTTCCCGATGGCCTAGCCACCGTCCTGCCGTCGATCGCCCTCGCGGGCACGCCGCTCGACGTCCTCCGCACCGGGGTCTCGCTCTTCGGCGCGGAGCTGGGCTGGCAGCCGATCTCCGACGGGGACGTGGAGACGGTCCGGTCCGAGGCACTCCGCCTTGCCGCGGCCGTGCCGACGATCCTCGCCACCGCCTACCGGATCCGCAACGGGCTCGACCCTGTCGCTCCCCGCGACGATCTTCCGTTCGCCTCCAACTATCTCTGGATGCTCAGCGGGGAGGCGCCCGACCCCGCCCATGCTCGGGCGATCGACCAGTACCTCATCATCGCCACCGACCATGGCTTCAACGCCTCAACCTTCACTGCCCGTGTGATCACCTCGACGCAGGCCGACTTGGCCGCAGCGATCTGCGGCGCGATCGGCGCATTGTCCGGACCCCTGCACGGGGGTGCTCCCAGCCGGGCGCTGGACATGCTCGACGCAATCAAGACGCCCGAGAACGCCGAACCCTGGCTCCGGTCAGCCGTCGAACACAACGAGCGGCTCATGGGCTTCGGCCACCGCGTGTACAAGACCGAGGACCCTCGCTCGACGTTCCTTCGCAATGTGGCCCAGAGCCTCGGCGGCCCGCTCGTCGGGTTCGCGAAGACCGTTGAGGAGATTGCCGTCCGGGTCCTCGCCGAGTTGAAGCCAGGACGCGAGCTCTACACGAACGTCGAGTTCTTCGCGGGGGTGGTCATGCACAGTTGCGGTGTGCCGCGCGAGATGTTCACTCCCACGTTCGCTGCAGCACGGACCGTCGGTTGGACCGTCAACGTCCTGGAACAGATGGCCGACAATCGGCTCATCCGGCCGACCGCCCGGTACGTCGGCCCTCCGCCGCCCCAGCCTGTACCCCCAACGTGATTTGCTTCGCAGGAGCGAGCGGATTCTCGTTCGCACTGAGGTTCGGGGGCGGGCGGACGCCCTGAGCGTCCGCCCGACTTCGCCGGACCCGCGCACCGACCACTGCCCAACCGACTCCGATCAGACCCCGACCAAGACCCCTTGAGTAAGGAATCGCTCCGGGCTCTCCGCACGTCCGGGTTCTTGACCGCTCACATCTGGACGCCGCCGACCCACAGGTACGAAGGGCCGGGGAGGGAGCTCCTCTTCACCTAGCTCGACGTCGAAATCGAGGAATATCTGATGACCGACAGGTCGCCGTAGTAGACCACCGCATTTCCTCCGCTCTCGCCCTCGAAGCAGTACAGCTTGAGGCGGGAATCCGCTCGCACATTCATGAATGCGTCCGATGGCGCCAAAGTCATATCGCCGTTGTATCCCCAGGCGTAACGGCCGTCGTTCTTGTCGAGTGTATTGATAAAGCAGTCGATGTAATCGCTCGTATCCGTCGAGGGTGGGATTTGGCCAGACACCGCAGCATGGGCCAGGTAGTCACCTGCTGGGAGTGGCGGCGTTTCGACGAGCATCGTGGCGCTATTTGGGATCTGGTAGGTCGACCCCGATGCAGTTGCCTCGAAGTACGCAGCCGCATTGACGATTTTGGTTTTGGAGGCTGCGCCCACGTGTGGCGAGAAGGACCACGCACCCGCGAGGATAACGCTGGTCGTAACTGCCAGTCCCGCAACTAGCGCCGAAATCCGGAACGCTCGGCCCTTCGAGCGGTTTAGAGACCGCAAGCTCAATAGTCGATTCATTCTCACCGAAAGGTTCCTCCCTGCTTAGGTGGTTGATGAGTCCGGTACTCCGAGGACTCTTACAGCATCGCAAGGAACCGGCGCCGTGCGTCCCGCAGTCGCGGCAGTCGAACTGACAAGCCCCGCACATGGCTCCCGACGTCGGGCGATTCGCACGGTCGGATGGCACGTCCCGAAGGCATGCTGACCCGGGTCGGCTGTCGATATGTCAGTGGACCGGTCACCGGGCAAACCTTCGTCGGGCACCGTTGAGCTGCCTTAGTCTCACTGTGGGCCGCTAGCTCATCGGGTAGAGCAGGGGACTTTTAATCCCAAGGTGCCGGGTTCGAGCCCCGGGCGGCCCACACGTTTGTGTGTGAGTTCGGGTGACGACGGACATTTCGTATTCGGGTGATCCCCGACACGTGTTCGGTTGATACCCGACAC
>Ga0209415_10007065_pt1 | contig 19699 bp, 15 predicted proteins | sample PeaSoiSIISIP2007_FD_187696 | JGI IMG/M metagenome (GOLD analysis project Ga0209415, IMG submission 187696) | Peat soil microbial communities from Weissenstadt, Germany - SII-SIP-2007 (SPAdes) (version 2) | ecosystem: Environmental > Terrestrial > Soil > Wetlands > Peat | place: Germany... | reverse complement strand
GCCCAACCCGAGTGCGTGCTCTACGACGAGCCCACCACCATGGTCGATCCGCTGATGGGGAATCTGCTCGGCGATCTTATCGCCCGCCTCAAACTGCAATTGCATCTGACCTCGGTCGTCGTCACGCACGACATGCGCCTGGCCAAGAAACTCGCCGACCGCATCGTCTTCCTGCACGAAGGCCGCGCGATCTTCTTTGGGCCCTACAATGAGATGGAGAAATCCGCGGAGCCCATCATTCACGAATTCCTGGAACTGGATGAGTTGAAGCTGGAAGCGTAAGACGAATAAAGAGAAGAAGGCGATGTTGACCAGAGCCAGGTACGTGATCATCCTTTTAGCGCTTGCAGCTGCGAACGCTCGGGCGCAAGAGGCGGAAAAGGTTTGTTCCGACGGCCGAACCATCAAGATCGCGTCTCAGTGGGGCCAACTCGCGGTGACGCTGTCTGAGTCTGAGCTAGCAGCTCAACCGCTTCGTTATTCCATTTCAAGAACGCAGGATGTGCTAGGCGCATGGGTCGAGGTATGGGACCGTCCGAAGCGGTTGTCGCGCGAAGCGGTTGCAATCACGCGCGAAGGCGAAGCTAGCTGCACCCATTGTCAGGATGCCGAGCAAACTGCCGAAGAACTGTACATTTCAATTTTCGACCCAGGGGTACTTTCGTTCTTCACCGACGGGGACGCCCCACCTACGAGCGGTGATTATGTATCCGAGGTGCTCGTCGGGAAGAAACCTGAGGAAGAGTCGGATGAAAGCGACGAACCAGCGTATCTGATGGGCTGGCCTTCACTCACTGGGGACCCAATTCGTATCGTAGAGGGATCCCCGAGCACAAGCGTTGTGCTGTCGGGTGAGGATCTGGCGCCATCCAGCCGCGTCTATTTGAAGATCAGCGAAGATGCTTCACCAAGCAGTAATGCCTCCAGAGATTATCTGTATAGCCGAACCGTCGACCTGCGCCATGTCCAGGTCACGATTTCGTCCTACCTCTTAAGAAAACCTGGCGTGCTTACGGCATACGCCAAGGACTCATGGCAGGGGAGAGAGGCGGAGGGATCTAGGAACGGCCAGAAAATCATCGTGGCGAGCAAGGACAGTCCTGTCATTGATTCGGTCGACCCGCCGGTGTTGCGCTGTCGTGGATTGGCAGCGACTGTTGTCTTGCGGGGCAGTGGATTCACGGAGCACTCCGAAGTAAAGTTCGGCGACAATATTAGTCTTGGCCCTGATGTCACGTTTGTGTCGCCCACCGAACTGCGCGTCGGAATCCCCGCAGACGAACTGGAGGTTGACGCCTTTCGTTACTTTAGGGCAACGCCGCTGACGTTGTCTGTTACAAACGACCCTTTGCACTTCTCTGCCCCCGTCACCGTACGCGTGCTGCCTTCTGCCAAGTTCAAGTTACAACCGCTGGCGGCGGTGCTTCGCGCCATATCGCCATACCCAGTACCCATGATGGACTTTCACAGCCCCCCGGTTTCTTACTCTAGAAATCAATGGAGACAACTTTCGCCCCAACGACGTCGTTGTATATGGAAACGGCGACCGTACCCGTCTGAAGACGCAATACGTCTCCTCCCATCACCTCAGAGCGTGGTTGCCGCGCGAATCGTGGCGCAAACACCGCCTAAGCTTTCGCCTCGTAGTCCAAACGTCAGCAGGCTTCTGCGCGGCAGAGGCATATGCAGAATCGTTGGAATGATGCTGAAATCCTGCCCCGTTCGGAGCACGATGTGCCCGGATCTAAGTCCAGCACCATCTAAAACCCCTGCCGCACCAATTCTTCCACGGTAATCGAACTTTGCGCGGGGTCGGCTTTCATCATCTTTTCGACGTACTTCGCGATCACGTCGGCTTCCAGATTCACGGGGTCGCCCGGCTTCAGCGACCCAAGATTGGTCAACTCAACCGTGTGCGGAATGATGGCAATCGTGCAGCGGTTTCGTTCCAGCTTCGCAACCGTCAGGCTGATGCCTTCAATGCAAATCGATCCCTTGTACACCGTGTACTTCTCGATTTCGGGGGGGATTTCAATATGCAGCCACCAGTTCTCGGAGTCCTTGCCCTCAGAATCCAAGATCCGCTCGAACTCGATCAGCCTACCCACGCCATCCACGTGTCCCTGAACGATGTGGCCATCGAAGCGCCCGTCGGCCTTCATCGGCAACTCCAGGTTCACCTGCGCGCCTTCGTGAATTCGTGAGAACGAAGTTCGCACCCACGTCTCCGGCGCCAGGTCGGCGCAGAACGATTTTGGCTTGATGTCAAGCGCGGTCAGGCAAACGCCGCTCACCGCAATGCTGCGGCCGGTTCCCAGTTCTTTCGGAGTATGCGCAGCCTCGATGGTGATGCGGCGGTTCTCCCCGCGCTGTTCGATCTTTACGACTTTGCCCACTTCTTCGACAATTCCGGTAAACATAATAGCCGTCCTCCTAAATCCAGATTGTCATCCTGACCCTGAGCCCAGCCGAAGGGGAAGGACCCGCTTTCTTGTCACTGTATGAGACAGCAGATCCGTCGCTTCGCTCGGGATGACAAATCATACTCGTTTCGCGAATATGATAAGGCTCAAGCCCGGCCCGAATACGGATCGCGGAGATAACCTTCCAGCGCGAAGTCTTCGCCGAAGCGGTGCAGTTCGAAACGCTGCACGCATAAAGCTCTTCCGTGCAAACTTTCACCGCCAAGGAAGGGAACCGCGCCCTCGCCAAAGAACTTCGGGGCGTAGTAGAGAAACACCTTGTCCACCTCGCCGGAGGCCAGAGCCGCTCCGTTCACCAGCGCTCCACCTTCGATCAGCAGGCTGGTGATCTCTAGCTCTCCCAGGCTCTGGACAATTGCCGCGAAATCGGGGCGCCCGTCCGCGGTCGACGATATTTGTCGCACGCGAATCCCCTTTGCTTCCAGCGCCAGCTTCGGCTGTTCCTCCGTCGTGGAACACAACACCAGGACATCGTTCTCAGCCGTCTGGATCACTCGCGCCGCAAGTGGAACGCGCAAGTAAGAATCCAGGATCACGCGCAGCAGCTTGCGCCGCCGCGGCCGGCCACTGCGGTCGGTGAGCAACGGGTCATCCGCCATTACTGTTCCTACGCCGGCGAGAATCGCGTCATTCTGATGGCGCAGTTGCTGCACGTGCGCGCGCGCCGCCTCGCCCGTGATCCAGTGATATCCGCTGCGCGCGCCCTCGGTTGCCGGCGTGGCTGAGCCAGGTTCCGTCCCGGGTTTCGTCGCGTCCGCGATTTTTCCGTCGAGCGTCATTGCCGACTTCAGCGTGACCAACGGCTTGCCGTGCCGGATGTATTTGGCAAAACTTTCATTCAGCTTCTTGGCTTCCGCTACCAACAGGCCGACTTCTACGGTGATTCCAGCCGCGCGGAGCTTGGCAAATCCCTGGCCCGCCACTCGCGGATTTGGATCTTCCATGGAGCACACCACGCGGCGGATTCCGGACGCGATCACAGCATCGGCGCACGGACCGGTGCGGCCCTGATGCGAGCACGGTTCCAGATTCAGGCAGAGAGTTCCGCCGCTTGCCGCATTACCAGCTTGCTCCAGCGCGAGAACCTCGGCGTGCTTTACGCCGTCATAGGTGTGCGTGCCCGCTCCAACTTCGCGGCCCGACGCGTCCACGACAACCGCGCCCACCGCGGGATTAGGAGACACCAGCCCCACGCCCGCTCGCGCCAACTCCAGCGCCCGCCGCATCTGTTGTTCGTCGATAGTCATGAGTCTAGACTGTGTGCTTCACTGCGTAAGGCAGAATCCACCACGGAGGCACAGAGGCACGGAGAAAATCCAATTCATAAATTGCGAGGAGGATAACCGCGATCCCCATCTTCCTCATCGGGTTCTGCCAATGCTACCGCTCCCGATCGATTTTGCGGACCACGTTTCTTTGGCGACGGCACACCTGCCAATGGATCTTCGACTGATTCGGATGGCTCTCGGGGGCGGAACAGGTTCCGCACGAAGCGTAGAACAAACCACAAGACTAGCGCAACAATCGCCAGTTCCCACCAGACATTCATCAGTTGCTTTCCTCCGTGCCTCCGTGTCTCCGTGGTGGATTCTCACGCAAACAGCGATTCCACAAAATCCTTGGCGTCAAACGGCAGCAGATCCCCCGCCTTTTCGCCGACGCCGACATACCGCACGGGCAATCCCAACTCGCGCGAAATTGCAACCACAACGCCGCCCTTGGCCGTGCCGTCAAGCTTCGTCAGCACAATGCCCGTGACTCCAGACGATTGCGTGAACTGCCGCGCCTGCTGCAATCCATTCTGACCGGTTGTGGCATCCATCACCAGCAGGGTCTCATGTGGTGCGCCCGGTACGATGCGTTGTGCCGTGCGCCTCATCTTTTCGAGCTCGAGCATCAGATTTTGCTTGGTGTGCAGCCGCCCGGCAGTATCGACAATCACGTAATCGGTTTTGCGCGCGGTTGCCGACTGCAACGCGTCAAACAGCACCGCCGAAGGATCGCCCCCGGCTTTCGTTTTGATCACTTCCGTGCCTGTGCGCTGTCCCCAAATTTCAAGTTGCTCGATGGCTGCCGCGCGGAACGTATCCGCCGCGCACATCAGCACTGTTTTTCCTTGCGTACGAAACACCTGCGCTAACTTTCCAATCGTTGTTGTTTTGCCGGTGCCGTTCACGCCCACTACGATGATTACTTCCGGCGTGCCTTCCACTTTCGTCACCGGCCGCGCAGGGGTTGACGTAAGAATCGCCAGCAATTCTTCTTTCAGCAGCCGCTTAAGTTCATTTACGTCCTTGATCTGCTTCCGGTCGGCTTTCTCGCGCAGCTTTTCCAGAACCTCATGCGTGGTCGTGGTGCCAAGGTCGGCGCCAATCAGCGTAGCTTCCAGGTCGTCCAGCGTGGAGCGGTCGATTTCCTTGCCAATGGAGACGACGTCTTCGATGCGCTCGGCCAGGTTCTCGCGAGTGCGCGAGACAGCCTCTTTCATCCGCTCAATAAGACTCGGTTTCTGCGCTTCGTCCAGACTGCCAAAAAGGGTTTGAATCATGAAGTATCAGCTTCAATTATAGGAGAATCGACCAAAAGGCGGTCGTTCGTCGCTAGTCGTTAGCAAACCCTTGGCTATTGATTGCTCACAGGTTGCCGGAGCGGGAGACTAGCACGAGTTGCGAATAGCGAACGACGAACGACCAACGACTGATCTACGTCCGCGTGGTTTCGACCGTGACCGGATCGGCGGGTTGCAACACCGCAGGTATGGGTAAGGCCGCTTCCGGCGGCGGCATCATCTGCGTCAGTGATTTCAGAATCCTTATCTCTCCCCGCTGATATACCGCCAGGATCGCGGCCACCGCTTTCGGGTCAAGGCGCTGTCCTGAAAGAGTTTGGATGATCCTCAGAGCTTCCACCGGATCGTGCGCCTTCTGGTACGGACGATTTGTGGTCAGAGCGTCAAACGTGTCTGCCACAGCAATGACGCGGGGCAACAGCGGGATGTCGGAGCCTTTCAGACCGTAAGGATATCCGCGCCCGTTGAGCGCCTCATGATGCAATTCGATCCCGGGCAGCATTTCGCGCAACTGCGGTACCGGACGCAGGATGTTCGCACCCCGAGTGGTGTGCGTCTTCATGATCTCGAATTCTTCTGGAGTCAGAGCGCCCGGTTTTTTCAGAATGCGGTCTTCAATCCCGATTTTGCCGACGTCGTGTAACTGCGCCGAGATGCGCAGGATCTCCAGAAATCCAGGATCCAGCCCCATCTCTTCCGCGATCATCAGCGAGTATTTCGTGACCCGGTCGGAGTGGCCGCGCGTGTACGGATCTTTTTCGTCGACTGCGCCGGCCAGCATCTGGATCGACCCCATGAACAGCGCCTTGTTTTCATCCGCGGCGCGCCTCAGGTCCTCGACGAACTGTTCCAGTTCTTCCGACATGGTGTTGAACGTTGCCGCCAGCTCGCCAATCTCCGTCCGCGATTTCAGGTGCACGCGCTGCGAGAAATCGCCGCGTGCCACCGCCTGGCTGGATTCTGCCAGCACTTGCAGAGGGCTGGTGATCCTCCGCGCCGAGAAAATACTCAAGCCGACGCTCGCAAATACCGCCAGCCAAGCCAGCAGACGCCCGGTGCGCTGCATCTCATAGATTCCGCGATACGCCTCTTCGCGCGGCTTCTGCACCACCACCGCCCAATCCAGCGAAGTTACCGGGCTATAGGTCCCCAGCATCTCGGTCGAGGTTTTTCCGTCACGAATCGTGAATTCGCGGGTCGCAGCCAACTGGGCTTTCGCGCCCTCGTCCACGAAGCTGCGGACGATGTCGAATTGTGTCATGTCCTGGCCGGTGGCGTATTGGGGCGTTGCCGCCGCTACTAGCCTGCCCTGGCTGTCCACAACGTACGGCATCAATCCGCTCTGATTAACCTGCTGCAACCGGCGGATCAGGTAGTCCATGTCGACCACCGACCCGATCATGCCCAGAAAACGTTTGTCGACGATGATGGGAGAACTGACCAGCATGACGGTGTGGGCGGATTTGCCGCTGCCCACCATCAACGGCTGGCCGCTGTAGACGCGTCCTTCGCGGGCGGCTTGATAGGCGCGCTCCAGTTCCCGTTGCAGAAAGGCATCGGGCTCAATGCGCCTGGCGGAAATGCCCTTGGCGTCGGCATTGAGCAGAGTGGCGTACGCAATATCGCTCGACGACGAAACAAAATTCTCCAGCATAGCGCGCAACTCGGGCGTCAGAAGTTGCTGATCGCTGAGGTCGACTCCATTCGGGCTGGCCAGCATCATTACCTGAATCGACGACGACAAATTGGCCAGCATCATGCGCAGCGCTTCCTGGTGCTGGGAGATATCGTCGGCCAGCGAACGCGTGACCGTATTCTGCAGCAGCATTTCGTTGGTCTTGAGGCGCTCCCGGTTCAGGGTCTCGATCTGTGCCGAGTAGAAGTACATCGGCAGGACGCTGATAGCCAACAGCACTCCAAGGATGACGTACAACAGCGGAATGCGCGCGGGGATGGGCAGTTTTAGTGGCAAACGGCAGTCCTGTCGGCCCAAGCGCGGGGGCGCGCTGGTTCCGTCCTGCATCCATTCTAAGGGCGTTGCTCTGGTTACCTCAGGTGCTCAAAGTACACCACACCGTTACGGACGTACTCACACATCGGTTACTGCGGCGGGGTCGTTCTCAGTTCCGTTCTCAGTTCCAACTGAAAGCAAAGGCTCAGGGATTAGATACTGAGAACCGGGAACTGGGAACTGATTTTCCCGCCGGTCTATAATCAGGTTGTCGGCCGGGGTGTTGCATGCGGTCCTTCCAGGGTTACTCCGCTGGTTATCGGCTGTTGGCTATCGTTCTGGTCTCCTCCGTCCTGGCCCTCGCCCAGAGTGCTCCGCCTCCAAGAATTTCCAGGCAAACCCGCGAAGAAGTTATTCATGCTTTCACTGAAGACTTGGTCTACATTCGTGCGATTTTTCCAATGGGGAAGACCGGACTGAAGCTCAAGAACGGAACCGTAACCCCCAGCGGCGAGGAACTGCAACATCTGATGGCGCTCTGGGGACCCGCCGCCAAGCCCGGCGACCTGGCCCGCATCAGCGACGTCATCATCAAAGACGACCACATCCGCTTTGAGATCAACGGCGGTCCCATCAAAAAGCAGAAGTGGTACCAGCGCATCGAGATTTCCGCTGGGGGCGGGGGTGGGCCGATTGCGCCATCCGATGCGTCCGCTAATGCTCGCGGCTCGTTCGTCGACCTCTACTTCGACAAGTATGTTCCCGACCTGACCGGGCCCGAATTAAAGCAGTTGCTGCGCCCGGTGTTTGACTTTGATTCCAAGTCCGCGCGCGACGCTTATCTGGAGACGGTTTCTCCCAAGGTCAAAGAGGCCATCACAAATCATCACGTTCTGGTGGGGATGAACCATGAGATGGTGATCTATGCCAAGGGCCGCCCGCCCAAGAAAGTGCGCGAGACCGCGAACGGAGTTCAGGGAAATGTTGAGTACGAAGAATGGATCTACGGCACGCCCCCACAGGACGTCGATTTCGTGCGCTTCGTGGGCGACGAAGTCGTGCGCGTCGAAACCATGAAGGTGGATGGCCAGAAAATTGTGCGCGTCGAAAAGGAAGTTGATCTGAGTGCGTCCACCGTCGCCCAGAAGCAGGGGGAACACCCAGCGAACGCGCCTACGTTGCGGCGTCCCGGAGAAGAGATGCCAGACTCAAATCCTGTCAACCCCTCCAGCACACCGCCGATGACTCCGCCGCCACCGGCCGGGCCGGATTCTGGTCCAGGCCCGAACTGGGCTCCATCGCCCGCCCCGGCGATGTAATGAAGAGGTACCGGTCCATGCGGCTCGCCTCCAGAAAGTCATGACGTCCTTTCTCCGAACGTTAGAGCCCCTTCCGCTCTCGACCTTCTATACCTTACCCTCTAAACTAGAAGCGTGAAGATTGCCCTGGGCCAGATCAATCCCACCGTGGGAGACTTCTCTGGCAACGCTGCCAAGATCATTCAGTTTGCCCTGCAGGCGCGGAGTGCTGGCGCCGGCCTGATTCTGTTTCCTGAGCTCGCTGCTTCCGGCTACCCGCCGCGCGATCTGGTCGAGCGGTCGTCGTTTGTCGCACGCTGCAGTGCCACTGTCGAGAGCATCGCCACGGAAACGCAGGGCATTGCCGTGATCTGCGGAACGATCACCCCCGCCGATGCGGAGTCTGGCAAAACCGCAATGAACTCCGCCGCTTTGCTTCGCGAAGGGCGTATCGATTTCATCCAGTCGAAAATGCTGCTGCCCACCTATGACGTCTTCGATGAGATGCGCAACTTCGCTCCCGCCAAAACTCAGCAACTGTTCAGTCTTTGCGGTAACCAGATGGCTTTGACTATCTGCGAAGATGCCTGGAACGACAAGCGCTTCTGGAACCGGCGGCTGTACGGTGTCGATCCGGTTGAAGAATTGATCCGGGCGGGCGGAAACTTCGTGCTCAACATTTCCGCGTCGCCGTTTTGGCTGGGCAAACGCGAACTGCGCCGCGACATGCTGGCGGCCATCGCACGGAATCAGAAAGTGCCAGTTGCGATGGTAAACCAGGTAGGGGGGAACGACAGCCTGGTCTTCGACGGTTCGAGCCTGGTGATCGCGTCCGATGGACAAGTAATCGCGCAAGCCAAGTCGTTCGAGGAAGACCTGATCTATTTCGACTCCGAAAAACTCACTGGGGACATGCACCCGCAGATTGCCGGAGAAGAAGCTAGCGCCTACGAAGCGCTGGTTCTGGGCACGCGAGACTACGTCCGCAAATGCGGCTTCCAGCGGGCGATCATCGGACTCAGTGGAGGCATCGATTCCGCGCTTACCGCGTCGATCGCGGTGGATGCGCTTGGGCCCGAGAACGTCATCGGTGTCGGCATGCCCGGACCGTATTCTTCGTCGGGGTCGATCGACGACGCGCGGGAACTGGCCGGCAATCTGAAGATTCGCTTCGAACTGCTCTCCATCCAGCAAATCTACGAAGCCACAAGCCGGACGCTTGCACCCGTGTTCGCCGCCATGCCGCCCGACGTCACCGAAGAAAATATTCAATCCCGCGCCCGCGGGTTGCTGCTCATGGCCATGTCGAACAAGTTTGGCGCCCTGGTGCTTTCCACCGGCAACAAGAGTGAATTGGCCGTGGGCTATTGCACCCTCTATGGCGATATGGTGGGTGGACTCGCCGTGATCTCGGATGTGCCGAAGACGTTGGTCTACCGCCTGAGCGCTTACGTGAACTCCCGGCGCAGAGTAATTCCCCAAGCCACAATTGAGAAGCCGCCCTCGGCCGAATTGCGCCCCGATCAGAAGGATTCGGATTCGCTCCCGCCCTACGATCTCCTGGATCCGATTCTTGAGGACTACGTGGAGGAGTCGCGCTCAGCCGAGCAAATCGCCCGCGATCACAATTTTGATCCCGATCTGGTGCGGCGCGTGATCCGCATGCTGGAGCGCAGCGAATACAAACGGCAACAGGCCGCCCCCGGAATCAAGATTTCCGCCAAGGCGTTTGGCTATGGACGCAGATTTCCCATCGCCGCCAAGTCCGAGCTCTAGCTGCTCTTCGAGGGACAGCCGCCCTCGGCTGTCCGGCGGGCGAAGCCCGCCAACTTCTCTGTCGCTCATTCGGAAATGACAACATCGCCGATTTTTGTAACAATCGAATTCCGATCAAAGTCCAACCTATGACAAGCATCCATCGCACACTGCTCGCCGTTCTTCTGTTGTCCGGCATCGCCATCGCTCAAACCAAGCCCACTCTCCAGACCAGACCGGCAGCCAAACCAGCGGTCACTTCCGTCTCTGGGGAAGTCAAGACGGTCCTGCCCAGCGAAGACACGGTCAACTCGTTCCTGTTCCAGATGTTCGGCTACGATCCCACCATCACCTGGAAGGTGAACGAGATTCGTCCGTCCGAGATACCCGGTTTGGCGGAGGTCTCGGTTGTTATCACGAACCCGCAGGGCTCCAACCCGAACCGCTTGCTGGTGAGCTCGGATGGCAAACACGCCATCACGGGCGACCTCCTGCCCTTCGGCGCCAAGCCCTTTGAAGATGCCCGCGTCAAGCTGGAAAAAGGAGTCAACGGCCCCGCCAAGGGACCGGTCAAGGCTGCGGTGACGATTGTCGAGTTCAGCGATATGCAGTGCCCGCACTGTCAGAAGGCCGCGCCGGCGATTGAACAGTTGCTGGCGCAGGAGCCCGACGCCCACTTCGTTTTCCAGAATTTCCCATTGCCGCTGCACAACTGGGCGGAAAAAGCGGCCGATTATGTCGATTGCGTGGGACGCACTTCGCTGGGGCCGCCTGCGAATGATGCGGTTTGGAAATTCATTCAGAAAACATTTGAAGAGCAGGCCAATATCACCGAGGCCAACGCCGATGAGAAGCTGAAAGCCATCGCCACCGCATCCGGAGCGAATGGCGACGAAATCGCCGCCTGCGCCGCCAAGCCTGATACCAAGGCCAGAGTCGAAGCCTCGGTTGCGCTGGGAAAGTCGCTGGGCGTGAACAGCACGCCCACTCTGTTCATCAATGGACGGAACTTACCCGCTAGCGCGCCGGTTGATGTTTTGAAGAAAATTGCGGATTTTCAGACAAGCCAAGAGAAGAGCGACAAGTAAGATCGACAAGTAAGATCGACAAGTAAGATCGATCTATTTGCTCATCCAGATTTCCGGCGCCTCGCTGCGCTCCGGGCTGCGCACAACGTAGGGCGTGATCAGAATCAAGAGCTCGTCGTCCTCCTCTTGCTTCGACTTCTGCGCCGTCAGGACGCCGAGCCCCGGGACGTTGGAAACCAGAGGCAGACCGCTCAGGCTCCTCTGATCGGACTCGGTGATCATTCCTGCCACCACCGCCGGTTCCCCTTCCTTCAGCAGGATTCCCCCCTTGTACTCCCGATTCAAAATGTCGGGAATGCCGTTTGCATTTGTGCTTCCCAAGGTCCGGAATTGTATCTCCAGTTCGAGGGCCACGTCGGAATTGCCGTGAACCAGCGGTTTCGCTTTGATCGTGAGCCCGATGTCCTCATAATTGACCGAAGGAAATGGCGCGGCGTATGACTGATTTCCGACGACCTGCGCGATGGCCGGATTGTTATAGATCGGCGCAAAGCTGGCGTTCAGAATGGGAAAACGCGATCCCAGCTTAAAAGTGGCGTCCTTTCCCTGGGAAGCGCGCATTTGTACGTGATCGAGCGACCGCACCGAACTCTCGTTCATGGAAAGCGCGGCCGACAACTGATCGAGACTGAGCCCCATGAACGTGAGCCCGCCGCCGAAAGTTGCGAGCGGCTGGCTGAAGATCGAATTCTGCTGGCCTTGCAATTGTGCCAGCAGGGCGGAGATGGTCTGATTGCCGGCTTGGTTGATCCCGCCGGAGGAAACCAGTTGGTTAATCTCGCTCTGGAGATTTTGTCCGCCCACAGCCGCCAGCGCAGCTGCTGGTATATTGAAAAGATTGAAGTCGTTGGGGATGTGCAGCCCGATATTTCGCGCGTAGGTGTGGCTCACCTGAAATACTTTCAAATCGAGCATCACTTCCGGCCGCTCGCCATTCAGCTGCGTGAGGAACTGGGTTGCGGCTTCTAGTGCGGCCTGCGGTCCGCGCAGCGTAATCGTGCTGGAGGCGGCATTCAGGCTGGCGAACTTGAACTCAAAAAGGGTCCGCAGCGTATTCAGCAGATCGTTCAACTCCTGCGGAGAGTTGTTGCCCGGAATATAAAACGAACGCATGCCCATGCGGTCGTAGAAGCGGTGGCTCTCCGGACTATCAAGAGCAGCAAGCAGAACTGTGTCCTCCAGCGCCACGCTGAAGCTCTTGGTGACCGCGGAGGCCGCCTGTATGGCAGTCGCAAAATCGGCATTCTCAATATCGAAGTTCACGCGGCGGCTGGGGAAGTTTTCGTCGAAGACTACGGTCAATCCGTAACTCGAGGCGACGGCAGTGAGCAGGCCACGCGAATCGCCGCGGTAGTGAATGTCATGGCGCCCGTCGATGGGCTTAACGGTAAGCGCGTCGCGGCTGGCGACGACTTGCGGCGGGCTCGGGGTGCGCACCGGAGCCGGCCCCAGCGCGTCGCCTATGCGCTGTAGAGCGAATTCGTTCTGCGGATCGAGGTTCAGCGCTTCGCGAAACTCCGCCAGCGCCTCCACTTGCCGGCCATTGGACAGGTCACCGTTGCCCCGTTCCAGATGTATCCCAGCCAGATGTTGTCGCGTCATCTCCCGAGCCGTCAGGTACTCGACGTTTTGCGGGACCAGTCGAGCCGCTTCCTCAAATTCGTAAAAAGCCTCGTCGAGATTTTGCAGATTCTCGTTCTGCGATTTTTCTTTCCGTGATTTCTCAAGCTTGAGGCCGCGAGCGAACGCTTGGCGAGCAGCTTTCAGATCTTTCTTAGGGCCGAGGCACGCGGGAGCGCCCGCGGAATTGGAGCAGAGCGATGGCGCGGCGACTGGAGTGTCCGCAGCTAGACACACCCCAACCAACAACAAGAGAATTCCTGCTGGCAGCCATCGCATCGTACTTACTATAGAATGCCCGGCTGGTGATGTCTTGCAAGAGAAATACTCTGTAGGGAACTACAGTCGTAACCGAAGAGTGTCCGTTGGGACATGGTTCAGGGAGATTGCGGGGCGCGTTGTGAGCTCACTACGCCATCGTCGGTGATTTTTACTTCGCGATGGCTTGCTTTGCAATCCTCTCCGAGTTTGCGAGCACGGAAGCCGGCGCCGGGTTTCCAATGCAGCAAACTGGTCCACCCGCAGTTTGGCCCTTCGGTTGGAAAAGGAGTGGTGTACTCGTATTCGAACTGGCCTTGCACCGAGAGGACGGCTTCGGCCGTGCCGGCTTTCTTCCGAAGCGACGTGGCCGTGCTTTCATGGTACTCACTGCCGCAACCTCCGTAGGCATAACCGTCGCCTGCGATGCGCACCGCGCTGTGGCGACCAGCTTGCCATCCACGACTTCGAGCCCAATCCAGTAGAGAACGTGCCCCGGGCTGGCAGTTCTCCCGTCGGCGGGCAAGACGGCGGTCAAGATGACATCGAAGGCGCGAAATCCTGGCCGCTGCTCCAGAAAGTGGGTGCGGTAGGAATCTTTCGCTTCGATCGGGACAAGATTCTGGGGCGCCGCGGCTTCATCTGTTTCCTCACCCGCAATACCCCATTTCGGGATCGCTTGCACACTGGGTTTGCCTCTGGATGGCACGGTGACCAATGAGAGATGCGTGTTCAGCGCGCGGCCGGCTCCTGGACTGGCGAAGACAAAGACCTCCGTGTCAGGCAGCAAGTCCTTGAAACGCTGGACCAGAGTTGTGGGCCCCAATTCGCCCACAATCGCGCGTTGATCCTGAGTCGGTTGACCCTGCGTCGCCAGAGTTTCTCTGATGCGCAGCGCGAGTTGCCCCACGTCGGGGAAAAAGTTTTGGGATTGCGTGTACGACGGTTTCGCGGGTTTATCCGATAGCAGGTAGAACTCCGTTTGCGCCCTGCGCACGGCATGAGAGTCCCCGTAAGGAGAAACCGTCGTGCAATGGAAATCGCTGGCTGCCGGCTCCCATTGGCACTGAAGAGTGTCGTGGCCTTCCCAAGCCTGGTCTCGCGCGGAGCACGCGCCACCGATCGGCTCAAAAGAACTGCAGGACAGGATTTCGACTACGCGCGGAGAGCCAGTGCGCAAATCGAGGAGCAAGTGATTGTCAAAGGTCTCGACCTGGTACACTCCCTGCTGCAGATTCCAATAGCCGAGGCTGAACAAAGGCAAACTCGCGTCGGGCGTGGCGGCCTGAAGAGTGAGCCACGTTGCCATTTCGTCAGTCGGAGTTGAGGCGGCGCTGGCCTTCTCGGCGGGAGAGCCGCCTGACTCGTTGTCGTTATCGTTGTCCTTGTCGCGATCGCCATCATTGCGCTGCTGAATGAGGATCTGGGTAGGATCTTCGGGGTTTGCCAGTTCAAACCAGCGCTCGCCACGGGGTCCCACGACCCGAATCGCGAGTGCCAACCGATCGACGGCGGACTGGCCAGGGCTCTGGTCGTAACCTTCGCGTCCGGGCACAGGCACGTGCCAGCGATAAAATTCCGCGCGTGTAAAGGAGTATTTCGCAGCATCGAAGCCGTCAAACACGAGCATCGGCCGGGTTTTCCATTGCTTGACGGCGTCGGGCAAAGTCAGTTCGACAAACTTCAAATCCATTTGGTAAAACGTCGCTCCCAGATTTTGGGAGCAACCGAAATGGCCAAGGGCGTTCGTTTGCGCGAATCCGGGAGCAGCGATCAGGAGGAATGCGATCGAGAAAAGTTTGACTGAAACCGTCAAAGCTGGCCTCATCTGATCATCAGCCGTTCCATCCGCGTGGCGCGGCCGGTCTGGTTATCGCACTCGACCACCACCGCGCATAGCCGGACGTCGCCATTCGCTGGTTCGAAACGCGCCGGCATCCCGCTGAGAAATTTCTCGATCACTAATTCTTTCTTCACCCCAATGACGCTGTCGTAGGGCCCGGTCATGCCGACGTCCGTAATGTAAGCAGTGCCTTTCGGCAGCACGATCTCATCGGCGGTAGGAATATGCGTGTGCGTGCCCACGACGGCCGTGACTCGCCCGTCAAGATACCAGCCGAAGGAGACTTTTTCGGAAGTCGCCTCGGCATGGAAATCCACAAACACGATCTTCGATTTAATCTGTTCCAGAAGCCGATCCGCATAACGGAAGGGATCATCGCTCGACCCCATGAACACCCGCCCCTGAAGATTCACGACGGCATAACCAACGCCGTTTTTCTGGCCCTCGTGCACTCCCCACCCAGGCAAGCCCTGCGAATAATTCGCCGGCCGCAACAACCGGCGCGCCGGACTGTGCGGATTACCATCCGCCATCTGGAAATATTCGATGATTTCGCGCTTGTCCCAGACATGATTTCCGGTGGTCATCACGTCGATGCCCAGATCGAAAAGTTCTTCCGCCAGCGAGGGCGTGATTCCAAACCCAGCCGCGGCATTCTCGCAGTTGGCGATGACCAGATCGGGAGAGTGCTGCTGACGCAGTTCCGGCAGCCGATCCTTTACGATCGTCCGCCCGGGCCGCCCAAAAATGTCACCAATAAAAAGAATTTTCAAGACTTGATGGTAACACGATGAAAACCGCGACTATTCCGCGCACCGGCTACTGGCCACTGATCTCAGCCGTCTTCAGAAAATCGTAATTCCCCGACGGGTTCAGAGTCGTGTTTCGCACGCGTCGCGTGTGCACGAGCACATTATCGAAATACCACAGGTTGATATACGGCTCATCCTGCGCCAGTACTTCCTGAACTTCGGCGTACAAGCGCTTGCGGGCATTTTGATCGGTCTGGCGGCGCGCTTCATCGATCAAACTATCAACCCGCGGATTGGAATAAAATCCGCGGTTCGCGCCTTGGGGAGGGAATCGGTTGGAGTGAAAGGAATACTCGAAAATATCCGGATCTTCGTTGCCGCCGATCCAGCGCAACGAATAAAACTGGAAAGCACCGTTGGTGACATCGGCAAAAAAAGTGGCGAACTCGAACGTGCGAATGTCGAGCGCAATGCCCACATCGCGCAGTTGTTGCTGCAATACCGCCGCCAGCAGCCGCGTCGACTCCTCGGTGGACGTCTTCATCGTGAGGTGAAAACGAGTGCCGTCGCGAGCTCCGTACCCGGCGGCATCAAGCAACTGACGAGCCCTCTCGGGATTGTGCGGGTAGGCCGCCACGTCCGGGTCATAGGCCCAGCTTTGCGGCGGGAGTACGCTCAGAGCCGGTTGCGCGAAGCCCCGCCAGATGTACTGCAGAAGAGGACCACGGTCGATGGCATACGCAATCGCCTGGCGAACCCGGACATCCCGCAAGGTCGGGTCGCGCAAGTTGAACGCGAGATAGGAAAGCACGGTGCCCGGCGCGCGCTCTACCTGCAAACTCGGCTCACGCTGCAGCGCCACGATGGTGTCGGAAGTAAATGCATTGATCGCCGCATCGGCGCTCCCCTTGCGCAATTCCAGCGCTCGTGTCGTCGCGTCCGGTACAACAGCGAAGCGCACCCTGGCCAGGCGCGCCTTCGTCCCCCAGTAATTGTCATTGCGCTCCACCACGACCTCTTTGTCTTGCTCCGCGCTTACAAACTTGAAGGGTCCCGACCCCATCGGATTGCGCGTGATCTCATCGAGCGACCCGTAGGGCACAATTCCACTCGCCCCCTCCGAGAGATTCCATAGCAAGGTCGCGTTCGGCTCCTTGAGATGAAATACCACGGTGAAGTCGTCGGGCGCGTCAATGTGATCCACAAAACGGTACGCCGCCGACTTCGTGCTGCGAATTTTCCCTTGGAGCAGGGAGTCGAACGTCCACTTCACGTCGCGGGAAGTAAGCGGTCGTCCATCGTGAAAGGTCACGCCGCGATGCAGTTGGAAGACGTAGGTCAGCGGATCCGGAATCTCCCAACGCTCCGCCAACCCGGGCGCAACATTCAAGTGCTCGTCGCGGCTCAGCAGCGCATCGAACAGGAGTTCGCCAATACGTTCCGATTGCGCATCAATCCCCACTCGCGGGTCGAGATTCGTAGGGCTGCTCTCAATAATCATCACCAGCGTGTTGGGATCGGGCGCCTGGGAGCAGGAAAGCAGCGGCAGCATCCACATTCCAGCGAATAACAACAGAGTTGTCATCCTGACCCTGAGCTTGTCGAAGGGAAAGGACCTGCTGTTTGCCCGCTCCCACTCTGCCGCCTTAGGCATACGAAATCTTTCCCAGAATCGCCGCCCGCTTCGCTCCCGTAGCCGACGGGACATTGCTGGGCCGCCGATGCCATGTCTCGTATGCCAGCAGGGCAAAGGCCACGGCCTCCTTCGCTTCCGCCGGAAGGCCGAACTCATCGGAAAAACGCAGTTCGACTCCCAAAGGCGCGATTTCATTGCGCAACATTGCCATCAGCGTCGGATTCTTAGCGCCGCCGCCCGAGACAATCATCGCGTGACCGTGCTTTCGAGTTACGCCAAATCGCGGCAGCACGAAGCGCTGGACCGCGTCAGCAATAGATCGCGCCGTTAATGCCGTAGCCGTCGCTACCACGTCGGCTTTACTGCCGCCGCGGCAAATCTGAAGAAATCGCCCGGCGTACTCCCGGCCAAATTCCTCGCGCCCCGCCGTTCGCGGAGGTTTCTGGCGGAAGAAGGGCGCACGCAGCAACCGCGCAACCACACCATCCAGGACGCGTCCCGAGGCCGCGACCTCGCCGTCGCGATCGAAACGTTTCCCGAAAAGCTCTTCCATCACCGCATCGATCACCATGTTGCCGGGGCCGGTGTCAAAGGCTATAACTTGGCTCAGCGCCGCGCCGGCCGGAATCGCCGTTAGATTCGCAATGCCGCCGATATTCTGCGCGATGCGATTCACGCCTCGATTACGATGACGATCGCGGTACAGAAGATAGTCGACGAACGGTACCAAAGGCGCGCCTTTTCCTCCGGCCGCCATATCCGCCGGACGAAAATCAGAAACCACAGGAACTCCCAACCGCGCCGCGATCACGGCGCCTTCTCCCGTTTGCCACGTGGCCGCCAACTTTCGTCCCAGAAATCGTTCCGCCACTCCCTGGTGATAAAGCGTCTGCCCATGACAGCCGACCAAATCAAGCTTCACGCGATGCTTGCGCGCTGTCTTAGCCACGGCCTCAGCGTACAGTTCGCCCAGAAGAAAGTTCAGCCGAGCCAGATCCGCAACCCGGGCCAATTCCGCATTCATCATTTCCAGAATCGCGCGTCGAATCCGAGCCGGGAAGGGATGTTCCTCGTGACCAAGAAGCGTGAATGTTTTGTGTGGGGACGGGCGACTCGCCCGTCCGGTGTGTGCCGACACCTTCACCAGCGCCACATTGATCCCATCCGCCGAAGTCCCACTCATCACGCCGGCAACAATCATGCCCGTTCCTCGTGAGCGAGTGCATCCATCCGTATCTCTTCGCCGAACTCCCAGAGCTGCCGCGTCAGCTTCTCCACTCGTGCGGAAGAGGGAGAGGCAGTACGACGCCGCAGCAGGTACTTCTTCTTGAACGCCAGCACACGCCCGGCCGATTCCCGTACTTGCTGACCGAACTTACGATCGCGCTCCGCTTCGTGAACGAGAGCTTCATACCCACGAACAACCATTTCTTCCTTGTGGCAGATCAGTGCCAGGTCTCCGCCGGCACGGATGTGCTGCACCACCGCCTGCTCGATGGGAGCAAGTTCGTGGACAGCCCCCATCTCCATGTCATCCGAGACGATGAGTCCCTTGTAGCGGATTTTCTTGCGCAGAATGTCGGTGATCCATTTTTTCGACAAAGATGCCGGCGTTCGGTCTCCTGTCACCTTGGGATAGGCCGCGTGCGAAATCATCACCATCGGCAATTCTCGGCGCCGGGATGACGGCATCGATAACGACCTGTAGGGAACCAGATCCTCCTCCCACAATTTGCGCAGCGGCTTATCCACGCTGGGAAGTTCATGATGCGTATCTAGCGTCGCCTCGCCCAGTCCCGGGAAGTGTTTCCCGCAGCCGAGCACTCCGGCATCGCCCAGTCCGCGCAGAAATTCACGCGCGTAAGCCACGACTTGCTTCGGATCGTCCGATACCGCCCGCGACCTCATTACCGAACGCGAAGCCTCATAGGCCAAGTCGAGCACCGGAGCGAAATCCACGTTGAAGCCCAGCGCGCGGCAGTTTTCGCCGATCACGCGCCCATGCTTGCGAAACAGCGCCCGTCTGCCCGTGGCAAAAACTTCCGCCGGAGAAGGCGTTGAACCAACCACATTGCGGAAGCGGTCCACCGTGCCGCCTTCCAGGTCCACGCAAGTGAAAAGCGGCGTGGTCACGCACTTCTGGCAATCGCGCAGAAGAGTATGCGTCTGCTCAGCCCCGGTGATGTTGCGGGCAAACAGAATCACCCCCGCCGGCTGAATCTTGGTGAGCAGGGAAGCGAGCCGCGGAGACATCTCGGTGCCGTCGAAGCCGATGATGAGGAGCTGGCCGATGTTCATGCGCATGGTTTAAGTTTCTGATCTGTTCGCTTTCTCGGCATACTCTGCGTCTCGGCGGTTAGATTTCTTTTTTCAACTCCGCCAGCAAGTTTAGCGCTTCCAGCGGCGTCAGCCGGTTCAAATCCACTTCGCGCAGCTTTTCCAGCAC
>Ga0209415_10007063_pt1 | contig 19705 bp, 16 predicted proteins | sample PeaSoiSIISIP2007_FD_187696 | JGI IMG/M metagenome (GOLD analysis project Ga0209415, IMG submission 187696) | Peat soil microbial communities from Weissenstadt, Germany - SII-SIP-2007 (SPAdes) (version 2) | ecosystem: Environmental > Terrestrial > Soil > Wetlands > Peat | place: Germany... | reverse complement strand
TGGTCTGAACTTTATGCTGTAAAGCGGACAGATCGTGTGTGAATAAAACCGGACATCTTGACTTGTTAGCAACAGGGTCTCTCTTCAGCCTAACCCTGCCGCGCCGGTGTCCGCGAGTGGGTCCATCCCGGAAGCGACGAGGACCACGCTGCCCGCGCGGCATAGGACCGATATCGCTCGACAGCACAACTAACTTCGGAGCTCCTCCTTCAGGATCTTGACCAGGCGAATTCCGGCGGTGAGAACTTCACCAAGGATTTTCAACAAATCTCTGGCTACATGCCCGGACACCCAAGCAACCAAGCCGATCTGCCCTAGTAGCTGAACATTGGGTTCGGGAGTCATGCTTCGCCCTCTCTCGCCCGATCACAGCGCACGGTAATCTGGTGCAGGGGAAATCTCCAAAGCTTGCCCACGCGAACTGCGGGAAGCGTTCCGTGGGCGGCTCGATATCTGACCGTGCGCTCGGGAATCCCCAGTTTTTTTGCTGCGATATTTGTTCCTACCAGCCGCCCCTGCTGTGGAGGGATAAATGTCAAACTCATGATCCACCTTTATCTCGAACGGAAAACCAGGTTCTACGCAAAGGTGATGTGTGGGCGATTTCGACGGACTGGAACCCGATCCTAAGAACAGGCCGGAATCGCAACCGTCAAAAGCTTAGGGGGGTGTTCGCCGTGGCCGAGAAACCACGATTCTTGAAGAAGGACTAGATCTGCGGGAAAGTCGGAAGAACAGAGCCGTCTGAGAAAAATGAGAATCCTGTTCTTCGTTAGGCTCAAAAGCTGTCGAATCTGTGCAACGCTGGCCCTGCAACGTCGTAGCCGATGGAACGCATACACGATTTTTCGAACTGCTTGTCGAACCGCGCCACACAGTTCCGCAGCGGCTAGCGCGACCCCGTACAGTTCGCCCCGGTCTCGCAGGGCCGACTCAGCAGCGACCAGCATGGCCTGGGCTCCGCAAGCGACAAGGATGGCCTGGGACTCGGCGGCGACCGCAGCTTGGGTTTCAAAAGCTCCTAACAGGGATGGGATCTCAGCAGCATTCGCCGTTTGCGCTTCAAGACCTCGCCAAAGGGCTGAGACCTGAGCGGCGATCGCCGTTTCCGCCTCAAGAGCCCGCCAGAGGGCCGGGACCTCAGCGGCGATCGTCGTTTGCACTTCAAGAGCTTCCCAGAGGGCTGGGACCTCAGTGGCGATCATCGTTTGCACTTCGAGAGCTTCCCAGAGGGCTGGGACCTCAGTGGCGATCATCGTTTTCGCTTCAAAATCTCGCCAGAAGGCTGGGACCTCAACGGCGATCGTCGTTTGCGCTTCAAGAGCTCCCCAGAGGGCTGGGACCTCGGTGGCGATCGTCGTTTTCGCTTCAAAATCTCGCCAGAAGGCTGGGACCTCAGCCACGACTATGGCTTGCGCTTCAAGAGCTCGCCACAGAGCTGGGGCCTCAGTGGCGATCGTGGCTTGAGTCTCGGCAACGACCCGCAAAGCCTTGGAAGCCTCCAAGACTGCGTTGGCCTGCTCGCTCCGGACCAACTCAAGAGCGTTCCGCAGCCCCGCGTACTCCTGTCTGAGGATCTCCAGCTGCTGTGCCTGTGGCAAACGGTCCATACTTCAATTCCAATGGTCAGTTTTTCAAGTAAAATTTTCAAGACTTGGGGCCCGGATTTCCGGCAACCAGCGGATGGGGGACCGCCGGGCGGCCGGAATTTCCTGCCTAAGTTCTGACAAAAACGGCCCTCAGACGGAAACGCAGCTCAACGGCAGCGGCGTTACGCACTGTCCTGGCAATCGCTCGATGACCACCTCAAACCCTCCCCCGCCCCGTGTGCTAAAATCCGGTCAGAAGATCGTTCATGCGTTTCCGGCGCACACTCCTTGCCAGTCTAGCCCCGCTCATCGGACTCTCCGCCTTACTTGCGGCCATGTCCGCCGAGCCTCAGGTTTCCGGCGGCGGCCGGCCGCTGACTCGTCTGCTTCAGTCCGTGGTGCAACTGGTGACTCCGGCCAGCGACTTCGCGCTCGCCGCGCCGAGTACGGAGCGTCCCTCCGCGCACGCTCTGCTGGCCTTCGCGGCTCTGGCGGCCACGCCTTTCCGGCACTCCCTGTGGATGATCTCCAGCCGCCCGGCGGTCAACCTCGCCTTTCGCCGCCATCAGCGCGCATTGCTGCGCTGCTGAACCCCTCCTCGCAACCCTTCCCGGCAAAAAACGAATCGGTAAGAGTTAGTCTGGAGGCTATTGTTTATGGGCATCGACACAGTCCTTGCGAAGATTTTTGGAACCAAGCACGAACGCGAAGTAAAGGCCATGCGGCCGATCATTGCGTCCATCAACGCGATGGAGCCGCAGATGGAGGAAATGAGCAATGAAGAGCTCGCCGCACAGACCGTGCGCTTCCGCGAGCAGCTCGCGCAGGGCGCCGCGCTCGACGATCTTCTGATCCCGGCCTTCGCTACCGTTCGCGAGGCAGGCCGCCGCTTCCTCAACATGCGCCATTTCGATGTCCAACTCATCGGCGGCATCGTGCTGCATCGCGGCAAGGTCGCCGAGATGAAGACCGGCGAAGGGAAAACGCTGGTCGCGACTCTTCCGGTTTACCTGAACGCGCTGGAAGGGAAAGGCGTCCACGTGGTCACGGTCAACGATTATCTGGCGCAGCGCGACTCGGAATGGATGGGCAAGATCTACAAAGGCCTGGGCATGAGCGTCGGCGTCATCGTGCACGATCTGGACGACAGTGAGCGCCGTGCCAGCTACAACTGCGACATCACCTACGGCACCAACAACGAGTACGGATTCGATTACCTTCGCGACAACATGAAGTTTCGCATCAGCGATTGCGTCCAGCGAGGGCACCACTTCGGCATCGTCGACGAAGTCGATTCCATCCTGATCGACGAAGCCCGCACGCCGCTGATTATTTCCGGCCCCAGCGAAGAATCCACCGACAAATACTACAAAATCAACCGCATTATTCCCAACCTCATCCGCGGCGAGGTGATCGAGGGCAAGGAGCCCGGCCAGAAATGGACCACCGGCGACTACACGGTGGATGAGAAAACCCGCAGCGTGGCGCTCACCGAAGAGGGCGTGCTCAAGACAGAAAGACTTCTGGGCATGGGCAATCTCTATGAAGCGATCAACATGGAGATCAACCACCACGTGCAGCAGGCTCTCCGCGCGCACGTGCTGTATTTGCGCGATCGCGATTACGTCGTCAAGGACGACGAAGTCATCATCGTAGATGAGTACACCGGTCGCCTGATGCCCGGCCGCCGCTGGTCCGACGGCTTGCACCAGGCCATCGAAGCCAAGGAAGGCGTCAAGATCCAGCGAGAGAATCAGACTCTCGCCACCATCACCTTCCAGAACTACTTCCGCATGTACAAGAAGCTGGCCGGCATGACCGGCACGGCCGACACGGAAGCCGCGGAGCTCGAGAAAATCTATAAGCTCGACGTCACCATCATTCCCACCAACAAGCCGCTTCGCCGCCTGGAGTTTCACGACATCGTCTACCGCACCGAAGAAGAGAAGTTCCGCAACGCCGCCAAGGAAATCAAGGAACTTCATGACAAGGGCCAGCCGGTGCTGGTCGGCACCGTCTCGGTCGAGAAATCGGAGCGGCTCTCCGGAATCCTCAAGCGCATGGGCATCCGCCATGAGATCTTGAACGCCAAGAATCATGAGCGTGAAGCCTTCATCGTTTCGCAGGCGGGACGCAAGGGCGCGGTCACGGTATCCACCAACATGGCCGGCCGCGGAACCGATATTTTGCTCGGCGGCAACGCCGAATACCTCGCCAAGGAACGTCTGCGTAAGGAAAACAAGGACCCCGATACGCTCCAAACCGCTGCCGTCGGCACGCCGGAGCGCCAGGAATGGGAGAGCGTCTACGGACGATTCAAAGAGGAGACGTCAAAGGAACACGATGAAGTCGTAGCTCTGGGCGGATTGCACATTTTGGGCACGGAGCGGCACGACTCCCGCCGCATCGACAACCAGCTTCGCGGACGCGCGGGACGCCAGGGCGATCCCGGCAGCGCTCGCTTCTATCTCTCCTTGCAGGACGATCTGATGCGCATCTTCGGCGGGCAGAAGATGCAGAATCTGATGCTGCGCCTGGGCATGGAAGAGGATGTGCCCATCGAGAGCAAGATGATCTCCAAGCGCATCGCCGCCGCGCAAAAAGCCGTCGAAGCGCAGAACTTCGCCTCCCGCAAACACGTCCTCGAATACGACGACGTGATGAACAAGCAACGCCAGGCCGTCTACGGCATGCGCCGACTGCTGCTCGAAGGCAAGGAGCAGAAAGAGCGCATTCTCGATATCATCGAGGGCATTGTAGCCACCTTCGTCGACGCCCGCTGCCTGGAGAAAACCCATTCGAGTAATTGGGATTGGCACGGCCTGGAATCCGACATTCTCACCGAGTTCGGCGTCAAAATCCACACCCAGGAGCTTCAGAGTCTGGACCGCCGCCAGGTGGAAGAAGATATTCGCGAGCAACTGGTCAAGCGCTACCAGGAAAAAGAAGACATGATCGGCGCGGAGCTGATGCGCGCCACCGAAAGCATGATCATGCTCAACGTCATCGACAACCAGTGGAAGGATCACCTGCTGTCGATGGATCACTTGAAGGAAGGCATCGGGCTGCGCGGCTACGGCCAGAAGGATCCTCTCATCGAGTACAAGAAGGAATCCTACGTCATGTTCCAGGACATGATGGACCGCATCGAGGACGAAACCGCGCGATATCTTTTCTTCATGCAGCGCGCCGACGCGGTGCCCGTCGAGGAGGCTCCCCAGAACGTCCCCTATCCGGAGCTGTGGACCGATCAACCGGAGGAGGAAGAGGAGCCGTCCATGGTTTCGGTGGCGGGGGTTTCGGTGGCGGCCCAAAAATCCGTGACCGATCTGACCCGCAGCATCGAGCGCAAGAAGCAAAAGGAGCTGGATCAGTTGCAGTTTGTGGGCGGAGAAGCCAGCACCAAGAAACAACCCGTGCTCGCGAAGGCTAAAGCCGGCCGTAACGATGCTTGCCCCTGCGGAAGCGGAAAGAAGTATAAGAAATGCTGCGGAGCATAGCCAAACAGGCAGGTCAAAGACCTGCCCCACCAAGACCCATCAATGTTTGTCAGCCCTGTGGGGCAGGTCCTCGACCTGCCCGCTACTTCTGCCATGGGCTGCTACTCCTGGCGTCCGTAGCTCCTCTCCAAGCCGCCATCTTCCCCGACCAGGTCGGCGCTTTCACGAAGGGCCCCGTCAAGACTGTCTCCGCTCCCGATCTCGATCTCTACGACGAGTATGGCATCCAGGCCACGGAACAGGCCGAGTACGCCTCGCCCGACAAGAAATTCCTCGCCACGGCTTGGCGTTTTCACGACTCCACCGGCGCGATGGCCATGTTTGAATATCGCCGCCCGCCCGGCGCAACGCCCTCGAAACTCGCGAAGCTAGCGGTTTCCACCTCCGACGGCGTGATCCTCGCATACGGTAACTACTTGTTCCAGCTCACCGGTTCCGTACCGGGGGACGCCGAATTGAACCAGATCTACGATCAACTCCCGCTCTTCGAGAACTCGTCTCTGCCGCTCCTGGTAGACGCTCTGCCGCCCAGCGGGCTGATTCCCAACTCCGAGCGGTACATCCTGGGGCCGGTTTCGCTCCAGCGTTTCGAGCCGCGCATCGCTCCGTCTCTCGCAGCGTTTCATCTGGGTGCCGAGGCCCAGTTAGGCCAGTACCAAACCCCTAAGGGCAAGCTGATTCTAACGGTCTTCGACTACCCCACCCCCAACATGGCCCGAGAACGCTTTGACGAGTTTGAAAAAATCCCCGGCGCTGTGGCCAAACGAGCCGGTCCGCTGGTGGCCGTCACGATCCAGCCTCCCGACCCCGACGCGGCGGAAAGGGTTTTGGCTCAAGTAAGATACACGGCTAACATCACCATGAATGAGAATGCTCCGATCAACGCCAAACAGGTTGGCGGCATGCTGATGAGCATCATAGCCTTGGCTGGCCTGATCCTGGGATTGTGTCTGGTCGCCGGGATCGGGTTCGGAGCCTTTCGAGTGATTCTACGGAAGTTAGGCTGGAGCACCGGCGAGGCCGGCGAGATGATTACGCTGCATCTCGGCAGCAAATAAGCCTCGGTGTTCCGTGCTGTTAGACAGGAAAGCAGGGGGTTGTACACGGGATTCCAACAATTTTTCCACCGCGCCGTGGAAAGCAAGATTCCTCGTAACAGTATGTGGATAGATATGTTACAAGCAAAAGTACGGGCGGGATTTTTTTCTTGACTTCGTTTGCCGCACGCCCTAAACTCCAATCACACAGGTTTTGACGGTTGCGATGCCGTTGAGCCTGATTCTCCCATGTACATCACCCTGCCTAAAAACAGGGAGGCGTAAATGCTCACCCTCAGGGTGAGCATTTTCGTTTTCTTGGCCGGAACAGCCGCCCAAGCGGCCTTGGCCGCCGATTCGCCCACCTTTTATCGCGATGTCGTGCCGATCCTCCAGGCTCATTGCCAGGAATGCCACCGCCCGGGGGAGGCGGCGCCGATGCCGTTCCTCACCTACAGCCAGGTCCGGCCCTGGGCCAAGTCCATTCGCACCCAGGTTTTGGCGAAGAAGATGCCGCCGTGGTTCGCCGACCCGTGTTGCGGCAAGTTCTCCAACGACCGCTCCCTGAGCGCGTCTGAGCGCGACACACTGGCTCGCTGGGCCGATTCCGGAGCTCCGGAGGGCGACCAGCGCCAAGCGCCCCCACCGCGCCTCTGGCCGCAAGGGTGGAATTTGCCCGCCAAGCCCGACGCCGTTTTGGGCGCGGCCAAGCCGTTCCTGGTTCCGGCCGAAGGAACCGTGGAATATCAATACTTTATCGTCCCCACAGGGTTCACCTCGGACCGCTGGATTACCGCCTCCGAGTGCAAACCCAGCAACCCGAGCGTAGTGCACCACGCCGTGGTCTATATCCGCGAGCCCGGCCAGACCTGGACCCACGGACCCACCAAATCCGACATTTTGACGATTTACACGCCTGGGGCCTCGGCGGACGTGCTTCCCGCGGGGATGGCGAAACTGATCAAGGCCGGCTCCGACTTGGTCTCCGAGATTCACTATACGCCCAACGGAAAAGCGACGCCCGATCAGACCCAGGTTGCCATGATCTTCGCCAAGTCGCCGCCTCAAAAGCGGGTGCTGACATTACAGATGGACAACTCGACCTTCGTGATTCCTCCCGGCGATCCCAACCACCGCGTGACCGCCTCGGGGACCTTGCCCAACGACGCCCTGTTACTGGGATTTTTCCCGCATATGCACCTGCGAGGGAAAGCCTTCGAGTTCACCCGAATCCGCGACGACGGCACGCGCGAGGAACTGCTCAAGGTTCCGGCCTTCGATTTCTATTGGCAACTTTCCTACAAGCTGGCCGAGCCTCTGCCGCTCAAGAAAGGCACGCGCCTGGAGTGGATCGCGTGGTTCGACAACTCGGCCAATAATCCTCGCAACCCCGACCCCGGCGTCGCGGTCCGCTATGGGCAGCAAAGCTGGGAAGAGATGATGATCGGGTTCTTCGATGTCGCGGTGGATCCTGACGTCGACAAAGATAAATTCTTCGTACGCTGAACTTAGTGCCCCGCCCACCGGGCGATGAGCGGAACCAGATCGACACCCAGGCCGAGTCTATAATAATCCTGGTCTGACGCGGCCACCGGCTGCACCACCACCGACGGCTGGTCGAGCGTGGCGTAGCTGGCTGCGGGCACCAGAGCCAGCGGGTTCGAATCCCGGTTCGCCTGCATCCGCAAATACACCGAGGCGAAGACGCGGACCGATCCATTGGTTCCCGGCAGCGGATAGTTCGCGGCCAGAGTCATGACCAGAGGCACGAGCCTTCCCGCAGTGACGGTCTCATCTTCACCGAAGCGAATGTCGAAGGTGCCGGGAAAGGTGTTATCGAGCTTGCACCCAGTCTCAGGAAGGTGCAACGAAGGATCGGGGCAAGCGCCCTTGAGGTAGAAAGTCCGCAAACGGATGCCTGCGTAGAAATCGCGATAGAAGCGTGCCCGGGCGGGAGTCACGAAGGCCACAACGGATGGCACGCCGCTCGGATTCAGAGTCGCGGGCGTCTTGGGACAAGCGGCTCCAGCATAGCCGTAATTGCACAGCGCTCCGGCCAACTGCGGATACAGCGATGCCAACGCCGGAGTCTGATTGAACTGCTGCGCGGCGTTGGCGTTCAACCCGAACTCAGCGGCGTTCGAGGAGGCGCTGAAGGGCGTGACCACTCCTCCGCCCACGATGATGGAAACCGCGCTACGGTCCCAGTCGTGATTGCGGCCGAACTGTGCGCCGTCCCACGGGCTCTTGACGTAGAATTCCAGGCCTCCCTGGAATTCGATACTCTGGGTGATCTGACCGGCGGTTTGATTGCCGACGCCTCCGCCAAGCGACGACGCCAGGGTGGTCAGCGCGGCGGAATTCAGCGCTGGCACGCTGGCGATGCGCGGATTCAGCCACAGCCAGCACTTGTGCTGAAGCGGGTGCGCGATTTTTCCGCCGCCGCAGTTCCAGGGAGCGATCACATCGAACTCGGCGAAGTATTGCTGACTGGCTCCGGAAGAACTGGAGCCGGTGGCATTGATTCCGGTCAATCCCAGGACGTACAGAGTGGAAGTATTGGCGGCGGGAACGAAAATCGGGCCCAATGTTACCGGCGTCATGGAAAGCCCCGAGCCGGTCACCTGCACCGCGATCATGTCGTTGGCGTTCAGCGGAGGCGTCACGCTCGCGGTGAAGATTCCGGTGCTGGTGGATGCGGCCGTAATTGTTGTTGGAGCGGCGCTGCCCGCGCGAGTGAGTTTCACGGAGACTGCGCCCGCCGCGGCGTAAATCGAAATCGCTGTGTCGCCGGGCGAGAGGGCGCCGATGCATGGTGGAACCGGATTGGCGGAGTCGCACACATCCTGGGCCGCGGCCCCAACGCTCCAGAACACGAGCGCCCCAACTCCAATCGCGATTCTCATGCATCGTCCTCCCTACGAGCGAAGATAGCCGAGGCAGTGCTGCCGCCTAGGCGAGGCGAATCGCTAAATCGTGGAAAAATGGGGGCTTTTGCTGGCGGGCGGTGGTGTGTTCGCTTGTCCCTACAGTCAGCGGGACATCGCAGTGGCTTTCAGCGCCTGGTCGGGGTCGTCGATGCCGAAGATAATTCGCCAACCTCCCACGCGCGATTTCCGCAGGCTACCCTTGTTCGTGAGCGGAGCTGATAGACGTGCGTCGCGCGGTTGGAAAGGTCAACGCGATATATCACGAGTCCGCCGGTACTCCTCAAGGGTGATGGTGCGCCCTTGTTCCAGATCTCGGAAACCCTCTTCGATCGCTGCTTCGGTTTCGGGGCTCAGCGGCTCCTTGCCATCCCGAAATTCGGCCAGGCCGCTTCGGATGTCCTGTCGGAGCCGGCCGCCGCCCCCTATTCCACGGGGAGCACAACGGTGGCGCTGGGCTTGCCGCCAATATTGATCACGACGTTCACGTTGGTGGCCGAGGGAATGGAACTCCCGATCTGGAACTGCGCGATGGCGACGCCGGCAATGCCCGGCGCGGCGCCCGCCCAAGTGGCGGGGAACGGCGCGGAACCGGCGGTGACGGTGACCACATCGGTCACCGGGTTAAGCGGAGTCATCGGCGGCGGGAATCCGTCGGCGACGGGTTGATTGTAAGGTCCGAATCCGGTTCCATACAGGCTGACGATTTCATTGCGGCGCGCGGGGCTCGTCAGAGTGATCAGCGTACCGTCCTGGTGCAGCGCCGCCGCCAGCGGAATGTTCTGTGCATTGTCCTGGATGAAGACGCCCGGAGCGTCGCGGCTCACGGTAAAGGTTCCGGATACCGGAGCCTGGCCCACCCAGTTGACTGTTAGCGTGTAGGTTCCAGGGGCAAGCTCCACCGGAACCTGCGCGTTGATTTGACCTGGCGAAACGAACATCAGCGGCATCAGCATGTTGTTCACCGTCACGGTCACATTGCCGATGGTCTGCGCGAGCGGGTTGGTCGGGCCCAATTGCAGCGCTCCCGCCAGGTTCTGTCCGTAGATGGTGATGATGGAGCCGGGCGCAACCGAGCCGTCAGGCGTCGCTCCCGCGGCGTTGACGATACCCGCCGGCGAGATCGAGGGAACCGCTTGGAGATTGGCAACCACGCTCTGCGGCCCGTTCATGGTCAGATACCCGGGACTCAGCGAGCCGGAAAGAGCGCCTCCCCAACCCAGGAATTTGAATCCGGAATTGGGTACCGGCGTCACGGTGATGGGCGTGCCGGAGGCGAAGAATCCGTCGGGCGACGCCGGCGCTAGTTTGAAGCTGGCGTCATTGGCCGGATTCGACGAAGCGATCAACAGATAGGAAGTGTGGTAATTGGCCGTATACACCGTCGCGGCCTGGGTGACGGTCACCTGAAGCGAAGTCGCGTTCGAGGTAACGCCGCCCGACCAGGAATCAAAATCCAATCGCGAGGCTGCCGAGAGCGGGATCGAAGCGGGGATGCCGATCGTCAGGCTGGTGCCGCTGGCCTGGTTCACGGTGCAGGGCGTGGTGCAGGTGTTGCCGCCCACAGTGAAGGTAAGACCCGCGGGCACGCTGGTGACTTGAGTCTGGCCCAGCAAAGTGTAGGCGGCGGTGACCGCGAAACCCGGCCCGCTGGTTGGAACGGTGATGGTTTGCGAAGCCGAGCCTCCGTTGGACCAACTCACGAATTGCCAGGTGCGGCCGTTCGAATCCACCTGCGTGGCCGGTGCGCTGATGGCATGCGTGGTGCCCTGCCCCCACACGAAATTATAGTTGGGCCAAGCGGTGGTGCCATCCACCGAGATCTTCAATCCGGAGGGGTTGGTGAGAATCGCGACTTGCGTGCCGGGAATAAACCCGGCCGTCACCAGATCCGGGACGTTGGTTGCGGAATCCGTGACGTAAGTGCCGCCCGCCAGATTCTGCCCCAGCGTGTCAGTGAAGGAGCTGAAGACCCACCAGGCTCCGCTGGTGTCCTGCTGCGTGGGAGGAGCGCCTATCCTGTGCGAAGAACCGGGCAAGAAATCGAAGTCCCCAATGCACAAAGGCGTGATACCCACGACGGTGTTTGGCGGAATCGCGTCGTAATTCGGGGTGCAGTTGTTGCTGATATTGTTCGGCTGCGGAATGCTGGTGGGTAGCGCGGGTGGCGTATTGATGGTTAGGCTATCCACGGTGACTTGCAGAGCCAGAGGATTGGTGCGGAACGACACGCGCTTGGCCGGCGAGAAAATTGCGGAGATCGCCGATCCCGGCACCGTGAGATTGTAGTTGTAGAGATACGGGTTGGGCGGATTGCCGCCGGATTCAAAACCCACGAAGCCGTAGCCGGGAAATGGAAACGCGTTGAGCGTAACCGGGCCGGCGCCAACAAAGATCACCGTCGAATCCGAGTAACACGTGCCGTTCACATAGACCAAACCATATCCAAAGGGGCCTGGCGAGCCATCGGGCGGCGCGGGATTGCCGGGCGCACCGGAGCAATTTACATTCGAGCCGCCGCTGCCGGTACCGTTAGGAAACGTGATCGCGAGCTGCATTAGCTCCGTGACGCTTCCGATCAACGAGGTCATTCCCGAAAATACTGTGATCGTCTGCACCGATGCGCCGGTGGGGGACAGCAGCCCCTGGTTGTCGGCCCATCCGTTGAAAGTCCATTCCACGGTGCCGCCGCCGCCAGCCTGAAACTGCAAAGTGTTGCCGTTCAAATCCACGCTGTACGGAAACTGAACAATGTGGGTACTGCCCACAGGCCACAGGAAAACGTGGCTGGTATTATAAGTCTGACCATCCACATAGAAGACCGGACCCGATTGCGACAGCCCCACCGTCACGCCGATGGTAGACTGGGCGAAAACCCCGCCTGAAGCAAGTAACATTAACAACGACAACCATTTAACTCGTTTCATGGCGTGCGATCCGCTCCCTTTGCCTGATCTTGCTGACTTCGAGGACATAGAACTACGGGACACCTGGTCCCAATGGGTAATCGGCGGGGGTTGGTGGGAGCTTTAGCGGGAGACCCGTGGAACGGACCTTAGGCCCAAGGAACTTGTTCCGCTTCTACTTCAGTTCCACGCTGATCAGGTGGATTTCCACTTCGCCCACGTTTTCCACCGAGTGTGGTGGGAGGAACTCGAAGAAGTTTGCGGTGCCGCGAGGCGGGGCTTTGCGGCTATCGAACGTCACGTTACCGTCCTGGTCGCGGCGGATGAAGTCGCTAGCCTGGATGGTGTAGTAGACCGCCGGCCGGCGATGCGTATGCACGGGCACCACATCGCCGGCGGGAATGCGCGTATCCAGCACGCGTACGCGCTCATTTTCTAGAATCAGCCTATGATGCTCGGGCGCGGCGATCACCGCGTCCAGCGAATCCGGCCAAGGCCAGGGGTCCGAGTTCACTCCTACTGTTTCTTGCCGAGGACCTGCTTGGCTTTTCCGCCCTTGTCTTCGGTGTAATGCTGCACATCGCGATTGCCTTCGATGCAGCCGAATTCCATCAACTCGTGGGGATGGCCATCGCTATTGGGGCGTGCCATGTCGCGCGTCAGGTTCCAGCGCATCGACCAGTCTCGCGTGTAGATCGTCGGATCGTGCATCGTGGATTCATACACGATGGTGTTGGCGTCTTGAGGGATAAACTTCTCGGTGACGTGGAGGTTCTCCGTCTTGAAGTTTCCAACCAAGTCGAACCAGGTCTTGTTGTTTTGATTGGTTGTGTCGACCACGAGCGTGTCGCCTTCCCAGTGCGCGATCGGATCGCCCTGGAAGAGATGGTACTTCGCATCGATGTGCTTGCGGTTCGGATCGATGGGGATGATGCGGACGGCGTGCAGGAATTCGGTCAGTTGGACCATATAACCCGGAGTCATCAGAATCTGCGCTCCGAAGCGATTCGCTTCCGCGTGCGGGACGCCGGACTCGTAACAATTTAACTCAGGTTCGTCGGCCAAATGATTCGCGAGGATGTCCTGCTGCTTGGCGCGCGCCTCAGGAGTGTACGGGATTTTGCCGTCTGGTGGATCGACAACCCATCCGCCACCACCGCCGCCAGCTCTTCCGCCGCCCGGAGCGCCACCGCCCGGTCCACCTGCGCCGCGCGCCGCGCCACCACCAGGAGGGCCACCGCCGGGAGGGCCACCACCGCCAGGAGCGATTGTCGCAACGTCGGCACCACCTGGGGCACCAGGAGCTCCGCCGCCCTTAGCTCCGCCGCGGCCACCGCCACCGCCACCACGGCCACCGGCCGCCGCGTCAGGCCTTTCTACTCCCGCAGCCGGCGGGTCCGGGAGGTTCCAAAAACCACTAAAGTCTGGATGACCATCCGGAGTTTTCGGCATGGGGCCGGCAGGTTCCGCTGGCGCGCCACCTCGTCCACGGCCGCCGCCTCTGCCGCCCTTGGCCGCGCCGCCGCCTGGAGGACCACCGCCACCTGGAGGACCAGCCTGGCCGGCGCCGGGAAGCGTCATGAAGAGCGCAACGGCCGCGGTTGTCGTCACTGTGGCCAGCATCAAAAGTATCTTTTTCATGCGATATCTCCTGGATATACGACTAAAAATTCACGCGCTGAACGCTCACTCGACCGCAGGCGCCAATTCCTGGCACTCATATTCCATCAGCCTGGCATTGGGTTTGTTGTCCAGAGTCAAGGGCACACTGATTTTCCAATCCTTGCTGTAGACTTTGGGATCCGAAATCGTGGCTTCATACGTCATCGTGGTAGGACCGGTGCGGGTGTAACGCTCCACGACATGCAACTGGTCGCTGTGGTAGTTGCCCGCCTTATCCAGCCAGGTCTGATCGTTGAAACTCACAACATCGACCACCAGGGTATCGCCGTCCCAATGACCGCGCGAATCGCCCAGCCATAAAGGGATATAGCCCGCGTGCTCCGATCCATCCATGTAAATGATTCGATAGGTGTGCGAATATTCCGACACGATTGGAATGTATTTGGGGGTCATGAAGATCTGGAACGGATAGTTCATGTACATCATGCGCGGAACTCCCGGCATATAGCACTTCGCCATCGTGTCGAGCTTGGCTTTGGCGGCCGCGTTCGCCTTCACCTTCGCGGCCCCGCCCGGAAGATAGGGGATCTTCTTATTGGACGGGTCGACGATGGACTTCTCAATATCGTCTCCCGCGTTGGCCTTGGCTTGCCAGATGCCCGAAAGGTCGGGATGGCTGCTGTCCCACGCGGCCCTGGGTGCGGTGTATTTCTGCGCCCAAGCCGTCGATCCGGCGAAAAGAAACGCCGCAGCCGCCGCAGTCATCATGCAATTCGTCAACGTCCTGGTTACCTCAGACTGCTGCATCAAACCACTCCTCATTGGAAACGTAAACTCCTGTCGCGAACGCGCGAGAAAACTCAAGAGCCCCATCAAAAGGAGACTCACTTCACGAACCCGATTGGCGGCATCCGGCGCCGCGCGGCTACGGATTACTTTTCTTTTGAATCCGGGGGCGGCACGGCTTGCAGGCCGACCACGGCGCCATTCGGGAACGTGACCGACCCGCACCACATCACGTTGCTCCCGTCCTTGGCAAGATTGCCCCTGAGCGTTATCACGTCGCCAACATGCAGCATGTTGGGACGAAGGCCGGCACGCAGCATCGCGTTCGGAGGAGGCGTCTCGGCTCTCCACGTGACCGTCTTACCAGTGGCCTCGTCGGTTACGTCGAAATAGACCGCGGAATGCGGATTAATCCAATCCATCCGCACGAATTTCCCGGTCAACGTAACCGGCTTCGCAGTGTCGTACTCGGCCGCAAAAGAATGATGCGCAAGGACCGGCAGCGATCCGGCAAGTAAGCCGGCGCCCACCGCCAAAATCATAATCTTATTCTTCATCCAAAAACCCTCCAGGACAGGCCCCCACAAAATGGGGCCTTTGTGCCGCAACTTCAATAAGATGTAGAGAAGTACAGCCGTCAAGCATGATAGAACGACTTGAGAGTGGTGTCAAGCCTCTGAAGCGCCGTTACTTGGCGATTTTTCACACCCCGGCTTACACGCTCACGACGGGGCAGGGCGATTGCCGGATGATCGAGTAAGCGGTGACCTCCAGCCGGCCCAAAAGGCCGATTTCGGCGCGGCGTCCGATCACCAGAAGATCGGCGCCCAGTTCGCGAGCTGTCTCCGCTACCGTCTTAGCCGGGTCGCCGTCCCCCAGGCGCAGCTCGGCGTTCGATCCCACGGTCTTTTGCAAGTCCTTTAGCGCCTGGCGGGCATCCGGGTCGGACGCGCCCAGATCGGAAGCGACGTGCAGCAGAGTTAGCTCCGCCTGATATTCCTTCGCCAGCTGGCTGGCCCAATCCAGCACGCGAGCGCTGGGGCGTTTGAGATCGACCGCGCATAGAACCCGCTGGGTATGCACCTTTTCGAGAGGCGGCGCATTCTCCAGGTGGACTCCGGTCCACACCGGGCAATCCGCGTCGTGCAGCACCTTGGCGACGTTGGAGCCGATGATCAGACGGCGATACATCCCCAAGCCCTGGGTCGGCATCATGATGAGATCGGCGTGGCGCGCGGCCGCGCACTCGACGATCTTCAGGGCGGCTTCTCCGTGCTCCACCAGGGCTTCGACGCGAAGATGTTTCAAATCGGCGCCGAAAAAATCCAGGATTTCTTTGTGGCCGATAGATGGCTCCTCGGCCAGCGTGCGGTTATACGCGGCGGGCTCGACGACGTGCAGCAGAATCAGCTCCGCCTCAAACCGCCCGGCCAGGGCTTCGACGTACGACGCCGCGCCGCGGCAGCGCTCGGAAAAATCGACCGGGAAAAGAATTCGCTTCAATTGGAACATGCAGTCCTCACTGGTTTGGGGTTAGCGAATTACTTGACCGGCACTTTCTCGCTGCGCGCCTGCTTGATGAGGCCGACATAGCGGCGGGACAGCTCGCGGATCCAATCGCGCTCGCGGCGCCGGATGGCTTCCTGATGAATGAGGTCGCCCCCGATCCCCACGGCGTTGGCGCCGGCCGCGATGAACTCCCCGACCGTGGTTTGATTGACCCCTCCCGCAGCGATGAAAGGAATCGTCGGGAACGGACCGCGGAGCGCGCGAATGTAGCCAGCCCCGCCCATCGCGGAGCACGGGAAAACCTTCACGAAATCCGAGCCGGCTTTCCAGGCGTTCGTGATTTCCGTGGGCGTGCACGCGCCGGGAAACACCACGACATTTTTTTTCAGGGCGAATTCGACGATCTCAAGATCCAATCCGGTGGTGGTGAGAAACCTGGCGCCGGCGTCCAGACAGCGGCGCGCCATCTCGACGTCCAGAACCGAGCCGGCACCCGCGATCAGGTCCGGGCTGCCGGCGGTCAGGCTGTGGATGATTTTCACGGCTCCGGGAACGGTCATCGTGACTTCGACGATGGGAATCCCGCTGCTGCACACCGCCTCCGCGGCGAACATGGCATCCTCGCTCGAGGAAAGCCGGACGGCCGGAACAATTCCGATTTCCTCAATGCGGGCACGGATCGCTTCTTTGGTCAGTTGGTCTTTTGGCATGTGGGACGAATTCTATTTTCCCGATGGAGCTACCGGAGCCGGGGGCGCCGGCTGGTGCATCTGTATAACGATGATATCTCCGCGCTCGATGCGCAGGAACATTTTTTGCGCATTCGCGGGGGGGTTGGCCAGGAAAGTGTGGCCGAGCCATTTCCTGCTCTTCTCGTCGCCCAAAAAATCGCTGTTCACAGCGCCCAGCTTGCTCTTGGCGTCGATAGCGTATTGGCCGTCCGGGACGCGCACGGTGATCAATCCCATCTCATCGGTGGCATGAATTTCGCCGCGCATATCGTCGATGTGCACTTCGCCCATGGTGTGTTCGACAGTCACCTTCGCATTGCGCGGGACCTTTATGCGGTACTCCAGATCGAAGTCGGTCCTTCCCTCGAATGGGCGGAGAATCCTGCGATGCTCGGGGAAGCTGGTCGAGACGGTTACCTCATCGCCCTTTCGCTCCGTTGAGATCTTGACGCTGTCCAGGAGTTTAACGGCTTTGTCGCGCTCGTGCCCTTCCACGCCGACCTTGCTCGACTTGATGGTCGTGATTTCGAGGCCCGCCTCGTCCCAGCCTTCGATGGTCAGCTCGCCAATCGAATGCCTGAGATGCAGCGCGCCGCCGGAGGGGAAATCCGAGCGTTCCGTCTTGGAGACCTGCACTTTCTCCCCCAGCTGCGGCGGCCGTTGTGGCGCCTGCGGCGCTGGATCGCTCGCGCGAAGCAGGCAGCAGAGTCCCAATCCGATGAGCGTGCGAATCATTACTGTTCCACAGTGCTTTGCAGCACCAGGGCGTTGGAGATCACCTTGTCGCCGGGCTTGATTCCGGAGACGACCTCCTGCATGTTGTTCGGCAGATTATCCCCGGCGACGACTTCCAAGCGCTTGACGTGGTTGTCCGGCGCGGGCGTATACACCCAGTCGCGATCGTGCAGATGCAGAATCGCCGAGGAGGGCACCGTCGCATGGCTCTGCATCTGATCGCCGTGGAACGTCGCCGTAACGAACATGCCCAGGCGAATGATGCCTGGATTCTTCAGTTCCAACCGGACCTTGGCGGTGTGAAGGTTGGGGTCCAGGATCTGTCCGATATTGCTAATGCGGGCTTTCAAGACCCGGTCCGGATAGGCGTTCAGACGCACGTCCGCATACTCGTCCATGTGTACCTGGGCCAGCTTGTTTTCATACACGTCGCAGACGACCCAGATATTCGACATGTCGGAGATCGTGAAAGGATACGCGCCGGTAGTGGCGTTCGAAGGCGAGAATGACTGTACCGCCGCTCCGTTGGTGATTTCCTGATCCGTGATCACGCCCGAAACCGGGGCATGAACTTCAATGATATCGACGGGATGCTCCGGATCGGTTACGCCGAGCACCTGGAGATGCGACAGGGTGGTTTGAAGATCCACCTGCGCGCCATCTTCCGCGGTTTGGGCGATTTCGAGCTGACTCGTCGGTATGGCTCCGTCCTTCAGCAGGATCTGGGCTCGATCCAATTGCTTCTTCATGAGCTGCTCGTTTTGGACGGCGTGGCGATAGTCGGAGAACGCGCCGGCAATGTCGGAACTCTTTACCTTGAAGAGGATCTGGTCCTTCTTGACTTCGTCTCCCACGCGGGCGTCGATTTCGGTCACGCGCCCGGTCGCGGTGGAGATTACCGGCACCTGGCGCGAAACATCCGGGCTGGTGACGCCGGTAACATCCAACGAATCCGCGGCGACGTGCGATCCCGCCGTCACTACGGGAAATTGATCGGGATGGTCCAGCTTGAAGTTGCTGGGGTCCATATCGGGCTCGACCTTCGCCTCGGGCGGAGCGGTGTCGCCGGCGGTGGCGTTCACCTTCGCGCCGCACCCGGCGAGGACGAAGTATAACGCTGCGCACAAAACAGTTTCGAAAAAGAGCACTTTGCGACTCATGGAATTACCTCCCGTCCGACGGCCTGGTTCATTTGGGCGGCCGCGGTCAAGTACGAACCGATAAAATTCAAGTAGGCTAAGCGCGTATCGCGATAGGTTTTTTCCGCATCCAGATAATCCAGCAACGAAGCGCCTCCGTGCATGTAGGCGTCCTGTTTTCTATCGCGCACACTCGCCGCCAATTCGAGATAGACGGATTTGTAGCGTCCCAGGAGATTCAGGGCTTGCTCGATCGTGACATAGGCCGAATCGACGTCGTTGAAAACCTGGGCCTCCGCCGCGTCCTTCAATTTCTCGTTCTGGCTGATGACCAGCTGCGTGCGGGCCTTCTCGCCCTGGTTCCGATCGAAGATGCGGAGGTCGAAGCTGACACTCCCGCCCATCGTATTGTTGGCGAATGGATTGGCGAACGAAGCATTGCGCGAATACCAGAGGCTGAAGGTCGGATCGGTCGAGCCGTTGGAAATTGCGAGCAGATGACCGGCGCGCGCCAGCTCAATGTTCTTAATCGCCACTTGCAGGTCCGGCCGCGATTCAAGGGCCATGGTCCGGAATTCCTCCAGGGGCCTTAACTGCGCCTCATACTCGTAAGGTCCGGACACGTCAAACCGCTCCAGGGGTGTGCGATCCAGTATCAGTTGTTGAATTTGGATCTTGCTGGTCCGCAGACTCAGAAGAGCGTTCTGTTGGTCGGTCTCAAATTGCACGCGCTGAAGCGCCATTGTGTCGAAATCCAGTTGGGCCATGTCGCCGGCATTTAGGCGGGTCCGGCTTATACCCAACTCGCGATCCCAGTAAATCAGGTTGTCATTCGCGTTCATCAAGACCGCCTGGGCCTGGAGCACCTGAACAAAGGCGTTGCGCAGGTTAAACAATAAGCCGCGCCTCTGATCGAGGTAGCTGGATTCCGCGACGGAAGTGGTATCCTTGGCGGTCTCCAGGCGCAGTTCGCGCTTGTGCTGCCGCTCATGCAGGTAGCTGATGCCGGGTGTGAATACAATGCCGCTGAGCGGACGGTAGATTCCGTCGTTGGGAGTGAGCTGGAGACCGTCCGCAGATAGGCTAAAACTCGGATTGGGACGCAGATAGGCGGTGATTTCGGCCATCCTGTCCTGGTCGATATTCGCGCGGGCCGCGATGAGGGTCGGATTCACGGCCTCGAACTTATCTTTAATCTGCTGCCAGGTGAAGGTGGTTGACGG
>Ga0209415_10007061_pt1 | contig 19709 bp, 17 predicted proteins | sample PeaSoiSIISIP2007_FD_187696 | JGI IMG/M metagenome (GOLD analysis project Ga0209415, IMG submission 187696) | Peat soil microbial communities from Weissenstadt, Germany - SII-SIP-2007 (SPAdes) (version 2) | ecosystem: Environmental > Terrestrial > Soil > Wetlands > Peat | place: Germany... | reverse complement strand
GGGAGCGCCTGGTCGGTGAACAGCTTGGCGACGCCGAGGAGGAAGAGCCCGCCGAACCGGCGCCGGTATCCGGCGCGATGCAACCCGACATGCCAGATCAGCGCTGCCGAAGCATAGGTGCCGACCTGCAGCGCCAACCCCAAGGCCAGCCAGGACCTGTTCAGGTTCCGCATCAGTTGCAAAAGGTGCTCGATCTCGCCGAATCGGGCGAAGACGAGCACGAGCGCCAGCAGCAGAAATATGCCGGGCAGCCAGGCAATCATCAGCTGAAGGCGCCGACTCGGTCGCTCAAGACCCCCCGGTTGGCCGCTTACGAGGTCGGGATCGCCGTCCACGTGCCATCTCGCTTTCGATAGCGCTTCTTCACCGCGGCCCAGGCCACGCGATGGGCGATCTCCTCCTGCCGCGCGGCCTCGCCTGCGTATTGGCGCCACGCGTGGTTGAATGCCTCCCGGTAGATGTCCTGGGCATGGGGCGGCAGACTCCGGCGCAGCGCCGGGGGCAGGTCCTCATTGGTCGGGTATGGCATGTCCCTCTGTCTTGGATCGGCGACCCTCTGGAGGGTCGTCGCAGGTCCCCTTCGGAACAACTATCTATTCGGCCGCCGCCGGCAAGTCGACGGTCGAGGGCGCGCTTCGCAGCTCTCTGAGGATCGGCCGCGTCATGCAGGTCGGGCCCCCGGCCCCCTTGCGGCTGATCTCATCGCCTTTGTAGAGCCGCACCTCCACCCCCGCTTTCTCCAGTCTCGCCGCCGTCACCGGATTGCCGTCGAGCATGAGGCATTTGCCGGGAGCGACGGCAAACACGTTGCAGCCCATGGATTCGAATTCCTCGTCGGGGACCTCCACCAGGCGCATGCCTCGCGCCAGCAGGCGTTCGCGGAACGGCACCGTCATGAGCGGGGAATAGACGAGCGCCAAGTCGTGGTCGATCGGACTCAGCACCGACATCAGGTGGAATACGTCGCCCGGCCCCTTGTAGTGGGGAAGGGGCATCACCACGACCTCTGCGTCACAGGCCTCGAGCAGGGCGGAAAGCTGGCGGATGCCCTCATCATTGGTCCGGTAGCCGCGTCCGACAGCAAGCGTCTTCTCGTCGATCCAGGCGACATCGCCGCCTTCGAGGCGGCCTTCGCCGACAATCGCGCCATGAATGGGAATGCCCGCCTTGGCAAAGAGCTTTTGCTCGGCCGCCGGCTCGCTGCCGCGGGCGGGCTTGCCCATATTGCAGAGGATCATGCCCTTGTTGCAGGCGATCGCCGCATCGCGAGGATAGATCGAGTCCATGGTCAGGCCCTGGTCCGGCGCCAGCATCTCGATCTCGACCCCGGGCACGAGGCCGGCAAGGGCGGCGAGGAAGCCGTCATACTCGGCGATGGCGTCGCGAAGATCCGGCCGGCTGTAGTAGTTGAGCGGCCGCCATTCGGCGTCGATCTTTGCCTCGGTCATGAAGGCGTCGCGCGCATGCTTGACGATGACCTTGATCAGGCGGCCGGTCTCGGACTGATAACCGATGGGCATGACAATGGGCTCCGCTAAAGAGGTATTAGCCGTTCTCGCCAAAGGAGACTACTTTCTGGCCGCCCCATGGGCTACCGCCCTGTGCCTGGCCCCGGATCCCTGGCTCGAGTTCATTGCACTGGGCGGCAGGCTTGTTCATGATGATGAGAGCGGGCCGTCGCATCGACGCCGCCCTCCACTGGAGCAAGACCCTGATGGCGTTCGAAGAGATCAAAGCCCGCATTTCCCTGCTGTTGGCCGAAATGGAGAACCGTCCCGAGGACAGCCATGAGCTTTACCTTCAACTGCGGGAAAAAATGAACGAAATGCGCGCCATGGGCTACGAAATCCCGAGCGATCTCATCCAGTTGGAGACCAGGCTCGAGGCCGAGTTCACCGGCGAGGCCACGCCTCCGAAGGTCTGAGGGTCCTGACTGCGGGCCCAGCCGCAGGGTCCGGCCCGGCGGTTTGCGCAGGCCTTCCATGATCAGGAAGGCGCTTGCGGCAAAGCGCGGAAACAGGGGAAATGTTCCGACATCTTCCGCCGGTCCTTCATGCCGAGGCGGCGGTTGCGATCCGGTCGAGAAGATAGCGCCCCCTTGAAACCCCCGACGAATCCCCCGACCTCAAATCCTCCGACTTTGAGTCCTCCGACCGCAACTGCCCCGACCGTGACTCCCCTGACGCCGTCCGAAGTTCGCCTGATTGTTATCGGCGCCCTGCTGGCGCTGTTCCTCTCGGCGCTCGACCAGACCATCGTCGCGACGGCGTTGCCTCCCATCGCCAAGAGTCTCGGCAATTTCTCGCTCATCTCCTGGGTCGTCACCTCCTATCTGCTGACTTCGTCCTGCGTCACGCCGATCGCGGGCAAGCTCTCTGATCTTTACGGCCGCCGGCGGGTCCTCAGGATCTGCCTGGCGACCTTCATGATCACCTCGGCGCTTTGCGCCCTGGCACCGAACATGCCGGCGCTGATCGTCGCCAGGGCCCTGCAGGGCCTCGGCGGAGGCGGGCTCGTCACCCTAGGCCAGACCATCATCGCCGACGTCGTCTCGCCCCGCGAGCGCGGTCGCTATTCGGGTTATTTTTCCATCGTCTGGGGATCGGCCTCCCTGCTCGGGCCGCTGGTCGGCGGCATCGTTACCCAGTACTACGGCTGGCCCTGGATCTTCTGGCTCAACCTTCCGTTCAGCCTGGCGGCCCTGCTGTTCTGCGACCGGGCGCTCCGGCGCCTGCCGATCGAGCATCATCGTTCTCCCGTCGACTACTGGAGCATCGGGCTATTGTCCGGAACCACCGTCGGCCTGCTCCTCGTCCTCTCGCTCGGCGGTGCCAGGCTGCCCTGGATGTCGCCCATGCTGCTCCTGCTCGCGCTCTTGACCATCTGCCTTGGCGGTCTCCTGGTCTGGAAACAGAGGGACTCGGAGGAACCGATCATCCCGCCCCGGTTCTTGAGCGACCCGGTCGTCGGCCCGGTGCTGGCGGTAACATTCATCGTCTATGCTGCGTTCATGGCGATGAGCGTGCTGGCGCCCATCTATTTCCAAGTCGCCCTCGGCAGCTCGGTCGCCCGCGCCGGTGCCCTGATGATCCCGCTGATGCTCTCCAGCACCGTATCGGCGAACTTCATGGGCCGGTATACCCGCCGGCGAGGCCGTTACAAGGGACCGCCGCTCGTCAGCCTTCCCGCCACCATCCTGGCCCTGGTGTTGCTGGCGGCATTCGCCAGCAGGCTCAGCGCACCGGGCGCCTCGGCAATCCTGCTCATCGCCGGTCTTGGATTCGGGCCGATATTTCCGGCTTGCAACGTTGCTGCCCAGAACGCCGTAAAACGTCGCGACCTTGGCGCGGTAAGCGGGGCGGTCGCCTTTGCCCGGGTGCTGGGCAGCGCCGTCGGCGTGGCCGCCGGCTCGGCCCTGGTTCTGGGGCTCCTGGCCGGCCGGCTCGTCGAAGCCGGGCATGTGACGCAGCTTGAGGATCTGGCGCGCGCGTCCCTGGCTCCGGCCGCCCGGACGGTGGTCGCCGAGGTGTTCGGCATCCTGTTCGCCGCGGTCGCCGTCGTTCTCGTCGCCGGCGTCGCCATGTTCGCCAGGGTCGAAGACCGCGAGCTCGGCGACCGGTCGCCGGTCGTCGCCCATGGCGGCGAATGAGCCCGCTCGCCATGCTAGGCAAGACGATCGTGATTACCGGGGCCACCTCCGGCATCGGCCAGGTAGCGGCCGAAGAACTGGCGGCCCAGAGCGCGCGCCTGGTGCTGGTGGCGCGCGACAAGAGCCGGGCCGCGGCGGCTCTCGCCCGTCTGGAGGTGGTGCGTCCCGGAATAGCGCATGGCGTCCACTACGCCGATCTGTCGCGCCTGTCAGAAGTCCGGCGGGTGGCGGGCGAGATCGCGGCCGCCGAACCTCGCATCGACCTTCTTCTCAACAATGCTGGCGCGCTGTTCGGCGCCCGGAAAGTCACCGAGGACGGCCTCGAGTTCACCTTCGCCACCAATCACATGGCCTATTTCCTGTTGACCTCGGGCTTGCGCGAACGTCTCCTGCAATCGGCGCCGGCCCGCATCGTCAATACGGCCTCCGACGCCCATCGCGGGGCCCGGCTCGATTTCGGCGATCTCCAGATGAGCCGCGGCTATACCGGCTTTGGCGCCTATCGGCGCTCAAAGTTGTGCAACATCCTGTTTACCCGGGAGCTGGCACGGCGGCTTGCCGGAACGGGGGTGACGGCCAACTGCTTCCATCCCGGCTTTGTCGCCACCCGCTTCGGCGATCAAAGCGGCGGCTGGGGCGCTCTTGCCATCCGTCTGGCCAAGATCATGGCGCTCTCGCCGGCAGAGGGCGCCAAGACCCTGGTGCATCTCGCCGCCTCTCCTGAAGTGGCAGGGGTCACCGGCGAGTATTTCCACCGGTCGCGGCCTGTCGTTCCCTCTTCGGCGGCCCGCGACGACGAAGCGGCCCGCCGGCTCTGGGCCGAAAGCGAAAGACTGGCCGGGCTGCTGCCCGTCTAAGCCTGACCTTCCGTCTGGCCAATCCCGCCGCGCAACGCGCCGGCCTCGACATTGCCCCAGAGCACGGCATGGTCGACCGGAAGCGCGCGGCTGTTGGGCATCGACAGCCACAGCCGATAGAGCAGCCGGCTCGTGCCCTTGCCCGGATCGTCAGTGAAGGGGGTGCGGCCGTGATAGATCACGTGGTTGTTCAAAAACTGCATGTCGCCCGGCTCCAGGCGCATCTCGAAGGACAGCTCCTCGGCGAGGTCCATGAGCATCGCGATGGCCTCGCGCTGGGCCGGGGTCAGCGGTGCCACGCCCGGGACCATCTGGGCGGCCTCGATGTAAGTGAGCGAATAGTGGCTGGTGGACTTGCCGTTGCGCACCCCGAAGACGGGCAGGGGATATGTCGCCTCCGGCGAGCTCGCTTCCTCGCCGAACCGGCTTCGGACGATCGGCTGGTACAAGAGCGCGAGCAGATCGGGCCGCCGGCGCAGTATCTCGTTGTGGACGGCAGCCGAACTGCAGAGCTTGCTGAACCCGCCGGACGCGGCTTGGCCCACACACAGCAGGCCGACCACGTCGGTGCGATCGGTGTGGTAGCGCAGCGCGCCATTGGAAAGGGTGCGCGCATAGGAGGAAAGGAACGCGCCGCCGGCTTCGTTCTTCACCTCGCCGTATCTGGCGCCGATGCCGGCCCCTTCGTCGCGGATCTCGCGCATCAATTCACCGCGCCGGTTCTGATAGACGGGCCGGCCCAGATGGCATCCGAGGCCGAACCACACTTGCTTCAAGGCATCGCCGGAATACCGGCCGACCGGCAGGCCGCGGAGCTTCACCATGCCCGAGCCGTCCTCGAGTTCGCGCGCCATCTCGCCAAGGGCCGCGGCCAGTTCGGCAAGAGGGAAGTTTTCGCGCGTGATCTGGTGCCAGGCCAAACCTCGCGCCTGCACCGCCGCCAGGGCCGCGTCGATTTCGCCGAGATGCGCCGCCGTCAGGTCTCGCAGCCAGCGCGTGGAATTCACGATCTCCGCGCCTCGCCATGCTGAGGGACCGGAGATGGGCCGAAGCCCGGGGATGCGGGGTTCCGTTGGCATCGAGGCGCCATGATGCCACAGGAAGGACGGTCCGCGCATGTGCGGAAATCGCGCCGGCCGGACGCAGCGATGGCCCGCGGCGACTTGGCGGGCTAACCTCGTTCCATGGGGACTGCCGATTCCGCCCGCGCGCGAGATGTCGATCGAGCAACCTGGCTTATGCTACTGGCAGTGGCGCTGACAGGCATCGCTCATGTGGCCTTCCTGCCGCCCTTCGAAGGCTTCGACGAGACGGGTCATTTCTCCTACATCCAGCAAATCGCCGACCAGGGGCGGATTCCCCGCGCGGGCATCGACCGGATCTCCGCGGATTTGGATGCCTATCGAGGCCCTCGCCCCTACACGCATGTTCCGCCTTTCGAAAACAACGGCGGGTCTACCTACAAGACCTACTTCGCCGCAGACCTGCCGGGTCCCCTGATGCCGATCGATCGCGCCTACGCACCCGGCCGGGGACTGAACGGCGAGGCGCAGCATCCGCCTCTCTACTACTTGCTCCTCGCCCCGCTGTACTGGCTCGGGCACGGCTGGAGTTGGCCAGCGCTGTTGCTCCTGCTTCGCACGGCTTCCTGGGGCCTCGCCGTCGCCGGCTTCGCCATCGGCTGCCGGGCGACCCAGCGTCAGCTGCGCGCCTTCGATACGCCGGCGCCGCTGCTTCTGCTGGTGCCCGCCTGGCCGTTTCTGTTTCCTCAGTTCTTTCCCGAGATGGCGCGGCTCGGCAACGACAGCCTCTGCTTGCTCCTGATGGGAATCGGCTGGGCTCTACTGCCGCGGTTTCTCGAGCGCAAAGCGGCGAAGGACGTCCTGCTGATGGGCGCGATCCTGGGTCTCGGACTTCTGACCAAGGCGTTCTTCCTGCCGATCGACGCGGGCCTCGCGCTGCTCTTCGCCTACATGGCCCTCAGCCGGCGCGACTGGCATATGGCAAGGGCTGGCGCTGCAGCCATTGGGCTGGCGGCGGCGATCGGCGGCGGGTGGTATCTCTATAAGCTCATCTCCCTCGGTTCGCTGATCGGCAGCAACGATATGTTGAACGCCGCTCGGCAAGGGAACCTGATGGGCCGCATCGTCGCGGACTTCAGCCCGGGCGGATTCCTCCAGGGCATGGGGCAGGTTGCCGTCAGCTTCGCATGGGCTGGCAGCTGGTCGTTTGGCAGGTTTCCACCGATCTTCGCCCTGCCGGTGATACTCCTCGCCTTGCTGCCCGCGCTCGCCTGGCTGAGGCGACTGAGGCATCTGCCGGTCGAAGCCGCCGCACCTCTCTTCATCGTCGGGCCCTTCCTGCTCGGCCTCGCCTATTACCGACTGACGCAGATGACGCTCCTCGGCGGCGGTGCCGGCACGCCGGGCTGGTATCTCCACATTCTGGCAGGGCCTCTGACGCTGGCCCTAGTCCTCGGTTGGCGATGGCGGTTCGGGCTCAGCGTCCTTGCCATCTATGCGCTCGGCTTCCACGCGGCGGTCTGGGCGATGCAACTGTCGCTGTTCAGCGGCTGTGCCTACAAGGCCGGCGCGTACAAATATACCCAGCTCGACTGGAGCGGCTGCTTCATCGTCCCCTCGCGTCTCGCCGTGCTCGGCTATCCGCTGCTGGGCGGGATCGCGCTCCTGGCCGGCCTGGTGCTCGCCGCCGGCACGACGATCTGGTTCTATCGCCAGCGAACGGGACCCGCCGTCTTGGCGACTTAGGATCTGCTCTCAGCCGGCCAGCGCCTCGTCGAGTTCGGCCAGCTCGGACTCGTCGCGCAGAAATGCTTCCGCTGCCGCAAGATCGGGCGAGAGAAACCGGTCTTCGTCGAAGGCGGGGATGCGCCGGCGCAGCCGGGCCAGCACCCGGCCGGTACCCTCACCGAAACGGGCCGGCCGGTGGAATTCGAGGGCCTGGGCGGCGAGCAGCAGCTCGATGGCGAGAATCCGATAGGTGTTATCGATGATCTTCAAGCTCTTCAGGGCCGCGGGCGTGGCGAAACTCACGTCGTCCTCCTGCAGGCCAGAGGTCACGGCATGATCCAGGATCGCCGGTCGGCCGAGGATCCGGTTCTCCGCGGCAAGGGATGCGGCGGCGTATTGCGCGATCATCATCCCGGAATTGACGCCGCCCTTGCGCACCAGGAACGGCGGCAGGCCGCTGACCAGGGGATTGATCAGACGATCGAGACGGCGTTCCGCCGCCGATCCCAGCTCGGCCACGGCCAGCGATAACAGGTCGGCGGCAAAGGCCAGCGACTGGCCGTGGGGATGCGCATTGGAAAGGATGCGCACCCCGCCCGCGCTCTCGATCACCAGGGGATTGTCGCTGGCCGAGTGAAGCTCGATCTCGACCTGGCGGGCCACATGGGCGAGTTGGTCCAGGCTGGCGCCGTGGATCTGGGGAATGGAGCGCAGGCTGAGGGCATCCTGGGTTCGGATCCCTTGGCATCGCGCCAGGATCTCGCTGCCGGAAAGCAGCCGGCGCAGATTGACGCCGACCTGGATCAGGCCGGGATAGGGCTTGAGGGCGAGAAGCTCCGGATCGATCGCGTCGGTCTGTCCACGAAGCGCCTCGAAGCTCATGGCCGCGGTCGCGTCGGCCCAGCGCACCAAGCGCTCCGCTTCGGCCATCGCCAGGGCCGAAAGCCCCGTTGGGCTGCGCGTGCCGTTGGTAAGGCTGAGCCCGTCCTTGGCGCCAAGGGTGACGGGTGCCAGGCCCGAGGCCTGCAACGCGTCGGCGGCCGCCATGCGCTGGCCCGCCAGCTCGGCTTCGCCGATGCCGATGAGGCAAAGCCCGATATGGGCCTCATGCACGAGATAACCGACCGAGCCCTGGGAGGGAACGACCGGCGTGATCCCGGCATTGAGGCAGGCGACGAGCCCATGGACCGGCGCCGGGCTGATGCCCGAATGGCCGCGGCAAAGATCGTTGATGAGCGCGATCATGATCGCCCGCACCTGGGCCCGCGGCAGCGGGTCGCCCATCCCGCAGGCGTGGGACAGCAGCATGTTGCGGGACAGCGCGGTCTGCTCTTCGCCGCTTAGCAGCACGTCGGAAAGCGCGCCGAGGCCGGTGGTGATGCCATAGATCCGCTTGCCGCTCGCCCGGATCTCGTCGATGTGCCGCCGGCCCTTGGCGAGGGCGGCCTCGGCGCTCGGCGCCAGCTGCAGGCGCGCGCGGTCGCGGGCGAGCCGGTCGAGCTCGCGATAGCTGAGGCCTTGCTGCTCGAGCGCGATGGTGGGCTTTTCGGTTGTCTGCATGGGAAGAGTCCGGGGAATTATGGGATGCCGGCGGCAAATAGGCGTGCGATTCCGAGTGGCCCAGTGTATCAACGCCGGCGGGCCATGAACATGACCGAGCCGCTTTCTCTCGAAGCCATCGTCGATGCGGGCCTCTGCATCGGCTGCGGGTTGTGCCGGAGCATTGCCCCGGATCGAATTCGCATCGCGATGAGCGCCCAGGGTGCGCTCGTGCCCGAGCTTCAGCAGCCGCTGACCGGGGACCAGCTACAGCTCATCAACAAGGTCTGTCCCGGCCTCAGGGTCGAGGGTCGCCTGCCCGAGAATGAATCGCCTGCCGCTCGCTGGGATGACATCTGGGGTCCGGCCCTGGTCATGGCGAGCGGTCATGCCAGTGACCCCGAGATCCGGTTTCGCGCCTCGGCGGGCGGCGGGGCCAGCGCCCTTGCCATCCATCTGCTGGAATCGGGCGAGGTCGATTTCATCCTGCATGTCGCCGCGTCGCGCCGTATGCCCATGCGGACGGAGGCGCATCTCAGCTTCACCCGCGCCGACGTCCTGGAGGGTGCCGGCTCCCGCTACGGACCGGCGGCGCCGCTGGTCGACCTCACCCAGCTTCTCGACCGCGGCCGGCCCTTCGCCGTCATCGCCAAGCCTTGCGACATCAGCGCCATTCAGAATCTGTCCCGTCATGATCCCCGGGTCGACGCACTCATCCGCTACCGCCTCGCCTTCGCCTGCGGCGGCGCCTCGGCCTTTTCCAAGACCCTCGATCTGGTCGAGAGCTTCGGCCTCGGCGAGGCCGAGGTCAGCCTGCTGCGTTACCGCGGATACGGCAATCCGGGCCGCACGCGGGTGGAGAGCCGGGACGGGCGCGCCTTCGAGGTCACCTACAACGACCTTTGGGCCGACGAGGGCAAGTGGCGGATTTTCTTCCGCTGCAAAATCTGCGCCGATGCCGTGGGCGAAATGGCCGACATCGCCATTTCGGATGTCTGGCCGGGCGGCGGCCCGACGGGCGAGGACGCCGGGTTCAACGGCTTTATCGCCCGCACCGAGCGCGGCGCCGCCCTGCTCCGGCGCGCGGTCGAGGCGGGCGTACTGACGCTTCAGCGGGATATGAACTTCGGCGACTTCGACGCGGTCCAGCCCCATCAGGTTCGCAAGAAGCAGGCGATCCTTGCCCGGCTGGCGGCGATGAGCGAGGCCGGCGTGCCGGCGCCGGACTATCCGGGCCTGCGGCTCACGGCTGTGGCGGCGACGGCCTCCGAGCAATTCCGAATGGACAACTACGAGGGCATGCGCCGGAGACTTGCGGAGCGCAAGCCGGCGGAGCCGGAATAGTCGTCGTGGTCGCGCCCGCCCGATGCGAGCATTCCGGCAGTCGGCACCAAGCTTTGTCACGCCAACCGCCCCGGATTGAGGTGCGACAAAGCACAAATGGATTTTCCGGCCGGCTCTGCGATAGACTTCCGCTGACGCTATCCTGATTTGACGGTCGATGGGGTGGCTGGGCCACGACGTTGCCGTGGCTGGATTGGGAAAATCGCGGGCTATCTGTCATTGGCGGACTGCATCCAAATTGCCCATCTGAGCGGCGATTCTCGGGTCGTCCGGGGGTCTTGTGGATGGCGGGAAAAGTGGAGTAGCGGTGCCGGCATTGCCTAGTGTGGCCACAACTGGCTTGATCGACGGCGTCCTGGTGAGGGCGCTGGAACCGATTTCCGATCTCCGTGGCAGCCTCTGCGAAATCCATCGCGACGGCTGGGGATTGGCGCCGCGGCCGGTCCAGTGGGATTTCATCACCACCAAAGCGCGGGTTCTGCGCGGCGTCCACGTTCATAGGTTGCGATTCGACTATCTCATAGTCGTTCAGGGAAAAGCGACCTACGGATTGGCGGATTTGCGCCGCCGGTCGCCGACCTTCGGCCAGAGCATGGTGATCGGGGCGGTGGGCGACAAGCCAGAGGTGGTCATTGTGCCGCCGGGTGTTGCCCATGGCATCTTCGCCCATGAAGCAATGATCTATCTGTATGGCTTGAGCCACCCCTATGATGGCACCGACCAGATGGGCTGCCGTTATGATGATGCGACGCTCGGCATCGATTGGCCCGTCAATGAGCCAGTCTTGTTGCCGCGCGATCTGGACCTGCCGGACTTCGAAACTCTGCTCCGCGAATTCGAAGCGGCCGGCGGCGTGTCCGCGAGCCTGTGAGGAAAAGCCCGGAATGCCCGCGGCCACGGTGCTGATCCCCACCCACGATCACGCCGAAACGCTTCCCCTGGCCATCGCAAGCGTGCAGGAGCAGAGCCTGCAGGACTTCGAGCTGTTCGTGGTCGGAGACGGCGTAGGCGAAGCGACGCGTCACGCCTCGCGCGAACTGGCGGCGCGGGACAGTCGAATCCGCTTCTTCGATTTCCCAAAGGGACCGCGCAAGGGCGAACGTCACCGCCACGTGGCGCTGGGAGAAGGCACCGGGCGATTCGTCGCCTATCTCGGCGACGACGACGTGTGGATGCCCAATCATCTCGAGACGTTGAACGCGCTGCTTGAGATGGCCGACTTCGGCCACAGCCTTCATCTGGGCGTCGATGCGGCAGGCGAGCTTTTCGCGCGGCCGGCGGACCTGGAAAATCCGGCGTTCCGAGAACGGCTGTTGAGCGAGATGTTCAACGGGTTCGATCTAACCTTCGCCGGGCACACGCTGGCCGCCTATCGCCGGCTGCCGGAGGGGTGGCGCACGACCCCGCCCGAGTTTCCGTGGACCGATCTTTACATGTGGCGCCAATTCCTGTCGCAACCCTGGTGCCGGGCGAAGTCCGTCATGGTCCCGACCGCGATCTGCACGCAGACGCACCAGCGCCCGCATCTGACGAATGCGCAAATGGCCGCGGAATTGACGCGATGGCGCGAGGCGATCGCCAGGCCCGGATTTCGTGAGGCGCTCTGGCAAGGCCTATGCCAGGATTTCGCGAGGCAGCTCGTCGACCATGAACTCGAAGGGACATCCTTGATAGGCCTGACTGCCTCGGCGGGCAGCATTCTGAAGCGTCGCCTGCCGTGGCGGATCAAGGCACCCCTAAAGGAAATGCGGCGCCGATTGTCCTTGCGTTCGCATTGAAGTCCGGGTGTCGCGGCGACGGCCGGCGTTCTGAGGCCGCGATCAATAGCGCAGAGGCCCTTCCCCCCGCATGAGCTTGCGATAGAGGTTGGTCGTATTCAGCGCCAGGCGATCGCCGCCGATTCGGCACAGCGCATACTTGACCCAGGCCTTTGCCAGCCACCAAAGATGCAGCCAGGGAACGCTGCCGACATGGCGCCGGTACAAACGCAGCTCCTCCCACACCAAGGCGGGCGCGTTCAAGCGGTTGTTCGAGAGCCCGCCGATCTGCATCCGCGTGACAGTGAGACCAGGCATGAAGAGCGGTTCGGAATGAGCGAGGGCGCGCAACAGGAAATCGAAAGCGGCCGCGATCTTCAGGCTGGTATCGAAGGGCCCGAATTCCGTGAACAGGCTCCGGTGGTGGAACACCGCTTGATGGGGCAGGTTGTAGCGGCAGCCGTAAAACTCCGGCGGCGACCATGGACGGTGCAGGTTGCCGACAACCTCGCCATTTGCGCCAACCAAGTCCACCTGCCCATACACCACGCGATGACCGGGCAGCGCTTGTGCAAGCACGATCCCGGCACGGGCGATGACATCGGGAGAGGCGAGGCGGTCATCGGCACCCAGAAACAAGATCCAGTCGCCGGTCGCCAAGCCGATCGCCCAGTTCCAGGCTTCGGCGATTCCACTATCGGGCCTGGAGAACTAGATCAAGGCGCTGCCCATCGCCGCAGCGAGACGCTGCAGTATTTCCACCGTCCCGTCGTGGGAGCCGCCGTCGGCAACCTCCACCTCGATGTCGAGGCACTGCCGCTGGAGGATGCCGTCAAGGCACCGGTCAAGGAACCGCGAGGCATTCAAGCAGGCGATGACGATCGAGATGCGCATCGCAATATCGACTGTAGATTGCGTCCAGGCCAAGGTTGCGACTGAGACCGGCTTTTCTTGCGAAGTTCATTGTGTGGGATTCACGCCGGAAAGCCCAGGGCGCCGTCGCTTGGGCCACCGCGTTGGAGATTGCTGTCCAAATGCTTGAATGGCGTCGCCGTTCTAGCGGACAGACGCGGCCCTCTCTATTATCGGCGAGCGAGCGTCTTCGGTTCGATCCACGGCAGCTTTCGGAGGGCGGAGTATGGACTACCGCGATCGTCATGTGGTGGTGACCGGCGGCACCGGGGCGCTCGGCAGCGCCGTGGTCGGGGCCCTCGTCGCGGCCGGTGCCCAGTGCCAAGTGCCCTATCGCGACGAGGCCGAGGCCGCGCGCTTCGCGTTCCGCAGTCACGCCCAGGTCAAGCTCGTCGCCGCGGGCGATCTCGCCGAGGAAGCGACGGTCGCCAGACTCTATGACACAGTTCCCAAGCTCTGGGCCTCGATCCATATCGCCGGCGGCTTCGCTTTCGCGCCGATGGCGGAGACGGACCGGGCGCTGCTCATGGGCCAGATCGAGACCAATCTGGTCAGCTGCTACCTGTGCTGCCGGGCGGCTGCCGCGGCGATGCGGGGGACAGGTGCCGGGGGAAGGATCGTCAACGTGGCGGCGCGTGCGGCGCTGGAATGGCGGACAGGCGCCAAGATGACCGCCTATACGGCGAGCAAGGCTGCCGTGGCGGCGTTGACGGCCGCGCTCGCCGAGGAGCTGGCGGGCGAAGGCATCCTGGTCAACGCGGTGGCGCCTTCGATCATGGATACCCCGGCCAATCGCCAGAGCATGCCCAAGGCCGATCATGAGAAATGGCCAAAAGTGGAGGAGGTCGCGCGTACCATCCTCTTCCTCGCTTCACCAGACAATCGGGTCACACGCGGCGCCGTGGTTCCGGTCTATGGCCGCGCCTAGCTCGACAGCGGGCGGACCTCGATCAAGCCAGCCCGTGAGGCTGGCGGATTCGCGAAACTAGGCTTCGCCGAGAGCCCGGCGCAGCTCCTCGGCGAGTTCGCTAAGCCGGAAGGGCTTGCCGATCAGGCGGATGCCGGGTTCCGGCTCCTGCTCGCCGGAATTGAGGCCATGGTTGTAGCCCGAGGCCAGCAGGACGCGCAGATGCGGGTATTGCGCCCGAGCGCACCGCGCAAGTTCAAGCCCGTCGATGCCGCCCGGCATCACCACGTCGGTCATCAGCAGATCCGGCGCCTGCTCGGCCTCCAGCAGCGAAAGGGCGGCGACGCCATCGGGCGCGGTTACGACGCGATAGCCGAGGCTCGAGATCATGCCGGCGACGGTGTTGCGCACGGCAGCGTCGTCCTCGACCAGGAGCACGCTCAAGCCAGCCGGCAAGACTGACTCGGCAGCAAGCTGGCCGGAAGGCTGGTCCGGCGCATCGGCTTTGCCCTTGGGCAGATAGAGCCTCACGGTCGTGCCCTTGCCGAGCGCGCTGTCGATGCTGAGATGCCCGCCGGACTGCTTGGCCAAGCCGAAGATCATGCTGAGCCCGAGACCGCTGCCCTTGCCGACAGCCTTGGTCGTGAAGAACGGTTCGATGGCCCGGGCGGCCACTTCCGGCGCCATGCCGGTGCCGTTGTCGGAGATCCGGAGCTCGACATAGGGCCCAGGGCGGATTCCCCCGAAGGATTCGGCGCGGGCGGCGTCGATCGTCTGGTTGCCGGTGGCGATCAAGATACGGCCGCCATTCGGCATGGCGTCGCGCGCGTTGAAAGCTAGGTTCATGATCGCGTTCTCGACCTGGTCGCGGTCCACCTCCGCCCGCCAGAGGCCGGGATGCAGATCCAGCGCCACCTCGATGCCGCGGCCAAGCGCGCCCTTGAGCAGGGGCTTCATGACTTCGAGCAGGGCGTTGAGATCGACCGTGCGGGGAGCCAGAGGCTGGCGCCGGGCGAATGCCAGGAGGCGCTGAGTCAGTTCGGCGGCCCGCTCGCCGGCATCGACGATGTGCTGCAGCATGGCCCGGCGGGAAGGATCGCCGCTCTCTTCCCGTTCGGCCAGCAGCTCGGCATTTCCCAGCATGATGGCCAGCAGATTGTTGAAGTCATGGGCGATGCCGCCGGTGAGATGACCCATGGCCTCCATCTTGAGCGCCTGGTGCAGGCGCTCCTCGGCCGCCTTGCGGTCGGTGATGTCGAGGGCGATGCCATCCCATAGCACGGTACCGTCGGACCGGCGTCGCGGCGTGGAATGCAGCTGCCACCAGCGCAAGGCGCCATCCGGCCGGTGCAGCAGCCTGAGCTCGATGGCGATGGGCGACAGCTTGGCGGCCGAAGTCTCGAGAGCGTCGGCAAATCGCTGGCGATCTTCGGCGACGATAAGTTCCGCGATTTCGACGGCGCCCGAAATGACTTCCTCCGGAGCGACGCCCAGCATCTCCTTCAGGCGGGGGCTGAGATAGACGTATCGGGTCTTGCCGTCCGGCGATCTGACCCGGCGGAAGACCAGGCCGGGCAGGTTCTTGGCGAGGCTCAGCAGCCGCTCTTCGCTCTCGTGCAGCGCCCGCTCGCGGTGAACGTGTACGGTTACCTCGCTGTGGACGACCAGCGCTCCGCCGCCGGGCATGCGGTGGTCTTGCGCCTTGAACCAGCGGTCGCCGGAGACCGCGAACAAGATGGTCTCGCCCTTGGCAGCCCGATGGGCCGCGAGCCGGCGCTCCACGAACGGCGGCGCATCTTCGCTCGGCTCGGCGTAGAATCCGCGAGCCGCGCCGGCGCGCAATAGCTCCTCGAAGTCGACGCCCGGATGCATGAGATCGGCGAGGGGAGCGTGGTACTCGGCATAGAGCCGGCTCACCAGCACCAGACGGTCGGCGGAATCGTAAACCGCCAACCCCTCCGACATATGCTCGATCAAATACCGAAGGTCGGCGCTGGCAACCGAATCGGCGCGCTCGCCCGACTGCTTCCCATTCGCCACGCCGCCCACCCTGGCAGAAACCCCTCGAAGTCCACCTACACGATCGGCGCACAGTAGAGCAAATTCCGTCGGCCCAGGCCGGCAAATGTTGCATTGTGCGCCGGTCGCGGACCGGCCCATGATCGGCTGCGATTCAACTTCACAGTCGACGAGGCACCATGCTGACAGTCTATACCGATACCCATCGCCGGCACGACAGCCGGGGAGAGATTTTCCGCGGCAAGCTGGTCCCGACCTTTGAGATGCCGCGCCGCGCCGACACCGTGCTGGCCAGGGTCAGGGAAACCCGCCTGGGCGAGGTTCTCGCACCGGAGCCTTTCGGCACGGACCCGATCCTCAAGATCCACAGTGCGGAGCTGGTTGGTTTTCTCGAATCCGCATGGGATCGCTGGTCCGGGGAGCAGGGGGACTGGGACGCCATTCCCGGCACATGGCCCGCCCCTTGCATGCGCCGTGTCCTGCCGCGCTGCGTGAGTGCCCAGCTCGGTTACTATTGCTTCGATACCAGCACGCCGATCATGGCCGGCACCTGGATCGCGGCCCGTGCGGCGGTCGATGTGGCGCTGACCGCCCAGAAGCGGGTCGCCGGCGGGGAGAAAGCCGCCTTCGCTCTTTGCCGGCCGCCGGGCCACCACGCGGCGCGGGACTACTACGGCGGCTATTGCTTCCTCAACAACGCAGCTATCGCCGCCCAGGCGTTCCGCGATCAAGGGGCTTCCCGGGTGGCTGTCCTGGACGTGGACTACCACCACGGCAACGGCACGCAGTCGATCTTCTATCAGCGCTCCGACGTGTTCTACCTTTCCCTCCACGGCGATCCGGCAGAGGAGTATCCCTATTTCCTGGGATATGCCGAGGAGACGGGCGAAGGCTCCGGCGAGGGCTTCAACGCCAACTACCCCATGCCGGCGGGAACCGGCTGGGCCCGCTATGGCGAGGCCCTGGCGGACGCCATCCGGCGCATGGGCGCCTACGGTCCGGACGCGATCGTCATCTCCCTTGGCGTCGATACCTTCAAGGCCGATCCCATCTCCAAGTTCAAGCTGGAGAGCGAGGACTACATCAAGATCGGCGCCATGATCGCCGGCCTCGGCCGCCCAACTCTCTTCGTCATGGAAGGTGGCTATGCGGTGGCGGAGATCGGCCTCAACACTGTCAATCTTCTGAGCGGCTTCGAGGGGCGCGGCTGAGGCGCCGATGATCGCCGAGGATCAGGGCGAGGCCCTGGCCTTTCTTGCCGATCCCGCGACCCATGGCCTGCCGGCGGGCGGTGTGGAGCGGATCGATACCCACATCTCGGCCGTCTTCCTCGCGGGCAACCTGGCCTACAAGCTGAAGCGGGCCGTCAAGTTCAGCTATCTCGACTATTCGACGAGGGCGCTGCGCGCGGCGGCTTGCGCCGCCGAGCTTGCCCTCAATCGCCGGACGGCGCCCGAACTCTATCTGGAGACGCGCGAAATCCGCCGGCGTCCTGATGGCCGGCTCGGCTTCGCCGGCGAGGGCCGGCCGATCGATACGGTCGTGGTCATGCGCCGGTTCGATCAGGATGCGCTGTTCGACCATCTGGCGGCCCGCGGCGCTCTCGACGCCAGGCTGATGCGCGATCTCGCCGATGGTATCGCCGCATTTCACCGCGAGGCCGAGATCGACAAGGCGTTCGGCGGCTATGCGGGCTTGAGCGAAGTGCTCGATGGCAACGCTGCCAATCTCGCGCTCTACACGCCGGCATTGTTCGCGCCGGACAGCGCGAGAGATCTCGATCGCCGCAGCCGGGAACGGCTCGAGCGGATGAAGCAACTCGTGGAGGATCGCAGGCTCGCGGGCAAGGTGCGCCTCTGTCACGGCGACCTGCATCTGCGCAACATCTGCCTCGTGGAAGGGCGACCCCTGCTCTTCGACTGCATCGAGTTCAGCCGGCCGATCGCCTGCGTCGACGTGCTCTATGATCTCTCCTTCCTGCTGATGGACCTGCAGCACCAGGGCCTGGTGGTTCTTTCAAACGTCGTATTCAACCGTTACTGCGACCGCGAGGCGGAGGTCGAGGGCGTGGCGACGCTCCCGCTCTTCCAATCGATCCACGCGGGCATCCGGGCCCATGTGACGGCGGCGGCTCGCGAGACCCAGGCGGATGAAGCAAGACGCCATGGCATGGCTGAGGAGGCCGGACGCTACCTCAAGCTGGCTTCAGCGCTGCTCGATCCGGTGAGGCCGAAGCTTGTGGCCGTGGGCGGCCGCAGCGGTTCGGGCAAATCGACCCTGGGCGCGGCGCTGGCACCCGGCATCGGTGCGCCGCCGGGCGCTCGTCTGTTGCGCAGCGACGTGCTGCGCAAACGACTGATGGGCGTGGCGCCGGAATCGCGGCTCCCGGCCGAGGCCTATGCGCCCGACGTCAGCCAGAAGGTCTATGAGACGCTCGCCGACGAGGCGGCTCGTCTGCTGAAGGCCGGGATCAGCGTCATCCTCGATGCCGTGTTCGACCGGCCCGAAGATCGTGCCTGGGCGGCGGCGCTGGCGAAGGCGGCCGGCGTTCCCTTCACCGGATTGTGGCTCGATGCGCCGGTCGAATTCCTGGAAGCCAGGCTTCGGTCCCGAACCCGCGACGCTTCCGACGCCACGGTGGACGTGCTCCTGAAGCAGCTCGAGCGAAACCCGGAGCCCATCGAATGGCACCGGCTCGACGCCCGTGGCGAATCTGCGGCGATCGCCCGGACCGCCGCGCAGATCTGCGGAACCAACGTCCCGACATGCTCTGGCTAGGGAAGCGGCCGTGATCGACGCAGAAACGCCGCCGCGGCGCCGGGCGGCGCTCGCTTTCATATTCGTGACCGTCCTGCTCGACATGCTGGCGCTCGGCAGCATGATCCCCGTTCTGCCGCGTCTCATCGTCACGCTCAGCGGCGACAACACGGCCGAGGCCGCGCAAGTCTTCGGAATCTTCGGCACTGCCTGGGCCCTGATGCAGTTCTTGTTCTCGCCGGTCCAGGGCGCGCTGTCGGACCGGTTCGGCCGCCGGCCAGTGGTGCTCGCCTCCAACTTTGGCCTCGGCCTCGACTATCTGGTGATGGCGCTGGCACCCAGTCTCGGCTGGCTCCTCCTCGGGCGCATCGTTTCCGGCATCACCTCGGCCAGCATCAGCACTTCCTACGCCTATATCGCGGATGTGACCCCGCCGGAAAAGCGGGCGGCGAGCTTCGGCATGCTGGGAGCTGCCTTCGGCGTCGGCTTTGTCCTGGGCCCGGCGCTGGGCGGCGTGTTGGGAGAGATCGGTCAGCGCCTGCCGTTCTGGTTTTCCGCAGCCCTCAGCCTGGCCAATGGCTGCTACGGCCTCTTGATCCTGCCCGAATCCCTGCCGCCCGATAAGCGCACGGCATTCACGTTCCGCATGGCCAATCCCTTCGGATCTCTGGTTCTGCTGCGCTCGCACCCCAGCCTGATCGGACTTGCCGGCGTGCATTTCCTTGGCCAGCTCGCGCATGTCGTGCTGCCCAGCACCTTCGTGCTCTATGCCACCTATCGCTACGGATGGAGCGAGCGCGTGGTGGGCTTGACCTTGGCCGGCGTCGGGGCCTGCTCCATGATCGTCCAGGCGGGCCTCGTGGGCCGGGTCGTCGGGTGGCTGGGGGAACGGCGCACGCTCGGCCTGGGGCTGTTGGCGGGCGCGATGGGCTTCGCCACATTCGGCTTGGCGCCCGTGGGACCGGTGTTCTGGGTCGGCGTGCCGATCATGTCGCTCTGGGGACTCTCCAACCCGGCCCTGCAGGGGCTGATGACTCGTCTCGTAGGCCCGGGTGAGCAAGGTCGGCTCCAAGGTGCCAATGGCAGCCTCCAGGGAATCGCCGGCCTCATCGGGCCGGGGCTTTTCACCGGCGTCTTTGCTGCCTTCATCGGCGGCCTGCAGCGTTTCCAATTGCCGGGAGCGCCCTTCCTGCTGGCGGCCTTGCTCCTGGGGGCGGC
>Ga0209415_10007060_pt1 | contig 19711 bp, 16 predicted proteins | sample PeaSoiSIISIP2007_FD_187696 | JGI IMG/M metagenome (GOLD analysis project Ga0209415, IMG submission 187696) | Peat soil microbial communities from Weissenstadt, Germany - SII-SIP-2007 (SPAdes) (version 2) | ecosystem: Environmental > Terrestrial > Soil > Wetlands > Peat | place: Germany... | reverse complement strand
ACGGGCGCGAAGTCCGCCCATTCCTTCCGCGCTCCCGTCGGAGACACCTCGGCCATCGTCGCCGGGATCGACACCACGGGGATCACCAAGGCGGAGGTGGAAAAGCTCCTCTCGCCCATGGTCGTCCAGATCGCCCAACAGGCGCAGCAGACCGGGCAGACCTTCGACGAAGTGGCCCAGCCCCTGCGTCGCCAGGCCACCGCCCAGCTCCTGGTGCAGGCCGTCGTCGAGGCGGAAGCGAACAAGCTTCACCTGGTTCCGGATCCCCACAAGGTGGACAGCATCTACAAGGCCGTCACGGCGCAGTTCCCGGACAGCGCGGCGCTCCTGGCGGCCCTTGCCCAGAGCGGCGACACCCCCGAATCCGTGCACAAGAAGATCGGAAGCCAGGTGGTCGCAAACGATCTCATGGAGAAGTCCATGGCCGACTCCCTGAAGATCCCGGAGCCCCGCATCGACAGCTTCTACCAGGCGAACAAGGACAAGTTCGGCGGCGCCGGACAGGTCCGCGGTCGCCACATCCTCCTGCTCGTGAAGAGCCCGGCGGATTCCGCCAAGGTCCACAAGGAGATCCTGGACATCTATGCCAAGCTCCTGAAGGACGACAAGCAGTTCTCCGCGATCGCCCGCGCGAAGTCCGAGGATCCCGGCTCCAAGGACAAGGGCGGAGACCTCGGTTGGTTCGACCCCAAGGACATGGTGCCCGAATTCGCCGCCGCGGCGCGGACGCTGGAGCCCGGGAAGATCTCGGCCCCCATCCGCACCCAGTACGGCTGGCACATCCTGCAGATCCAGGACCGCAAGTCGGGCAAGGCGCCGCCCCTGGATTCGGTCCGCGCGCAGATCGAGAACATGCTGAAGTCCCAGATCGCCGAGCGTCTGGTGCCGCGCTACTACCGGACCCTCCTGAAGGCCCACCACGTGGAATTCCTGGACAAGACCTACGAGGAGCCCACCCTGCTGGAGGAGCCGGCTCCCGCACCGCCCCCGTCGGCATCGTCCATCACCAACGAGATCAAGCCCGAGGCCGCCCCTCCTGCGGGCGAGATGCCGCCCAAGAAGTAGCGAAAGCGGATCCCTCGGGATCCAGCCCGTCCGACGCCTCCGGAGGAATCCTCCGGAGGCGTTTTCATTTGTGGCTCGAACCGGCTTTGCCGGGATCCCGGCGACGTGCATCCGAGAGCATTTCACGGGCCCTGGCCGAGAGGGCCGATCCGGGGAACCGGACCTGGAAGGAGGCGAGCATGCGCATGGCCTTGCCGAACCGGTTCGACTGCAGTTCCGATCCGGCCTGGAACAGGTAGAGGGTATCGGCCCAAATGGGGGTGGGGGCGAGTTTCGCCTGGAATTCGTCGGGATCCACGGTCGCCTGCACCAGGGTCGCCAAGCGGGAGAGGGTCTGGGAGTCCGCGAGGTCCGGTTCCAGGCGCAGCAGGGCCACCAGCGAGTCGGCGGCTTCCAGGGTGTGACCGGCGGACTCCAGAAGGTCGATCTGGCTGGAGAGGGCGGTGGGCGCCAGCAGGGAGTCGGCCCGGGCGGCGCGCAGGTGCTCCATTCGAGGCTCGACCGGACCCGGGGTCCGACCCAGGTAGAGATGCGCGCTGGGGCCCCATGCGGATCGGGGGAAGCTTTCCAGGAGGCGTTGGAAGCGAGTCCGAGCGGAGTCGGCGAATCCGGATCTGTCCAGCAGGAAGGCGGAGCGGGCGAGCAGGGTGTCGCGGCCCGGGACCTGTCCGGAGTCTTCCAATGCGCGGTCCAGGAGCGCCAGGGCCCGTGGCGGTTCCGGATGCGGAGGCGGCATGTATCCGGGTTGGTGCCACCTCTCCCAGTCCGGGATCCAGGCGACCGAAGCGATGGAGGCCAGGATCCGTCCGCAATCGGGATGGATCCCGCCTGCACAGACGCTGTCGCGGGATTTTTCCAAGGCGATGTACTGGGTCCACAGCCGCCATCCGGTGTCCGGACACCCCGAAGCCAGGCGCCCCACCACCAGGTGCAGGGAATCCTCGGCGCGCGCCAACCGCCGGACCGAATCACGCAGGCTGGAGAGACCATCCAGGCAAGCGCGGGACCTGCTGGAATCCTCCCCCAGGCAACGAGCTCTCCGGGCGCGCCCGGAGTCGTTGGCCACCTCCGAAGCTCGCCGGTCGGAGGCCAGGATCCGCTGCACGAGCGGCATGGAGTCGCAGGTCCACAGGGATTCCCAGCCGGAAGAAGCCGGATTCTCCATGCGCAGATCCATCCAATCGGATCCACCCCCCCTGGAGGCCCCTGCCCCCAGCAGGACCAAGCCGCCAACCAGCATCGATGAAATGGACCGCCAGGGCAATCGTCGTCCTCCGAGGCCCAGAAGATACCGCCCACCCCCCGTTCCCGGCGGCCGCTTCCCCGTCATCGTTCCGTCTCCGTACCCCGCCCGGAAACGGAACCCGGCGCAAGAGAACACCTGCCGTGCCCGCGCGGTGCTCGGACTGAAGTCCTCGCAGGATCCTCAAGCGGCAGAACCGATGCGATGATCACCCCCTGGCGCCTTCCTCCTGTCCCGCCCTTCCCTCGACCTTACCAACGCCCCGCCTGTAGCGAAGCGCCGAAGGCGCCAGCCCACCCCCCCCCTCGACCTTCCCGATATCCCCGCTCCGCCCCCTCCCCGCAGCGAAGCGCCGCAGGCGCCAGCCCAACCAACGCTCCCCGTAGCGAAGCGCCAAAGGCGCCAGCCCAGAAAACCGGAGCGAGGAGTGATCCGAGCGAGCGGGATGCAGACGAAGCGACACGACCCCGAAGCCGTACGTTCAGGGTACGGCGAGGGGGAGGGGAGCGAGTATGCGCCCGCGCAGCCGGATCAATCGGCGAAGACGAGGGTGTGTTTGCCCATATGGATCTCGTCCCCCTGCTGCAGCAAACACGCCTGCACCTTGTCGCTTCCCACGAACGTCCCGTTCAGGGAGTTCAGGTCCTCCAGCACGAACATGGTCCCCGAGGGATCTCCGTCGATCCGCAAATGCTGCCGGGACACGCCCGCATTGTCGAGAACGACGGTGTTGCTCTTCAGCCGGCCCACCGTGACGACCCCGGCTTTGAGTTGGAGCCGGGCCACTTGCCTGTCGTTTTCCAGAACGAAGAGGGATGCCATACCATCCAATCTAACCTCGCCAGGGCCCTGGATGTGGCCCCATCGAGGGAAGAACGGCCGGAATCGCACCTCCTGTCGAGTATCTTTCGCCGTATGCGATTCGGGCGGATCCTCGGGGTCCTGGTGGTGCTGTTGCTCGTCGGGGGCGCGGCAACCGGTTTCTGGTATTGGAAGAGCCGCGGAGGCGAGATCCGCGCTGCTTCGGCCCTGCCCGTCCTGGAAACGGACTCCACCCTTTCCCGTCGGGTCGCGCAGTTGCGCGACAGTCTGCAACACCTGGATTTCGCCTTGCGCGAGGCTCAACTCGCGGATTCCGAACCGCCGGTGGACCTGGCGCGTCGCCAATCCGAACTCTGGTCCCGCTACACCTGGGCCAGATCCCGGCTTTCCGATGTGCGGGATGCCAAGATGGACACCGCCAAGGCGAGCGTGCAGGTCGGAGACGGCATCGGGAAGGTGCTGGGAAGCTTGGCGCTCTACCTCTGGGTCGCGGCCGGCGTGGCCGCGCTGGCCTTGGCGTTCATGATCTGGTGGTTCTTCGGGCGGCGTTCCCACGAGAGCGAAACCCCGTTGACCGAACCCACGCTGACCAGGATGGACCGCAATGTCCGGATGCCGCTGTCCGGCGGGGATGGAGCGGGTTCCCGTTCCCTGGCTCGGGAGGCGACGTTCTCGCAGATGCGAGCGGCGCGTGCCGGAGCGGAACCCGCGGCGAGGGATCGCGGTCCGTCCGCGGCGGATCCGGATCTTCCCTCCGCGCCGCCTCCCAAGACGGGCCGCCACGCCTGGGAAAACACGACCAGCCAGCCGGGGGGCAACATGCCCGCGCCCGCCGAGCCCACCGTGGTCCAGGACTACGTGGTTTCCATGGCCAAGAGAGGTCGGACGAGTTCGGAAATCGCCCGGCGATTGCGCATCCCGCAGGACCAGGTCGATCTGATCCTGAAGCTGCGCCGCAACGGGTGAAGGGGCGCTGACCCGTGGACGTGTCGGCCCTGGTCGGGGCCAGTGGCGCGGGCGGTGGAGTGGATGGCAGGGTCGAGTCGGTCCAGGACGGCAAGGCCTCGGTCCGGCTCCTCGGAGGCTCCACGATCCAGGTTCCGGTGGACAGGGAACTGCCGACGGGAACGCCCGTGACCGTGGCAACCGCCTCCGACGGAACCCTGCAACTCACCGTCAGGACGCCGGATGCCGATCTCGCCAAATTGCGGGACGCCCTCCTGAACGCGCTCCAGTCGTTGCTCGGCGAGCCACTCGCGTCCACGCTTTCGGCGCCGCTGGCGCGGGGCGACTTCGCCGCCGCCGCGCGAAGCCTTCCGTCGGCTGCGTCGCCAAGCTCCGTGGGCTCCACCGCATCCGGTCCGGTCTTCCTCTCCGACCCCGCTTCGCCTCGTCCGCCCTCCGGGACCGCCCTGGTCGCGATCCTGTCCACCCTCGGTGACAACGCCTACTCCGCGGAAGTCGCGGGACAGACCTGGACGCTGCTCGGACCCTCGGGGGTCGAACCGGCCACGCGTCTGCTCGCGCATGCCCAGATCCTCCCCGGTGGCGGCGCGGTCTGGACTCCGGATCTCCCTCTGGAGGCGTCCCCGCCGCGCGGGCTACCCGAGCGGGTCCAGGCCGGATCCGCGGGTGCCAAGGAACTGCTCCAGTGGGCAGGCGTGCAGGATGCAAGCCCGGCGGAGATCGAGGATCTTGGGAAGGCCCTGGCGGCGGCGGCGAAGGCTCTTTTCGACCAGGTCCAACCGGAAGCCGGAAGTGCCCCGGTCGCCGCGGATCCTGCGGGGACCGGCTCGACCCCGCCGCGTGCCCCCGCCTCCGAGCCGAGCCCACCCCCGGCCCCTGTCGCGGAGGCCCCCGCACCCATCGGGAATCCGGTCGGGCAAACCCCTCCGCAAGCCGCTGTTCGCGAGGTGGTCGCTGCGCCTGCGTCCGCTGAAGGCAATCCTCCCGCCGCTCCCGCCGCGGTGGAGGCGACGCCCGTCCATGCTCAGGAGGCGGCGGCCGGGAACCCGGCGGAGGTCCGGGCCGCCTCGGGTCCCGCGGCGCCTGCACCCGCACCCATGGGCGATCCCCAGCCGGAAGCGAAGACCCCGAGTCCGGCGCAGATTCCGTCCAACATCGCGGTGAAGGTCCTGGCGGCATGGTCCCTGGATCTTCCGGCCACCGAGGCGGTTCGCAGGGCCTCGCTCGGGCAGGCGCCCTTGGACCTCCCCGCGGCGCTGGACAGCCTGGAGAAATTCGTGCAGGCGTCCCCGGGGAAGCACCCCGGCCTGGAGGCGGCGCTGCAGGGCTTGGAGCGCCAGGTCCCCTCCGGGAACCTCGACGACGGGCCGCGCCGCACCCTGGATGGGGCCGTGCTGGAGGCCCTGGCCAAGGAGTCGGCCCAGGGCGGCGACGCCAAACCGCTCCGCCAGGCGGCGGAGAGCCTGTTGGCGGATCGGCTTCCCGACCCGGCCCCGGGCTCGGAATCCGGGCAGGCGTACTGGGTGACGGGACAGGCGGGTCGGGAGAAGGCCCGGATCGTGGTGCGCGACGAACGGGAACGGAAAGGAGGAACGCCTTCGCAGAGCCGATTCCACGCCGTCGACGTGGCCATGGATCCGACGGGCCTGGGCCGGATCGACGCCCGCCTGGAACTGAGGGGCAACGTCTTGACGACGCGCCTGCGCGCGGCGGACCCCGACACCGCCGACCTGCTGCGCAAGGGCCTTCCGGAGCTTTCCGCCGCCTTCGCCCGCATCGGGTTGGAGCCGGGAGCGCTGGAGGTGCGAAGCGAAAGGCCCCCCGGGAAGGTGCTGCCGCGAAGGCGCGGGGCGGGAGGCGCGCTGGATGTGCGGGCCTGAGTCCGAGCGGGCGGATGCCCTCTGGAGGCTCCGCGTCGGATACGACGGAGGACCGTTCCTGGGCTGGCAGCGCCAGGGCCAGGGGCCCACGATCCAGGAGGCGCTGGACACCGCCCTGGGAACGCTGCTTCGCCATCCGGTGGCCTGCACCGGGGCCGGACGCACCGACTCCGGCGTCCACGCGCGCGGGCAGGTGGCGCATTTCCGGTCGGATTCCGTCGCCGATCCGGCGAGGTTGGCCAAGGGGCTGAACGCCCTCCTGCCCCGGGGACTGGCCGTGCGCGACCTGGAGCCCGCGCCCGACGGATTTTCCGCCCGCTACTCCGCCCTTTGGCGGGAGTACTGCTACAGGATCCGGGATTCCAGGGACCCGCTGGATCCACCCAACGTCTGGCACCACCGCCGCCGCCTGGACCGCGGGGTCTTCGCGGACGCCCTGGCCTGGTTCGAGGGCCGGCGCGATTTCGAGGCCTTCTGCATTCCCCGGGACGACGGCCGCCACACCTTCTGCGAGCTGTCCCTGGCCCGCGCCGTGGAGGTTCCCGGAGGGATGGACCTCTGGATCCGCGGGAACCGCTTCCTGCACCGCATGGTGAGGTCGATTGTCGGATTCTGTCTGGACGTCTCGGAGGGAAGGATGGGACGTCCCGAATTCGACCGCCTCATGTCCAAGGAGGCGGTGGGTCCCCGGTTCTGGGCGCCGCCGGACGGACTGACCCTGGAGCGTGTAGGTTACCCGGATTGGACGGAGCCCGCGGATCGGGGCCAACCCGATGCCTGAGGCTCCCTCGACCTGGAGCCACCCATGACCCGGAAAGCGACGATCCTCATCACATCCATCGGGACCATCGGCGGCATACTCGTCGGTGCGGGCCTCTGCGGGGCCGACAAGGCGCCGCCTCCACGCCTTTCGCTGCGGGTGGCGGACTCGCAGGCCACGGCGGGCAGGGAGTCCGGTCTCGTGATGGCGACCCGCATCGCATCGCCCTCGGTGGTGGGCATCACCGTGACCTCCAAGGAGGTCGTGCGCAGCGCCTACGCCGATCCGATGCTCCAATTCTTCTTCGGGGACCCCCCGGCCCAGATCAAGGAGGCCCAATCGCTGGGTTCGGGGGTGGTGGTGGACCCCAAGGGGTACGTCCTGACCAACTTCCACGTGGTGGAATCGGCAGCCCGGACCGACATCCAGGCCAAGATCAGGGTCATCTTCAGCGATGGACGGAATCTGCCCGGAAGGCTCCTGGGCGGGGACAAGTACAACGACATCGCCGTGGTCAAGGTGGACGCGGACAGCCTGCCGGTGGCGACCATCGCCGTCCGGACGCCCCGGATCGGGGAATGGGCGCTCGCCATCGGGAACCCCTTCGGCTACCTGATCGACGATCCCCGTCCGACGGTGACGGCGGGGGTCATCTCGGCGGTGGACCGTTCCTTCACCCCCAGCGCGGGGGTGGCGCTGCGCCACGTGATCCAGACGGACGCGGCCATCAACCCCGGAAATTCCGGGGGCGCGCTGGTGAACGCCTTGGGGGAGGTGGTGGGGATCAACACCTTCATCTTCACCGGAGGCGGCGAGGGCTCCATCGGACTGGGCTTCGCCATTCCCATCCAGAGGGCCATGCGCATCGTGGACGAGATCGTGCGCTACGGCCGGATCCGCGAATTCCGCACCGGGCTCGCCACCGATCCGGTCGCGGCCTCCGCCATGGGCATGCACCGGGGCGACGGCGTTCTCATCAGCGAAGTGGAGAAGGATTCTCCGGGCCAGAAGGCGGGGATCCTGCCGGGCGACATCGTGGTGGCCATCGACGGGAAGAGGGTTTCCGACCTGGAGGATCTCCAGTCGGTCCTGCGCCTGTTCCGGGTGGGAGACAAGGTGCCGCTGCGGCTGCGGCGCGGTCGCGCCGAAATCGAGAAGACCTTGGTGCTGGAGGAATCGTCCAGCGCCCGAACGGGGGAATTTTGACCGATCACACGAACTGGTTCGAATCGGCCCGAGCCGACCTCTCCCGCGGGGGACATTGGTTGAGGGGAGACGAGCCCAATCGGATTCCAACGGAGGAATGGGCGCGCAGGCCCTACCGGATCCTCTTTTCCCGGCTGTCCACGTGGGAGGACACCAGCGAATCGTTCACGCACCGCCTCCTGTACGGCATGGTCGCCGATCTGCCCGGGATCTTTCCGGACCTCTCCTGGGTTCCGCCCCACAGGGACGGGGAGCGGATGCTCCAGGACGGCGTCCCCTGGTTGCTGGGGTCCGCCACCAAGCGCGGCGCGGAGGAATTCGACTGCCTGGCCCTCTCCAACGCCCTGGTCCAGGAGACGGTGAACGTGCCCGTCCTGCTGGAGCGTTCGGGAATTCCCCTGTCCCGCGACCAGCGCATGGGGCGCGAAGACCTCCCCCTGGTGCTCCTGGGCGGGGCCAACGCGCTCTACTCCTCCGTGTTCTTCTCCTCCGACCCGATGGTGGACGGGATCTTCATCGGCGAGGAACCGGACACGATCCGGGACATCTTCCTGCGGCTGGCCCACGCCAAGGCCTCCGGGGCGTCCAAGCGGGAGGCCCTGGGCGTCCTGTCCGACGTCCCGGGGTTCTTCGTGCCGGACACTCCCAGACCGGTCGCGAAGAAACGCCACGGCAGCCGCCCCGACCTGAACCGACACAAGCTCGGCGAGACCATGGTGGCCGCCGACGGGGTCGCGGGCAGGGCGTCGCTGCAGATCTCGGAAGGCTGCCCCTACTTCTGTTCGTTCTGCGCCGAGAGCTGGTCCCGCAAGCCCTACCGGGAGACCCCGATGGAACAGGCACGCGCGGAGGCCTTGGCGCTCAAACGGGAATTGGGCCTGTCCAAGGTGGACCTCTATTCCTTCAACTTCAACACCTACGAGGACGTGCGCCCCCTGGTGGGAGGGCTCCTGGAGGATTTCGACTCCGTGGGGCTCAAGAGCCAGCGGTTCGACGCCGTGGCCCACGACCCTTCCTTCGCCCGCTTCCTGAAGATCGCGGGGAAGACCTCCATCACCTGCGGGCTGGAGGGAATCTCGCCCAGGATGCGCAGCTTCCTGCAGAAGGACCTGTCCGACGACGAACTGTACCGGTCATTGTCCTTCCTTTTGCGGGAGCGCCTGCGCGAGCTCAAGGTCTTCCTGATCGCCACCGGCCAGGAGACGGAGGAGGATTTCGCGGAGTACCGGATCTTCCTGAAGCGCCTGCGCGAACTGCTGGACCGCGCCGCTTCGCGACCGCGCGTGGTCTTTTCCGCGACCCCGCTGGTCTGCTTCCCCTGGACGCCGCTGGAGTTCCTGGACATGCCCTCGCCCAAGGATCTTTCGCGGATCGTGGGCTTCATCAAGGCCGGGGCGGTCTCGGCGGGTTTCGAGTTCCGCGGCGCCGCGGGCATCGAGGAGGCCTGGGTCAGCCAGGTCCTGGTGCGCGCGCGCGGACCCGAGGTCATGCGCGCCGTGCGCGCGGCCCGGGAGGAGACCGGTTTCGTGTTCCGCGACGCGGTGACGCCGGAGTTCCACGAGGCGCTGCGTCGGGAATTGTCCAGGGACGGAGCGGATCCGGACGCGCATCTGCGCGGATTCGCGCCCGAGGACGGCGGCGAGAGGCCCTGGTCCGTCCTGGATCCCGGAGTGGGCAGGTCCTTCCTCCTGCGGGAATACCACCGCTGCCGCGCCTTCCAGCAGACGACGGTGTGCCTGGGCTGGGTGGACGAACCGGGGAAGTGCCATGCCTGCGGGGCCTGCACGCCCCCGGAGCGGGAGGCCATCGTCCACGCCCGGACGGAGGTGGTCCAGGATCTGGACGACCTGGAGCGGAGGTTGAAGAGCCGACGCGCGTCGGAAGTCGTGGTGGAGATGCGGGTGGAATTGGATCCCCGCTGCGTCGGATTGCCCATGGACATCGTGCAGGCCTGGCACGCCCGGGCCTGGATGAAGGCGCTGGACCTGGTTCGGGAATACCGCCGGCACGAACCCCACGGACGCTCCGACGACGGCGTCGACTGCCTGGCGTCCGGCCTGGAGATCCTCCGGCCCGTCTTTTTCGCCGAAGCCGCGGAGCGCGTCCGCCGGGCCCTGGAGGATCCCGAGGTCCTGGACCGCGTGAACGCGGAATTCCGCTTCTACGGGAGGATCCTGGGACCCGCCGCGGGGGAGGGGAACGACGGAATCTGGCAGCTCGTCGGCGGCGTCGCCCCCGACCTTTCCGGATGGCTGGCCTCCAGGGGGATCAAGCACACCCTGCGGCGGGAGGGGGCCGCGCGGGTCTACGACCTCTCCAGGGAATCCCTGAAGAAGAAGATCCTGCGCACGCTCCGCTCCGAACAGGGGGAGGACGGATCGTGGAGCACGTCCCTGGGCTCGGGCGAGAAGTTCTCCGCCCGCGAGTTCCTGCACGCCGTGCATCCCGGGCCGGAACGCTTCCGCGCGAGCCTGCGCCGGGAGATCTGAGGGCTCCCCTCAGATCTCGTAGGTGTAGTGTTCCGGGGCGGCGGACTCCACCCTCTGGTCCATGTCCAGTCCGGGCTGGTCGACGTCGGGTCGGCCCACGACGCGGGCCGGAACGCCCACCACCGTGACGTGGTCGGGGACGTCGGAGAGGACCACGCTGCCGGCCCCCACCTTGGAGCCCTGGCCGATGCGGATGTTGCCCAGGATCTTCGCCCCCGCCCCCAGCAGCACGCCGTTGCCCACCTTGGGATGCCGGTCTCCCGTCACCTTCCCGGTTCCGCCCAGGGTGACCCCGTGCAGCATGGAGACGTCGTTGCCGATCACGGCGGTTTCGCCCACCACCACTCCCGTGGCGTGGTCGATCAGGATGCCTTCGCCGATCACCGCGGCGGGGTGGAAGTCCACGCCGTAGACGGTGGCGATCCTTCCCTGCAGGAAGAGGGCGAGGTCCCTGCGCCCCGAGGTCCACAGCACGTGGGCGACCCGGTAGGCCTGGAGGGACTGGAAACCCTTGAAGTGCAGGAACGGGACGACCAGGGTCCGGTTCGCCGCCGGATCGCGCTCCACCACCGCGGACAGATCCCGTCGACTCGCCTGCGAGACGGCGCGTTCGCGCAGGATGGGCAGGAAGACCTTGTGGAGCGTGGAGGCCGGGATCGCCTCCTCGGTGAGCTTGTGCGAGAGCACGGTGGCCAGCGAATCCCAGAAGTCGGATCGGAGGAGGATGCGGTCGTTCACGAGCGCCCCCAGGACCGGCTCCCTCTCGGAGATGGCGCGGGCTTCGTGTCGCAGGTGTTCCCAGATGCGGTCGGGTTCGTGTGGGGTCATCCCGCCAAACCTAGGAACCCTCCCCGATTCCGCGAGGATGCGGCCGCGGCGACCCCGCCCCGGGGCAGGACCCCCGCCTCCACCAGGGCGGTGCGGGCCCCGTCGACACCCTCCACGCGCATCGCCGCGAGTCCCGCCGATCTGGCGCCTCGGCAGTTCACCTCGTTGTCGTCCAGGTAGAAGACCTCGGACGGCTCCCTGTCCCACCGGCGCAACGCCTCGCGGAATGCCTCCGGGTCGGGTTTGCAGACGCCCAGAAGGTGGCTCGGGAAGTTGGCGTCGAACAGGACTCCCGTCCTCTGGTGGATCTCCATGACGGGCCAGTGGATCTCGTTCGAGTTGGACAGGCTCGCGATGGCGAACCCGGCCGCGCGGGTTTCCGAGACCAGGGAATCCGCACCGTCGAACGGGCCTCCCAGCCAGGAACGGAAATCGTCCAGGAAGGCCGTCGGCCCGACGGAGAGATCCAGTTCCCCAACGACCCGCGAGGCGAACTCCACGGCGCCGATCCTTCCCGACTCGAACTCGCGGACGGAGGGCGAGGACAGCCACCGTTCCCAGAAGAGCGACGACGGAATCCGTCCAGATGTCCAGGCCTCCACCTTCGGACCCGCGTCCACGCGTTCCAGCACGCCTCCCAGGTCGAACAGGACCGCGCGGATCACGGCACGGGTCCGGTCCGCGCCGCGCTCAGCAGGTGGTCCGGGCGGACCCCGTTCTCCCGCGCCCACCCCACCACGGCTCCGACCACCACGATCAGGGGCGACCGCAGACCCGCCTCCCGGATCCTGCCGTCCAGGTCGGAGAGGGTGGCCACGACCTCGCGTTCGTCCGCCCCGGTTCCCGATTGGATGGCCGCGCAGGGCGTCGAGGGATCCCACCCGGCTTCGAAGAACCTCGCCTGCACGGACGCCAGGGAGTGGAGCGGCATCATGACCACCACCGTCTCCACGTCCGGAATGCGGGCCGCGGTGCCGTCGGCGTGGAAGGCCGAAACCACCGCGAAGCTGCGGGAGAGTCCGCGATGGGTGATGGGAATGCCGCGCCAGGCCGGAACCGAAAGGCTGGAGGAGACCCCGGGCACCACCTCCACGGCGATCCCCGCGGCCTGGCAGGCTTCGATCTCCTCGCCCCCGCGGCCGAAGACGAAGGGATCCCCGCCCTTGAGCCGCACCACCAGATGGCCCTCCCGGGCCAGGTCCACCAGCAAGGCGTTGATCTCCTCCTGCTTGGTGGATTTGCCGAATCCGGTCTTTCCCACGGGGAAGATCCGGCAGGAAGTCGGTACGGCACGCAGGAGTTCCGGAGCCACCAATCTGTCGTGGACCAGCGCGGTGGCCCGGGCCAGCATCCGCAGGCCCAGCCGGGTGACGAGGTCCGGATGGCCGGGTCCGGCGCCCACCAGGATCACGCGACCGGGGGCGGGGTGCGACTCCGACGTGCGCCGTCCATCCGCGAGGTCCCGGATGCGATCCTCGCAGGCTTGGATCCCCCGAGTCCGCAGGATTTCCAGGAGCGCGGGGAGGTCCAGTCCCTTCCAGAACCGTTCCCGGACCTCGGGCGGCATCGCGGGGCGGAATTCCTCCCTCAGGCGCCCGACGAGTTCCACCAGGTCGCCGAATCCGTCCGCGAGCCAGTCCTGGAGCTCGCGGCGCGCGTGGGAGGCGAGGCTCGGAGCCGAACCGCGCGTGGAGACGGCGATCTGCACCGCGCCCGAACGGGCGACGGCGGCTGCCTGCCAGTCGCACAGTTGGGGGACGTCGACCACGTTGCACAGGATTCCCGCCTTCGAGCAATGCGCGTGGATGGACCGGTTTACCGCGGGATCCGAGGTCGCCGCCACCACGAGCTTCGCGCCGATCTCGTCGCCCGGACTCCAAGGCCGCTGGATCCGCGCGAACCGTCCATCCAACTCCCGGAAATCCGGGTGGAACCCGGGCGAGACCACGCGCAGGCGAGCTCCGCATTCCACGAACTCCCTGGCCTTGCGCAGAGCCACCTCGCCGGCGCCCGCCAGCAGGACATCGCGCCCCTCCAGGTCGAGGAAGATCGGATGAAGAGGAGGCTTGGACGTCATGACAGTTCCCGTCGAAGAAGGATCCGCTCCAAGATACCTCTCCGGGTGGAACCCGGCTCCGGAGATCCCGGCGGGGAACCTACTTCAGGATGTCCAGGACCTCGCCCAGCATGCTGCTCTGCACCTTCATCGCCTTCAGGTTGTAGGAGGCGGCGAGCCGATCGGTGTTCATCCCCACCATGTCGGAGGTGATGTCGGTGGAGGGACCGGTGGCCTTGGCGCCTCCCGCCTGGCTCGCGGCCTGGACCGTGGCCTGGGCGATGCGCGCGGCACGGGCGTCCAGCGAGTTCTGGGCGGCCTGGTAGCCTTGGAGGCTGGTGTCGATGTTCATGTCGCTCATGTCGGCCGGGACGCTCCCTTCCTCGCCAAATGATTACCATGATTTCCGTTCGAAAGCAAGCGAGGCACCGTGGGATTGGGTTTTCTGCTGCTGGTGGCGCAATGCGCGTGGGGTGCTGGTGTTCCCTGGAGGATCGGGGTGTGGATGGAGCGGGGGCCGCACGCCGACTCCGCCCGTTCGCGCGACTGGGCGGATTCGCTGGTCCGCGACTTTTCCCCGCGGGTGGAGGGGGGTGCGCGCCTGGAGCGGTTCGTCCTGGTCCGACCCGGGTCCCTGCCGTTGGCCGGGGGAGATGCCCATCGCAATCCCGATCTGCGCGACACGGTGCTGGACGCCGCCTGGGGCGTGCCCTACGGTGAAATCCTGGGTCCGGATCTCGTACGCCGGGCCGAACGGTCGTGGCTCCAGGCCCGAGGCTGTCCCGACGAGCGGGATTTCGCCGAAGGCTGGGACCTCTTCCTGGTGCCGAAGGATCCCGCGAACAAGCCCGACGACATCCAATGGAAGGTGGATTCCAACAACTACGTCCACTTCCCCTCGTGGTCGCAGCTGCCCGATACCGGCCTGGACCCGCTGTGCAAGCGCATCCTCCGCATGGATCCTCCGGGGCGTGGAATGCGTTTCTACTCCGTCGACACCCTCCGCTCCCGTCTGGACGCGCTGCTGCCCAAGGTCATGGATGTTTCCATCCGCGATGTGAAGGATCATCCGGTCGCCGATGCCAAGCTGGAGTTGTGGCGCTCCCGCCCGGATCCCAGACGCGCCTTCGGCGCCCGGTTGGAAGGCCGCCCGGACACGTTCGTGTCGGATACGTCCGGCACCTTCCCCCTCCGTTCCGGAGGGGCATGGTTCGGAACGGACAAGATCTCCTTCGGGGTCGGAGGCTCCAACGCGTTGACCTTCTGGCGGGTGTCGCTGGGGAAAAAGCACATGCAAGGTTGGATGGACGTCACCGACCTCGCACGACTCGCCGACGATTCCGGCCTGGCCAGGGTGGCTTGGACCCTGCCTGGGGGCAGTTCCGCCTCCTGGAGGGAAGCTTCGGCGAAATGGCCGGTGGGATGGCTCGCCGCCGAAGCCGACACCCTGGGGAACCTGACGTTGGGATTGTCGATTCCGAAGGGAGGGGAGTTCGTCCTGCGCATCGTCGATTCGCTGGGGAACGAATTCCTGCGCTCCCAACCGATCCATCTGGCCCGTGGGGTCCACGAGAAGATCCTCTCCCCCGGTCTGGCCCAGGGTTGGTGGGACATCCGCCTGGACGGCCCCTCCGAACGCTGGCAGGTGCGGATCCACCAGCCCGCGAGACGATCAGCCAACCCCGTCCAACCCTGAAGGGTCGGTCAGAGGATGCGGAAACCGCGCAGGTTCTCGTGCAGCTCCAGGACGAATCCGCGCGCGAGCCCGATGGCCGGAACGGCCACCAGCATCCCCAACACCCCCCCCAGGTGGTTTCCCAGGGCGACACCCAGGATGACCACCCATGCGGGGAGCCGGAGCGAGCCGCCCACGGTGGCGGGATAGATCACGAGATTGTCCAGCATGTGGATGGAGCCCAGCACCGCCAGGATCACCCACCAGGGCGTGGCCGAGGCGCCCACCAGCGCCAGGGCGATCGCCGGGAGACCTCCCACGAGAGGGCCCAGGAAGGGGACTGCGTTGGCGAAACCCGCGAAGGCTCCCAGGAACGGAGCGTAGGGGACCCTCAACACCGTCAAGGCGATGGCGATGAGGATGCCGTTCACGATCGAGTCCAGGCATTGGCCCCTGAGGTAGTCGGCGGTCTGGCGCTGGACGCGGTACAGCAGCCGCAGCATCATCTCGAAGTAGCGGTTGGGCACCAGGAGCATGAATGCGCGGCGGATTTCCGAGCCGCGTGCGAGAAGGAAGAACGCCACAACCAGGGTCAGGACGGCGTTTTCCAGCAACGGGAGGACGTCGAGGAGGTCGTGGAGCGAGTCGAACGGACTTCCGTGGGAAGTGAGGCGGCGGACCGCGAGCTCCCGGGCCCGGTCGAGTTCCTGCGCCGGGACCAGCCTCCCCAGCAGGACCATGAGACCCGACAATTTCTCCTCGGCGGACCGGAGGTATTCCGGCGAGTGGTCCCGGAAATCCTGGATCTGGTGGAAGATGGCCGGCGATGCCATGACCACCACCATGGCGATGGCCGTCGCGAGGGAGCCCAGGACCAGGAACGCCCCCATGGTGCGGGGAACCCGCCGGCGATCCATGGCTTCCGCGACCGGCGAAAGCAGGATGGCCAGCAGATATCCCAGGACGAGGGGAGCGAGGAGCATCCAGGCGGAGACAAGCAGGAACACCGAGATGCTCGCGACCAGGACGATCCAGAAAGAGAGCAGCAACCGGTCGCCGCGGGCGGAGAGCGGCTTTCGGATCGGGGTTTCCATGGTCAATAGGGGCCCCGGGCGGACCCTTCCTCGATGTCGCGCAGACGCTCGTTGGTGTGGCGCAGGCGCAGCGAGACGGAGAGCGACAGGTTGTGGAGGAGCCGGACCGCCGCCTGGGGACGCGTCCGTTCCAACTGGTCCAGGTCGCCTTCGAACAGCCCGAAGAGGACGCTGTCCTCGTGGGCGATGGCGGATGCGGACCGCGGCCCGTGGTCGAACAGCGACATCTCTCCGAAGCACTGCCCGGCGTCCAGGATGGAGAGTTGGATCTCCCCGCGGACGGGATCCTCGGCCACGATCCGGATGCGGCCGGTCTGGACGATGTACATCCCGCTCCCGACATCTCCCTGTCGGAAGACGACCTCTCCGGCCTCGTAGCGCCGGCGGTGCAGGATGCGGGCGAGGTGGGACAAGTGGCGACGGTGCGTCCCCTCCAGGAGAGGGACCCGGCGCAGCCACTCCGACATGCGGTCGGGCCGGCCCACGCGGATGCGCGAGACCAGATCCGTCCAGAGGGGATGCACCTGCTCGCCGGACGGCTCAGGGGCGAGCAAGCGCCCGCCCGTTCGCCGCGGTTGGACGGCCAGGCGTCATTTGACCTTGAGGGCCTTCTTGATGGCGGTTTCGATGCTCGCGATGGTGGCCGAATCGGAGGCGTTCCACATCTGGTAGGTGCCGTCCGGAGCCACCAGCAGGATCAGGGGCACGGATCCCGTGCCGTACTCTTCGCTGAACTTCTTGGTGTCGTCCTGGAACGCCATCACGTCCAGGGTGAAGTCCTTGTCGAAGGCGGCGATGTCGTCGGGACTCGCGAACCCGGTGGCGATGGCGGCGACGGCCAAGCCCTTCTTCTCGTACTTGTCGCGGTCCGCGCGGATGTAGGGGTAGGTGTGCTGGCAGTGGCCGCAGGTGGGCGAGAAGTACATGAGCAGCGCCCAGCGGTTCTTCAGCATCTCGAACGACAGGTCCTTCTGCTTGATGGGCTTCAGGGGGATGCTGAAATCGACGTGGGTCGGCTTGGCCTTCGTGGCCGCCGCAGGAGCCGCGGGACCCTGGACGGGTTGGGCGGTGGCGATGGAGCACAGGGCCGCCAGGCTGACGATGGACAGGATTCGCACGAATCGCTCCTTGTTGGTTTGGGAAGGGCTGGGCCCTAAAATAGGATTCGCCACCGCGGGTTTGCCACCAACCTGGTCCCAAGACCCGCCTCGGCTCAGAGCCGTGCCCGGATCCTGGAGGAAAGGTGCGCGTAGTCGTCTCCGAAGCTCTCGCGGAAGGCTACCGGTTCGTCGAGGCCGTCGCGGAGCTTCCCCAGGTAGGTCTCCAGGGCGGTGGTGTTGTGCAGTTCCATCAGCTCCTGGGTCACCGCAAGGGAATAGTGGTAGGCCAATTCGGCCTGGTCCTCGTCCAGGTCCACGAATGTCCGCCGGGAGGGGAGGGAATCCAACCATCCCGCCGTGGACGAACCGGGAAGGGAATGGATGCGCTCGCCCTGGAAGTACTGGGCCAGTCCCTCGTTGAACCAGAGGGGGATCCGCCCGGATGCGGCCTGGGCGAGGAATGCATGCGTGAGTTCGTGGCGGAGGATGGGCACGCGGCTCGCCGGATCCTCGGCCACGTCCAGCGGGAGGTGCACCTGTCCGTCGAAGCTGGCGGCGGCCCAATGGGGCGCGCGGGTGCCGCCTCCCACCAGCACCACGACCGGATCGGTGGGCTCGAATCCCAGGGCGGGCCGCAGGAAATTCCAGGCATCCTCGGCGGTGGACAGGACATCGGATTCCAGCCCCTCGGGGCAGGTTTCCACGCACACCACGCGAAGGTGGTCGTCCGAGGTCCCGCTGCGCCGTTCCTTCAGGGATGCCACCTGTTGCTGGAGGGCCTGGACTTCGATCGACCCGGGGTCCAGGGTGGAAAGCTCCGCGAGACGCTCGTCGGCCGCCCGGGCGTCGCCGCGTCGGATGGCGCACTGCACCAGGATCGCCAGGGCCTGGGTCTGGCCGGGGTGTTCATCCACGAGTTTCGTCAGGATCGATTCGGCCACCGGAGACGATCCGTCCACGGCGTGGGAATAGCCCACCAGGAGGCGTGCGTCGGTGTCGTCCGGGAAATCCTCCAGCACCGCTTCACCGAGTTGGCGACCGCGCCACGATTGACCCGCTCCGGTCAGGACGAAACCCAGTTGGAGGCGGGAGAACCGGCGCAACAGCAGGGCTTGGGGCGAAAGCGGTGCGATGGCGAGGCACCTGTCCAGGGCGGCCAGGACGCTGTCGTGGTTCCCGGCCCGGGCCCAGCAGACGGCCTCGGCCTGGGGCCAGGCGGCGTCCGTGGGATGCTCGCGTTCTCCGCGCCGAAAGAGCGATGCGGCCCGTCCGGGGTCGGGGCCTTGCGAAACCGTCACCGCCGAATCCCATTGCGGCCCGGCGGTGGGATTGGAGGGCAGCGCCCAGGAGCCCGGGGTGGTGCGGGCGACCTGCGACGGGACGGGCATCGATTTGCGGGTGCGGGCGGCGACCCAGAGGAAGGCGCACAGGCAGGCAGCCGTGGCCAATGCGGCCACCCCGGTCGATTTGCGCATCGGGATACTCCCCCTTCCATGCCCTGCGGCATGGTTCCATCGAAGCCGCAATCCACCAAGGTTCCCAATCCGTCGGGGATCCGGCAAGGGGAGAGTTCGATGGTGTGGACGGATTGTCACCGGTTTGGCCGTGGGGGGCCGCAAAGGGAACGCGGGTGTGGAGATGCCCGCCTAGCTTCACTCCGTCACCAGTCCTTCGCCCTCGACCGAGGGCGGGGATCCACCATACCGGAGGAAACGATGAAACGCTTCTACACCGTGGCGATCGCCTTTGCAGCCGCGACGCAGGCCGGCACGCTGTCCGGAACCGTGGAACTTCCCTCCGGCGGAGGCCTTGCGGGGGTTTCGGTGGGGCTCCGCAGGGCCGTTGTCACGCCCGTGACCACGAATTCCACGGGAGGTTGGGCCTTGGCCACGACGGGTCTGTCGGGTCGGGTCGGCACCGGGTCGAGCAGGATATCCAGCAATCTCCACCTTGAGAACGGTCGGCTCGAGCTCCGATACAGGGGTGTGGGGATCGACGGTCGCAACCTGGAAGGCGGTCAGGACGCCAAGGTTCCGCCTTGCGCCTTCGCAGCCAGGTCGCAGGCCACCGCCGTGGACACCTTGACCTTCTCCCTGGGCGGGTCCATCTTGGCGCGGCTTCCCATCGGGACCTTGGACAGCACCGGCATCATCGCTACCATCGACACCACGACCCCTGCGGTGGACCAGGGGACGACCGGCAACACTTGGGCCACGGGACCGGCTCCGGTGACCGTCTGCGATACGGGCACTTGGGTCGCCGACGGACCCGATCCGGACCACCGCAGCACCAGCAACTCCGACGGGACGGGGTTGTTCGTCCTCAAGGCGCAATCGGCGCACTTCGCCATCTACTCCGACGAAGCGTTGACCTCCACCCTGGCGGACAGCGCGCTCGCTTTCCTGGAAAACAGCGTCTGGAAAACGTTCTTCGGGCCGCCCATCGACAACCCCGAGCCTCTCTGCAACTCCACCACCAAGTACAAGATCAGCATCCACATCCATTCCACCTGGGGTCTAAGCGGCGG
>Ga0209415_10007059_pt1 | contig 19715 bp, 20 predicted proteins | sample PeaSoiSIISIP2007_FD_187696 | JGI IMG/M metagenome (GOLD analysis project Ga0209415, IMG submission 187696) | Peat soil microbial communities from Weissenstadt, Germany - SII-SIP-2007 (SPAdes) (version 2) | ecosystem: Environmental > Terrestrial > Soil > Wetlands > Peat | place: Germany... | reverse complement strand
GCACCGAACAGCCTCATCTCCAGGAGTGGGTCGACCGCGGCTGGTGATCAGGGGACGCGGCCGGTGATCAGGGGAACAGCCCCCTCGCTGTGATCGCCTCCGCCAGGCGTTCGACCGCAACGACTCCGGCGGCACGGCGCATGGTGACATCGAGATGCTGGGCGCGGGCCCAGACATCGGTGAACGCGTCGTCGATCGTCCTCGCCAAACGGGTGGCGACGAGCTCCTCGTCCCACGCATAGCCCTGGCGCGACTGCGCCCACTCGAAGTACGAGGCCGTCACACCGCCGGAGTTGGCGAGGATGTCGGGAACCACGGTGATCCCCCGCTCGGCCAGGACGCGGTCTCCATCGGGTGTGGTCGGCCCGTTGGCCGCCTCGACCACCACGTGGGCACCCATCCGGCTGGCGGCGACTCCGTCGATGGCTCCTTCAAGGGCAGCCGGAACCGCCAGCTCGGCATCGAGGGACCACAGATCCGACGACGGGATCTCCTCACCGCCTTCGAATCCCACCACCGAACCGACGGCCGTGACATGGTCCGAGAGCAGGCTCAGGTCGAGTCCCCCCGGGTTGTACACCGCTCCCGCGACGTCGCCCACCGCCACCACCCGCATCCCCGCCGACGAAAGCAGGAACGAAAGGGGTCCGCCGACCTTGCCGAACCCCTGTACGACGGCACGGGCGCCGGCGACGGGCATCTCGAGAGCGGCGAAGACCGATCGCACGCACCTCACCACACCCGAGGCCGTGGCCCCGGTGTGCAGCCGCATTCCTCCGACAGCCAGGGGCTTGCCCGTGACGACCTCGGGAAGTGAACGTCCTTGGAGCATGTCGAGGGTGTCGAGCAGCCACGCCATGACCCGCTCATCGGTGTTCACGTCCGGAGCGGGGATGTCACGGTCGGGGCCGAGCAGCGGTGCGATCTCGAACGTGTAGCGGCGGGTGAGTCGCTCGAGCTCTCCCACCGACAGCAGCCGGGGATCGCAACGAACTCCTCCCTTGCCACCCCCGAAGGGAATATCGACCACGGCGGTCTTGAGGGTCATGTCGGCGGCCAACGCGGCCACCTCGGCCGCGTTGAGACGGGGATGGAAGCGGATCCCTCCCTTGGCGGGGCCCCGGGCGGTGTTGTGGTGGATCCGCCACCCGAGGAACACCTCGACATGCCCGTCATCCATGCGAATGGGCACGGCCACCTCGAGCACCCGGTCGGGGAGCTGCAGAAGGCGATGAACGTCAGGATCGAGACCGGCGAGCGTGGCGGCGTCGTCGATTCGTTCGAGCACCGTCTTCCACGGGTCGTACCGGCCGGCCTGTGTTGTTCCCGCGCCCGAAGACACCTGCGGGTCTGTCGGAGGCCCTCCCGCCATGGCGGCCACCCCGAGCTGGATGGGTTCGGGGTCGGCGGCGTTCCTCCCCCGCCGGCGTTCACCCTTGGCTCCCCGCCGTGGCGGGGTACTGCTCATCCCGGCTCCAGGGCAGTACCGGGACTACCCCGCCGGCGTGAGCCGAGCATCGAGACGTCGTCACCGTCCTCGGTCTTGATCTGAACCACGAGGGGCGACCGCGTCAGGGAGAACACGCCGGCGAACAAGACCATCATGGCCAGGATCTCACCTATGAGCCTGCCACCCCCAGTCTGGACGTGGTCCCCGAACAGCCCGACCCCGATGGCGATGGACACGAGCGGGTCGACGATCACGAGCGCCGACTGCGAGGCCGTCACCGGACCGACATGGAAGGCGTTTTGAGCGAGGAACACCCCGACCAGACCAGCTGCGGCCAACGCGTAGGGCGGCCAGCTCAGAAAGACGTGGCCCCAGCCGTTGCCGGTGATGTCGTCGTTCATCGTCTTGATGAGTGCGGCGGTGAAGGCGAAGGCGATGGCGCCGGCGGTGCCGAACCAGGCGGCGCGCCACGCCGGTGACCCCGTCCGCGTGAGCAGGACGGCGAGCGAGCAGGCCATGATCACGGCGAACGAGACGATTCCCCAATCCTCGAGGTCAGGAGTCTCGTTTCCCCCACTCGGGGCCGACAGTGCCAGGAAGGCGGCCAACCCGGCGGCGGCGGCGCTGGCCCCGATCCACTCCCTCCAGGTAAGCGGGATGCGAAACCAGATGCCGAGGATGGCGACAAGGAACGGAAGTTCCAAGGTCAAGATGGGTTGCACGGTGGTGAGGCGCCCGAAATGCAGGGCCAGGAATTGCAACAAGAAGGCCAGAATCAACACCACGAAGCCTGCGAGCCATACCGTCCGGCGCAGCGCATACGCGATCAGGCTGAGCTTCAGGTTCGTGTCGGCAGGGGCGGTCTCCACCCCCATCCGTTGGAGGACGCTCGTCAAGGCATTGGCGAATGCCGCCATCACGGCTAGCACGTAGGCCATCTGGCCTTTCTACCGCACCGGCTGGCCCGTCATTCCGGTTTGACGCGGGTACCGGGCCCGGGTGTGGAAGCGGCACCGGGCCCGGTGTGGGGGCAGTACCGGTCCTGGCATGGCCCGCGTCGCCGGGCCCGGGTGTGGTAGCTGCGCCGGGCCCGGTGTGGCGGCGCTTCGGAGCCCATCGGTACGCTGGGCGACCCACCTGAGGCCGCGACCGATCACCGACGGGCCTGAGGGTGAGCAATGACGTGAAAGAGAGTCCGATGGTCGACAGAGTCCCCGAAGAGGAGTTCGAGCGGGCGGCGGTCGCGTTCCTCGAGGAGAACGCCAAGCCCCGGGTCGAGGTCGAGCAAGGCTGGGGCGAGGGTTCGGACGAGGTCTCGCTCCTGCCCGAGCGCACTCTCGAGCAGGAGCTGGCCGAACTGGCCGCCGCCCGGGCGTGGGCCCGGACGCGCTTCGACGCCGGGTTCAGCTGGATCGCCGGGCCCGTCGAGTACGGCGGGAGGGGGCTCACCCGCGATTACCAACGGCTCTACGACAACCTCGAGGCCGGCTTCGACACCCCTCCGATGACCGCCTACGGCATCGGGCTCGGCATGGTGGCCCCGACGATCCTGGCTCACGCCACCGACGAGGTGAAAGCCCTCTACCTGAGGTCACTGTGGCGGGGCGACATCGTCGCGTGCCAGCTCTTCAGCGAGCCCGGCGCCGGCAGCGACCTGGCGGGCGTGCAGACCAAGGCCGTACGCGACGGCGACGAGTGGTTGGTGACCGGACAGAAGGTATGGACATCCGGCGCGCATCTCTCGGACATCGGCGAGATCATCTGCCGGACGGACCCTGACGTACCCAAGCATCAGGGCCTCACCGGTTTCGTGGTGGACATGCGGGCACCAGGCGTGGAGATCAGGCCGCTGCGCCAGATGACCGGTGGGGCGTCGTTCAACGAGGTGTTCTTCACCGAGGTGCGCGTGCCGGACTCGCACCGGCTGGGCGAGGTGAACGGCGGCTGGTCGGTGGCCCTCACGACCCTCATGAACGAACGGGCCGCCATCGGCGGCGGCAGCATGTCGTCGGGGAACGGCAACTTGAGCACACCTCGGCTCATCGAGCTGGTCAGGCACAACGGCAAGGCGACCGATCCCCTGGTCCGCCAGCAACTGGCAAACATCTTCATCCACGGTCGCGTCGCCAGCTACACCAACCTGCGCGCCATGGCCAGGGTGGCCGGGGGCCAGGCTCCCGGGCCCGAGATGTCGATCGCCAAGCTGTCGCTGACGATGAACATGCGTCGCATGACCGACCTGCTGTCGTCGGTCCTGGGCCCCAAACTGATCGCCGACTCGGGCGAGTGGGGCACCTTTGCCTGGTCCCAATTCCTGCTGGGGCTACCCGGGATGCGCATCGCGGGAGGAACCGACGAGGTCCTCCACAACATCATCGGGGAACGCGTCCTCGGACTGCCCAAGGAGCCCCCCGTCCGGGCGTGAGCTCCGGGGCCGATAGTCGCCGGGCCACGACGTGAGCTCCCACGGCAGATAGTCGACGAAGGCCCACGACCGTCGGTGCACCGCGCTCAGCCCATACCCGCACAGGGCGCGCTGATGCGCCGGCGACGGGTACCCCTTGTTCCGCTCGAAGTCGAAGGCGGGGTAGGAATCAGCTGTCGCCCGCATGATCCGGTCACGCGTCACCTTGGCCAGCACCGAAGCGGCCGCCACCGACGCGCACCGGGCGTCACCGCCGATGACCATCTGGACCGGCGGTGCCCACAGCGCGCCGGGACCTGGTGTGGCTCCCGGATGTGAATCGACTCCCCAATGCGAATCGACTCCGGGATCCGAAGCGGCGCCCTGATCTGAAAGGGCAGCAGAGGTCCCGGCGCGGTGCCCGCACATGGCAGGGTCGACGTTCCCGTCGGCGTCGAAGAGCTGCGGCACCCGGGGCGGGCTCACGAAGTCGAAGCTGCCGTCGAGTACGACGGCGTCGGGGACGAGATCATCCGACAGCTGCTCCAGGGCCCGCCGTGTCGCCAGGCGGAGCGCAGCTGTCATACCGAGCCGGTCGCATTCGTCAGGTCCTGCGTGGCCGACCGCCCACCCGGCGCACCAGGCCGCCACCCGTTCGAAGATGGCCTCGCGGACATCCTCGGTCAGCTGTTTGGAGTCGCGGAGTCCGGTGGGGATGCGGCGCGGGGCTTCGCACAGCACCGCCACCCCCACGCTGAGCGGTCCAGCCCAGGCACCTCGGCCCACTTCGTCGATTCCCGCCACCACTCGGTGCCCGGCACCCCACAGGTTGCGCTCGTGCGTAAGTCCAGGTCGAGCCGGCACGGCTCGGCGCCGCGGTCTTGCCGGCACTGACGGTGGAGCTGGACTTCGCACGGATTTCATCGCTTCACCGTCAACGCCTACTCGTTGGCCGCTTGTTGTTGATCGACCCCTTGTAGTGGCGGGGCGCAGCGCCCATCATGGGAGGCGTTCGGGGCATGACAGGAGATCACCGCATGACCAACGGTCTTATGGACGTCGCCACCGACATGCACGAATCGGAGCTCGGGGAGGGAACTCCCGTCGACGTGCGCAATCGCTTCATCGGCTCGTGGAGTCACGGTTTCGAGATAGCCGAGCGGGTCAAAGGTGGGTACCGGGTGCGCCGCCTCTCCGACGACAGTGTGCTGCCCGACATCTTCCCGAGTGAGGACGTCAGGTCCGAACGTCGCAAGCAAGGCCTTTGGTGGTACTGAGCCGGGGGTAGGCCGAGCGGTCGCGACGAACAGCTTCCCGGCGATAAGCCCATGGCTTATGGCGTGCCGACCGTTTCGATGAACTCATCGATCGGAACAGCGATAAGCGTCTTCGTCTTGAGGGTGCCACGCGCACCCAAAGCAACCGCAACCCGGGTGACGACCTTTTCGTCCGGGGCCTCGAGGACCGTGGCGAAGTCGTACTGACCCAGAAGGGCCCATTGGGCCACCACACGCGCGCCCATGGCCTCGACCTCGTTGTTGACCTCTTTGAGGCGATGCGGGTTCTGCCGCAGCGTCGCCATCCCCTCGGGTCCGAGCGTGGACAGCATCAGGAACGTCGTCATGGACGCACGCTACCCCAGGGTTCTTCCAACCGCGAGATGGCGGCGCGCTCGGATTCCTCCGGCTCGGTGTCGAGAAACGAGTCGATCATTTCGCCCACGAGCACCTCCGACGTGAGCCGCAGACCGAAGGCCAGGACGTTTGCGTCATTCCAGCGACGCGAGCCCGCCGCGGTGGCCGCATCGGTACACAGGGCGGCACGCACACCGGGGACCTTGTTGGCGGCCATGGCGACCCCCGTGCCCGTGAAACAGCACACGATGCCGCGTTCGGCCTGCCCGGTGGCGACGGCCCGACCCACGGCGCGGCCCACTTCAGGCCATTCGCCACCCCCCGCGACCTGCTCGACCTGGTGCCCGCGGGCCCGCAGCCCGGCCACGACGTTGGCCGTGAGGGGCGTGTCCTCATCGGTGCCGAAGACAATGCGCACCGCGCGAACCTAGCGCGCCGCGTCGCAGCTCGATCTCAATGCCGCCGCTGTGTCTCAACGCGGTCGCTGTGTTGAGACACAGCCGCTGTGTCTCAACGCGGTCGCACTATCTCAATTCCTCAATTCGCCGCGGCGCACCTTCCCCATGGAGTTCCGGGGCAACGCGTCCACGAACTGCACCCGGCGTGGGCGCTTGTAAGGGGCGAGCCTTTGCGCCGCGTAGGCGAGCAACGAGTCGACATCGGGCCTCGACACCCCGTCGGGGACGACCCAGGCCGAGACGACCTCACCCCACTCCTCCGACGGCGCACCCGTCACCGCCACCTCCGCGACCGACGGGTGACCGAGCAGGACGTCCTCGACCTCGGCCGGGTACACGTTGTAGCCACCGGAGATGATGAGCTCGGTCGACCGGCCCCGCAGCCGGACGTAGCCGTCCTCGACCACCCCTAGGTCCCCGGTCCGGAACCATCCGTCGGCGAAGCTGTCTGCCGTGGCCGCGGGTCGCTCCCAATACCCGTCGAACACGGAGGGACCACGGACCAGAAGCTCCCCGTCGTCCTCGACTCGCGCCTCGACGCCGGGGAACGGGAAGCCGACAGTCCCCGGTCGGCGCTCACCTTCATAGGGATTGGAGAGCGTCATGAGGGTCTCGGTCATCCCATAGCGCTCGAGCACCCGCGTCCCGGCCGCCTCGGCAATGGCGTTGTGGAGCTCAGCGCGCAGGGGGGCCGAACCCGACACCGCCAGGCGCAGTCGCGCCAACTCTCCCACTCGGCTCGACCCGGCCAGACGGTGGTACATGGTCGGAACCCCGAAGAACATGGATGCCCTGTGCTCGGTGGCAGCGTCGAGCACCGAATCGACGTCGAAGCGCGGTAGCAGCACCACCGACGAACCGACGAGCAGGGACGTGTACAGCGCCACACACAGGCCGTGACCGTGGAAGATGGGGAGGGAATGGACGAGACGGTCGTCCGCGTCCCACCGCCACGTGATCGCGATCGACTCGCTGTTGGCCAGCAGGTTCCCATGGGTGAGCACCGCCCCCTTGGGAGCACCGGTCGTTCCCGACGTGTACGCGATGAGCGCCACGTCCTCGGCTTGCGCGGTGTCGAGCTCGATCTCCCCGGCACTCGGCGCGTCGCGCTCAGTATCGATCGCACGAGATCGTGGCGCGACGATCTCCACATCGGGGGTTACGACGACCAGATCGCGACCGGCGGCACGGGACAGCACCGCGGCCCGCTGCTCGTCGTCCACGATCGCAGCCGCCGGTCGGACATCGTCGACGACGTGGGCGAGTTCACGCTCGGTGTAGGCCGCGTTCACCGGAACCACCACCAGGCCGGCCCTCAACGCGGCGACGTTGACCGCCACAGCCGACAATGACGGTGCCGTGCTCCACAACACCCGGTCGCCCGGGCGGAGTCCGATGCGACCGAGCCGCTGCGCACCGGCCCGGGTCATCTCGTCCAGCTGATCGGCGCGGCACCAACCGGTCTCAGGACTGAACAACAGCGGGGCGTCCGGACGACGCGCCCATGTCTGGGCCCAGGCGCGGGGCAGGCTACGACGGGCCCTGAGGTCGACCTCGAGGTCCGATCCTGCGGGCAGGTGGTCGCGCCAGGGACGGGGTTGCACCGCGCATCACGGTAGCCCTGCCGCCGCGGTCGGCAATGCGGATCAGACGGCGCGGCTGAGCTCGTCGGTGCGGTTCCACCTTGCGGTTCCACAGTGCGGTTCCACAGTGCGGTTCCACGGTGCGGTTCCACCTGGAGGTCGGCGAGGCGCAGGACTCGCGCCTGCAACCAATTGGGTGAAGTCCCCACGCCCCGCCGTTGCCCCCCTGGGCGCTCCTGGTGAACGAGGGGGGTATCGGCCCCCGGAGCCACCCAAGAGACACGGTACGCCTGCGGCCATCCCCCGTCGTCGTCATGAATGACGGTCTCAGGGCCCGACCCACCGCGTGCTCGAGGTCCGGGTGGAACCAGGGACTGAGGCGGGGACCCAGCTGTCCCCCGAAGCGGGTCCGCGCCGCCCCAGCTACTCCCTGTCGTCTGCGTTGGGTGCGTCGGCCCACGCCAGGCGTACCACGAACGGTAAGCCTGGAGCCCGAACTGCTCAATGGGTCGCGCGACCCCTTTTTTGCGACCGGCGCCAACCGGTGTACAACCCTCTGATGACCAAAGGACGAGGTACCCGAGTTCCGAGGGACCGGGCGGGCGGGTTGACCGGAAGGACAGAAGGGCATGCGGAACGGCTGCCGTCATGAACAGAGGGGCGGATGCCTTCGGTCTGGCTCTTTGGGACTGGGCGCGGGACGGCACCGATCCCGAGGTGTACGAACGTGATGACGGCTTCATCGACGTCGGCGCCGGTAACGAGTTGTTCATGGCGACATTCCAGGACTGGCCCGCGCCGGAACGCCAGGCGCTGCGCTACGTCCGAGGTCGCGTCATCGACGTGGGCTGTGGAGGTGGCCGCGTGGCGCTGCACTTGCAGCAGCGGGGTCACGACGTCGTCGCGTTGGATGCTTCACCGCTGGCGGCCAAGACCACGCGATTGCAAGGCGTGAAAGAGACGTGGTGTGGATCGGTCGACAGCTTGACCCGGCGGATCGACTCCTTCGACACCGTCGTGCTGTACGGCAACAACTTCGGGATCTTCGGCACTCCAGAGCGGATCCGCAGGGTGCTGACCGCTTGGGCCACGCGCATGCCTCCGCATGCCCGCATCCTGGCCGAGAGCACGAGCCCGTACGGCGGCGGCGCCCCTGGTATCGATCGCGCCTATTGCGGACGGAACCGCGAACGCGGGCTCATGGCGGGCCAGGCCCGGCTCCGCGTCCGGTACCACGACTCGGCCACCGATTGGTTCTGGTGGCTCTTCGTTTCGCGCAGTGAGATGAAGTCGCTCTTGCGAGGCACGGGCTGGCACCAGGGCCCGGTTCTCGGATCCTCGCCGCAGGATCCCTACGTGGCCGTGCTCATGAAGGATTCGGACTAGGGCGCCGAGCGCCGATTCGGGTCGTGGCCCGCCGGAGATGGCCGAACTGCCCACGTGAAAGAGCGACGACCGGGAACTTGTCGGGCATCACGAGCGTCGAAGTGCAGGTGGCGCCCCGTCGTCCTCGAAGCTCGTGGTACGGACTCTCCAGGGTCTTGCTCGCGTTTGGTGTGGTCGCCCTCGTTTCGGCCGCTTGTGACACAACGGTCGTCCCGCCCGAGGTCGTGACGACGAACAAGGTTCCACCGGAATCGACCACGCCGATTCCACCGGAACCTACGACGGCCTATGTCGTGACCCGAACGTCTGCGACCGACGTCCTGACGGCCGTCACGCTCGATTCAGGGGCGGTGCAGTGGTCGGTGAACCTGCCGGGCGAGGTTCTGGGCGTGGCAGTGTCTACAACCGTGGGGAGCGCGTACGTCCTCACGGGGAACAGCGGCGATGCGACCCTCACCCCTGTGTCGCTCGCCACCGGCAGTGTCGGCTCCCCGATCACGGTGGGGATGCTCGCCCGGTCGGTGGTGGTCTCACCCGACGGTTCTGAGGCCTACGTCGTCAACGGCGGTGGGGGCATCTTGGCCCTCCCCCAACCCGACGGGTCCACGGTCACCCCCGTCGACCTGCGCACCGACCAAGCGCTCCCTCCCATCACCGTCGGCGACGGACCAGGCGGGATCGCGATCGTGAACCACGCCACCGCGTACGTCTCGAGGGTGCTGGCCGGCGCAATCGAGCGGGTCAACCTGCTCGACGGCCGTATCGGTCCTCTCATCGGTGTCCCGAGCAGCCAGAACAGAGCTGCGTCCCCCGCCGACATTGCGGTATCCCCCGACGGGAGACTCGTGGCGGTGGGCAACCTCCAACAGGACCTGGGCTACCCGGCCCCGGTGGTCAACCTGGTCGATCTCGACACCGGACGCTGGCACCCGGCGTTCCGGTTGGCCGGTTCGACGAACGCGGTTTCGGAACTGGCGTTCTCGGCCGACGGGCAACGCCTCTACGTTCTCGCTCACGCGGCGGTCAACGTCGTCGATGCGATCTACATCATCGACGTTGCCGACGGTTCGGTCATCCAGTCCCCCGACGTGGTGGACGGGTTGGTAGGCGCGGCCTTCGCGCCCGACTCGATCGGGTCGACCGTGTACCTCGCCGCAGGGCAAGCGGACGAGACAACGGCGATTGTCCCCATTGACGCCCGATCAGGCGCAGCGCATGCACGAATAGCCGTATTGCCCGGCTCTCCTGTCGCGATGGCAGTCGACAGATAGTAGGCCGCAGGCTCAAGCACGCAGGCCGTGCCCGAGACGATGACGTGAGGTGCCAGAGGCGCGAAATTCGCCGCACACCGGCTCCTTCCCGGAACCCTTCGAGGGAATCCGATGTGCGCCGGATCAGCACGGTAACAATCGCGTCCATAGGATCAGGGGTCGAATCCGGATCGAGGAGGCACAATGGCCAACGGCGAGCAGCAAAACGGCGAACCGGCGCCTGGTCCGACGGGCAGTCAGTGGCCGGTCCCGCAGGGCCCGCCCCAGTACGCCCCGGTTGCGCCGCCCGGATTCATGCCCGGGCCTCCCCCCATGCCGGCCGCGGACCGGGTGCGTATCGCCTGGCAGCGCCGGAACGAGACGGATTACATCTTCGACTACTGGACGGCACTGGGCTGGACCGTCCTCACGCTCGGGATCTACGGCTTGTATGTCTTCTACCAGCTCGTTCGTCGCATGCGCGATCACAACGCGCGCCGTGTCGAGCTCTTTGACGCCACACTCGCCTTCGCGTGGGAGGAGGCCGGCCGCAGAGGTCTCCAGGCCGAACTGACGCCGTCGTTCCAGCGGGCCAACGCGCACATGGATGTCCTGCGCCGGATGACCACCGACTTTCGCGATCCTGTGATCTGGCTCGTGATCTCCATCGTCGCCCGCGGCATCGTCGAGATCATCGCCTTCGTGTTGTTGGACCAGGATCTGGTAAAGCACGATCGGTCGGAGGTCGGCGTGGAGTATGAGCTGTCGCTCATCTTCGGACGCTTCGGCCACGCCGTTCCCGAACCTGACCAGACCCGGGTCAAGGGTCAGAACAACTACGTCGGCCGGATCGTGGCATCGATCTTCTCGTTGGGGATCTACCTCTTCTGGTGGTACTACAACCAGATGAACGATCCGAACCGACACTTCGAGCTGAACTGGGCCCAGGAGGATGCGCTCGTCGCGGCGGTGCAGGCCCTTTCCTGAAGCTCGATGACGTCACTTCCATCGGAAGTGGACGAACACCCTTCCGAAGTTGTGCGAGTCTTTCTCCACCCGGTCGTAGAGAGCCTTGATCTCCTTCTGATCGAGGAACCGCAACACCCGCTTCTTCAACTGCCCACTTCCCTTGCCCGGGATGATCTCGATGAGCCGGGCCTTCTTCTCGACGGCCTCGTCGATGACCGAGCGCAGAGCCCGATCGATGTCCTCACCCCGGTTGTAAATGTCGTGCAGGTCCAGCTTGAGCTTCATGCGGGACCTGCCTCAGACGACTGACTCGCCCGCGCCCCGACGGTGGGTTGGATGGGCCGCCATCTCGCCGGCTCTCATCGCAGGATCCCCGTGTGCCCGAGCGAGTACCGACCGGGCTGGGGCCAGACGCACACTCCGTGGGGACCGTCTCCGACCGCGATGCGGCCGATCTCCACCCCAGTGGTGGTGTCGATCGCATAGACATCGGAGTCGTAGCGTCCCGACAGCCAGAGCACTTTGCCGTCGGCCGACACCCCGCCCATGTCGGGACTGGCGAGGTCGTTGCCACGGCCGGGATGGGAACCCGTCTCGGGGGGAAGGGTCCAGGTGGCGATGACCTGCCTGGCGGCGAAGGAGACCACCGAGATCGTTCCGGCGTCACGGTTCGAGACGTAGAGGTCCTGGGCATTGCGGCTCACGTAGAGACCGTGGGCTCCCTTACCCGTCGGGAGAAAGCCGAGCACCCGGAACGAATCCCCGTCGATCTCCCACACGCCGGCGGCCTTGAGATCGGCTACGTAGAACACCGTCCCGTCCGGCGACAGCTTCACGTCCTGGGGTTCGGCTCCGGCCCCGAGCGACAACGTCCCGACCACCGACTGGGTCGCCACGTCGACCTTCAGGAGTTGGCCCGAGAACTCGCACGAAGCAATCAAGTAGGTGCCGTCGGACGAGAAGTCCATGTGGTCGACACCGCGACAGGGCACGGCCAGGGAGTGCACGAGTGTCATGGTGTGGGGATCCCGGAAGTCGAGACGGCGCAGGGCTTCCGCCACGACGATGGCGTAACGGCCGTCGGGGGTGAAGTACATGTTGTAGGGATCTTCGACGTGCACCGGTGCCCCCGGAACACCGGTGACCGGATCGATGGGCGTCAAGCTGTTGCCCTGGTCGTTGGTGACCCACAACGTCTTCATGTCCCACGACGGCACGACGTGCTGTGGCTCGGCCCCCACGCTGAATTCCCGTACCACCTGATCGGTCGCAGGGTCGACCTCATCGACGGTGTCGCTCAGGCTGTTGGGGACGTAGATCAGCGGTCGAGCGGCCTCAGCCGCCGGGCTGAGATCCCCGGGACCGTCGGCCGAATAGATGTCACAGGGATCCGGAACGGGCGGCATGCCCGGGAGCGGGTTGGTGACAGGATGACAATCGGCGCCCTTGCCGGCAGCCGGTTGTGTCAGAGGCCGTGGCAGGGACGTCGATTCCCGGCGCGGGGCGGCCTTGTGCGTCGTGCCGGTCAAGGTGACCACCAGGCCCACGACGAGGGCGACGCCACCCAACAGGACGAGCCACCGAATTGCCAGCACGCTCCAGGGGGCGCGTCGGGATCGGTTCCGTACGGAGGGCACTGGCCTTCGGTTACGGGCGTCGGTAGGGAGCGCGCCGGTCGCGATCTTCGATCAAATCACGCCGCCTTTCGCTTGCCCCCGCGCTTCCCACGGTTTCAGCCTACGGCGCCATCCCCCGGCTCCGGGGGACGATGCCTCGTGTCGAGGTGTGCTCTTGGAGCCCGTGTTCGGTCGGGGGACTCAGAAAGACTCTGGAAACGCCGAGCCCGGAATCCACATTGCCGACGGACTCCACTGCTTGGCGTGCTCGGTGGCGGCGTGCTTCGCCTTGTGCTTGCTCGCATACGGACCCCTCAGGAGGCGCACTCCTTCCTGTTCATCTTCGATAGGGCCACCACTATCCCCACACTGGGCACATACGACCTCCCACTGCGTGTCGTCGGTGGTTTCAGAAACCCAGCAGCCCTGGCGGTCGCGACGCCATCCGACGTGCAACGGTCGGGGGTAGGGGAAGTGCCGGTGATCGTCACTGTTCTCACTTCCCGTGAGTCCAGGTTCGATGGCATCACGTCCCCGGTCCATCACAGCCCTCCGATTCCTCAATCGGTCTTCGGACGTTTCTTCCCAGCATCCTGTCACCTCGGGACCCGGGGTCGACGACTCGACGCGGCGTCACGTGCCATGACGAGATGCCTTTCCGAGGTCCTACGGCGGGGACACGTGCGCCGGGAGAGGACTCGTGACGACATGGCCGCCCGAAGCTTCCTGGAGGTGACTGAGGTCTTCCCAACGAGGGAGGAGCAGGGGCGCCAGCAGCTGCCCGCCGGTGCCGGGCGCCACGGAGAAGTGGATCCCGTCCGAGTTCCGCAGCTGTGCGCCACCCAGATCTGTCTGGTATTTCCCGTGCGGGCACATCACGGAGAAGAGATCCTCGACGGTGAGCGCAGATGCCGATCCCAACACCAGGACCGGTTGCGTACGATCGTCGGTGACACACGCGACACTCGGGCTGAGGACGCTTCGAGCACGAAGGCGGGATGATGGCTACTCCAGGCAAAGGTGTTTCGGCAGGTCACAACCGCCAGCGGCGGGTCGCGGTCGTCCCCCACACCCATTGGGACCGCGAGTGGTACGAGCCGTATCAGAGCTTCCGCCTGCGCCTGGTGAAGATGCTCGACGGGCTCATCGCCCTGCTCGAGCACGACCCTTCCTACGCCCGCTTCCTCCTCGACGGACAGATGGCCGTGATCGACGACTACCTCGAGGTCCGGCCCGAGAACGAGGGGCGGATCCGCGCCCTGGCCGCGGCCGGGCGATTGTCGATGGGCCCGTGGTACATCCTCATGGACGAGTTCCTCGTCTCGGGTGAGACGATCGTGCGCAACCTCCAGAGCGGGATGCTGCGCGCCACCGCCTTCGGTGGGGCCATGGAAGTCGGCTACCTGCCCGACATGTTCGGTCACATCGCCCAGATGCCTCAGATCCTTCGGCTGGCGGGGTTCGAGCACGCCGTGGTGTGGCGGGGCGTGCCCTCGGTCATCGATCGCAGCGGCTTCGTGTGGGAGGCGCCCGACGGGTCGTCGGTGCGCACCGAGTTCCTGCCTACCGGCTACGGCAACGGCGCGGCCATCCCCGACGACGCCAAGGCGCTCGTGCGCAGGGTGGCTGACCACGAAAAGGAGATCGGCGAGTTCCTCCTCGACGGCATGCTGTTCATGAACGGGACCGACCACCAAGAACCCCAGCCATGGCTCGGGCGGGTCGTGGCCGAGGCGAACGCGCTGCAGGACGATTACGTACTCGAGGTGACCACGCTCCCCGACTACCTGGCGGGCGCACCGACCGACGGGCTCGAGGTGTGGAAGGGCGAACTGCGTTCTGGGGCGAGGGCGAACGTCCTCATGGGTGTGGCGTCGAACCGGGTGGACGTCAAGCGCGCCGCGGCACGAGCCGAGCGCGCCCTGGAGCGGCTCGCCGAGCCCCTGTGTGCGCTGTACATGGCGCCCGAGCAATTCCCGGCCCGCCTGCTGGACCTGGCGTGGCGCGAGATGGTGCGCAACGCCGCCCACGACTCCTCGTGCGCGTGCTCGGTCGACGAGGTCGTCGATGCCGTGCTCGTCCGCTACGCCGAGGCCTACCGGATCGCCGACGGCCTGGCCGGCCAGGCGCTCGGTGTGCTCACCCGCTCGCTGGCCGAACCCGGTGCCACCGTCGTCAACACCACCGCCCGCGCCCGCGGCGGAGCAGTGGAGTTCGTCGTGGCCGGCGATGACATCCCCGACGGCAGCCAGCCCCTCCCCGAAACGCCGGGTGCGTTCGGCATCCCTCGGGGACTCGGACCCCTGACACTGGACGCCAACACGGTGCGCACCATCCTCGGCATGCTCCCCAACGGCAGCCAGATCGACACCCACACCTGGATCCAGGACGTCCGGGTCGAAGAGGACGCTTCGGGGATCGACATCACCATCGCGTTCGGGAGCGAGGAGCGCTTCGACGTCCCCCTGGCGTCGATCAAGCAGGACCTCTACACGCGCCTCGGCGCCCGGCCCGACGCCATCGTCCGCATCAAGATCGACCAGCCCCCGGTGCGCCGGGTTCTGGCTCGCGTGAGCGACGTGCCTGGCTTCGGCTACCGGCCTCTGGAGCCCGTCACGCCCGCGCACCCGGTCGCGGTCGAGGAGCCCGACGACCCCGTCGGGCCTCTCGTCATGACGAACGGGCTCGTCACGGTGGCCTTCGACGCCAACGACGGCACCTTCGCCATCGACGGTGTGGCCGGGTTCGGCCGGCTCGTCGACTGCGGCGACCACGGCGACTCCTACAACTATTCGCCCCCGGCCGGCGACCGCGTCGTCGATACCCCCGACGCGGTCTCGATCACCGTGGCCGAGCGCGGTCCGGTACGCGCCGTGATCCAGATATTGGCGCGCTACACCTGGCCGGACTACGTCGATGGCGTGACGCGGTCGCGCACCGGCGAGGTGACGGTGGACATCACCACGGACGTCGAGGTTCGTGCCGACGAGCGCATCGTCAGGGTGACCACCCGCTTCGTCAACCCCGCCTCCGACCATCGCCTCCGGGTGCACCTGCCGCTGCCCGAGCCAGCCGAGGGATCGGCGGCCGAGTGCGCCTTCGCCGTCGTCCACCGTGGGCTCGACGCCGAGGGCCGCGCCGACGAGTTCGGGCTTCCCACCTTTCCGTCGCGGCGTTTTGTGTCCGCCGGCGGGCTCACCGTCGCCCATGACGGGCTGCTCGAGTACGAACTGGTGGACATCGGGGGGACGCAGTCCGAACGCCGGGCCGCCACGTTGGCACTCACGCTGCTGCGCTCGACGGGGATGCTGTCTCGCCTGGGCATGGCCTATCGCCCCCTGCCGGCGGGACCCCTCACGCCCGTCGAAGGCTTGCAGCTGAGGGGGCGCACGATCGAGGCGCGCTATGCGCTGTGCATCGGATGCGACGACCCCTACGCCATGGTGGACGACGCCTTCGTGCCGCTCGACGTCGTCTACGCGGCGGGGGGCGGATGGCGCCCGAGCGCGGGGAGCGAGCTCGAGGTGGAAGGAGCAGAGGTGTCGGCCGTGCGCCGCGAGGCCGGCATGCTCGAGGTGCGCGTGTTCAATCCGACCGACCGCGCTACCACGGTCTCCTTCGGGGCTCGCTCGGGCTGGCTCGTCGACCTGCGGGGGCGCACGGTCGCGCCCGTCGACGGCTCATTCGAGCTCCGACCCTTCGGGATCGCCACCTTCCGGTCCGCCGGCTGACCGCGCCCCGGTGATAAGGCGCTCGCCCTTCTCCCGGAGCTCGTCGAGGTCCTGCAGCACCTCGGCCAGTCGCTCCCAGCGCCCACCGAGCCGGCGGTCCAGAGCCACGGGTTCGGTCCCGGGTCGGTGCAGCACCCACAGCTGGATCCGTCCGAGGTCCTTCACCCGACGGGGGCGCAGCATCCCGAATTGGAACTCGTCACCGCGCGCCGCAGCGCTCTGCACCACGGCCGCGTGGAACTCGTCGGTCACGATCACCGACCCCGGCGCAGCCATGTTCACCACCCGACTGGCCAGGTTGACGACCGTCCCGTAGTAGTCCCCGTCCTGGACGAGCACGGGCCCGAAGGCGAGAGCCACCCGCACGTCCGACAGCAGCTCGTCGTCCGCGTAGGCCTCCGCCAACGCGAGGCCGATGCGCGCCGCAGCGAGGGCCGTGTCGGCCACGAACATCGCTTCGTCGCCGATCATCTTCACGACCCGTCCTCCGCCCGCCGTCACCGTGTCGTGGGCGACCTCCTCGAAACGGGTCACCACCGCAGCGAGCTCCACCTCGGAGAGCTGCTGGCTGAGCGTGGTGAAACCCACCATGTCGGCGAACCCCACCGCCAGGACGGGCAGTGCGGTGCTGCCGGCCCGGCTGGGCAGCAACATGGCACGGCGCACCGCAGCCTGGACGTGGCGCCGCCACACGAACTCGAGCAGCCTCGCCATGGCGGGCAGGGAGTGATCGGCCAGCTGGGCGAAGCGGTCGGCCGCTTCCACGCTGTCATCGGACTGTGGGCCGAGCCCTATCCCCCTCAGCGCCGGTGACACCTCGGCTTCCGCGATGCGGGCCATGGAGGACCCGATGACACGGGCGAATTGCAGGCTGGTGTCGATATCGGCCACGCCGAGTTCCATCATCGACTGCAGGGTCATGAGCGCTTCGATGTCGAGAGCGGTGAACATGCGCTCTTCGAGCGCGACATCGGGAAAACCCAGAGCCCGCCAGAACCGCCGGGCGAGCTCGAGGTCCATGCCCGTGATCTCCGACACTTCGGACTGCGTGTACCGGCGTTCGGCGGGCACCAGGAGCCGGTCGGCGACGAGCAGGTCGAGGACGTCTCTGGCCTCGGCCTCGGCGATCTCGTCCTCCGGTGTGCCATGGGCCCGCAGGAAGGTGCGCACCCGTTCGAGGGCTTCGGCGCGCGACGAGGTGAGCTCCGAGGTCACGGCTGCAGTCCGTCGAACTCCGGCTTGGCCGAGCGCGACATGAGTGTGAGGATCGCTTGTGCCGGTGCGGTGGATCCCTCGAGAACGGCGGCCACCTGTTCTCCGATCGGCATCTCCACTCCGTGGGTGCCCGCCAACTCGAGCAGCGGCCGCGCCGTCTTCACGCCCTCGGCCACCATGCGCATGTCGGCCGTGATCTCTTGCAGCGACCGCCCCCGGCCCAGCTGCTCCCCCACCATCCTGTTGCGGCTGAGCGTGCTCGTGCACGTCGCCACGAGATCGCCCACTCCCGCCAACCCGGCGATCGTGATGCGCTCGCCCCCCATCGCCACACCGAGACGTCCCAGCTCGGCCAGGCCTCGGGTGATGAGCGCAGCCAGCGAGGAGTCTCCCAACCCGAGGCCCTGCAGGATGCCCGCTGCGATGGCGAGCACGTTCTTGGTGGCACCTGCCATCTCGCACCCCACCACATCGGGATTGGTGTACACCCGGAACGTCTTGGTTCGCAGGAGCTCCTGTACCGAACGCGCCATCGACTGGTCGGTCATGGCCACCACCGTGGCCGCCGGCTGCCCCGCCGCGATCTCGCGGGCGAGGTTCGGTCCGGTGAGCACTCCGGCAGGATGTCCCGGCACCACCTGAGCGATGACCTCGGTCATGCGCAAGTGGGTACCCTGCTCGAGCCCCTTGGCCAGTGACAGCACCGGGGTCCCAGCCGGGATGAAGCCGGCGAGCTCGCCGAGCACGGCACGAAACCCGTGCGAGGGGACGGCCATGATCACGAGTGCGGTCCCCGACACGGCGTCTTCGAGCGACGCCGTGGTCCGCAGTGACTCGGGGAGAACGACGCCGGGGAGGTAGTCGGGGTTCTCGCGGGTGCGCTCGAGACTCTCGGCCAGCGCCGGTCGGCGAGCCCACAACACGGTCGGCGCCGAGGATGCCGCCACCGCGGCCACGGTCGTGCCCCACGAACCCGCGCCGATGACTGCGACCTTGTCGAGCATGACCTAACCCTACGACTCGAATCCGACCACACGGCGCTGATGGCGGACCGAGGCCCGTACACTGACCGCGTGACCGCAGCGCCGGTGCGCCTGCCCCCCCTGACAGGCTGTGTGGTGCTCGTTCCCGTGAAGGCCTTCGGCGCAGCCAAGGCGCGCCTGGCTCCGACCCTCGATCCGGCCGGGCGTGACGCACTGGCTCGCGTCATGGCGGCGCGGGTCCTGGCCGCGGCCGGGCCGCTGCCCGTGGCGGTGGTGTGCGACGACGACGAGGTGGCGCGATGGGCGCAGCGCCTCGGTGCGATGGTGCTGCCCGAACCGGGCCGAGGGCTCAACGGAGCCGTGGAGGCGGGCGTCGAGCGACTGGGCGCCGCAGGGGCATCGGAGGTGCTCGTGGCCCACGCCGATCTTCCCTTTGCGCACGACGTGGCGCGTCTGGCGGGCTTCGCCGGCGTGACCCTGGTCCCTGATCGTCGCGACGATGGGACCAACGTCGTGTGCGTCCCCACCGGAGCGGGGTTCCGGTTCCACTACGGGCCGGGCTCCTTCGTCCGCCACCGCGCCGAGGCACAACGCCTGGGTCTGCCGTGGCGCGTGGTGCGGGACCCCGAGCTCACCTGGGACGTCGACGTTCCCGACGACATCCCCGCCGGTCTGGGACCGGCTGTCTCGAGCTGATCATCGGACAGACAGAGAAGGGGCCCCACAGGGCCCCTTCTCTGTCTGTTTCTGTCTGTCCCCGTCCGGGCCAAGAGCCCTAGGGACCGATCCGACCGCCGGGAAATCCCGGCCGGACGGTTTTCGTCTACTTGGCGGTCCGCCGACGAGCCGGAGCCCGACGCGTCACCCGACGAGCGGTGGTGCGCTTGGGAGACGCTGCTGCCGCCTTCTTCGTGGTGCGACGCTTGGCTGCCTTGCGAGCCGGAGCCCGCTTCTTGGCTGCCTTGCGTGCCGGCGCCCGCTTCTTGGCCGCCTTGCGAGCCGGAGCCCGCTTCTTGGCGACCTTCTTGACGGCCCG
>Ga0209415_10007058_pt1 | contig 19722 bp, 24 predicted proteins | sample PeaSoiSIISIP2007_FD_187696 | JGI IMG/M metagenome (GOLD analysis project Ga0209415, IMG submission 187696) | Peat soil microbial communities from Weissenstadt, Germany - SII-SIP-2007 (SPAdes) (version 2) | ecosystem: Environmental > Terrestrial > Soil > Wetlands > Peat | place: Germany... | reverse complement strand
GCGTAGAGCGCCGCTGCGGAGATCTGGATTATCGACCTGCCCCTCGTGACGCCTCTCTCCACGGCCTTCCGGTAGATGTAAGCGGCCCGCTCTATCACCTCGTCGCCTACGGCGAGCTTCTCCGCGAACATCTTCATCTCGTTAAATGCCTGCCTCAGGTTTCGGTCGAAGGAGTTCGCGGCCTGGCTCCTCTTGTCCCAGATCCTCACCCTGTCCATCGTGTGTCTCATGGGGCCTGATAGCGAGGAACCCGAGGCGTCACGGTTCGAGGAACCGATAACGGTCGAGAGACCCATGTCGAATGACGTGATCGATGTCGGCATCCCCGTCCTCGCCTTGCTCGCACCGCCTTGCTCATCTTGGAAAGACCTCCATTCTGGTCTGGTCTCCTCTAGCCTTTCCCTCATTACGTACCCGCAGTTTGTACAATAGAACTCCCCTGTGTTCGAATCCTCCGCCAGGGGGCCCTTTCCGCAACGCGGACACTTGTCCGCCTTGCCCTGTCTCCCTTTAAGCCCGGGAGAGTCCAGTCTATACGACACTTTCTATCACTATTGTTATAATCCCGTCTGCTCCTATTTAAACATGTTGGGACGAAACACTATAATGTGGGCTAGAACACGAACTATCCGTAGTCCTCCCGTAAACTCTAAAAGATACGCGTATCGGAGTTCTGCCAGATGTTGCAGGTCAGGACGACGGAGGTCTCGAGCCGTCTTGGCGAGTTTACAGTCATCATGCTGGGTCAGACAGTCCTGATTAGCCAATGTGACTCAAGGATGAAAATCCTGGCTGCGCTTGCAAAGGGACCCATGACCAGCGAGGAGATAAGAAGAAAGATACGGCTTTCATATTCTGCAGTGATGGATCACATGGATTTCTTGGAGAGGATCGGAGTGGTGAAAACCACCCTCAAGAGGAATGGAGAGGGAAGAAGAAGAATCTACTTTAATTTGAACGAGGATCCTTTGGAAGGTATCGAACAGCTATTCATGTCGAAGAAAGCACAGTCTAGTAACTTGATCTAAGTCGCCTTCTTGCTGGCCTTGGAAGCCTTCCCGGCAATAGACTCTGGAATTGCTATTGAAGTTCCTCCCACCAATCATTATCGTAGACACGAACTCCTACGTCGTATTCTTTCGCAGCGACTGCCAATGCCAAAGCGAACTTGGTAGTGGGGCCTCCCATGCCACTAACGGGATTTCTGAAGAAGCAGTAGTCCAAAGAGCCCCCATGCGCGTCTAGGTAACGCAAGTAATTCCGAAGTTGTACCAATTGCCTTCCTGCACTAACAACAGTGCTCTTGTTTTCTACAAGGCATCCGTCGGGTGTCACATTATCTACATACAGGCTTGGCGCACGGGGATCCCCCGCGTACAAATTGACCTCGGTCTCGCCACCCTCGTTCTCATAGATGTAAGCGATGCACAACCGAGGAAGATACTCGTGCGTCAGGAAGTATCCGTCGTCCTCGTTGGCTGGAACGGGGTTAATCCACGTTGACTCATCATTCGTGAGCCTGGGATTGTGAGACACAATTGACCCTTCGTCCAACGTAAACTGCCCCGCTCTGCGACGCGCGCATGTCACAATACCTTACCAGATTACTTAACCGCCACGTCGCTGTAAGCGAAGATGAAACGAACAAAGAGCTAGCAGCACCTATTATTTGTGCAAGACGCCACCAGCGGCCATGAAGACCACTGGGGCCCTCCGGAAGAAGCTGGACAACTGGAAACAGAAGCCGATAGTAGCCCCAGGAGTCCACGACCCATACTGCGCTAGAATCGCTGAGAAGCTAGATTCGACACTTTGTACATGGGGGAGCCGCGACGTCCATGTCCCGGCTCGGGATGGCGGACTTCGGGCTCGCGACGGCGACAGAGGTGCAAGCGAACGCTAGGTACATCACCAGCGTGACCCACCTCCCGTTGATCGCGGACTCGGACAACGGGGATGGCAACGCGTTGAACACGATGCGCGCCGTCAAGGACTACATCCGGGCCGGGGTGGCGGGAATCCACATCGAGGACCAGGTAATCCCAAAGCGCTGCGGCCACCTGAAAGGCAAGATTGTGATATCTCTCGAGGAGATGGTCGGGAAGATCGATGCGGCAAAGAAGGCCATCAGTGAGGAGGACCCCGACTTTGTCCTCATCGCCAGGACCGACGCCAGGGGCGCGGTCGGTGGAGGGCTGGACGACGCAGCGGAGCGCCTGAAGGCCTACAGGCGAGCCGGCGCCGACCTGGTCTTCGCAGACGGGCTCCTTTCGAAGGAGGAGCTCGCAACCGTGTGCAGGGAGACGGGGGCCCCCACGGTCTTTCACCCGACCGCCATCTCGCCGCGGCTGGGGGTCGAGGAAAGTCATGAGATGGGGTAGCGCTGATGATCTACCCGTTCGCCTCGATCCACGCGATGTCGGTCGCCGTCTGGGACTTTCTCGCGCAGTTGAAGAAGGAGGGCACCCTGGCGCAGGTGAAGTTCGAGGACAAGTACAAGGCACGTCCGCTCAGCGACCTGAGGAAGCTCTTCGACCTCGGAGGCTTGGAGGAGATGCAGGCCTCGAAAGGGAGTTCATTCCTGCCAAAGAGGTGAAGGCCAAGTACGGCAGGCAGACGGTCGGCATATGATCAGGCGTCAGAATTCTACCTGCCGCAGCAGCTCCAAGAGCCCCTTGTCGCCAACGTGCTCCTTCGCAGTGGCCAGGAACTCCCTGGCCGTGGCGGGGTCGCCAGACTCTTGGACGTACTCCCACGCTTGAATCGCCATCTCGAGCTTGTCAAGCTGCCTGACAAGCAAGGCCTCTTCGGTCTTCCCCTCCAAGAACTCCAGCCACGCGTCGTGGTAGAGCGACCTTACTTCGGGCGGGAGGTCGCTCAAAAGACCCTCCATCGCCTTCGTCTCAACCGCAGTCTTGACACCCCCTGACCTCTCCTCCGGCATGGCGTCCCCGACGACGGCCTCGGGGAGGTCGTGAAGCAATGCGAGCCTCAAGGCTCTTCCCGTGTCCAACCCGCGGGAGTCGCTGATTACCATGGTCATGAGCGCGGTCCGGTAGGAGTGGTCGGCAACCGACTCAGGGTTGGTCAGGCCGAGCTTCTTGACCCACCCTCTTCGCCTCTCCGACTTTAGCCGCCCCGACCTGACGAAGAACCTCACGAGGTCCCGCGAGCCTGATTTCTTTCGTCGAGCCATGGTCCGGCCACCTCTCTGAGAGATAATAACGCTCGCCCCGGAGCGCCGGTTCGACATCAGTATCCTGCCTTGACCAGTCCCGCGTAGTCGAAGACCATCACTCCGTCGCTGTTGTCGAGCGCGTACTGGAACTGCTGGTCGAAGTCCTGACGGCTCGAGGTGGCGAATACCCCCACGCTCGCGATAATCCCGGGGTGGATGTATTGGTCGTTCCCTGAGCCATACGTTTCGACTATCAGGAGGTTAGGTTTCAAGGGGAGGGTGGGGTCGGTAGTCGTGATTGCGGACCTCCCGGTGTATGTCGAGGACAGCTCGTTGAAGAGGGCCGTCTGGGCACCGATGGGCAGCGTCGACATGTCGAGGTTTACCCCGTCCTCGCCGTCCGCGTAGATCGAGCTGGGGATTGTCTGCGTCGTGTTCGTGAAGTAGAGAGCGAAGTAGATCTTCAGGCCTTGGCCGTGAGCCGAGGCGACGAACTGGCTCAGCGAACTGTCCGTGAAGAGCAACGTCCCAGACCGGTAGACCTGGAAGAAGATCGTGTTGAAGCCGTGGGAGGTGGCCGTGTCAAGCAGCTCCACGAAGTTCGACCCGTTGACCGCCCCGTTCCCCTGGTTGACGTACAGGATGATCGGCTTTGAGGCCGTGCCGGTCGCAGAGGCCGAGGTCTGCTGTGTCGTTGTCGTCCGCGCCGTCCCTCCCTGGCCTTGAGCGGCCGCTGACACCAGCAGGTACCCGATGATCGCGGCTACCGCGATCCCTCCGACGAGGTAGTATCTCACCCGTGAACGGGTCGGGCTGTTGCGGCCCTTGCGTCTGCTCAAGTTCGCTTCTTCACTTTCGTGACAGTCAGGAACGAATCGCAGGGGGAATTATGATTTGCGCGTCCGAGGGTAAGTTATTAACCCGAAACTCGGACCATTCTACGCGTTGATTGTGGCGGTAATCGGGGCTGGCAAGATTGGAGAGGCCGTCGCCAACTCGATTGCAAAGTCGAGACAGGTCACCAAGGTGATAATGACCAAGAGGAACATCTCGACCTTGCCGCGCTCGCGGACGGGGAAGGTCGTGGTGACCTCGGACAACCGAGAGGCCGCGAAGAAGGCGGACCTCATCCTGGTGGCAGTCAAGGCTGGAGACGCGAAGCAGGTGCTGGGCGAGATTTCCAAGTTCACGGCCGACAAGATAGTCATCTCCCTGATGGCGGCGATTACGATCGACAGGCTCGAGAGATCCCTTCCGAAGGCGAAGGTGGTGAGGTCTATGCCGAACATCGCGGCGATAATCGGCGAGGCGATAACGGCCTACTCGCCCGGAAGCAAGGTGACTCCTGCCGATGCCGGCAAAGTCGAGTTCATCCTCGGATGCTTCGGAGACTACGTCAAGGTGCCGGAGTCGCTGCTGAATCCCATCACCGCTCTCAGCGGAAGCGGTCCCGCGTACATCGCGGTCGTGATAGAGGCGATGGTGAGCGCAGGCCTGAAGGTCGGCATCCCGAGGGACATCTCCCTCAAGCTGGTAACGAAGACGCTGACGGGGACCGCTGACCTGCTGAGCGTGAAGAAGATGCACCCCGCGGAGCTCCGCGACACGGTGACGACGCCCGCGGGAACCACCATCGCAGGCATCTACGAGCTCGAGAGGGGCTCGTTGAGAACTAGCATGATGAACGCGGTGGAGGCGGCCACAATGGCTGCCGAGAAGGTCGCGAAGAAGTTCGAGACCGACGGCTAGAGGCTCGGCGTAAGGAAGACGATGCTCCCAGACCGGTAGTTCATTCAAGGGTGAAGACAAATTCACACGCCCCAAAATAGGGCTGGAATTGCCCCCGAATCAAGATGTCACAATTTACAAGCAACTGGGACAAGAAGAAATCCGCGGGGCTGGGAGAGAGGCTTAGGAACACCTTCAACAACCCTGGCCCGCTGAAGCCACGGCTGGACGCGGTGATGCGCCAGATACAGATTGTGATGGCAAAGCTTGACACCTCGATGGCCAAGATCCGCGACAGGGACGCTTCGCTATTCGCAAAGACGGTCGCCGCCGTCCAGAAGCACGAGAACCAAAGGGCGTCCATGTTCGCCAACGAACTCGCCGAGGTCCGAAGGGTCGGGAAGATGGTCACGCAGTCCAGGCTCGCGCTTGAGCAGGTAGTTCTGAGGGTGAACACGATAACCGAGCTGGGCGACATAGTCACCACGCTGGCGCCTGCCACCTCGATAGTGAGGAATGTGAAGCAGGACATCGCAGGCGTGATGCCGGACGCCGAAGGAGAGATGGGTGAGGTCTCCAGCCTGCTGAGCGGGATCTTGGTGGACGCAGGCTCGATGGGAGGCTACACCATGAACTTCGAGACTGCCAACGAGGAGGCGGAGAGGGCGCTCTCCGAGGCAGCGGCCGTCGCAGAGAGCCGGATGAAGGAGAAGTTCCCGGACATACCCCAGTCTGTTGAGGCGGCAGAATCGTTCGAGATGGCCTAGGCACAAGGCAGAGGGACCGCCCCAGGGGTACGCTTTCGAGGCGGCCCCAGTGGCCTTCCTCGACCGTCCCATTCACATAGGAGCGAGACCATGTCCTCGCGAAAGGAGGAAGGGGAGGTTGCGATACTGCACGAAGTGTGGGGCACAAATCTCCGCAGGGGCGAGGTTCTGCCCGTCTTGCGGCTCCCCAGCGAGCGCGACGGGCGGGCAGCAACAGGTCCCGGTCAGCGGGATAAGCACGGTCTCGAGGGACGTCAAGGCCCAGCAGTATTGGATGAAGAGGCTGATTGCCTACGTCATCGACGCGATTGTCGTCTACGCCCTCATCGGGCTGGCGGTCGCCGCGGCCGTCCTCCCAGCCTTCCTCGCCGGCGTCCTCATCCCCGGGTACTCTCCCCCGGTGTTCCCGTTCGGGGCGTACCTTGGCACGTTCGCGGGCTTCCTTCTCGTCCTTTACTTCACCCTGGCAGAGACGACCTACGGCAAGACCATAGGCAAGGGGGTCATGGGGCTTAGGGTGACCACGGAAAGCGGAGGTAGGCCGTCTCTGGGCACCTCCTTCCTGAGGAACCTGAGCAAGATCAACTGGGTCCTCCTACTTCTCGACGTGATTTTGGGCCTCGCGCTTGAGGTCGGATACATGAAGAAGTTCAGCGACAGGTTCCTGGGGACGAGCGTGGTCCAGGTTTGAGCGCCCTGAGCCGTTCTGCATTGGAGAACGCCCGTTCTAGGCAGTAGCATAAATTAGACTGGCCACGGATACCCCAGCAGGAAGTAGATTACCATGCAAATCACGCGAATGACCCGAAGGCCTAATGCGGTCGCGACCATACTGTCTGCGTCTGTCCTCACTCTTTTTTTGGTAGGCATGTCGCCGCTACCTCAGCTGCTGGCTGCCACCGCGACTAGCACCAGCGGAAGCGCAAGCGCGACCCTGAACCCGGTCCAGCTCTCGATCCAGACCAAGAGCATCACGCCGGTAAGCTCCTACGACTTGGTCGCCTTCAACTCCACAGGAAGCGCAGTTGCATCCTACACGGGTCAGTATCCACGAGTGACCTTCGACCTCCCTTCGGGAACCTACCTCTTCGCCGCCACCGCGACCGGACCGAGCGCGAGTCAATCGCCGGTCTGTTGCGTGTGCGCGGGTTCCGGCGTGGCGACTCCCGCCGCAAAGTCCTCCCAATCGACTGGATCGGGCTCTGCCGCGTCTACGGCCATAGCATACCCGTGCTATTACAACAACCCGTCAGAAGAGTACGGCTACTCCCTCACCCAAGTCAGCGGCTCGACAACACTGACCATCGCAACAGAGCCCCCCTCGGGCATTCCGACCGCTGACGTCTCAGTGAGCGTGAGCTACAAGAACGGCACCGCCGTCTCCGACGCATACGTCTCGGCAAGCGTGGTGGGGGCGGACTGGTACTGGGGCAGCGATTCCAACATAACGATGGGTGCCCAGACGGCAGCTAGCGGAGTGGCCCAGCTCGTCGTCCCCGCGGTCCCGCTGGTCTTGACCGCATCCGACTCGGTTCAGGTGAACCTCCCGGGGAACCAGACGACCATGCAGGTCAACGTAGGCGGCCAACTCGTGAACGTCACGCTGTACTACAGCCCCAACTACGTCTACGAGACCGCCACGGCACTTCTCGTCCCTCCACAGACAAGCCTCAGCATGGTCGTGACCGCGCAGGCTAGCAACCAGCTGATTCCTTACGCCGTGAGCTCGGCAGCCTCGGGACAAGGGGCCACGAGCGCTGTGACCGGGGCTGCACCTGCGCAGCAGGCATCGCAGGGAGCCGGCGGGACGCTGAACAACGCCAGCTCGAGCACGACCGCCCAGACGACCTCCATCCCGCCGATTCCCGCATCTGACCTTGGAGCCGCCTCCTCGTCCCAACCATCCTCGACCGCACCCAGCGTCAGCCTCTTGGCCGTCGGCACGCTCGCCCTGGCGGCCGCCGTAGCGGCGATAGTCGGCATCGCGATCGCAAAGAGAAAGCGCTGAGCGCCTGGGGCGAAGCTCGCTAGAGCTGGCCTCGTCACAGGCCCAGACTTTTCTATCGTCGGAAGGTGGAGGGGCGCGTGGACTGGGCGAAGAAGGTATTCGTGAGGAACGCGAAGCTCTACCAGCTGGTTCTCGAAGGGATGTGGGAGAGAGGCGAAGAGGACGCGGTAGCGATCTCATCCTATCTCGCCGAGGAAGGACACAAGGGCTGCAGGATACTCGACGCTCCTTGCGGGATCGGGCGGGTGGCCATCCCCCTCGCGAGGCTGGGCTTCGAGGTCACCGGGGTCGACCTCTCGCCCCATCTGGTCGGCGTGGCCAACAAGAAGGCCACCGAGTTCAAAGTCGCCTCTGGAAGGGCGAGGTTCCTCGTCGCCGACATGCGCGACCTCGCCTCCAAGTTCGCGCCAGACAGCTTCGACGCGGTGCTGAACGCGTTCACGAGCATCGGCTACGGGTCGGAGGAGGATGACTTGAGCTTCTTCCGCGACGCCCGCGCTGTGACGAAGAGCGGAGGCCTGCTTCTCATATCCGGGCTTCGGAACAGAGACTACATCGCGCGGAACCCGTCCCAGAACGTCTACGAAGAGAGCGACAGGCTGCTCGTGCTGGACACATACAGCTTCGACTCCGAGAGGTCGCGGGAGAGGGGGGTGTGGAGGTTCTACCTGAAGAGCGGTGGGAAGAGAGGGGTGGTGCTAAAGTTCGCGGGAGAATTCCCCATCGACATTCGGGTCTACTCGCCCCACGAACTCGTCTCGCGCCTGGAAGCGACGGGATGGAGAGCAGAAGAGACCTACGATTCCTTCACCACGAGGCGCTCTTACAGAGCGGACAGCCCCGTCTACGCGCTCGTCGCCAAAGCCGAGTGACCAACCAGAAGCAGCTTATCGCTCCTCCTCATCGCTTTGATCACCCGCTCCCTCCGGAGCGCCGCCGACCTGCTCCCCAATACCTCCTTGTAGACTAGAGTTACCGGAAGCCTCGACCTCGTGAACTTGCTGCCGGTGCCCGAGTTGTGCTCCCGCACTCGCCTCTGGATGTCGGTGGTGCATCCAGTGTAGAGTTCGCCCGTCCGACATCTCAAGACGTAGACCAGCCAGCCCAAGGTGCCCAAAATGGCCTGCGCCCGAGTTGCGATATCTCCCTTTCGCGGGAATCCTATCTGGCTTCGTATTCTTCGGCCTTGGGAATCCCTTCGACGGCCTTCTTGAGCTCGGCGTCGAAGATGTAGAAGAGCGAGTGGCCCACCCTCGAGTCATTGTTGACTCCGTGGTCAAGGCTAACCTTGATCCTTCTGGTCAGCGAGACAAAGAGCAGCTCACCTACTCTGAGGTGTGGGTGCTCGTTCGAGGCCTTTGTGATCGCGGCCAAGAGGTCCTTGCGTTCTTCGTCGGCCATCGTCGCCTCTAGAAGGTGCTTCTCTACCACCTGCTCCCTGCCGCGCTTGGCTTCGGCCGTGATCTTCACGTCTGCCCCGTGCATCACTTCGACGATGCCCTTGGCCGACCTCATCGTCTCGGACAGCACCCTTTCACCGCATTCGATGCATGTCCCGATGCGATACTCCTTGTATTCTCGGCCAAAACGCGTCTCCCTCGCGATGTCGTTTATTGGGTCCTTGTCCCACGCAATCTTTCCGTGAAACCCTAGTCTGCACTTTAGCGGCCTAGCGGCCATTGTTCCCCCACTGAATAATCCGATGTTTCTAAAAAAGGTATCGCAGCCGTGGAGAACGAGAAACCTCGCAAACCTATAAATGGCCGCGACCGGTCTTGGATTCACCAGCCGCCGAGACGATCGACCCTGTCAAGACCCACAAACGATTCCAAGGAAATGAAATGCCCGAAGTGCGGCAAGGCGTCCCTGAAGCGGAAGGAAAGCGGCATCATCTGCAGCTTCTGCGGATACGCCCTCTCTCCCGGCGAGGAAGTGAAGTTCAGGTTGTACGAGATGCTCAAGCAGTCTTCTTGACGTAGATCTGGTGCACCGTCTTCATGCAAGCGTCCATGACGTACTGGATACCGCTCTTGTCCAGGATGCGCTTCGCCTCGTCGCTCTCCAGGCCTTGTTGGGCCCAAAAGACAAAGGGCCGCCCGTATCTCCTCTTCATCTCGGCAGCTTGAAGGGCGACCTGCGGCAGCTCGTCGCTCGGCCTGAAGACCTCCACTACTTCGACCGTCCTGCCCACCTCATCAGGCAGCTCCAAAAGGCTTGGATACGCCCTCTCGCCCATGATCTCCGCCGCCGTGGGGTTGACGGGGATGATCCGGTAGCCGTGCTCCTTGAGATATCGAGGCACCGAGTAGGCCTCCTTCTCAGGGTTCTTCGATGCGCCCACGACCGCGATCGTCCTCCACTTCTCCAAGACCTCGACCGGCGAGGCGGTACCTGTGACCAAGGCACGGGTTCGGCAGGAGACGCGGCCTATGACGTTTGTGGTAGCTACTTCGTTATCAGGGTCAGGACGTCTTCGTCCATCAACGCGTGGCTTATCCCGACCCGCTGCCCGTCGAACTTCACGCTCTTCCCCCAGATCAGCGCGTATCGGAAGTCGTCCTTGATCTTCCTATGGACCTTGTCGCACACCTCGAGCACCGTCGAGCCGTTCCTCACGATCATCGGCTCCTTGTAGTCGGTCTCGCCGCTCCGCCTTCGCATGTATATCCTGATGAAGTCCAGCGTCCGATACATCTCCTGTTTCAGCGCCTCGATGTTCAGGTTGCTCTCCGCCGAGATGGGGACGAACTTGTACGGGAGCTTGTCCATCAACTCGTTCGTGAAGCCAGCGTTGACCAGGTCTATCTTGTTCATGACCGTCAAGGATGGGATGTAGACCCGGGTGCCGAGGATGACGTCGAGGAGCTGCTCGTCGGTGATGTCCTGGCGAATGACGACGCGGGCGCTGTTCATCCCGTAGACCCTCAAGATGTCTTTCACGAGCTCCACGGTGATCTTCGTCAGCTTCACCTGCGATACCACGGATATCCCTCCAGTGGTCGTGGTCTCAATCACCACGTTGGGAGGGTCCTCATCGACCCGTATCCCAGTAATCCTGAGCTCCTTCTCGAGCAGAGAACGCGCTTCCGGCTGGAAGACGTCTATGACGAACATGACGAGGTCTGCGTTTCGCGCCACCGCGAGGACCCGCTTGCCCAGGCCCCTTCCGGAAGACGCCCCTTGGATGATTCCAGGGAGGTCGAGGACCTGGATTCTCGCCCCGTTGTAGTCGAGGACGCCGGGGACGACGTCGAGGGTCGTGAAATGGTAGGCCGCGACCTTTGACTTTGCGTTGGTCAGCACGTTGAGCAGCGTCGACTTTCCTACGCTAGGCAGGCCAATGAGCACCACCGTCCCGTCTCCAGACTTCTTCACGTCGAATCCGACGGCGCTACCCGAACGCCGCGCCTGCTGCTCTTCCTGCTCCAGCTTGAGTTTCGAGAGCTTTGCCCTGAGAACTCCTATGTGGCGCTCGGTGTGCTTGTTGACCTGAGTCTTTAGAAGGTCCTCCTCGATCTTCTTGATTTTCTCAGGAACGCCCAACTTGAACCTCTACCATCCGACCCGACTTGGCGGACAGACAACGGGGAGTGACTTAAAGGTTCGAACGCGGGACGCCTGCTGAGCGGGCTCGCTGGATAATGATTTGTGAAAGGTGCCGTGCCGGGCAGATGGTCGAATACGACAGGAAGATCCTAGCCGGTGGAAAGGAGGCGCACCTGACCGGGAGGAAGTGCGACAGGTGCGGGTTCACCCAGCTCGACAGCGACGACGACGTCTGGTCTGCCGTCGGGCTCTAGCCGAGCCGACCAAAACCTCATTAATCGACGGCTCCCGCATACCGACATTGGCCAAGAGAGCCTTCACCATCGATACCGGCAAGGAGCAGATAGAGGTCGAGGGTCACGAGCATCGCAACGTCGCAGTGAAGTACCTCATGAAGAGAAGGAGGAGCCTGCTCTCGACGAAAGACCCCGCAAAGGTGGAGAAGATGTACGCGGAGCTTCCCAGCGAGGTCAAGATCATCGGAAAGCAGCTGACGAAGGCCTACAAGGTCTCGTGGGAGAAGAAGGGGACGGGCGAGTTCGCGGGCGCGAGGTTCACCTTCGATATCACCGAGGCCTGAAAGAGACGTAGCGTGCAAGGACACGACAGAAGAAAGACAAGGGAAGGCCGAGGACAGGTTCAAGGCGGTCATCGTGGCGACCATCCTCGATTCCAGACCTGAGAAGGCGATCGAACTGCTCTGCGAGCACTACCGCGTCGAGCAGCCCAAGCTCGGGGTCGGGGTGGTGAAGGGCCGCTCGAAGGGGGTCCTCGCGGTCTACTCGGCGAACAGGAAGGAGATACTCGCGGTGAGGCAAGAGTACCTCTACGACCCCTTCGTCATACTCCACGAATTCTACCACCACCTGCGCTACTTCGCTGGCCACCACAGGGGCACCGAGAAGAACGCCGACAAGTTCGCTTTGGACTTCATCGCGGCATACAGGAGGGCAGCCTCAGGCCTCTCCACGACCTAGTAGCCCGGCCGCTACCTACCTCATAAAATACAACTGCTATCTATATAAGAAGGCCGCACCCTTTCCCAGAAAGGGTTCAAGATTGCCCGACACGCTTCCTCGGAACGAATACACGCGATATCCACAGTTCAGCGAGAGGGACGCTGAGGTGTTGCGCTTCCTGGGAGAAGAGGACCTGTTGGGATTTACGTTCGAGGGGCTAAGGCGAAGGCTGGGGACTCACTCTGAGACGCTCTCGAGGATCCTGCACAGGCTCGAGGACCAGATGATCCTGGAGAAGACCCCTGAAGGCTACCACGTGACCCACAAGGGAAAGGAGATGATCGGGGTCAAGCCCCTTTCTTCAGGGCGTCCCGCAAACGCGACTCAGCACAGGGTCGCCATCCTGCGAACACTCCTCCCATACGGTCGGGGCTCAAGCGAGGTGGTCTCAGGCCTCAAGGGAAGGTGGTTCGGGCCTCTCAGGTGGCTTGGGTACTCCGAGGACGAGCGGGGCACCACCATGAAGTGGGTCACGGGAGACGGCGCCGTCCAGATCGACGCCATCTTCTCAGAAGGGGAGCTTACAATCGAGGGCAACGTCCGGGAGGGCAAGGACCTGACCGATGCGATCAGGGCGTCCTACCAACTGGTAGGTCACCTCTCGCGCGTCAACCCCACAGGTGTAGAAGGGCGCGTCGCGTTCTTCTCTCTCGGCCCATCTTCCTCCGCTAACAACTAGGGCGCCGAAGCCACGGCCGCGCCGCCGGTGTGACCGACTTTCCAGATTCTCCATCAACAAGTATCCCCGCCTTCTACAGTTCTGCAGTGAAAAGTTAGCTTGAGTCAGAATTCAATCGGAATACTGCAGACAATCTCCGGCGAAATCGAGCGGATTGCCGAGAGCACGGGTCGCTCGGTCGTGAGCGTGGGCTCCGGCCACGGTAACGGCTCCGGAATAGCCTGGGACGAGCACACCGTCGTCACGGCATTCCACGTGATTAGGGGCGCTGAAGAGGTGAGCATCGGGACGGAGGATGGAAGGAAGCTTACGGCCAAGGTCACCGGCCGCCTCAGGCGCTCAGACATAGCGGTCTTGACGGTCGAGGAGCTGCTCACGCCCATCCAGAAGGGAAACTCCGACGGGCTGAAGGCGGGGCAGTTCGTCCTCGCCCTCGCGAACCCATTCGCATCGCGCACGAGCGTCACCTCTGGGATTATCACCAGCGCGAACCGCAGCATAGGCGGGTGGTGGGGGATGACGATCGAGAACGCCGTTATCACTGATGCGAGGGTCAACCCCGGATACTCAGGAGGCCCGCTCGTCGACGCGTCAGGCCGCCTAATCGGGATGAACGTCGCCTACGTCTCAAAGAGGGGAATCGCGGTCCCCGTGAACACGATATCGAAGGTCGTCCAAAGGCTCGCGACAGGCAAGCCGTTCAGAAGGGCCTACATGGGGATAGTCTCAAACCCTGTGGCGCTTCCGGACGAGCTCTCGTCCGACCAGAAGGTGGGACAAGACGCGGGAGTCATGGTGCTCTCCGTCGAGGACGGCACCCCGGCAAAGCAGTCTGGTCTCGCCTTCGGCGATGTCCTATTGAGGTTCAACGGGAAGCGCGTCTCGACCTCGGACGACCTGACCGGCCTCCTGGGCGAAGAGGCGATCGGCCAGCAGGCGAAGCTCTCTGTCCTCCGGGGTGGGAACGTGGTGGAGCTGGAAATCACTCCCACCACGGGAAGGGAGGAGTAGGGACTTGGAGCCAAGGGCGCCTCCAAGACCGGCTATACCAGAGCCCGGGCCTCCTGTGGGGCCACCCTGGTAGCCGAGCACAGAGTGGAGTCGAGAGAAATGGGTCTCACAGAGCTAGAAGGCCGGATAACCGGCGCCGTAGAGAGGCTGAGCGAGAGCGTGGTCGGGATTGACAGCACGAGGCTCGCCAGGGACTACCGTTTCGGCGTCGTCCCTGTGGAGGGTCAAGGGTCGGGCGTCATCATCGATCCGCGGGGAATCATCGTCACGAACAACCACGTCATTGACGACGCCGCGAGGGTGCAGGTCAACCTCAAGGACGGCAGGACGTTCGTTGGAGAGGTGATAGGCACCGACCCTGCGACCGACGTCGCCCTCGTGAAGGTCGAAGCCGAGAACCTGCCATTCGCCACGATGGGCGACTCTGAGAAGCTGAAGGTGGGTCAGATAGTCTTGGCCATCGGAAACGCGCTCGGGCTTCCGGGGGCGCCGACCGTCTCGATGGGGTTGATCGGGGCTCTAGGAAGGCCGCTTCCCGGAACGGACTTTGTCGTCGAAGGGCTGATCCAGACCGACGCAGCCATCAACCCGGGGAACAGCGGAGGTCCGCTCGCCGACCTTGACGGCAGCGTCATCGGGTTGAACACGGCCATGATACCCTTCGCCCAGGGGATGGGATTCGCGATTCCCTCGGAGACGATCAAGAGGATCATGGACCAGATTACCCGCAACGGGAGGGTCGTGCGGCCGTGGATCGGAATCTCCGGTATGGATGTGGACAAGTCGGTGGCCAGGAGATACAACCTAGCCGTCGAGCAGGGGGTGCTCCTCGCTGAGGTCCTGCACGAGGCTCCTGCGAGAGATGCGGGGCTGCGCGTCGGGGACATCCTGGTGAAGATCGGGGACTCGAAGGTCGAAGCGATGAAGGACCTCGTCGGCGCGCTGTCTCACCTGGCAATCGGAGACGAGGTCCCTGTCCAATTCGTCAGGAACGGCACCAGCTACGAGACGAAGCTGCGACTGAAGGAAGCGCCAGAGAAGATAGTCGCCAGGCGCAGGTAGACCACCGAGGCCTCGTGCGACGCCTGCATCGGTTACATGGAGACGGCTGGCTAGCTGCCGCCCATCGGCTGGCCGCTCGTCTTCGGCCTGCGCTTCCAGAATCCGCCGACCGTCAGGAGCAGGCCCAGGAAGAAGAACACGAGCCCCTCTTCCACCCAGGCGGTGCTCTGAAACATGAACGAGCTTGTCGGACCCACTATCCCCAGGCCCTGGAGGGTGAAGGTCAGTCCGGACAGCGTCATCAGGATCCCTGGGACGACGAGGTAGAGTCTCAAACCCTGAGCGCTTCCGCCTTCTCCGCGCTATTAAGTCAGGCAATTGTACGTCTCTCTGAACTCTGACTCACTTAACGGCGGCATCATCGCGATCCGAAGGTTCTCCTTGACGTGCTCGGGGTTCTTCTGACCTATCAGGGGCGCGACGACCGCCGGGTGAGCTGACCGTGCGAACTGGATGAGGGACAGCGCCTTGGACCCCTCCAGCTCAGGCACCCTTGTGTGGCTGAGCAACCTCGCCTGAGAGAGAGGCACGCTCGTGAACACTCCTACGCCCAGCCTCTTGGCTGCCTCGAAAGTCGTGAGCGGCTCGTCTGCGATCCTCTGGTTCTTTTGGGTCAACGCTTCGTTCATCGCGACGTTGAACGGAAGCTGCACGAACCTGAATCCGTGCTCCTCTCCTCCTACGCCCTTCGCCGCGTCGACCACGTCGTCGAGGTTCACGTGCTCGGCCTCCCCCTCCTTCACTCTGAGGCATGACCAAGTCGCCATCCCGTAGTACAGGATGCGCCCCCTCTTCCTCTCCTCCTCGTATAAGGAGAAGACCTCCCCGAGCTTCTCGATGAACCTCCTGTATCCCATATCCGCCAACCAAGACTCCGCCGCGTTGTGCAGGTAGAGCACGTCGATGCACTCGAGGCCCAGGTTCGCCGTGCTTCTATTCAGCTGCTCCCTGAGGAAAGGAACAGCCATGGAATGGGCCTCGCCTGCTATCTCCTCAGGCTTCAGCTTCCCCGGCTTGACGTACTCGTCGCGGATGTAAGTCCGAAAGTCCGTGGAGAGCTCGCCGTCCGAGGTCAGGTACCCGTTCTTGGTGCAGACGAACAAGGCCTCCCGCCCTCCCTCTATCCCTTCGTCGCCCGCCAGCCGGGCCACCGCCCTCCCCACCGACCTCTCCGCCCTCTGGAGCCTGTAGTTGATTGCCGTGTCGATTACGTTGACCGCGCCCGAGGAGACCGACCGAAATACGGCGTCCTCGACCAGCCCGTCGGTCTCGGCATCGACGTCACCAAGGTATGTCCCGATCCCGAGCGAGGACAGCCGGAGCCCGCAGAACTCTCTGAAGTGGCTGCGATTCACTCCCTTCTTGCCGACAGCCCACTCCGCGAACCTCGAAGTCCCGTCATGCGTGGCGTGGCCGGCCATCGCTACCACTGGTTCTTGCCGACGCCGACTCGATTAAAACCTTCATTTGGGTGTCGGCCGGACGGCAAGGGAGAACACATTGAGACCGTCACATTCGAAGGCGCGACAGCTCGTCTCACCAAGGGTGGGGCTCTTCGCCGACTCCGTGATCCGGGAGATGACCAGACTGGCCGACGTCCACGGGGCCATAAACCTGGCGCAAGGGTTTCCCGACTTTCCTGCGCCCTCGGCACTGAAGGCCGCGGCGGCCCGCGCGGTGAAGGAAGACTACAACCAGTACGAGATAACCTGGGGGTCGGTGGAACTCAGAGATGCGATAGCGGAGAAAGCGCGCCGGTTCAACGGCATCCAGGCGACGGGCGAGGACAACGTCACCGTGACATGCGGCGCCACGGAGGCGATGGTCGCGACGATGCTCGCGCTGACCGATTCCAACGACGAGGTGATAATACCCGAGCCCTTCTACGAGTGCTACCTTCCTTCGGCGATAATCTCGGGGGCGAGGGTGCGCCACGTCCAGCTCAAGGAGCCCCGCTTCGAGTTCGACGAGGAGGAGCTGAAGCGCGCGTTCGAAGGCCGCGGCGGTGTCAAGCCGAAGGCTATCGTGATCAATACCCCGAACAATCCGACAGGGAGGGTGTTCTCCCGGAGCGAGCTGAGGCTGGTCGCCGACCTCTGCGCCGATCATGGCGTCCTCGCGATAACCGACGAGATCTACGAGCAGATCGTGTACGACGGGAGGAGCCACGTGAGCTTGGCGACCCTCGCGGACATGGCCGACTCGACGGTGACCATCTCCGGAGCCTCCAAGACCTACAGCGTGACCGGGTGGAGGATAGGCTACGCGGTGGCTGAGAAGGGGCTCACCGAGGCGATAAGGAAGGTGCACGACTTCCTGACGGTCTGCGCTCCGTCGCCGCTCCAGAGGGCAGCCCTCGCGGCCTACAGCCTCGACGACTCCTACTACTCGAAGCTCACGAAGGGCTACACGAGGAAGCGCGACTACTTGATGAAGTCCCTCGAAGCGATGGGTTTTGATTGCCTCGAGCCGCAGGGGGCATACTACATCCTCGCCGACTTCAGCGCCGTCTGGAAGGGCGACGACGTCGGCTTCGCGGAGCACATGGTCAAGGACGGCGGCGTGGCGACGGTCCCGGCGTCGAGCTTCTTCTCTACCCCCGGCGTGGGCAAGAAGCAGGTGAGGCTCGCGTTTCCCAAGCAAGACAAGACCCTGAGAGACGCCGTCGAGAGGATGCGAAACAGGATAGGCTGATTGTGAGCGGGCCGGCAAGTATCTGCGCATAACACCGAAAATCTCTTGGGCTTGGGGAATCGAGGGACTCGAACCCAAGCCAGGGGAGTTCCGTGTTGAGACGTCGCATAATCAAGCGTTATGTGAGACGATGATTCCTGGTGCGAACTCGTTACGGACGGCCGCCGTCGTCCCTTTTGATGGGTCGCCTAAGCTCGCTCCAAGCGGCGATCTTCGTCCATGACCACACTTGCAATTGGAGCCCAAGGATTTCAGGCCCGATAAGCCGAACGGACTGCAGTCTGCAGCCTTTGGCTCTCATGGCCGGGTTCATTGTCCCTCCATCATCGGAGGAACTCGCCCACGGTCGTTTCCGAGCTCAAGGGTACTATCGAATGAAGAAGCCGAGGGCAAAGAGTACGAGGATTACGATGATAATTGTGCCGAGTATCCCCACTCCGGCTCTTTTCTTCCCAATTTGAGATGTCATACCTTGCAACAGGCACAACAGAATATATCAATCCGGCGTATTTTCTGCAAGGAATCGTATTTTTTGCACTCGCTCGAGCCGAATGCGGAAGAGTATCTGAACTTGAATGGACGGCGAGCCCGGCAAGACCAGCCCCTGAACAGGTTCCCAAAGTGGACTCCCCACGAAAGCTAGCTCACGCGCATTGGGGCAAGGTTCGAATCGTTTAGGGGCTGACAAGCATTCTAGACAGGTATATTACTCGGGCGAAGCTTCTAGAGGCTTGGTATCCGTGGAATTGTTGGGTCCAAAGTCTTCGAGGATAACGGTTCTAGGTCTGCTGTTCGTCCTTCTGCTAGCCTTCGCGCCTCACGCCTTCGCGCTATCCAACGGCCAGGCGGCGAACCTTGTTCTAGGCCAGGCGAACTTCACATCAAACAACACCGTGGCGACTTCAACCGAACTGAATCTTCCCAACGGTGTCGCCTTCGACTCGAGTGGAAACCTCTGGGTCGCTGACCAGAACAATAACAGAGTCTTGGAGTACAAGGCCCCATTCTCCACCCACGAAGCTGCGAGTCTCGTCATAGGCCAAACGAGCTTCACAGGCGGTGGAACAGCCACAACTTCGACGGGGTTGAGTGGTCCTGCTGACATCGCCTTCGACTCGGGCGGCAACCTATGGGTTGTAGACATGGGTAACAGCAGAGTCCTGGAATACAAGACGCCGTTCTCCACTGGCGAGACCGCCACCCTCGTCATAGGCCAGCCGAGCTTCACATCCAGTGACTTCGCTTACACGAACTCGACTGCGCTGAGTTATCCTACTGGCCTCTCATTCGACTCAGCGGGCAACCTCTGGGTCGCGGACCAGAGCAATAACAGAGTCCTAGAGTACAAGGCCCCATTCTCCACCCACGAAGCTGCAAGCATCGTGATCGGCCAGTCGAGCTTCACGACCGGAAGTACGGGCGCGACCACTCCGACGAATCTGAATGGTGTCAAAGCCCTCGCGTTCGACTCGGGGGGCAACCTCTGGGTTGTGGACTTCAGACAAAGCAGAGTCCTGGAGTATACGGCCCCATTCTCCACCCACGAAGCTGCGAGTCTCGTGATTGGCCAGTCGAGCTTCACATCGAGAGAATGCGCGTTCACCTCTACCTGCGTGGCCAATTCGACAGTGCTGTTTGACCCTAACGCCCTCGCATTCGACTCAGCGGGCAACCTCTGGGTCGCCGACGGGGATAACAACAGAGTCCTGGAATACGCGGCTCCATTCTTGACGCATGAGGCCGCCACCCTCGTGATCGGCCAGTCGAGCTTCACAGCCAACGGAGCAGCCACCACTTCGACTGGTCTGAATGCACCCGAAGGCCTCGTTTTCGACTCGGGCCACAACCTCTGGGTCGCGGACTACGCGAATAGCAGGGTCCTGCAGTTCGGCGGCGGCGCCCTAACCACCACGGCCACCACGCCGGAGTTTCCGGTAGCTTCGCTTGCACTCATCGCTCTGGTTGTGAGTGCGCATATCGAAGCTCAATTCATTGTTTGGCTAATCTTTTCCTGGCCGCGCGTCGGCGCG
>Ga0209415_10007056_pt1 | contig 19725 bp, 17 predicted proteins | sample PeaSoiSIISIP2007_FD_187696 | JGI IMG/M metagenome (GOLD analysis project Ga0209415, IMG submission 187696) | Peat soil microbial communities from Weissenstadt, Germany - SII-SIP-2007 (SPAdes) (version 2) | ecosystem: Environmental > Terrestrial > Soil > Wetlands > Peat | place: Germany... | reverse complement strand
GCACCTTTGTGATCGTCTCGTGCCGGTCGAGGATCTCCTGCGGATTGCTTTCGTGGATCGTGTCCCAGGGGACGAAGAACGTCGTGTGGTTCTTGACCATCGCACTGCGCTTCAGCTTTTCCGCATTCTGGTAGCGGGCGAAGGGGTTGCTGATGGGCGAGCGCATCGCGACGTATGCGACCGAGGCGTCGGCGTTCGGCGCTTCCCGCAACGGGATCGCGTTGTACCGGGAATCGCGCGGCCGCATGGCGAGCAGCTCCGCAACATGGCCACCGCTCGAACTGCCGTAGACGCCGATCTTCGCCGGGTTGCCGTTCCACGCCGCCGCTTTCGTTTTGAGCCAGCGGACCGCATAGTTGGCGTCCTGCACACACGCTGGATACGGCGATTCCGGCGCAAGCGTCAGGTCGACGGCGACGACAAGTACGCCGCTTTCGGCTATAGCGCGATCCATCGGTTCCTCAGCCTTGCGGTCTTTTGCGTTCCACGCGCCGCCGTGAAGATCGAGAATGGTTGGACACGGTCCCGTCCCTGCCGGCTCATAGATGCGGGCCATCAGGTGCCGTCCGGCTTGGTTACGGCGATACTCGACTTCGCTGACTTTAACGTCGAATTTCGCAGCGGGATTGTAGGACGCCGCAGCCGGATTGACTCCCGCGGCAACGCCGAGTAAAGACATGCCCCTAATAAAGTCCCGTCGTCGTAGAGATTCCATTTTGTCCTCCGTACGTGGCTCATCCGTACTTTACTCTATTTGCCTTACCCCTAAACGGAGTTTCCGTCAACTCTATTTGGCTATTAGGCTGGGTCGCGGCAGTTATGTTGCCGCCTGGGAGGGCCAGGAGCCAAATCTGAGACACGAGAACGACACACCGCGTGCGCGGCGAGCGACTGGCCAATGCGGATCCGCAATTAGGCAGGCTTACCAAGCCCTTTCAGATCAATTGGAACCGAGCCAGTCGCCGACTCGCCAATGACCAGGATCTCACCGGCAACAGATCGATCACAGTTCCGCCGGACGATGTGTCGCGCCCGTTATGGGTCATTACCGGAAGGACAGCGCGCGTGGCCGGCTCCGACACCGCCCTGTCACTGCTGGCGCGGTCTGCCGGGCAGGGTTAACGGGCCGGCTGCGAGCACCCTGCTCCAGACTCGCCGTCCAACCCTGTCGGCTTCCTCGATAATGCTGCCTTCGTCTACCGTGAGGATTTTACGGTTGCGCATGATGAACTGGCCGTCCACCATGACGGACTCGATGTCGGACGGTTGACCGTTGTGGACCCACGCGGACAGGATGCGCCCCGCCGGCACCAGATGAGCCCGCAGCGTGTCGAGCACAATGAGGTCTGCCTTCTTCCCAATTTCGAGCGAACCGGCAAGCTTCTGCCGCACTGCTCGCGCACCCCCATTGGTCGCGTCTTCGAGCATGTCTTCCGGCTGTGGCCGGACGCCAGGGAACGGGTCATTTCGCCGGATTCGTTCCGTTACGAGCGCGATCCGCATAACCTCCAGCATGTCGCTGGTATTGTTGTCGGTCCCATTCGCGATGGGGCAGCCCGCCTCCCGCAGGGCGGGGATGGGCGGGATGACCCCTCGGTTCGCTGCCATAGCGGCCTGGTGCGAAATGATGGTGCCGGAGTGGCCAAGCAACGCTATCTCGGAATCATCGACATACCGGCAGTGCGCCGCAAATAGCCGAGGGCCGAGGAAGTCATGCCTCTCAAGAAAAGCCGCCGGGCGAACGCCGTGGTGTTTCAGCATGAAGTCGACCTCGGCGTGGCTTTGGTTCAAGTGGATCGTGTACCCAAGATCGTGTTTCTCGGCAAAGGCACGAACGGCGTGCAGCAGTTCGGGCGAGGAGTCCTCGGCGAGCGCTGCCGCCGGGAAAACGCTGATGCGTCCCTCCTTCGCCCCGTGCCAAGCGCTGAATAAATCGTTGATGCGCTGTAAGCCTTCGTCCCGCAGCTTGGGCGAGAACTGGGGGGCTGGCTCCCTGGAGAGCTTCTCCGGCGAGACCGGGCCAGAACCATTCTGCCGATCGCGGATGGACTCCGCGAACACGCAACGCAGCCCTGTCTGCGCCAAGGCTGCCGCGGAACTGCCAATGCCTGAGGCATTCTGCACAACTGTGGTGGTCCCGGACCGTATGCATTCTAGAGCACCAATGGTGGCCATGAGCGTGCCCTCCTCCCTGGAAAGGAGACTGGTGGGCTGGATGGCTAGGCGCGCGCTGTTCGGGAATCCAAAGTCTTCGTTGAAGCCCCGCTCGAGAGTAGCCGCGAGGTGAGCGTGGCAGTTGACGAGACCGGGGAGTAGGGCCTTTCCCCGTCCGTCATAGACGTCGGCGTCGGGATATGTTTTGAGGATCGTGTCGGTAGGGCCGATCGCCGAGATCTTGTCGTCTTCGACCGCCAGTGCCACGTCGTTATGAACAGTTTCGACGCTCACTACGGTTGTATGCGAGAAGATGACTGTCTTGCGCGGCGCCGCATCAGCTTGGCCGGCGCTCTGCTGGAGGAGCGCTCCTCCAGCACCGGCGAGCAGCTGACGTCGGCTGAGGTTAACAATAGTACTCATGCTTCTCCAACCTTCGTATTCCAAAGGCCCTTCCGAGCCTGATCAGCACGGGGTTCGAGAGGGTAGGTGAAACGCCGCTCCCTTGGTACTCCGTCAGAATAGAATCTTTTGCGACGCGATGCCACACTCGCCCTGCGCGCAAGCCGCGGCGAGTCGGTCTAAGCGCTGCGCTACGAGGGAGTCCAAACGTGGACTCCGTCGCGCCTGACAATTGCCTTGCCGGCGACTCCGAGGGCGATCGGCACCCGAACGATTATTGTGGGCGCCGGAAGAGACCGCCGTAGACGCTTTCGCCAGGATGTGGCCCACCGCACGGGGGGTGTCCTGATTTATGGCAGGATTAAACTGAATCGTACGAAGGTAATGAAGACGTTCAGGCACGAGTGGATTTTTGAGCCTTTCATTGAGCACCCGACCTTCTTTTTCAAGAGGATGTTCGGCGGCCTTGCCGTGTATCTCTTCGAACGGCAGATGCTAGTGCTGATTGAGCCAACGAAATCCGGCCGGTGGAAATGGGATGGGGTCTTAATTTGTACGGACTACGTGCACCACGAATCGATTCAAGCCGAGTTTCCGGCCTTGAAGCCGCACGACGTTCTGCGAAAGTGGCTGTTCATCGGTTCGGCCAACGAGGATTTCGAAACCACCATGGAAGCCGTCGCGAATCGAGTAGCAACCGACGACCCGCGCTTTGGCATCCTACCCAAGCGCATTAAGATACAGGGACAAAAGCACAGTCGGGACCGCGGCTAACGAGCTGCACTCCGCCTAGATCATCTTATGGTAGAGATGGAAGTGCGTATTCTCTGCCATTACACCAAGCGGCGGAGCTGGGGGCAAACGATACTCGATCAAGCTCCCACGGGAGTCGTCAAAAAACCTGCCTGATATTACACATTACCGGTAGACATCGACTGCCCGCTACCGCGCGCTCCGTTTGAGTTCTGAGAACGTCCTCCCAAACATCCTCATTGCCGCGGCATCGCACTCCGAAACCCTCCAGAACAGGGTGTAGTCTTCCGGCTTCCCGCAGTCTGTGATAGTAGTCTTTCAAGGTCAGGAGATCCTCGGTGCCCAGGGACGCTCCGATTTTGATCGAGCCTTTTTTACTATCCGCATTTAGGGGATTGTCTCTAAGCAGGTTTTGTGGTCGCATAGGGAGATGACTAGTGCTTCCGTCGGTTGAGAAGGGAATCCCGGATAGGCACTGGCAAGTATGCAGTAGACACACGAACACATAGGAGCAGATGAAATGTCATACATGGATTTCGATCGTAGAGCGTTTCTGAAGAACGCTCAAATGACCGCACTTCTGGGGGCCGTGGGCGGCGGAACGTCCTTAGCGGCTGCCGATAGCGCCACGACGCCAGATGGCAAGTACGATTTCGACACTCCCTATAATCGAATCGGCACGGATTCGATCAAATGGGACTGGCCCATGAAGGTGGAGGGCACCAATCGCATTGTGGCCGGCATGGGTGTGGCCGATATGGACTTCCCGTGCGCACCAGAGATCACGAAGGCTCTCCAGGACCGGACCAAGCACGAAGTCTGGGGCTACTTGGATATGCCCAAGTCCTTCGTCGAGGGAGTGGTCGGGTGGAATAAGCGCCGTTACGGCCTGGATATCAATCCTGACCTTGTCGGCATCTCCACCGGAGTACATCCCGGCATCGTCGCGACGCTGCGGGCGTTCACTCGTCCGGGGGACAAGGTCATCATGAACACCCCCACCTACAATGGCTTTTACTTCGACCTTGATTACCTGGATCTGATCGCGAATGAGAGCCTGATGAAGTTTTCGAACGGGCGCTATTCTATCGACTTCGAGGATTTCGAGCGGCGCATCGATCGCAATACCACCGCGTTCATTCTGTGCAACCCGCAGAATCCGACAGGCAACACGTGGAGCCGTGAGGACCTTACCCGCCTCGGCGAGATCTGCCTGCGCCGGCGCGTTCTGGTTCTCGCTGACGAGATTCATTGCGACTTCGTCAACGGCGGCGGGAAGTATACGCCCTTTGCGAGTCTGGAGAATCGCGACATCGTCAACAACAGCGTCACCTTCAAAGCCGCCAGCAAATCATTCGGATTGGCTGCTATGAACTGCGCCTGGTTCTTCAGCACCAATCCGGACATCTTCAAAGCGGTCGTGCGCCAGAACCGCGCGGACCTGAGCACGCTCGGCATGATCGCCAACAAAGCCGCCTACGCCGGCGGTGAGGATTGGCTGAACCAATGCGTGTCGTATATCAACGGCAACCATGACTTCGTCGACAACTATTTCAAGACGAACAATATGGCCGGGATGCTGAAGCCGCTGGGCAAGGCTCAAGGCACCTATCTCATGTGGCTGGACGCCACCGCCCTCACCGCCAAGATCGGCGCGAAACAGATGGCCGCGGACGAAAGGAAGCTCGGGAAACTCAACGTGATGGGCAAGCCGTACTCGGACGGGGACATGGTGGAACGTTGGCTCGCCCGGAAGTGCGGTGTGGTTTTGAATGCCGGAACCTCTTACGGCAAAGGCGGCGAGAACCATATGCGCATGAACATCGCGACTTCCCGAAAGACGCTGAAGGTCGCGCTGGACGCGCTGTCGGATGCTTGCAAGAAAGCGTAAGTCTTGCTTTTTCGGGGGCTGCCAAAGCCCCCCTTGCATGCCTTTAAGAGTAAGCCGCCGAGTTTGTATCCGCTAGGCGTGACCGCAGGAGGCCGCCCGGTCTAATCTGGCAACCATAGCTTTCCCTTTTGCGTCTCCCACCCGGTAGGCAGTGCATTCACCTGACACATTATCGGTATACATCGACTGCCCGCTACCGCGCGCTCCGTTTGAGTTCTGGAACGTCCTCCCAAACATCCTCATTAGTGCCGCGGCATCGCACTGCGCGTCGAAACGCTCCTGGGCTGCTTTCTCCTCCGGCGTGTAATCCTCAGGCGTCCCGCCGCGTTGGTAAAACCCCTCATGGTTGCGAGATCCCCTTCGCTCAGGGCTGCCATCACGCCTACTGCTTTCCCCCAGCCGTCGGCGAAGGAGGCGGCGGCGTACGTGGCGCAGGCGCCGGCTCCTCGGGCCGCTGGAACGTACTGAGCGGCAGTTTGTTGACCTCGTCGATGATCTTCGCGAACGCGCGCGTCGAAGCTTCGAGACCGGTCCACGGCACGGCTTCCGGGGTTTCCCAGTCGGTGTGGAAATAGTTGTGGTACTCGCTGGCATCGATGCCGGGCAGGTACCGGAAGAACGAGCCCAAGTCGCTTGCGGGCGGCGTCGGGCTCGGATCGAGTTCGAGAGAGACGCCAAATTCCTTGAACGCCTTCCACGCGATCGCTTGAAGCTCAGGCCGCTGTTTGCCGCCGGCGTACCACTCGAGCGGCATGTATGTGTTGGCCCAGGCGATTTCATTGCCGGGGTAGTAGCGCGGACGCGACTGCGTTGCAATCGTGGACGGGTGCTCGTCGTTGATCATCAGCGCGGTCTTCGCAAAGAACTTGGCTTTGTTTTCCGTGAGCCAACGTGCGCCCACGTTGCCGCCTTGACCGTTGTGATGTCCATCGAGGCCGATGAAGACCAGCGTCCGGCGCCTCTGCGCCTGCGGGATCTTCGCGTAATACTCGGCCAGGCCGAGCATCGAGGCGACGCCGCCCGCGTTGTCACCGGCGGCCTCGAACCAGCCGTCTTTGTGCGCGGTGACGTAGATGGTCTCGTCGGTCGAGCCTGGCAGAGTCCCCCACACCAGCGAAGTCTTCAGGTTGGGAATGTGTTGAATGTCGAGCGTGACCTTGACCTTGGGCGCCGGGCCGTTCTTCGCCGCCGCAATCATCGCCCGCGCCGCGATGCCGTCGTTGTCTCCCAGAACGAAGCTCGGCGCCTTCGTGCCCGACGGGTACGCCTGATACCGCATATTGCCGGGCAGCATCGACACGTCGAAGATCACGGCTGCGCCGTTCGAATCCGCGCGCCGGATCGCGCCTTCATTCCTCAGCCCTTGCATGCTGTAGGTGAACACGGCCTTCCCTTTGACGTCCCGGCCCATGAAATCCGCTTCAGTGCCGAGGCCCACGTACACGGCATCCCGTTCGACGCCGCCGGGCGGCAATGCGTTCGCATCGTACGCGGGCTGCGCGGAGTCAAGGGTGATCGTCTTGCCGCCGGCCGTCATCTGGACTTCCCAGTTCGTCGGCGTCCATTGCGGAACCAGGTCGAGCGGCTGGAGATGCACGTCGCTCAGACCCAACGCTTTCATCTTTCCGACAAGCCATTCGGCATCCTCGGCTGTTCGACGACGTACCTGTGCATCTTCTTGCCGTCGATCGACGCGTACTTCTCCTCGCCCTTGGGAAGCGGGAACTCGATCAATGCGTCCTCGACCCTCGAGAGCGGGAAGGCCGGAGGCGTATCGGACTGGGAGATCGTGGGACGCGGCGCTGCCGCCTGTTGGGCGCGGCCCGTTCGGCTCGCAACGCCGAACACGAGCGCGACGCCGATAACTGCCAGTAGGCTGACGATGATCTTTCTCATGTGCCGTCTCCAATTCATATGGGGCATTTCCGAGCTTCCATGCCGGAATTAGTCTCAATATACAATATCGTCTGGACTTCTTCTGGCTGTGTGCGTAGCGGAAGCATCTCATGCCCTGTGACTGGCCACTGGGAATCCTTTGATTGGTCAGTCGGAAAGACGAAGAAGCGAACGCGATCCGTCGTGTCGGCAGGCCGATCGCCGGGATCTTGCCGTCTTCGACCGCCAGCGCCACGTCGTTATGAACAGTTTCGACGGTCACCACGGTTGTATGCGAGAAGATGACTGGCTTGCCCGGCACCGCATCAGCTTGGCCGGCGCTCTGGAATTAGGAAGTCCGTTGGATGCGGGCGCCCACGCCCCGCAGTTTAGACTCGATCTTCTCGTAGCCGCGATCGATGTGATACACGCGGTCGACTACGGTTTCCCCCTGCGCGGCGAGGCCCGCCAGCACCAGCGAGGCGCTGGCCCGGAGGTCGCTCGCGATCACCTGCGCCCCCGAGAGCGGCGTCGGACCGGCCACCATCGCCTGCCGTCCTTCGACGCGGATGTTGGCCCCCATCCTCGCCAGCTCCTGCGCGTGCATAAAACGATTCTCGAAGATGGTCTCGGTGACGATCGAGATGCCTTCCGACCGGGTCATCAGCGCCATGAACTGGGCTTGCAGATCGGTGGCGAAGCCCGGATACTCCTCGGTGGTCACGTCGACGCTCTTCAGCCGCCCTCGCGCCCGGACACTCACTGCCGACGGCCCGGCTTCAGCGACTTCCGCGCCGGCCTGATGCAGTTTCGCGATCAGGGCCTGCAGATGATCCGGGGCGCAATCCGTCACCAGTAAATCGCCTCGGGTAATCGCTCCCGCGATGAGGAACGTGCCCGCCTCGATGCGGTCCGGGATGATCGTGTGGCTCGCGCCGTGCAGACGTGTGACTCCGCGGATGCGAATCGTGGAGGTGCCGGCCCCTTCGATGTGGGCGCCCATTTTGGTCAGCAGACCGGCGAGATCCACCACTTCCGGCTCGCGGGCGGCATTGTCGATCACGGTTTCGCCCTGCGCCAGGACCGCCGCCATCATCAGGTCTTCGGTTCCGGTGACAGTGATGCGGTCAAAATGGACCTCCGCTCCCCGCAGGCCGTGCGGCGCGTCCGCTTCGATATAGCCGTGCTCCTGCCGAAGCCGGGCTCCCAGACATTCGAGAGCGGCAACGTGAAGATTGATCGGCCTCGATCCGATCGCGCATCCGCCGGGCAGCGATACGCGAGCCTTCCCGCAGCGACCGACCAGCGGTCCCAGGACCAGGCTCGACGCGCGCATGGTCTTCACCAATTCGTAGGGCGCTTCCGCGTGTGCGATGTCCGCCGCGATCACCGTCACTCGTCCGCCGTGACTTTCGACACGGGCGCCGGCGTGCGCGAGCAATTTTTGCATCGTTTGGACGTCGCGCACCGGCGGGATCCGGTCGAGCGTGACTGGCTCGCCTGTCAGGAGACAAGCGGCGAGCGCGGGCAGCGCGGAATTTTTCGCGCCGCTCACGGCGATCCGGCCTTCGAGCGGAACGCCGCCCTGAATCAGGAATTTGTCCAAATTATTTCAGAGCCTCCGCGATGCGGCCAAGCGCGAGCGCCAGTAGCCGCTCCGCCTCCAGCCGGGGAATCTTCTTCTGGTCCATCAGGATCGCGGTGCGCACGTCGCGGCCCGCAGCGTCGAGCAGCTCGCCGGCGCGACCGGAGGAGACGCCCGTGGCTTGTTGGATGATTCGCCGGGCGCGATCTTCGAGCTTCCGGTTGGTGGGCCGGACATTGACCATGAGATTGCCGTAAACGTGCCCCAGGCGAATCATCACACCGGTGCTGATCATGTTCAAAACCAGTTTCGTGGCCGTGCCGGCGCGTAGACGGGTGGAACCCGTGAGGATTTCCGGGCCGGGCTTGGGCTCGATCGCGTAGTCGACCGCGCCTGAGAGCTCGGAGTCCGGCGTGCAACTGATCCCGCAGGTGACGGCCCCCATCTCGCGAGCCTTCGCCACGGCACCGAGAACGTAGGGAGTTCGGCCGCTCGCGGCGATTCCCACCAGGACGTCCCCGGGACCGAACCCCGAGGCGAGCAGATCGCGGGCGCCGGACTCCGGATCGTCTTCCGAGGCCTCGATGGAGCAGCTCAGGGCCGCTTCGCCCCCGGCGATCACACCGCGGACCAGTTCCGGGGAAACGTGGAAAGTCGGAGGGCATTCGGCGGCGTCGAGAACTCCCAACCGTCCGCTGGTGCCCGCGCCGATATAAATCAAATGCCCCCCGCGTTCGAGCGCTGCCGCGATGGCCTCGATCGCACGGGCGATCCGGGAAATTTCGCGTCCAACCGCGGCTGGAACCTCGGAGTCCGCGGCGTTCATGACGGTGAGCATTTCAATGGTCGTGAGCTGGTCGATCTTCCGGGACGCCGGATGGGGCTGTTCGGTCAATAGCTGTTCCAGCGTCTTCTTGTCCGGCATCTGGTTTTGGTCGCTCTTTGGATCATTGTACCGAGGGTGCCGTTGCCGCTCCTAACTTGGCGTCGAGAGGTGAGGTAAGGCAAGAGCCTTAGAAAGTACCAGTACGAAGAGGGACTTGGGTGGAGGTCTCAGGTCGATGTAGGGCCTTGTTTTGTTCAAGTTTGAGCGTTCCTAGCGGTGTTATCGCCCATGACTAGAGGAATAGAACAAATGCCCGACTTCGGGGCTTGACGGAGTTTCACAGTAACCCGTATACTACGGACGTCTTGTAGGAGATCGAGTGCTATGTCTCCGCTCGATGACAGGTTAAGGTCGGAGGGAAAAATGAAAAGATTATTACTGATGGTTGCGGTGGCTGTGGGGATGACGACTTCTGTCTATGCCTCGGCCTGCGCCACCACGTCGCTCTTCAACGTCGCATCGGCCACGTACGGGACTACTTACTCAGACACGGGTTTCTCATGTACCCTGGATGGTTACACTTTTTCGAATTTCCAGATCTTGGCTAACTCGACAACCGACACCGGGGCCGACATCCAGCTCGGCATTGCGTCCGTTACTGCGACTGGGCTCGTGTTCAGCACGAATCTGGTGGAAGGCCAAGACGTCCAGTTGGAATACGAGATTCAGTCCGGCATTTCGGGCATGATCCTGGGAGTGAGCGGCGCGGGGAATGCGTCGATCTCGGAACTAGTTTGCAGCGGAGAGGTCACGTTGGGAAGCTATGTCAATTGTAGTCAAAGCTCGCAGTTGGCAAGCCTCGGCGCAGGTGTCGGAGGGACCTCTTTTTCCGCAGTTGGTGCAAGCTCGCAGGACTGGGTATTCAAAGATATCAATGGCGGCAACATAGGGGGTAGTTCGCTCAGCGATTTTACCCAGACCATCATCCCCGAGCCGATGACGATGTCTCTCATGGGCATCGGGCTGCTGGGCCTGGGGTTCCTGGGACGCCGGCTGCGGAAGTAGATCGCTCTACAGTTCAATAGGAATACCGGGCCGGGGACACGCTCCCCGGCCCGATTGCTTTTTGGGCGGCCTATTCTTTTCGTCTCGGGATTCGCAAGGAGCGATAGAGCAGGGGTCGATGCGTTAAGCCTTTGAGAACACCGTTACTTGCCCGTGTGAGACTGGTCTATGCTAGATCAAAAAATGGTCTAAAACCAACGCCAAGCGCCGCCACGCGTGCCGGCGCAACCCGCTAAAGCGCGCGCCACAACCGGCCGGCATAACGCTCAAAGCGCGTGACGCATCACACTAAGATGGGATTGACCTACAGGGGCGATCACGAGCCGGTTGGAACGAACGTATGTTCGTGCCAACCATTTCAACTCGGCACACTTCGAGCAGTTTACGCGCTAAACGAACTGCCGCACCCGCAGGTGGACTTCACATTCGGGTTGTTGAATTTGAAGCCGGACCCTTCGAGCGTCTCCACGTAGTCCACTTCGGCGCCGTCCAGGTACAGCAGGCTCGCTTGATCCACGAACACCTTAAGATCCTGGAAGCTATAGGTCTTATCCAGCATGCCCGGGCTGTTCTCGAAAGCCATCGAATAACTGAAACCCGAGCAGCCGCCCCCGACCACGGCGATCCGCAGCCCGGCCGGTTTGGGCTCTTGGGTATCCAAAATCTCCCTGACTTTTCCGATTGCGGTTTCTGTCAACTGAACCATGACGTTTACCCTCTTCTTGATTGTACTATGACGCGATGCGCCCTGCTACCCCGCAAAGGGTGCGGCGCACCCCCCTCATTACAAGCCAGGTAACGCTGCCGCCGCGCTCCGTTTTGCGGGCCGTTACTCAGAAGGCCAGGGCCGCGGAGGCTCAATTCTGCTAAGGTTGAAGCACCTGCCGGGCATAAGACCTGGGCTGAAAGACGGGAGGAGACGATTCCGTACCTAAACCCCGCCAGGTACGGTCCGGCGGCCAGCCAAGCCCCGTTCTTTTGCTTGGTTTTCCAGTAACCCGACTGCTTTGGGCTGCGTCGAGACTGTTAGCTTATGAGCAGTTTAGCCGGTGCACTACCATTCCCGTCGGCGGATGACCGAACCCGGGGCAGGACCCGCGTGGACCATAGGAACAGCGAAGAAGCGGCTCTTATTCGTCGAGTCCAGGCGCGGGATGAACTGGCCTTCCGCGAAATCGTCGAGCGCTATCAATCCAAGGTTTTTTCGATCATCTATGGTATTCTCCGCAACCACAACGACGCGGAGGATATCGCGCAGCAAGTCTTCTCCAAGATCTACTTCTCCGTCCGGAATTTCGATTTTCGCAGCTCTCTGCTGACCTGGATTTACAAAATTACCGTCAACGAATGCTACGACTACCTGCGCAAGAAGCGGGTTCGCAAGCTGGTTTATGAGAGCGACTTTTCCGCGGAAGACGCCCAGCGGATGGAAACCTCCGAACCGGCCGTGGATGCGGCAGTCCCCACGGACAAGAGGCTGGCCCAGCGCGATCTGGTGATGAAGCTTCTATCCAAGGTTTCCAAGCAGGATCGTACGCTGATTTTGTTGAAGGAAGTGGAAGGGCATTCCGTCGAAGAATTAGCCCAGATGACCGGTTTGAATGAGAATACGATCAAGGTAAAGTTGTTCCGGACGCGGCAGAAGCTGATCAAGGCGGCTCTGCGGCTGGGCCGGGTTCGCGGCAGTGGAATGTAGCTGAATGACTAACAGCGGGCGACTCGGACGCCGAGTTCATGATACGGACGTCGAGGTAACAGACCCGCGAGAATGGCAGTGAATGTGGGTGCCCGCGCAAGCGGTATTGAGTGCCCGCAGACGCAGCCCCTGCCGATACGGCAGGGAGTGATGAGGGAAGAACGATGCATCGCCTGATTCGGGATCATATTGAAGAAGTACTGGCTGATTCGGCGCCCGCCGTCGTGGATCAACGAGCCCGGCAACGTGTTGAAGAACATCTCGAGCATTGTGACGGCTGCCGCGCCGCGGTAGCGTCCATGCGCGAGCAACGCGTCCTGTTGCGGGAGACCTGGAAGGCCCCGAAAGAACTCGAGCCCCGCCCTGGCTTCTACGCCCGGGTGATGGAGCGGATTGAGGCGGAAGGCCCCGGTTCCATCTGGAACATGTTTTTTGAATCGCCGTTCGGACGGCGCATCGCCGTGGCCTCGCTGGCCCTGGCCGTACTGCTGGGCACTTATCTGGTGTCCTCCGAAGAGACGGGGAACCGCTTCTTAGGTGGCGAACCACAGCAGGTTCAGTTGATTCCCGGAGAAGATCAACCTGGTCTGGTTCTGGCGCAGGGCGGAGAACCCTCGAAGGATGCGGTGCTGGTGAATCTGGTTACCTACGGGGGCCAATAGACATGTTGGTAGCGGCCGAGCGCGCCCCTTGGCAGAATCCCCGCATTCTTTCGACCCTGTTTTTCGTGTTTCTCGCGGGAGCCACGGTCGGCGCGCTTTCCATGAGCCTGGGCCTGCACGACAAGCTGCATCATGCCGCCGCTCCTCTGCCCCCCTCCGCTTCGAACCGCGATGCCGTTCTCGAGAAGTTCAGGACGGAGCTGGATCTCTCAGGAACGCAGACCGAAAAGCTCGCGCTGGTGCTCGAGGACTACCGCCTGTATTACCAGAGCCTCCAGGATCAGCTCGACGACCTGCGGGCGACGGGTAAGACGCGCATTCTCCAAATCCTCAATCCCGATCAGAAAGTCAAGTTCGAGAAGATGGTGCAGGATTTGGCGCCGCAGCTTGAAGCAAAGTAGCCCGGAGCGAGAGAGTGGGCAAAACAGCATGTACGATCGGCCTGATCTTAGGATTCGCAAGCGTCCTGATGGTGGCGCATGCCGCAGGACCGAAATCCGCTTCCCCGGCTGTGCGTCTGGACTCGCTCGAAGGACTCCAGGTAATCGATGGAAAGGCCGCGATCGAAACCTATCTGGGACGCCGGGCCGTGCGGCTATCGTCATTAACGGAACACGCGGCGGACGCTTCCACCCTGGCCATTCTCAGCGGCACCGATTTCAAGGATGGAACCATTGAGCTCGACGTCGCCGGCGCTCCCGGCAAGGGAGCGGATGCCGGCAACCGGGGCTTTGTCGGCCTGGCATTTCGCGTTCAGGGTCCAGGTTCCCGGCGAGCGGAGTACTTCTACCTCCGCCCCACCAACGGCCGCGCCGACGATCAATTGCGCCGCAATCACTCCGTTCAATATGAATCGGAGCCGGATTTTCGATGGAACCGCTTGCGGAAGGAAAACCCGGGCGCGTACGAATCCTACGCCGATATCCAGCCCGCTGTCTGGATCAAGATGAAGATTGTCGTGTCCGGGACCAAAGCGCGGCTGTACCTAAATGGCGCGGCTCAACCCTGCCTGGTGGTGAACGATCTGAAGCTGGGAGAAACCCACGGCCCGATCGCACTATGGGCATTTTGGGGCACCGACGCCTATTTCTCGAACCTGAAAGTGCGCTAGCTTTGTGGTTATTCGAAGGGGAGCCGGTCGGAGAGGGCGGGCGAGGAGAGTTGCTGCTTGCGGGCGGCCATCTTACGTTCTAGAGCTTGCCAAAGTCGCGCTTTTACGTCATCCGGAATCGACTGCGGCTGCATCCCCTTATAGACCTGCAAGGTCTTCATGGTCGTGTCGACGATGACGAAGCAGTTGGGGCACTGCGTAACGTGCGCCTCCAGGTGGCGTCTTATGTCCGGATCCGAAGACGGATCCAAATAGTCGTTCAGTTCCTGGAGGAACTGCTTACAGGTAAGCAAAAACGTCTTCCCCTTTTCGCCGGAACTGGCGGGTCAACTTCTCCCGCAATGCCAGGCGCGCCCGGAGCAACCTGCTTTTCACGGCCGCAACCGAAATCCCCAAGGTTTCCGCTGCCTCTTCGGTGCTCAGTTCTTCGATGTCGCGCAGAATGAAAACGGTGCGAAAATCCGGCTTCAAACTTTGCACGGCTTCGTCGAGAATCCGTTGCATCTCCTCGCGCGAGTAGCGCTGCTCGGGGTTGTCCTCCCAAACGGCAATCTCCCTCTTCACCATTTCTTCCCCTGTGTCGACTGGTTCGTCGAGCGGAACCGTCCGATCGCCCTTGCGCTTGCGGAGCTTCATCAGCGCTTCGTTAACCGCGATCCGAACCAGCCAGGTGTAGAACTTCGAATTGCCTTGAAAGCCCGGGAGGTGTTCGTAGGCCTTCAGGAAGGCTTCCTGGAGCACGTCCTCGGCGTCTTCATCATTCTGGGTGATGTGCTTGGCGAGGCGATAGATTTTGCGTTCGTAGTGGTTGACCAGTTCCGTAAAGGCTTGCTCATCGCCTGCGCGCGCACGTGCCACCAGGGCGGTTTCGTCGAAACTAATGGGCGCGGGAGACGAAGGATTCACAAGGGCCTTTCTCTTCAATATACCAGCCGAGCACGGTCATGCCGCTGGAGATCCCCCTGGATTCCGTCCCTGGTTTCACGGTCGGATCTCATATAGCCAGATCTTCCCGTCGCCGCCCTCGACGACGTATTCTCCGTTCGGCGAGATCGCGGATGGGATGGGCCTCCGATCCCGATTGAAGCCGTCCAGGTCGAACGTGATGCCATAAGTTATGAATTTGAGCCTCCACGAAATCACTTCTTTACTAGTGCTGATGTCCCAAACACCCCGCTTGGCTGACATTTCGGTGAGGGCGGACAATAGGCCCGGTTTGTAGTCGTCCAATACAACATGGATGGAGTGGTCGGGGACGATCTTTTTGCCAGTGTCCACGGCCCAACAGATTTTGCGGCCGCAGATGGCTCTACCTTGGTCGGCGAACCGGCCGCGAGGCGCGTCTGGCCCCGATGCGCTATGCAGGATCTTCTTCTCGAAAGGGCTTACGATAAGCTCGGTGGTCCAGGGTGACCCAGCAACCACCGAAACCGAGAGTAAGCCTCGATCTGGTGAGGCATCCATAATCAACCAGTTTGACGGCACTTCCCAGTTTTCCTGCTCTTGACAGTCCGTGTCGTAGAACCTCAAATGTGCGGGACCAGGGCGCCGAAAACCGACGATACCGAACGGCGGCGGTTGGGGATCTATGTCGAAAGCGACAACGCTGCCCTTGCCGATGAATTTAGTAAAGATGGAATTCGGTGGCAAATCACACGCCTTTCCATCTGGGAGGTGGACGACGTGCCTTCCTGTGTAGATGGTCTGGCTATCCGGAGACCATCCAAAGTCATCATATCCCTCGTTCTTAAACGCCCCGAGAACCGTTTTCGGATCTTGCGCCCGGATGAGCTCTATGTTGCCCCCCATCAGGAAGACCGCGATTTGCTCAGCATCAGGCGAGAATAATAACTTCTTCACCTTGTAAGATTGGCCAGCTCCAAGATGTTCGCCTTGGAGAGCCTCTTTCAAGTCAACATCCCATACTTTCTCCAGGCTGCCTGCCCGCAGATTCCACGGCCACTCCACCGCGAGCAGCACAATCGAAAGCCACGCGATGTGCCCCAGTCGAAACATGATTTCTTCGAAATCCTACGATTTGGCTAGGAATTGCCTAACCTTACAAATGTCGCCATTCACCTCGCCCAGCATACACTAGAGTTGGGGCTCTCTCCCCGCTCTAACATCGACGCCAGCTCACCACTGGATGGCCACGTAGCCGTATCCTCCGCGAACCCGTCGACAGGCGAGACCCCGCCCAACTTTCGATCACTTCAAGGTTGCCGACTGTGTCCAAAATGATAACCGACCGAAACGGTCGCATAGGAGGGAAGATAAACTCCCACTACGCGCTCGAAAGGCGCGCCTTCCCCCGGCAGCGCGAGTGCCTCCGTGGTCTGGCCGGTGTAGCCGCTGGAGATCTGGAAGTGAACGCCGACGTCCAACCGGCCATCCAGGAAACGGCGGACCAGGGCTCCCCGAAACTCCCGCACCGGGACGCTGACGAATCCGTCGCCAAGCGGTTTCCTGCCGACTTCCTCAAACTCCGCGCGGGCCTGCAGGTGGAATGGGAGGCGGTCCAGCGTGCCCAGCACGTCCACGATCAGGCGTGGACCTTCCGGGACGGGCGCGCCATCCGAAAGAACGCGCGCGTCCGCCTTCGAACCCGAAGCCTGCAGCATGCCGTTGCGAAAATAGTGTCGCGCCGATGCTGTCATGTACCGGTTGCGACTGGGCCCTTCGTTCTGCTGCAGTCCGGTGTCCGGATCGATCTTGGCGAGAGACTCTTCCTGAGTGACGCGCCCCAGAGTGACGCGGAAATCCGTCTTCGCGATGGTCTTCGAGACCACCATCTGGAACGAGTGGGCCTGGCTGACGAGCGAGCCCTGCTGCGTTCCCGTGCCGATTCGTGGATCGTTCGTAAAGAACGCCTGGCCGAAGCTGAAAGATACCGACGGTAGAGGCAGGGAATCGGGCGCGACGATCGCTAGAGTCGCCTTGGGCGAGTTGATCCCGACCCAACGGTCGAATGAATTCGCCGGATTCAACAGGTCGGTGTTATTGAATCCGATCTGATCCCGCCGCCAACCGAGGTTGTAGCGCAGCCAATGGGTGATGTTTCCGTCGACGGCGACGAACGGAGTAATCAGATTCAATGTGATGTTGTTGGCGGTGATCCTCTCGAACGGGCCGTACACGAACGGATCGGTGGAGGCGTAGTGATCGAGATCGTCGCGCCGGGGAGCTTCGCGCAGATAATCGAGACCGGTCATCAGCGTCAGACGATCGTTGAATTTGCGCACGTAGGTTCCGTTATCGCCGCTTTCCGTGCGGAACTCGCTCTGGCGGATCAGACCGTCGCCGAAGTTCGAATCGAGCGAAAGATTATAGGTGCGGAAAAACGTCGAGAGTTGCAGATCGCTGCCCGAAGCCAGCCGCCAGACATCGTTGAGCGCGACCTCGGCGGTATGCGTCTGGTCCTTTTGACGCGGGTCAATGGTGTCATGCAGGTTCGGGACCTCGATCGGAACCAGGCCCGGAATTCGGGATTGGCCATAGTAGCCAAGGAACAAGAGTGAGAGCTTATGATTTTTGAGCGCCCAGCTCTTTAGTACATTCGCTTTGTACTGCCGGCGATGCTCGAGCGTGTCGAGAAATCCATTCCCGTACGACGCCTGGACCGCAAGCCAGTTCCACCCGGCGCTCCAATCGACGTCGCGGTAGTCCGCTGTCAGGGTCGCGAAAGGCTCCACGCTGGAGTGCAAGGCGTAGGCGGCGGCCAGGTTCACCGAATGGTCGCCTTCGCGGACGTTAAAGGCACCGCCATCGGTCTGGACGCTTTCAATGATTCCTGGAACCATGATGTTCGGGTCCGAGTAGCCGTTCCCATGTGCGTTGGCGCTCAGGTTATTGGGCAGAAGAAAGCTGCCCACCTGGATGAATTGCGCGATCGGCTCGCCGTGATCGCCCGCGACGCCGGGCGCGAAGTATTGCGGCGCCTTGATGCCGCTCGACGCGGTTTCGATCGGCGCGCCGGGGATCGAGACGGGAGCGCCGGGCCGGCCCGGATTGGCGTCCAGGATCTCCGTGCGGACCAGGACCCGTTGCGCGGGGTCGGGATGCTCGACGTCCAGATCCGTGACGTCGGCGGTGACGGTGACCGTGTCGGCGCGTGCGGTGAGCCGCTCGAATTGCAGATTGACTATAAGCGTCAGCTGCGCAGATAGCGTGACCGTCGTGTACACGTCCGCGAAAGCGGCGGCGCTGGCCGTGATCCGGTATGCGCCGGCCGGGAGATCCGGGAATATGAATTTACCATCCTGACCGGTGGTGGCAATGCGACGCTCCGAATCACGGGCGAGGCCGGGTTCGAGCGTCACTTTCGCGGAGCCGACAGTCATGCCTTGCGGATCGCGAACCACGCCTGACAGAACCGCCTGCGATGCTCCGGGCGCGGGGACCGCGGGGGGCTGAGCCATCAGCGATGGGAGTAGAAGCAGCGTCAGTAACCACGGGCGATTCCGGCGCAGAGATGGCTCCTCGATTCGTGTTACGAAACTCAAAACCGTGATACCGAGAGACAATGCTATCACTGCGTGCTACGGGTCTTCAATAGGTGCTACGAAATCGCCGGGCGCTTCGCGAGCGCAGGAAATGTCTCGGAGCCACTGGATCGCGCCTGCCGTGCTCGCAGCAATGGGACACTGGGAACAGAACAATTTACTTGAAGGAGGAGCTTACTTGTCAACCGAAGCGAAGTGCCCGTTCAGACACGCCCAAGCTGGGGCCCCGGCGAATGCGACCTGGTGGCCGAATCAGCTAAACCTGAAGATCCTGCACCAGAACTCCCCCTTGTCCGACCCGATGGACAAGGAGTTCAACTACGCGAAAGAGTTCAAGAGCCTGGACCTGGATGCAGTGATCCAGGACCTCCACGCCTTGATGACGGCGTCGCAGGATTGGTGGCCCGCCGACTATGGCCACTATGGACCGTTTTTCATTCGAATGGCGTGGCACAGCGCCGGCACGTACCGCATCGGCGACGGCCGCGGCGGGGCAGGCTCTGGCACGCAGCGTTTTGCGCCCCTCAATAGCTGGCCGGACAATGTAAGCCTCGATAAGGCGCGCCGGTTGCTCTGGCCGATCAAGCAGAAGTATGGCCGGAAAATCTCGTGGGCCGACCTCATGATTCTGGCCGGTAACGTCGCCTTGGAGTCGATGGGCTTCAAGACCTTCGGTTTCGCCGGCGGGCGCGAGGACGTCTGGGAGCCTGACGATACCTACTGGGGGTCGGAGGGCAAGTGGCTGGGAGATGAGCGCTACACCGGCGACCGTCAGCTCGACAATCCTCTCGGCGCGGTTCAGATGGGCCTGATTTACGTGAATCCGGAAGGGCCCAATGGAAAACCGGATCCACTCGCTGCGGCGCGCGATATCCGGGAGACGTTCGCCCGCATGGCGATGAATGACGAGGAGACCGTGGCCCTCATCGCCGGCGGGCACTCGTTCGGAAAAACCCACGGCGCCGCCGACCCGAGCAAGTATGTCGGCCGCGAACCCGAGGGCGCCGGCATCGAAGAGCAAGGCCTCGGCTGGAAAAACTCTTTTGGCAGCGGTAAAGGCGTTGATACGATCAGCAGCGGGTTGGAGGGCGCCTGGACCACCACGCCAACGAAGTGGAGCAACAACTACCTGGAGAACCTGTTCGGCTTTGAGTGGGAGCTCACGAAGAGCCCCGCCGGCGCGAACCAGTGGACTCCCAAGGG
>Ga0209415_10007055_pt1 | contig 19726 bp, 15 predicted proteins | sample PeaSoiSIISIP2007_FD_187696 | JGI IMG/M metagenome (GOLD analysis project Ga0209415, IMG submission 187696) | Peat soil microbial communities from Weissenstadt, Germany - SII-SIP-2007 (SPAdes) (version 2) | ecosystem: Environmental > Terrestrial > Soil > Wetlands > Peat | place: Germany... | reverse complement strand
GAGCGCGAAGGCGGCGCGGCGGGAGCTCTCGCCTGGGGCACTTCCGCGGCGATCGGCGCGCCCTCGGCGCGCAGCGCGCCTCCGCCGCCGGGCCCGCCGTTCGAGGTCGAGCGGAAGCCGGCCGGCGCCTCGCCGCTGCCGACGTCGGCGCGCATCGAGCCGAGGCTCCCGATCTCCGCGGGCGCCGCCTCGAGCTGGCCGCTGGAGCGGCTGAACGCGGCGGCGAGCCGGCCGAGGATCGTGGGCGGCGGCCCCTGCGGGACCGGCGGCCGCGCCGGAACGTCCGGCACCGGCGCCGGCGTCGGACGGACGGGCGCGCTCGGCGGAGGCTCCACGACCGGCGCCGGCGGCGCCGCGGGCCGGACGGGCACGACGGGCTCCGGCGGCGCGACCGAGGACGGCGGCGGAGGGGCCGGCGGCTCGGGCGTCGCGGGGCGCGGAGGCGGCGCCTGCGCCGGGATGTCCGGATAGAGCTTCGCGTGCAGCGCCTCCGACGCGTAGCTGTAGCCGACCACGAAGCCCACGTTGCCGAGGGCCTCGCCGAGCTTCCGGGCGGAGGCCGGATCGGACGGGTTCTGCGCGACCTGGGCGAGGTCCGCCGCCGTCTGCACGACGAGCTGGGTGACGAAGGCGACGCCGACCACCGTCTCGGTCGTGGACACGACTTTGCCGGCGATGGAGACGACGCGCATGGTCGTCGCGCCCACCTCCATGACCCGGAGCAGGGCGTTGACGAGCTTGCCCACGACCTGCCCGAGGAACGGGATCCAGCTGATCGGGTTCGCGAGCGTCTTGCCGACCGTTTCGCCGGCCGAGGCCAGCATCCCGAGCGCCCAATTGCCCGCGCCGCCGCGCGACGCGATCTGCTCGCCGTACGTGCCCTCGCCGAAGAACTGCAGGGCGGCGTATCTCTCCATCTCCGTGACCGGCGCGCGCACGGCGGAGGCGTAGTCGGGGTCGCCGGGAGGAATCCCCGCGCGCTGCAGGAGGTCCGGGCGCAGGCGCTCGCGCACCACCTTGTCGACGTCGGCCAGGCCTTGCGCGTTGAGCTGCGAGACGAGCCCGTGCACCCAGGCCGCGAAGTCCCGACCGTTGTTGGCGTTCGGGTCCGGCGGCTTGCCCGCGCAGGTCTCGCTGCGCGAGCACGTCGCGACGTAGTTCGCGCCGCCGTGGTCCATGAACTGCTCGACGGTGTTGTGCACGACCCCGGAGTAGATTCCCTGGCCGATCCGGCCGAAGAAGCGCAGGCCCGCGCCGAGGACGGGGATGTCGTTGACCCGCCCCACCGTCTTCACCGCCGTCGCGCTGTTGGGCTCCTCGTACGTGTAGTTGCGGCGCGTGTTCTCCCAGAGCGGGCCGTCGTCGACCCACTGGCCGCCGCGCCAGCGCTGCAGGTGCGCCATGAAGCGCTTGGTCGTGGTTTGGTTCGTGAGGACGTTGTCCTTGGTCGTGTCGGTGTCGGGCGGCTCGTCGCGCAGGCGCGTGTCGTCGGAGAGATACTCGTACTTGATGAAGGTCGAGTTGCCGCCGGCCCTCTGGTTGCCGTTCGCGTCCGCCTGCGACGCGTACTTCGCGAGCAGGGCGGTCTCCGTGGGCTTGCCTTGGTAGCCGCCGCCCTCGCCGAAGAACGCGCGCCGGATGGTGCGCCCGTGGTCGTTCGCGTGCATGTGCGTGACCCAGAAGATCTTCGGGTCTCCGGGGAGGATGCTGAGAAGGACGGTGTCGGCCGCGCTCGTCTCGTCGTCGCCGATCAGCTCGTCGCGCAGGAAATTCCCGAGCTCGAGGGCGAGCTTGCCGTTCGGGTCCGCGATGCCGACGGCCTTGAGGATTTCCGCGGCCAGCGCGCGCGGATCGCCGCCGACCGCGGCCTTGAGGCTGCCGTCGACGTCCCAACGCTGAAAATTCTTGTGCGCGTCGAGGACGCGGATGACGTGGTTCGAGCCCGGGACGCCCTCGTGCCTCTCGCCGCCGTCGAGCTCGCGGAAGTCGAGGTGGACGCCGCCGGGGCCGACGCTGCTCACCTGCTCGCGGACCTGCGGGGCGCTCCCGTCCGGCCTCGTCAGGTAGGTGATGTGCTGGGTCGAGCCCGAGACCGTCGCGTTGAAAGGGTTCGGGCCGCCGATCTGCCGCACGACGGAGGTGTTCGCGTGCTCGTCGTGGACCGTGACGCGATCGAGCTTGCCGTCGACGAAGTTCTCGGTCTTGACCTCGGCCTTCGCGTAGTCGTGAGTCTGGCGCAGCGTGATCTTGTCGTGCGCGTCCATGAGCTCGACGGTCTGGCTCGACGGATGGCCGGCGCCGTCGAAGTCCGTCTCCTGGACCGTCCGCGCTCCCGACGCGGCGCGCTCGACCACGAGCTGCTTCCAAGGCTGATGGTTGGCCTGCTTGGGCCCCGCGCCGCGCTCGGCCGCCTGCACGAGCGCCTTCCCGCCGGGCAGCTCGTAGCGCAGGCCGTAGAAATCAGTGCCGTTGACGGACGCGCCCCAGACCGTGACGGACGTCGCTCCCGAGTCGTTGGCGCAGAACGGGCCCAGGTCCGAGGTCCCGTGCTGCGTCGCGGGGCAGAGCTCCCAGGGCTTGAACACGGTCCCGACCGGCGCGTTCGTCGAGACGATGCCGCGCGCGACGAGCAGGCGGTAGTTCCAGAGCAGCCGCATGACCTCCGCGAAGTCGGGGCGCTCGGCGTACAGGCTCGTGAGGCGGGCGTTCAGCTGGTCGTACGTCGTCGGCGGTGCGAAGCCGAAGGCGCGCGCGGCGTAGGCCTCGAGATGGCTGAGGAGCTCGCCGAGGCTCGCGTAGCGCGACGGATCGCCGCCGAGCGCGCGCTCCAGATTCTGGGCCGCCGTCGTCAGCGCGGCGAGCTGGGTCCGCTGCTGGTTCGCGAACACGACCTCGTCGCCGTTCGGAAGGCTCGAAAGAAAAGGCACGTACGAGGCCCAAACGGCGGCGCTGACCTGGCTCGAGGTCGGGAGCGCATGCTCCGGCGCGGGCGCCGCGCCGACGGCCGCGGGAGCGGCGCCCGTCGCGGGCGGCACCGCGCGCACGCGCGTGCGGTTGCGGTTCGTGCGCGGGTCGTCCGGGGACGAGACCGGCGCGGGGCTGGCGGCGGAGCCGGCGCGCAGGCCGGGAACGACCGGTGACGCGGGCGCGACGCCCGCGTTGTCGAAGACGTTCTGGCCGGCTGCGGCGGCGACCAGCTGATTGGTCACGGCCTCGAGGCCGCTGATCGTCGGCGGCTGGCCCGCGAGCTTCTGCAGCATCGCCGCGCGCAGCTGCGGGCCAGGCCGGTCGCCGCCGGACAGGCGCGCGGTGCCCGCCAGCAGCTTCTCGAGCGCGTCGAAGCGCGGGCCGAGGACTTTCTGCTCGTCGGAGGGCAGGGCCGGCAGGCCCGTCTTCAGCTGGCGATGGACTCCGCGCAGCTCGGCGAAGGAGGCCGTCGAGTTCGGCGCCGTCAGCGCGGCGACGACGCGGTTCTCGAGGTCGGTGAGCTGGCTCTCAAGACCCCTGCCGGCGGCGCTCGCGACGACCGGCTCGGCCCGCAGGGAAGGAACGGCGACGCCGCCCCAAAGGGCGGCCGCGAGGGCGAAAATAAGCGCCGTTCGGGGCGTCCGCATCTGGCCTCAGGATATCCCTTTTGGGCCCATGCCGAGCAGGGGCCCAAGGCCCACCGGCGTCCAGGTCTAAAGACCTAGAACGGACGGAGGGGCGCCGATAGGTTAGCCCCGGCGCCCAGCCTTTTCAAGGCTTATTTTAGGAAGGGCGAAGGGCGGACAGGCGCTCCTCGAACCGCGCCTGGGCCTTGGTGCCTTCCTCTTTTAAGAGGTGGTACTTGCTGGCCTTCGGCGACAGGATCACGAGGAACTTGGCGGGCACGCCCGCGCGGCGGTAGGCGGCGACCTTGTGGTGGCCGTCGAGCAGGAAACCGGCCAGGAACGAGTGCAGGGTCTTCGTCGTCCCCTTCTTGACGGCCTCCGGGATCCCGCGCTGGTACATGCCGAGCATCAGCACGCGCGGACGGTCGCCGTTCTGGATCATCTGGGTGTAGAGCTTGACGTTCTCTTCCTTGAGCGCGGCGCGCGGCACGAGCGGGATCACGAAGTCGAACTGCTTCTCGATGACGTTGCTCTCGGCGTGGCGGAAGACGCGCGGGCGCTGGCACTCGTAGTGCTCCCAGCCGGACAGCAGCCCCTCCTCCTTCGGGTCCTCGATGTCCCAGAGCTCCATGAACTCGCTCTGGAAGAAATAGGACTGCTCGTCCTCGGAGTCGTAGGGCCCGGAGAGGTTGACGGAGGTCTCGAAGACGAGGTACTCGCCCTTCTCCATCAGATCGAAGAGAGGCGCCAGCTCGAGGACCATCGACTCGTCGACGGGCCGCGGCAGCTGGATGGTCTTCGGGAGGTTCGCGATCTTGCGCGTCGTGGGCAGGCGCGGCTCCTGCAGCATCTTGAACCAGAAATGGCAGGTGTCGCAGTCGTTGCCGACCTCGAACTTGCGCGCGCCGTTGACCTCGAGGAAGAGGGAGTTGGCCTCGCCGTGGCGCTTCTCCACGGCGACCTTGAAGAAGCCCTTCCCTTGAGGGACCTTCACGCGCACGACGCCGTCGGCGACCGACGTCACCTCGAGCTTCTGCGGCTTGGTCTCGGAAGTCACTGGCTCCTCCCCGCGGCGGACACGGCGTCGTCCGCGGCAGCACCTGAGTTTAGCTCATTCTCGCGGTCGCGTCCAGACAAGCTCGGTCACGCCGACCGGCCATCTTTTCGCAATACGCGTCGGCTACATTAATTACGCGATGGAGCAATGGGACGAAGAGGCGCTGCGCGAGATCAACAGTCTCGACGCCGCGCGCCTGGCGATCCGCGGCGCGCTCGCGACGATCCGCGACCTGCAGGACGGGAACGCCGCGCTCAAGGGCGCGGTGCAGGACGAGATCGCCAAGCGCCGGGCCGGCGAGAAGCGGCTCGAGGACCTCGAGGCGCGGCTCGCCGAGTGGCAGGCGAAGGCCGAGGAGTGGGAGCGCGATCGCGCGCGGCGCGACGTGGACCGCGCGCGAGAGAAGACCGAGGCGCGGCTCGAGGTGCGCGCCGAGGAGCGCGGGCGCCTCGAGGACGACCGGCGGCGGACCGAGGAGGTCGTCGCCCGGCTGCGCTCGGACCTGGCCGCGATGGCCCAGTCCCAGCGCGAGAAGGACGAGGCCTGGGCGGAGCTCCGGCGCGAGCTCGAGAAGCGCGACGCGAAGGCCCTGGAGCTGCGCCGCGAGAAGGACGAGGCGCTCGCGGGCGCGAAGCACGACCTCGATCTCGTCGAGCAGCTCCGGGTCGCGCGCGAGCGCGAGCTCGCCGCGGCGTCCGCCGCGCGCGACGCGGAGCTCTCGCGCCGCGAGGAGCAGCTCGCGGCCGTGCGCGGCGAGCTCGACGAGGCCCGCAAGGCCCTTGGAGAGGCCGCCGAGGAGCGCGAGCGCCGGCTGCGCGAGCGCGACGAGCAGCTCGCGAAGACCTACTCCCTGAAGGAAAAGGACCTCGTCGAGCGCTACCAGCGCCGCGAGGCCGAGCTGCAGGCGCGCTGGTCCGAGCTCGAGCAGGGGCTGTGGGCGCGCGCGAAGGAAGGCCGCGCGAAGCTCGAAGAGTCGGTGCACAAGCAGTTCGAGGAGCGCGCGCGCCAGCTCGCCGACCGCGCGGCCGAGATCGAGGCCCTCCTCGAGACCCGCCGCCGCGAGCTCGACGAGGACTTCAAGAAGCGCTCGGCCGAGCTCGCGGAGACCGCCGCCGCCGACGAGCGGCGGCGCGACCAGGAGTGGTCGCAGCGCGAGGCCGCCACGGCCGCGCGCGTCGACGCGGATCTCGCGCGCGAGGGCGCGCGCCTGCGCGACGAATGGACCGAGCGCTCCAAGACCCTCGAGGCCGAGCACGAGGCTAGGCTGCGCGAGCTGTCCGCGCGCGGCGAGGAGCTCCTGCGCTCGAGCGACCACCAGACCCGCCTCCTGCGCGAGGAGGCCGCCAAGCGCGACGCCGAGCGCGACCGCGCGCAGGAGGAGTTCGCCGCGCGCAAGACGGCCGAGCTCGAGGCGGCCGCGCGCGAGCGCGAGGCCGCGTCCGCCGCGCGGCGCGCGGCGCTCGAGGAGGAGACTCGGCGCAAGGCGGCGGAGCTCGAGGACGCGGCGCTCAAGCGCCAGAGCGAGCTCGCGCAGGACCACGAGCGCCGCCGTCTCGAGCTCATCGAGGAGTCCCGGCGCGTCCTCGAGGCCGACCGCGCCGCGCTCGTCGCGCAGTTCGAGGCGCGCGGCCGCGCGCTCGACGAGGAGCACCGCGCCCGGTCGGCCGAGGTCGAGCGCGCCGCCGCCGCGGCGGCCGCGGAGCGCGAGACCTGGAAGGTCTCCGCGCGCGAGGAGAACCTGCGCCGCCAGCAGGACCTCGACCGGCGCTGGGCGGGCCGCGAGGGGGAGCTCACCCAGAAGTACGAGGCCGCGCTCGAGGAGCAGAGGCGCGCGTTCACGGCCGAGACCTCGGCCGCGCGCGACCTGGCCGAGGCCGCGCGGCGCCGCGGCGACGAGGAGCTCAACCGCCGCGAGACCGAGCTGCGCGCCGCGCACGAGCGCGCGCTCGCCGAGTCGTCGGCCGTCCGCGCGCGCGACGCCGTCGAGCGCGAGGCCGCGCACGAGGCGCGCCTGTCGGAGCTGCGCCGCGCCCACGACGAGGACCTGCGCCTGACGCGCGAGAAGTCGTTCGAGGACCTCGCGCGCGAGCGCACGGCCCTGCGCGAGGAGCTCGCGGTCCTGCACGAGCGCCGGCAGGTCGAGCGCTCGGAGGCGGAGCGGCGCGCGCTCACCGACGACGCGCGCATCTCGGACCTGCAGACGCGTCTCGCGGCGGCGGAGCAGGCGGCGCGCGAGCTGTCCGAGGACGCGGCCGGACGCGGCCGCGAGTCCGCGTCCCTGCGCGTCTCGCTCGCCGAGCGCGACCGCCAGCGCGAGAGCGAGAAGGCGCGCATCCAAGAAGACGCGAAGCTCGCCGCCGCCGCCGACCTCGCGAAGGCTCTCGACGAGACCGAGACCCTCCGGCGCAAGACCTTCGCGCTGCGCCTCTCGGAGCTGGAGAAGGCGCTCGCCTCGCGCCGCGCGGCGCTCGAGTCGGCGTACGTCGAGCGCGCGCGCGGGCTCGACGCGCGCGAGCGCCGGCTCGAGGAGCTCGACATGCGCCTCGAGGAGGAGCGCGCGCGTCGGCCTCCGCCTCCTCCGCCTCCTCCCGGCGTTGATCCGGGTCATTGACTCCGACCGGCCCAAGTGCGATGATAGGGCGGGTCCCTCCCCGGGACCGATCGACGAAACGCCGCACGGAGGTCCTCATGTCTCGAGACGATGCCGGTTCCAATCTTTTCTTCCTGTTGACGGGCGCCGCGATCGGAGCGGCCCTCGGCGTGCTGTTCGCTCCTCAAGAAGGCAGCCGGACGCGCGAGCAGCTGACGGACTGGCTCAAGGAGCGCCGCGAGCGCGGCGAGAACCTCCTCGACAAGGTCAAGGATCAGGGCGAGGTCAAGAAGGACGCGCTCGTCGCCGCCGCCAAGGCCGCCAAAGAGGCCTACCGCGACGCGAACGCGAAGCATCACGGCAGCGTCTCCGCCTAGCTCGGCGGCTGCTCGAGCGAGGGCTCCCCGCGAGGGGGGCCCTCTTTTTTGGCGCGGCGTCGGCCCTTACTTCGGGCGCGCGCGCCGGACCTTGCCGGCCTTCTCGACGAAGCGCAGGTAGGGCAGGCCGCCGACCGAGGTCCCCGCGTCGACGACGAGGACCTCGCCCGCGACGTAGCGCGTGTCGGGAGCGCACAGGTAGAGCACGGCGTCGGAGACGTCGGCCTCGGTCCCGAACTTGCGCGCGGGGACTCCCTCGAGCAGGAACTCGCGCATCCACTCCTCGGGCCACAGCCGCTCGCGGGACTGCGGCGTGTCGATGAGGCCGGGGCAGACCGCGTTGACGCGCACGCCGCGCGGCGCCCACTCGACGCCGAGCGTGCGCGTGAGCGCGACGACGCCGCCCTTCGCGGCGGCCGACGGCAAAAAGCCCGGCGCGCCGGTCCACGCGTAGGACGCGACGAGGTTCACGATCGCGCCCTCGCCGCGCGCGAGCATGCGGCGGCCGGCCTCGAGCGAGCACGAGAACGTGCCCTGCAGGACGATGTCGATCACCTTGCGGAAGCGCACCGAGGTCAGCGTCTCCGACGGGCGCACGAAGTTCGCCGCGGCGCCGTTGACGAGGACGTCGACGCGGCCGAAGTCGGCGTCGATTTTCTCGAACAGGGCCTTGACCGAGCCGGGCTCGGCCACGTCGGTCGAGACGCCCACGACGCGGCATCCGGTCGCGGACGCGATCGCGCGCGCGGCCTCGTCGAGGCGCGCGGCGTCGCGCGCGGCGAGCACGACGTCGGCGCCGTGCGCGGCGAGCTCGGCGGCGACGAAGCGCCCGATGCCCGAGCCGCCGCCGGTCACGACCGCGACGCGGCCCTTCAGCAGGTCCTTCGCGTAGGTCCGGCTCACGCGGCGGCCTCCCAGCGCGGCCGCTTCTTGTCGCGGAACGCGGCCAGGCCCTCGTTCGCCTCGGGGTTGGAGAAGATCTGCGAGAACTGGTCGAGCGAGCGCCGGAACAGCGCCTCGTCGGTCGCCGGCTCGTTGAGCGCCGCCTTGATCAACGCGAACGCGCGCGGGGGGGACTTCGCGAGGCGCTTGGCGAGGCCGAGCGCCGCGGCCTTGACCTGCTCGTCGGGGACGACCTCGTCGACGAGATCGGCCGCGAGCGCCTCCGTCGCGCCGAGCGAGCGCCCGCGCAGGACCATCTCCTTGACCGCGTTCGGGCTCGAGCTCAGCTGGCGCAGGCGCGCGATCAGGGCCGGCGTCGGGGAGAGGCCGGCGCGGACCTCCGAGAGCGCGATCTTGCCGCCCGCGCCCAGCACGCGCCAGTCGCAGCCCATCGCGAGGATCCAGCCGCCGAGGATCGCGGAGCCGGAGAGCGCCGCGACGCACGGCTTCGGCGAGGTCAGCAGGGCGCGATAGGCGGCGAAGAGAGCGGCGAACGGCTCCGCGCGGCGCGCCTCGGGCAAGGCCAGCACCGCCGCGAGATCCATCCCGCTCGAGAAGTAGCCGGGCACGCCGGACTCGAGCATCAGCGCGCGCGCGCCCGCGGCGCGGCCGGCGTCGTCGACGGCGGCGCGCAGGGCCTCGAGCGAGGCGAGCGTCAGCGTGTTGCCCGGCGGGCGGGTCAAGGTCAGGACGCGGACCGCGCCCTCGTCGCGCGCGGAGAGCTCGCTCACGGGCGCTCCAGCTTGACGCTCTTCAGCAGGCGCTCGAAGTCGGGGCGGCGCGCGGCGTAGAGGTTCTCGGGGGCGCTGAACACGAACGCATAATACGAATCTCGGGCGGCGGGAAGATAGACCGACAGCGTCGTGCCCGCGACCTCCGTCGCGCGCGACCGCGCGCCGGCCACGACGCGCGGCTTGATCTCGCGCGCGCCCTGCCAGGAGACGTCGCGCGCGACCGCCTTCGCCAGAGGCGCGAAGCCCTCCTGCCCCGGGGCGTTGCGCGTGATCGTGATCGACGCCGGCTTGCCCGCGTCGTCCTTCGCGTCGAGCTCGAGGTACAGGGTCGGCACGTCGTCCTTCCACGCGTCCTGCACGCGGAAGCCCGCCGGCACGTCGAACGAGAGCCCGCCGGCGGCGTTCCAGCGCGCGCCGAAGCCGCCCGGCGCGCCCGCGCCCGCGTTGACGCAGCGGTACTTCCGCAGCGAGTTCGGCGTCGCGAGCGGCACGGTGCCGCGCGGGCAGCCCGGGCCCGCCGTGAAGCCGGCGCCGTCGGGCTCCGAGAGCGCGTACGGCGACGCGGGCGGGGAGCCCGCCGGGTCGGCGCGCGCGAGCCCCGCGGCCAGCAGGGCGAGCGCGGCCGCTCTCATTTCTTGGTCCGCTCGCGCGCGAGCTTGCGCAGGTGCTCGCCCAGCGCCGGATTGTTGTCGAGGATGTAGCCGACGTCCTCGTAGGCGAGCCGGAACGCGAAGGCCGGCCCCGACGCCTCCGCGGTCGCGGTGCGCACGCCGTCGGAGAGCAGCGCGATCTCGCCGATCACGGAGCCGGGCCCCATGCGCGACACCACCGGCGCCGCGGGGCCGGCCCCGCGGCGGATCGCGACCTCGCCGGCGAGCACGAGGAAGAGGTCGCGCCCGGTCTCGCCGGTCTCGATCAGCGCCTCGTACGCGCGGTACTGATAGACGCCGCTGCGCGGGAAGACCTTCGCGCAGAGCTCCGCGTTGAACTCGGGGAAGAAGCCGTCGAGGCGGAAGGCGCGGAAGACCGCCTCGGACGTCGCCTCGTCGACCGGCAGCCGCGTCGGGCGCGCGGAGGCCATCAGCGGTTCAGCAGGTCCGGGTTGCGCATGTGCTCGAGAGCGGTCTCTTTCGACACCAGCTTCTTGGTGAACAGGTTCTTGATGGAGGCGTCGCGCGAGATCATGCCGGTCTGCGCGCCGGACTGGATCGCGTCGTTCATCGCCTCGATCTTGTTCTCGCGGATCAGCTGGCGCACGGCCGGAGTCGCGATCAGGATCTCGCACGAGACCACGAGGCCCTTGCCGTCGGCGCGCGGCAGGAGCTCCTGCGAGATCACGGCCTCGAGCGTGCCCGCGAGCTGCTCGCGCATGGCCTCCTGGTCGGCGTTGGGCACGGCCGTGATGATGCGCTGGGCCGTCTTCGACGCGTCGCGCGTGTGCAGAGTCGTGAGCACCAAGTGCCCGGTCTCCGCCGCGAGCAGGGCCGCGCGGATCGAGGCCGCGTCGCGCATCTCGCCGATGCAGAGGATGTCCGGGTCCTGGCGCAGCGAGTCCATGATGCCGATGTCGAACGTCGGCGTGTCCACGCCGACCTCGCGCTGGACGAAGATCGAGCGGCAGGGCTTGAACAGCGTCTCGATCGGGTCCTCGATCGTGACCACCTTGCCGGGGCGGCCGGTCTGGTTGATCCACTCGAGCATCGCGGCCATCGTCGTGCTCTTGCCCGAGCCCGTGGAGCCGGTCACGAAGATGATGCCCGAGCGCCGGTGCGCGAGATTGCCCACGACGGGCGGCAGGCCCAGCGACGAGAGCGGGTAGGTCTTCGTGGGGATCACGCGGATCGTCGCGCCCACGGTGCCGAGCGCCATGTAGAGGTTGAAGCGGAAGCGGCCGACCTCGTTGAGCGTCTGCGAGAAGTTCACGCGCATCTCACTCTTGAACAGCGCCTTGTGCACGTCGAGCAGGAACGGCTCGAGGATGCGGTAGATCGCCTCCGAGGTCATGGCCGGATACGGGAGAGCGCCGATCTCCCCGGCGATGCGCGCGATCGGGGGAATCCCGTGGATCAGGTGGAGGTCGGAGCCTCCGCGCGAAACCACGTCCGCGAGCAAAGTGGAGAGGTCGATGGTATCAGCCATACGCCGGCAAGGATAGATATACCGGCCGAAAAAATCAAGTCCGCGATAGTTAAAACGGAGTAAAGGGTCCGCGCGGCGCCGGCGCTTTGACCGGACCGTCGAGCCTTGCTATAATGCCGCGTCGTCCAATTCCGGGCTAGCTCAATGGTAGAGCAGGCCGCTGTTAACGGCAAGGTTGTAGGTTCGAATCCTACGCCCGGAGCCAATTTGTTCGCCAGACATAACTTCGTTTGAGAGGCCGCCCGACGGGCGGCTTTCTCTTTTCCGGTCGGGGACGACCTGGCCCGGGAGCGGGATCAGGTACTCGGCGATGAGGTCCACCTTCTTGTCCACGACGACGCGCTTGAGCCATTGCCGCAGCCACGCCTTGCGCTCCACGACGCTCCCGCGCTCCAGGAGCTGCTGTAGGTCGCGCACGCGACGCCGTATGTCGGCGTCGCTGAACTTGACCGGGGCCGAGTCCTCGGACGCGAGCGCGGACTTGCGCTCCTCGGCCGCGGTGATCTGGTCACGCAGAGCCTTGAGGCGCGGCCCTACGTCCGCCGCGTTCACGTGACCAGTCTCCAATACCTCGTATAAGCGATCCAGACGCCCTTGGAGGCCCTTGATCTGCGCGTCCAGCTCCACGCCCCTGTCGCGCGCCGTGCGCCGCGTCTTGGCCCGCTCCTCGTTGACGAGGCGGATCAAGGCCGAGAGCTTCTCGTCCGTCAGCACCTCGTTGCGCAGGCCCGTCACCACCTGCTCCTCCAGGAAGGTCTTGCCGATGAGCCCCGCGTCACAGGCCGCGCGTCCGCGCTTCAGGTAGGTCTGGCAGCCGTAGTACAGGAAACGCCCACCCTTGGCGTTGGTGCCGATGAGCTTGGCCCCGCAGGACGCGCAGTAGGCGATGCCGCTCAGCAGATAGTCGCTGTTGAGCGTTTTGGAGTTGTTCACCTGCGGCCGACGCGCGCGCAGGAAGGCGCGGATGCGCTCGAAGTCGTCGCGCGAGACGATGGTCGGGTGCGTGTTCTCGACGCGAATCTCCTTGTGCGGCTTCTCGCCGCCCGGCTTGTTGTAGCGGTAGGCGTTGAAGATCGTCACGCCCGTGTAGACCTCGTTGGAGAGGATGTAGTACACGCCGGTGTTGCACCACTCCGCGCCCGAGCGCGTCCTGCGGCCCTCGGCGTTGAGCTTCTTGGCTATCTCCTTGGAGCCCAGACCGTCCATGCACAGCGCGAAGATTCGCCGCGCCGTAGGCGCGTGGATCGGGTCCAGCTCCAGTTTCGACTTCTCGGCCTGGCCGACCTTTATCCTCGCGATCCGGTAGCCGAAGGGCGCCGTCGAGCCGTTGCGGAAGCCGCGCGAGGCGTTCTCATTCATGCCCCGGATCGTGTCCGAGGCGAGGTTCGCGGAGTAGAACTCGTCCACCACCTCGATCATTCCCTCTAGGAGCTGCCCGGCCGGCGAGTCGTCGATGGGCTCATTGATCGAGACGACCTCGACGCCGTGCCGACGCAGGAGCTTCTTGTAGATGATCGAGTCCTCGCGGTTGCGCGCGAAGCGCGACAGCTTCCAGACCAGGATCACCGTGAAGGGGGGAGCCTTCTGCTTGGCGAGCCCGATCATGCGCTGGAACTCGGGACGGTCCGCGCTGCGCGCGCTCTTGGCCTCGTCCACGTGCTCGGCTTGCACCATCCAGCCGCGGCGGTCCGCGAACTCGCGTAGCGCCTTGAGCTGGGCCGGGATGGACAAGTCCTTCTCCGCCTGGCCCTCGGATGACACGCGCGCGTAAAGCGCCGCCTTGATCCCGCTCTTCTCAGCCTGCTTGATCTCGTTCATCCCGTCCTCCCGGTCCCCGCTCCCGCAAGGACCATAGTGTGATCCGCCGCCCTCACCGCCGCAAGGGCGTCCTCGTCCATGCTGCGCGCGATGAGGCGCGCGAGCATCCGCAACCCCTCCGCCTTGTCCGCTTCCGACGCCTCCACCGTTCCGATGCTCATGATGTAGCACGGGTGCGGCGGCAGTGGGTTCAGTCGGATGTACGACCGCGGAAGCTCGCTCATATCACGGCCTCCCGGCGATGCTCGCCCACCTCAACCGGCGCCGCGATCTCCGGCTCCGGCTTCCGCGCGAACGCGAACGGCGCGCGGCGCCACTCGGTCGCGAAGCGGCAGCGCCCCAGGCTTACCCGGAAGTCCGCGAGTTGAGCCGCCTGTACGCAACTGACATCATGCTTACGACTGAGGGCCGTGATATGTTCCACACCGCCCGGCCAATCCACCAGGTATAGGACCTGGGACTCCTGGTGCGACAGCCGCCGGCGATGCTCGTAGAAGATATCGCCATAGCGGCCGCGCGACTTCGGCGTCAGCTCGACCTCAAGGATATGCCGGGCGCCGCGAGCGTCGTCCACCATGAAGTCAGGCATCGCCAGCCTTGCCGTCCGGTGCTGCCGTCCATTGCGCCGGTAGAAGTCGTCCCATATCTGCCGCGCCGTCAGGACTTTCAACCCGAGCGCGCGCGTTAGGACCAGGCCGACTCCGACCACCGCGACCTCATGACGTACCAAACGATCGCTTACGCCCTGACTCGGAGTCTCGAACGTCGGCCGCCCATGCCGCTTCAAGAACTCGAAACCCCGCGTCGTCACCCGATACACCGGCCACGAGAACGGATACCTCTTGATCGCCACCAGCCCCATCTTCTCCAGCCCGCTCAGCCGCTTATAAGCCCGCCCCCAGTAGTCCTCCCGCTTGACCTCATTGAAATATAACCTCGCCTTCTCCTCCTCGCTCACCTCCCTGTGAAACAACATCCCATCCACCTGACCCAACCCCATAACTCCCCATCTTTCCAATCCCTCCAGAACCAGAAAGTCTCTCTCCTGAATCTCCATCTGCCTCCTTTTGCCTTTTGAATTTTCCCTGAAACTATCCTCTCTCCTCCATCCTCCAAGTGTTTTGCTGCCCTCCCAACCCACCGATTTTCCGACCCCCGTACCACCAACTATTTATGGTTGGGGGTGCGGGGGTCGGAAAACGCGAATGGCAAAGCCAAGAGCGAGGCGGGGTGGGAGGGCAGCAAAACACGACGTTTTTTCTTAGTGCCGACGACGACACCCCGTCCAACACGTTGGACACCGTGTCGGATGGGGGATGCATCATTTTTGACCCTATAGCCGTGCAATTACAGTGCATGATGTTTCCGAAAAAAGGGGAGTGCTAATCCTCTTGGTGCTTCACCAAAACGTGCCGGGTCCTCTCGCGCTTCTCGCTGTGAATCCAGCGCTCGAACTCATGCGACGAGTGAAAAAGCGCCTTGTCTTTCGCCGTCTCGTCCTTTAAAATCTCGGGCTCGTCCGACTCGTGAAGCGCCTGGAGGACGCGGACGACCTTGTGGAAAAGGAAGTCCTTGACCTCCAATCCATGGCCGAAAACCTCCACGAACTCGTTCAACTCCTGGGCAGTCAGCACGTCCTTTAGGATCAGTCCGTAGTGCCTCTCGGGGTAGACGCGGAGGAGGGATCGGATGGCCTTCAGGGGCATGAAGAGCCGCGTGCTGAGGTGGAGGATGACCGCCAGCCGCTCGGTGTGCTCGGGGTGGGCGTAGTAGGAGCGATGCCCGTTCTTGTGGATCGGCTGCGGCAGGAGCTTGAAGCGGGGGGAGCTGTAGAGTTGTAGGGTGCGGCGGGAGATCTCGAATCCATGAACCTCCTGCATCACGTCGATGAACTCTTCCGAGTCGATCAGGAACTCGGTCAGCGGCTCGAATCGAGCCGTGGAGAGGGCATCGGCGCCTTGCTTTATGGGGCGGTCGTAGTAGTCCTGCGGCCGAGAAGAATCGCGCATCGTCATTGCATTATACACCAATGGTGCATAATATGTCAACTACTTTCTTGCAAGCACCCCGTCGCAAACGGCTCGCCGAAAATTTAAAAGCCGGGGAAGTCGGCCAGAATATGGCTCGGCTCCCCCGGCTTGGGTTCCTGCCGGGGCACGACCAGGCTACTTTTTCTTCTTGAGCAGCTTGTCGAGGGAGTCGACTCCCTCGGCATCCCGGACCGTGCTGAGCTTCGCGTCCGAGCGATACCCCGGCGCGAAGTTCTGCCCGTATATGTCCCGCAGCGTGCCCACCTCCGTGTCCCCGCGCTTCTTGCGGATTTCGCCGTCCTTGTCGCGCGAACGACCGTCGAGTCCTTCGTTCTTAGCCATGCGGTTACGACCTCCGTGGTGCTGATTTACCGACAACAAAATTATAATTGTCTCTCCGGACGCGAACAAGAAATCCTGCCACGCGAGAGTTCTCGGCTGGAAGGCGGCAGGTAGGCGTTGAGATAGCTCTTGAATAGGGCGCCATGGTTGGGAATCACAAGATGAAGGAGCTCGTGGGCGATAACTACATCCTGGAACCGGACCGGCTCCCGCAGCACATCCGTGCTGAAATACAGGCGTCCCGCCGTTGAGCAGGAGGCCCACTTGTTGCGCATGCGTTGGATGTAGACACGATCCGCACGCACGCCAATCCGCGTGGCCCAACGCGTCACGCGCCGCTTGAACGCCACGGGATCGATCTGCGCGTTGGTCATGATCGTCCCCAGAGCTTGATGATCTGACCTGCGGTCTCGACCATGCGCTCGCGACCGACAGCCGGGATTAGCAGCTTGTAGAGTTCGGCTTTCAGAAGCCGCAGGTCGCCGGCGTTGTCCGCGAAGTGGGGGAACCGGCCGAAGGCCTGCTCAACGTGCTTGGCGACCGCGACGGCATTCTTCGTCCCTGCGCGGTCGAGCAGCCAGTAGACGCTGAACGTCTCGGGTTCCAAGCCGGAACTAGCCGCCTTTTCCTTCGCCGTCTCGACCTCGTCGACCAAGGCCTGTAAATCCTCCAGGGCGTGCTCCGCGTCAGATTGGCGCTCCTCGAACGACTTGAGGATTTCCTCGGCACGATCGCCGATCGACCTCAGATAGGGCTGTTTGTCGCCGTGACTTTGAGCCAGAGCGATCAACGTCCGCGCCAGGTTGATGACCTTGGCGCCGGACGGGGCCTGCTTTCGCTTGAGCGCGTCGAGCGCCTTTTCGTTCAAGGGGACTTCACGGCTGATCGACTCGAAGCCCAGCGCTTCGACGTTGTCGCGAACGATGGCCTCGGTCTTCTTCATGAGATCGAGGTACAAGCCCCGGCGGGTGCTGTAGTAGGCGCGGATTGTCTTAAAGAGGGCTCCAAGCTTGCCGTAGTCGGCCATGTGGTCGCGCAGCATGGCGTCTGGCGAAACGATCTCATAGAGGTTCTGGAGTTGCCGGAAGAAGCTGAAAAACTTCTCGCGACGGGGGGGCTCGGAGAAGTAGGCCACGGCTCGTTCCACCGCTTTGTCGTCCATACGGCCGCGACAGAGGGCCAGGTAGGGCGCCGCGTCCTGGCGCATCATGCGCGCGAAGCTCTCCTTGAGCAGGTCGATGTTCTTGATGACCGCGTTGACCTCGTCCGAATCGAAGGAAAGCGCCTTCTCGAGGCGCTCGAAAATACCAACAAAGTCCACGACCAAGCCGGCCGGTTTCTTGGCTGTGAGGTCCTCGTAGGGTCGATTGACGCGCGCGATCGCCTGGAGCAGCGTGTGGTCGCGCATGGGCTTGTCTAGGTACATGCAATACAGAATCGGCGCGTCAAAGCCCGTCAGGAGCTTCTCAGTAACAATGAGGATCTTCGGCTTCTCGCCCGGCTTGGCAAACGCCTTGCGAACGCGCTTCTCCTCGTCCTCGCCCAGCTTGAACTGCGCCAGTAGCTTATCGTCGTTGTGCCCCGAGGTATAGACGACCCTGGAATAGTCGGGGGGGAGAACCCGGTCCAGTTCTTTCTTGTATAGCGCGCAGGCTTCCCGGTCCACGCCCACTAGGAACGCCTTGTAGCCCAGGGGCTCGACGTTCTCCTTGAAGTGCTTGGCCACGAACGCCGCGACTTTGTGCACGCGGTCCTTGGACTTGAGGAACGCGCGCAGGTTCACGGCGCGCTCAAGGATGTGGTTCAGTTCCTCGATGTCGCTGATGCCTTCCGTCTCTGCCAGCGAGAAGAACTCTTTCTCAAGAAGCTCTTGGGAGACGCGGATTTCGTTGGGTGCCAGCGCGTAGTTGAGCTGAAGGGTCGTCCCGTCTTCGATGGACTCCTTGATCGAATACTTATCCAAGTAGCCTTGGGGTTGGTCGTCCTTGCCGAAAACCTTGAAGGTCCCCTTGCCGTAGGCGATCTTGTCGATCGGCGTGCCGGTAAATCCGATGATCGTCGCCTTCGGCAGGGCCGCCTCCAAGTAGTTCCCCAGGTCCCCGCTGGTGCTCCGGTGCGCCTCATCCACCAGAACGAAGACGCTTTCGCGCGTACAGAGGTCCTTGTCCGCCTTGTCAAACTTGTGGATCATTGAGACGACGAGGCCGCGGTAATCCGAGCGCAGAAGCTCCTTCAAGTCTTTCTTGCTGCGGACGATTCGCGCCGAGCCTTCCCCCAGGACGCTTGAGATCCAGCCTGAGAGCTGCCCTTCCAGCTCGTTGCGATCCACCAGCATCAGCACCGTCGGCTTCTCGAATGCGCGGTTCTCCAGGAGGAGGCGTGCCGCCGTGATCATCGTGAAGGTCTTGCCCGATCCCTGCGTGTGCCAGACCAGGCCCCGCTTCTTGACAGGGTCCAGCGCCCGCTCTACCACCTTCTCGACCGCTCGCGTCTGGTGCTGGCGCAGGACAATTTTCTTGAGTTCGTCGTCCCTTTGGAAGAAGACGATCCAGTCCTTGATCAGTTTGAGAAACCGCTCGCGCGCGAAGAACCGCTTGACCTTCACCTCGAAGTCGCCCGGCTCCTCTTCCTTCCAGTTGAAAATGCTCTTGCGGTCCAGGCTCCACGTCACCCCGTAGTAGAAATCGTGAAGCTGCGTCGCCTCGAACACCTGCGGTGCCGTCATCATCTCCGGCGTCTCGTCGTGGTAGCGTCGAAGCTGAACCACTGCCTTGTCGAGCCCGTCCGTGTCCCGCGCGTTCTTCGTCTCCGCGATCGCGACCGGCACACCGTTAATCAGGAAGACGACATCCGCGCGACTGCGCTTCTGCCCGTTCGTGTACCCCCACTCATCCGTCACCTGGAAGATGTTGTTCGCCGGATGCTCGAAGTCGATGAGCGTGACGTTGCGCCTGCGCTTCTCATCCTCCGCTTGTGTGGAGTGCCCGCCGCGAAGCCATTTGAGGATTTCAGCGTTGCCTTCGATCGAGCAGCGTACGCTCTCGATGCGGCTCATGATCTCCTCGGCGTTGCGGGAATCGACTACGCCGGGATTCAGCGCGATCAGGCGGTCGCGCAGCATCGGATAGAACAGCCAGCCGCTCTCGCCGCGGCGGAGGTTGAGGGCTTCGTCCGGTGACAAGTAGGTCCAGCCGATGTCCTGAGCGTAATAAATGAAGGGATTTTGAACTGAGCTTCGCTCGCTTCCCAAGTTTTGGGGCATCTATGCTTTCACTTAGCCTTTGTTAGGTTCTTTACAACGGACGACAAGAGGTCGAAGAGGGCATGCTTGGAAACGGTTTCTTCCTTTTCCTTCGGCTCCTCCCGTCCAAAAAACTTCTCCGTCAACTTGGCTTTGATCTCGTTGCGTTGATTTTCCGGCAATAACACCAAGTAGGCGTCGATCGACGCGAGTTCTAGGTGGGTCTTTCGAAGGCTGTTCTCCCGGTCTCGGTGCTTGGAAGATTCCTGTGCCGCGTAGATGGCAGGAATGGCGATGACGATGGCCGTGCCCAGCCTAAAAGCGAATGTGTGCCAGGTCACATCGTGGGTAATGCTGTAATAGAACGCGATGCCGGCAACGACGATCATCGCCGCCATCAGCATGAGGGCCACCACGCGTAGCCAATTTGCCGTCGTGTGCTCGTTATCGGCCGTGTTCTTGAAGTGCCCCGCGAAGGAGGAGGCGCCGATGGCTCCGAAAATTTGATCCACCTCGGCCTCCCGGGTTTTGAGCTGCTCCAGGTGCTCCTGGCCTTTCTTACCGAGATCGCCGAAGAACTGGTCAAACCGCGTCCTCTGGGCGTCCTGAGACTTCTTTGCTTCTTCGTCCTTCAGTTTAAGGAGTTGCTGAAAGTCGTCAGCTCGCTTCTTGGAATCACTCGCGAAGGTCGTTGATCGAGTCGTTTCAGCGGTCGTGAATTGTTGTTGGTAGGTCGCTATTGATTGGTCCAGGCGGCCCTTCTGCTGCTCGATCAATGTGGCTAGGCCTTCAAGTCGGGATTTCTCGGCATCTATGGACTTTGTCAGACCGGCGACTGCCGCTCGTTCATCCGCGAAAGCCTT
>Ga0209415_10007054_pt1 | contig 19727 bp, 17 predicted proteins | sample PeaSoiSIISIP2007_FD_187696 | JGI IMG/M metagenome (GOLD analysis project Ga0209415, IMG submission 187696) | Peat soil microbial communities from Weissenstadt, Germany - SII-SIP-2007 (SPAdes) (version 2) | ecosystem: Environmental > Terrestrial > Soil > Wetlands > Peat | place: Germany... | reverse complement strand
ATTCCTGATAGGTCCGCTCCTCAAACCGGCGGATAAGCATCATCATTTTCAGGCGGTCGCGTTCGAGCCGGCCGTCTGCTTTTTTGGCCGCCATCCGCCGGTCCAATTGATCGGCTACAGTCATTTCAATAACTCCATTGATCGCCTGACTCGTCACGGGCATACGAGGGCTGCACGGTTCTTCCCTCTTACGGTTCATCCCTCTTATCGGCCGGACGCGGAAAATACTCAACTCCGGTCAGGGCCGATAGTTCAAGGCTCCCCATAGTATAGTTGAATGATCCAAAAAAGTCGCCGGGAAGGCGCCAAGGCCCCCCGACGGGCCTAACGTGGCGGGATTCCGAGGGATAGCAGCGCCCTTATCCGCGAATCGCATCGGCCAATATAGTTCAAATACTCCTGCCGGTCGTCCCGATAGGTGTCTCGGCCAAGCGCATATTGGTGAGTGGCCGGGTCTTGGAAATAGCGGACGTTGGCCTGTTCAACGGCCGCAAGCGTCCGCAAGTAGGTGTTGGGATCGGAAGATTCAATGGTCGCCCGATTGTACTGCTGGCCGGTGCGGGGGTCCCGGGGAAAAGTCTGGGCCATTACTTCATCGTCCACGTAATACTTCAAGACCGTAACGGCAAAGTGCAGCATGGCGTCGCGATATTCATTGGCGGCGGATTGCAGCAATCGCGTTCGTTCGGCGCCCGTGGCGTCCGCCGCCGCCAGGTAATCGTGGTCGGCCCGCATGAGATGCTCGCCGCTGGTGACATCGTCAACGTGAACGAAATAGACGGATGCGAAGCTCTTGTAAGCTTCGATGTGCTGACGGTATTTGTCCAAGGCGTCGTGGAAGAGCCGGGCGGATAGCGCGTAGCTGTAGAGAGCCCCGTCACGGTCGAAGCGGTCGGTCGTTGCCGCGTCGAAAGCGATATCGGCGGTGGGGCGTTCCAGCGCAATCGGATCAGCGCTCTCGGGAACAACCTGGTTCCACATGCGCAATTCGAACCGCCGGCCACGCTCCCATTCGTCCTTGGCCCAATCTTTCAACGTGATTGCCGGCCTGGCGTCAACGACGGTATCGCCGGTTTGGATGTGATGTTGATGCCAAAGCAACTGTAGAAGCTGCGCCTGTTGATAATCGTTGTAGGCAAGGGCAAGGGTGGAAATCCCGTAGGGGAAGGGCTCGTATGGTTTGAGGAACTGCAAGGGGGAGCCGTCGTACCAGGGCTGTGAGTCCGGCAGATCGGCGGGGCGAGGATAGCGCGGCACGAGAAGCGCCGGGAGGATGCGGCCGTTCTCGTCGAGCAGCGGATCGAGCCGCACTCGGCGCCAACTGGGGTCGTTTTGCTGCGACTCCCGGCGCGTTTCAGCAGAATACTCGACGCCGGCGCCGGTGAATTCTTTTTCCAATTGCCTGGCGATGATTGGCTCGATAACGACCCGATCCGTCTGATTCTGCTCGTTCGGCTCCAGGGGCGAATCCTTTTGGGTCCACCCGGATTTGGCCGCCGCCGATTGGAATTCATCGGCGCGGCTGGCGGGAAACGTCACGCGAATCAGGGTTTGGGATTCCCGGCGGATGCGGCTGCGATAATAAACGTGCTCCTGGCTCGTGCCAAGCTTCTCGCCGTACAGGTTGGCAACCGCGGTCAGGATGTTAATGTCGTCCGGACGTTCCCTTTCAACTTTCTGGCCATAATCAATGGCGTCGAGAATGGTCGTGTATTTGTTCTGAAGGCTGGCCATCTGGACGGAGATGTTGTAGGCCTTGTTCCAGATCTGGAAGAGGTGGACGGTATCAAACTCCGGCTGAAGGAGGCGGATCCATTCGACCTTGGTGTCGAAATCCTGGAGGTCGCGCTGCTGTTTTTGGCTTTCGCTGCTGGTCCAGAGGATCATGACCAGCGGGCCGCGCAGGCCGCCCAGAAGCAGGGCGGTGGCGAAGCTGGGCATCGAGTTGAGTGAAGTGTCGCTGTTGGCAACGACGACGCCGGGCAGAGTGGCGCGGTTGCGTATCGAATCGTGGTAGGCGATCGCCTGGTCTCGCGTCCAATTGGTGGCCAGCAGCGCGGCAATCAGCAGCCCCGCCAAGCCGACACGGCCGGCGGAGTTGCGCGTGGCGGGGCGCTGGATCGTTGGAGCCAGGCTCATGGAGCGACCTCCGTCATGGAGCGACTTCCTTGCCGCGCAGGATCAGGTACGCCAGCACGATGGCCGGAGCGCCGAAGCCCCCCAGCACGGTCAACGCCTCCATCAGCCGGTCGCCGGAGATGCTCACTCCCTGCTCGATGTCCTCGATGGCATCGAAGCGGGAAGTGTCGGGCAGCACGTTGGCCAGCAAATTCAGTCCGCGGGCAAGCGTATCGACGCCCGTGCTGACAACCCTGGAAATCGCCACGTCGGTGAATTTGAAATCGTTGACGATTTGCCGCCCCAGGCCGGGGGCGGCGGTGTCGGCGATCTGATCGACGCCCCAGTGCCCCAGCAGCAGCATCAGCGTCAACACGACGGCGATCGGCCAGGAGAGAAACGTGCTGCACAGCACCGCCAGGATGATGACCAGGATGCTCATCATCCAGATGATGGACAGGCTTTTGATTAGATTCAGTTCAAACCATTGCTCGGAGGTCACCAATTGAAGTGAGCCCGGCATCAGTCCGATGGTCTGGGCGGTATTCTCGCAATGGAGAGTAATGTCGTAGTCGCCGCTGGTGATGGAATCGGCGGGAATGCTGAAGAAAGCGGGAAGCCGGCTCTCGACCAGGACCGGACGGTCGATCCGGGTGAGTTTCCGGGTGGCCATGTCGATGACTTGAACCGTCAATTTTGTGGCATCCTCGTGACCGGATTGGACTTCGGCGTTGGACCGATCGACCTCGACGTTGAGTTGGAACGGAACCCGATTCTGAACGAGCTTGGCCGCCGGGGCATCGCGGAACGAATAGCAGGCGGTGGCGCCCGGGGCATCCTTGCCGCCGCTCATCTCCTGGTCGAGGTGAAGTCCCATGCGGCCGCGGAAAGCGAGTAATTCGGGGCTGCGGTCGAGGCCCGGGAGCGGCTCGATCTCGGTGGCGCCGCCGGATTCCACGTCGAGCGAGCCCAGTTTGAACTGGGGCACAAAACAACTGACTGGTTTCAGGCCGACGATGTAATCAACCTTTCCGCTCAGGCCGCTCACCCGGACGAAGAACCGGGGAATATTGAACAGGGTGATCGCGCGCTGGGGGGGCAGCCAGGCATAGGCGTATCGGCCCGTGCCGCCGCCGGGAAGCTGGACCGGCTCGCCGAGGCGCACCGCGGAGGCGGCTGCCTCCTGATCGATCTTCATGGTCTTGGAGTATTCCGCGATGGCCTGGATCAACTGCTGGGCAGTGGAACCGCCCACCATGTTCGCCCCTGTCCACATGTCGTTGTAATGGTCTTCCAGGAGCTGGAAAGCCACGCGCGGCGGAGCCAGGTTGGCGGTCGGCGATTTGCCGAACGTCGGTCCCATCTGTTCCGATGCCCCTGCTTGATCGTCGGGCGCGCCGGTGCGCTGCGTGTTGAGCATCACGCGAATCACCAGGCCGTTTTGACCGATGCCGCCGCGGGCCCAGTCTTGCGGATCCTCCTGCGGCGGGCCGAACATGAGCTCCCGGTTGACCGGGAATCCGGCCAGAAAATCCTGGTCGCCTTCGCTGGTGATGACTCGCGCCGGACTATCGGGCTGCGGCGGCTGGGCGAAAACATCCAGCTCGTCCGGCGCCCAGAACGTGCGCGCGGTCAGCAGGCCGGTCTGATTGTATTCGCTAAGCCGTGCCCGTTCGGTGTCGCCGACGTCCCCTTCGTTCAGACGGTAGGCAATCTGCTGCCTTTTCTGTTGCGCGCCCACACGCACGTAGACCCACGTGAAAATGCCCATGATCGCGATGATCGCAAGGGACACGCGCGCGAATCCGATCACTTTGCCCAAGACCAACTCCAGCCGCGTGATCGGCTTGGTGACGATGGTGTAGATGACGCGGGTTTCGATCTCCTTGGGCAAATTCGTGCATGCCAGGATGATGCTGGACAGCATCACCACCAGCCCGGTGGCGAAAAGGCAGATTTTGACGGATTGGCGCAGGGCATCCTGTTCGTCCATGGCACGCTGGAACTGGGTGATTCCGATGACGCCGATAATGGCCAGGGGCGCGATCCACAGAACGCGTTTGCGGATGGATTCATCGAAACAGACGCCGGAGATCGCCCAGACCCGCGTGAAGCTGAATCGTTTCGCATCGGCGCCGCCGACGATCACAAGTCCGATGACGAGGATAATCCCGCAAACGATCCAGCCCCAATATTGGGCAAACCACGCGGCATCGGCCAGCATTGCGAGCATGTAAGAGTGCGAAGCCAAAAACAATCCAGTCCAAATCGATAAATCCAATTGAACCGAGCCGGACCGCGGTCAAAAATTATCCCGATCCAACCGACGACTGTCCGGTGACGGTGTTTTCACGCACGATGCGGATGAACAAATCTTCCAGGGTCGTGGTCGGATGGGTGATGACCGAGTCGTTGACTCCCATGCGGGTCAGGAACGTTTTGACCTGGGCCATCTGCTCTTCGTTCATGGTGCGGGTCTGAATTTGCGTGACGTCCTTGACCTGAAGCAGATCGCGCACGTTGCCGATGGTCTGCATCGAACCGCGGAAAAGAATCGTGATGCGATCGCAGACGTCCTGCACGTCGGCCAAAAGATGGCTGCACAGCAAAACCGTCTTGCCCTGGTTCTTGAGCGAAAGGATCAGGTCCTTCATCTCGCGCGTGCCGATGGGGTCCAGGCCGGTGGTCGGCTCGTCCAGAAGTATCAGGTCCGGATTGTTGATCAGTGCCTGCGCCAGCCCGATCCGGCGGGCCATGCCCTTGGAATATTCCCGCAGCTTCCGCTTGCGGCTCTTGGCGTCCAGGCCAACGGTATCCAACAGGACTGGAATGCGGCGATTCAGTTCCCTCCGTCCGATCTTGAAAAGCCGGCCGTAAAACCGCAGCGTTTCCTCCCCGTTGAGAAATCGGTAAAGATACGATTCCTCGGGAAGAAACCCGATGCGCTCGTTGATGGCCGTGCTGCCGGCCGGATGACCCAGCACGGTGGCGCTTCCGCGCGAGGCGAAAATCAGCCCAAGCAAGAGCTTGATGGTAGTGCTCTTGCCCGAACCGTTGGGTCCCAGAAGGCCGAAGACTTCGCCGCGATGAATCGTGAGATTCAGATCGTCCAGGGCGCGAACTTTGTCCCGGCCCCAGAAATCCTTGTAGATTTTGGTCAGGTGCTCGGTCTGAACCGCTTCGTGATTGGTTGAACTCATGTCAAAATGTCGAACGGCCGCGTCCGCTCGCGTGCGGAATGTCCATCTCCCTATGCCGTAAGGATATGCGCCGGGGCGTTGGAAGTTGCATACCCGTGTAAGTCAGCCTTTCGATTCTCAAAGGTCAACGGCGCGGGGGCATCGGGGGCCGGCGCGTCGTCCGGGCCTGCCGGCGGCGCTTCTCGCTTGGCTTCTCGTAATACGCGATGCGCTTGATGTCCTTGGTGAGACCCTCTTTCTCACACATCTTCTTGAACCGCCTTAGCATCTGCTCGGCCGTTTCATTGCCGCGCGACTTGACCTTGATCATCGATATACAATCCTTTCCAGGTGCCGCCAAAACCGTTAGTTTAACCCAAACAACCAAATGTTCAACCACCACACGATTTCGATCAGGGTCCGATACACGGAAGTCGATGCCATGGGCTATCTGCATCATAGCCGGTTCTTGCAGTATTTCGAGATGGGCCGGATCGAGTTTCTGCGTGCCGCGGGATTCAGCTATGCCGATCTGGAGCGCCAAGGCGTCTTTTTCGTGGTAACCAAGGCGGAAGTGCGCTACAAGGCTCCCGCCCGCTACGATGAAGAATTGACCCTGACCACCCGCGTCGTCCGCGGCACCTCGGTGCGCTTCGACCATGCCTACGAGCTGCGGCGGGGCCACGTGCTCCTGGCCGAGGGAACCACCACGATTGCCTGCGTCGGCCCCGATGGCAAGCTCCGAGCCATGCCCGAGGCCCTGATTAATACCGACGAAACTGACTAATGGATCTTCAGTCCCGAAAGCCCGCGGATGGCCATCCGTGGGTTCCCCTCGCCGTAGAAGCGCGCATCTGATCACGTAAACACTGCCATCGCGCTGGCGATGCTTTCGGACATGGAGTTGCGGACCTGCTCGATCGTCGCCTCGTTCGTCCCCAGACTCGCCAGCATTTCTGGTTCGACGGTCTGGTTCCGTGCCGTCAGGTTGAATCCCCGGTCGCTTTGGCAGCACAGTGTGTCGGCAATGTAAACCAGCATCACCATCGTCCGGTCGTCGTCCGCCAGCGCGGCCGGGTCATGATGAAATCCGGCGACCTGCTGGCACGCCTTGGTGAATTTCCAGCGTTCGGTCAGGCCTTTGCCCAAGGCCTGGTGATCGACGCCAAGAACCTGGCGCTCCACCTCGCAGAAGTCGGCGTTGGTCTTCTTGGCCGTGGCGCAAATGGTTTGAAGTTTTTCCGGCCAGGTCTGCAATTCCACCAGAATGCCGACGTCGTGGATCAAGCCGGCGACGAAGATTTCATCCGCCTTGGCGCGGTTGACCTTGAGCGCCAGCTCGCGCGCGGTGACGCCGACCGCGATGCAATGCGCCCACAAATCCCTGGCGGTGAATCCCTCCCCCAGCTTCACTCCGCGGAAGAGTTGGCCGAGGCTCGCCGAGACCGCGACGTTTTTTACCGCGTTCAGACCTAGCAACACGATGGCGCGCTCGACGCTGCCGATCTGTCCCGACGTGCCGTAGAACGCGCTGTTCACCACCTTCAGAATCCGCGCCGACAGCGACGGATCGTGCGCGATGATCTTGTGCAACTGGCCCGCCGAGCTGCGCGGATCTTCAACCGTGGCGATGACCCGCGACGTGACTTCCGGCAGCGTGGCCAGGGCCATCACGTCGTTGACGGCATCGCGAACGATGGCGTTGGGATCGGGAGCTAGGGCTGTCGGCATACTGTGCAATATCGTGCAAATTGCCATTGGTCATTAGTCATTTGTCGTTGGTCGTCAGTAGCTGATGATCTTGCGCAATAGCCGCCGGTCGACCACAAGTCGCTTGAGAAGCTTGGCTATTGCCGACCCGGCGTTGTGGCCGGCGTAGGGGTTGCCATGTTTTCCCCGGCGGGGACGGCCGGCGTTCCAGATCCGGGCTATGGCGGCGGCGATGGCGGATTGCCGATACGGCACGTTCCGCACATCTTCACACCGCTGCCGCCCAAGCTGCCGCGGGCCGATGTCGATTACCGGCGTCCGAAAACTCGCCGCTTCGATAATCCCGCTGGAACTGTTTCCCACCAGCATGGCCGCGTCACGCAAGAGTCCGAGAAACACCGGCCGCGGCAAATCCCGGCGAACGATGAACCGCCGGTCGCCGCCGAGCTTTTCCCAACACCGGACGATGCCGTCGGCGCCGGGATCGTTGTTGGGATAGATGACCACGATCCGCTCCACGCCGGATTTCCGCAGCGCCCCAACCACCATCGACCCGCGGCGGAATTCAACCGATTCGTGCGCGTCGATCGGATGCAGCGCCAGCAGCGCGTATCGACGCGGTTTCAATTCCGGAAACAAACGGCGGATCAGCAATGGCGCGGCAGCAGTTTTTACGATGGCGTCAATTGCCGGCGATCCGAAACGATGGATGCGCCAGCGGTCCTCGCCCATCTTCGTTAGCCGGTCGGCGCTTTGGCTCGTAGCCGGAAAATGGATGTGCGCGAGTTTGCTGATCGCATGGCGAAGTGCATCATCCATTTGCCCCAGCGCCCGGTCGCCGCCATGAACGTGGGCCACGGCGATGTCGCACAAATGCGCCGCCGCCGCCGCCGCGAACGCCTCCACCCGATCTCCCGTGACCAGGACGACTTGCGGTTTCAAACGGTTGAAAACCTTGGCCAGCTCCGAAATCGCACGGCCCACGGCAAGCGCGCGGTCGGATTTCTCCCAATCAACCACCGCATCGATCCGCCAATTCTCCTGACATAGCCGATCGATCGTTCTGCCGCGCCCCCTGTCGAGGTGCATCCCCGTGACGACAATCCGCAACTGCCGGCGGCCGATGGCCTCGAGTACCGGCCGCATCAGCCCGAATTCCGCGCGCGTGCCGGTCACAAAGCAGATGCGCCGCGAGGCTCGTCGTGTTTTACGCCGCATCGGAGAGGATCTGCCAGTTCAGCATCTGACCGGCCTTTATGGCGTGGCTGGTGCGTTGCCCGATGATGGACGGCATCGCCGAGGCGGGAATCCCGGTGCCCGGCCGCTGGACTTTCAGGTCCAGCTCGGCAATGCGATGTCCCGCGGGAAGATCGCGCGCCGCCACGAGACTTTGGCGGCTGACGGTGCGCACGTCGCGCTCGATGTCCAGCACGCGCTTGTCCCCGGTCCCGCGCATCCGCCCGGCGAGGCGAACCAGTTGCACGTAACCGGCGAAATCGTGGGGATCGAGGCTGGCGGCGTGATCCGGACCGGCGGCGCCGCGATCGTACGTCAAATGCTTTTCCACGATCACCGCGCCGGCCGCCACCGCCAGCGCTCCGGCGACCACTTCCGTTGTGTGGTCAGAGAAACCGACCGGAACGCCGAAACGCTCCGCCAGTTCCGCGATCCAGCGCAGGTTCGCGCTCTGCGCGGGCGTGGGATAGCTGCTGATGCAATGCAGCAGCGCGAACCGCGCGCCCCAACCACGCAGCCACGCCACGCTCGAGCTGATCTCGTTCAAATTCGCCGCGCCGGTGGAAACCAGCATCGGCAGACCCGTGCGGGCGGCACGACGAAGCAGCGGCCAATTCACCACGTCCGGCGATGCGATCTTGATCGCCGGCAAATCCAGCGATTCAATGGCGTCGACGTCCTCGGACGAAAACGGCGTCGCCAGCGGCAACAGGTTCACCCGGCGGATTTCCGCCACAATGCGCCGCAATTCACCCTCGTCCATTTCATAGCGCCTCAGCATGTCGATCGGAGATTCGTCGAGCAGCGACCGCTTCTGATATTCCGCCAGGGCCGACGAAGGGTGCAGCAGCCGGTCCGCCCTGAAGACCTGGACCTTTACGGCGTCGGCGCCGCATTCCGCCGCCTTCCGCACGAGTTCCAACGCCCGATCCACGCTTCCGTCGTGGTTCACGCCGATCTCGGCGATCACCATCGTCTTGCCCGCGGGGAGAAACGGCGGTCCGGAAGGCGAACCCTTCGGTTCGGAAGGCGAAGCCTTCCGCGTTGAGGTTTGAATTTCGTTCATGCGACCCTCGCCTGAAAGATGGTGGATGACTGCCGCTCACGCAAAATTGCCTCGGCCAAATAGAGATCGCGCAGATGATCGATCTCGACGGTCTCACCCGGCTCGGTCATGATTCCGCGGCGATCGACTCCGAATAATGCGTGGGGATCGCGCGGATTTTCCCTGCCGCGAAGCATGGAATCGCGCGACACGGCGACGACCGCGCCGTCGTGGAGGAACAGGGGCGTCAAATCCTGCCGGCGATGGATGCTGCCCGGGACCAGCGCTTCGGCCCGGTCGCCCTCGAGCCGACACATCCACGCCGGATGCCATTTGCCCACCGGGCAGAATGTTCGCACGGAATCGCAATTTGATCTGGCCAGCAATTCCAGCGCCCGGTCGATCACTCCCTCGCCGCGGATTGGAACGTTGCCGTATAAAACGACCAGGGCGTCGGCCGGCGGATTGCCTTGTTTCTCCACGGCGTCCATGGCATGGAGCATCGCATCCTGCACGCTGGCGTCGCTGGTGGCCAGCGCGGCGGGCCGGTCAATGACCTGAAATCCGCGGCCCAGCGCCAGTTGCCGGATCTTCGGACAATCGGTTGAAACGACGGTGGTGCTCAGCAGCCGGGATTGCCGGGCGTGATCGAACGTATAATCGATCACGGGTTTTCCACACAACGGCCGGAGATGTTTGTCCGTTAATCCCTGGCTACCCGCGCGGGCCAGAATCACTCCAAGTGTGTTCATGTTCGTCCTCAAGGTCGATGCCAATCCTTGCACGCACGGCAGATCGCCTGCCGCTGCCAATGACCACCGGCATGATCGCGGCGCAATTCCGCCATGCCGCCGGTCCAAATGCTTTCGATCGAGTCCTCGCCGATCCGTCCCAGCGCCGCCTGGGCGAAAAAATCCTGTTCGCAGGAAACGACTTGCCCATCGCACAGAACCGTCAATCGGCGCTCGATCCGCGCGCAGCTTCGCCGGCGCGGCGGCTCCATCTGCGCCAGCGAAACGTCCGGGATTTGTCCGGCGAAATCTCCCGGCCCGGCGATGACCGCGCATCCGAGACACCGCAGCCAGTGGTCGTACCACGCCTCCATCTCCGCCAGGTTCGCAGCCGTTTTTACAAAGGTCGGCACGATCAGCGGCGTGCCGCGGGCGCCGCTCTGCCGGCGATGGATCAGCCGCGCCACGGTGTCCATCGCCTGCTTCAAGCCGTCCATCCCCATGAGGGTTTGATAGGCTTTCACGGAGATCGCCGGCAGGTTCACCGACACGACGTCGAGCGGCAAATCGGCGAGCCGCTCGATTTGCTCCGGATCGAGCCCGAGCAAATCCGACTCGACCGCGATGGCCCCAATGCCCGCTTCGTGGGCGCACCGCACGATCGCCGAAAATTCCGGATGCAGGACGGGATCGCCTATTCCGGCCAGCACGATCCGGGCGTCATCCGTAGCGGCCATCTCATCGAACACCGTTTTGGCAATTTCCAGATTCAGATCGGACCGTTCGATTTTCACATGGGAAACCGGCGAAAAGATCGGCCGGCTGATGCGGCGAACGGTCAATTCCAAAACCAATTCGCGCGGCAACGCACTAGCTGCGGGGGTCGCATCGAGCAGCCGCAGCAATTGCTCGGCTTCGGTGGAAATCAGTTGGCCGTTGAGATGAACAGTCGCGCCGGCGATCCGGTCGATTTGGCGTTCGGAGTCCAAAGTGAATCGGTGCAGCGTCCGCGCCAACCCCATCGCCACCGGCGCGCAGCTCGGAGCCAAGATCGGATCGCGCATCGGCAAATCGGGCCGATAGGCCAGAAGCGTACCGGGATGCGACCCGCCGGCCGCAAGCTGTTCCACCAGCCCCTTGCGCAACAGCACGCCCGAGAGGCCCGGTGCCGCCTGTGAAAAGCATAAATCCACTTCCGGATGCGCCTCGGCATGTTCGATCAACGCATCGATCAAGTCGGGATCGACCAGGCCGGCCGACGGATCGATCAGCATGACCGCGTCGGCCTGGGCCTCGGCGAGGATTTCGTTGACCCGCGGTCCATGGAATCCGCGATCGAACTCGCAGGTTGCAAGCAGTCCGCCGCGCCAGCCGTCCGCCCAGCGCCGGGCCGCGGAAACGCCGTCCAGATGCGCCAGCGGGCCTCGCGGCCAGGGCGGCAGACACCGAGCCTTCATCTCATCGACGATCGGCCTCACGGCCTCCGCTTGACCCTGCCAGCAGATCACGACTGATTCGGCGATGCGCCTGGATCGCCCGAGACGATAGAGCGTCCACGCCAGCGGCGCTTCGCCGCGGAATCGGCGGGTGGCGCTATCGGGCCGGCCCGGCGGCTCGTGGAGCATCGACAGCACGGCGGCGATCTTCATGCCGCCTCCTTCCGCCGGCCCGCTTGCCCGGCGAGGTCTTCGGCCACTTCGCCCATCGATTCGCAAAACGCGCGCGCCGCGGCGGTCACGGCCTTCACGTTCTCCATGTCGCGATGCAACTGAAATTCCTGACGCTTGAACCCCTCGAGCCGGGCCGCAGCCAGCAGGCGGTCACGTTCGAATCGCCTCAACTCGCTCTGTTGCGAAAACTGCATTACCTGGTCGTATGTCCGGCCGAACGAGTCCATTTTGGTGCGCAGTTCGTCGATCCGGGCGATCAGCCGGTTGACGCGCTTCTGGTCTTGCAGGTGATCGCGAATTTCCTCCAGCAGCGGCAGGGTCTGCTGGCTGATGCGTTCGATTTCTTCCGCCTCTTCTTTTCTACGCAACACGCTCTGCCGGCAAGAGTCCAGCAGGTCCCATCGCAGCGGCGGGGCGTCCGTCGGGATTTGGGGCAGGGGGCCGCCACAGAACCGGGCGATCGCTTCCGATAGCGTCATCACGGTCGAGCCGCGCTTCAGGGCGCCCCCCTCGGTCGCGTCGATGATTTTCGACTTGCATTTGCCGAAGTCGCGCTCGAATTGCAGCAGATACGTGAACAAACGCTCTTCGGTGTACATCGGCCGGCCCTGGTAATCGGGGATTTGCCGGAGGATCGGCCGATCGCGGACGATGTGCTCCCACTGCTTCATTTCCATCGTGTAAAACCGCCCCAATTCCGGCCGCCAGACGTCTTCGTAGCTCGTCCCCGGCGCGTAGCACAGGCCGTCGCTGAAGCCCAAATCCTGGCCGACGAATATGATCGGATCGCAGCCCAGATGCTCGGCAAGATAAAAGGCCAGATGAGCGACGGTGGCGCCGCTGGTGAGCGCCGGCTTGGAGAGGTTCAATTCGCGAAGCAGCGCCTCGGCGAAGTCGTTGCCGATCAGGGTCACAGGCCCGGTCATCATCTCCAAGACCTGGGGCGCGGCTTTGGGCTCGGCAATCAGTTCGGTGCCGATCCCGGATGGCAGTTTCTCGAAGAATCGCGTGCAGATTTCGTGATAATCCAGGGAGGTGACGAAATGCGGCCGGCATCCCATTTCCAGAAGCGGCTGGAGCGTCGTCTGCACGGCGATCAAAACGGCGTTGGCCTCCAAATCCTTGAGCAGATGCTTGTTTTTCCGTAGCGACGGCCCGGCGGAAACGATGACCGCCGGGCAGCCGCGATAACGGCCCGCCAATCGGTTGATCCCGCCCGCTGCCGCGTACCAGCCGATGTTCCGCGCCACATTGCGGGCCGTCTGTTCGCTGTTGAGCACCAGCGTGTTCATGTTGGTCCGGCAGAACGAGGCGAATTCGCCCAGCCACAGCCTCACCTGACGGTGAAACGCATCGTGCAGTTGCACGCTGGCGGCATGTTCCACCGTTTCCGATCCGACGGAGATCAGGGCCGTGTGCGGAGTGAGCCGGCGAAACAGCGCAGATTTGTCCAGATCATTGAACCACAGCAGCCGATGGCTCCCGATCAATCCCGACAGGTCCCGGCTCTCCAGGGCGGCGCGGATGACACGGATGTCCGGCTCGAAGATGCAGAAGATCGCCTCGTCGCTGGCGCGCTCAAAGAGCAATTCCAGGTGATATCCCAACCCCAACCCCAGAACGTAAAACGCGGTCTTCTGGTCGATGGCGATGGATTCGACAAGGCGCTGGGCCTCGGCCCCCGGCTGATGCCGGCTGTGGAGGTAAACACTTCGGCCGTCCTCGGTCTTCACGAAAACGGTCGGCAGGCCCGATTTGGACAGCTCCAGGACGTGCGGCGGCGCTTCCAGTACGGATTCGACCGCTTCGGCCAGTTTCGGCTCCGTTGCCCACAACGCCGCCAAATTGCACAACAGGGGCGCATCGGGAGGCAGCATAAACCGCCGGGATGGATCGGCCGCGCTGGTCATTCGCTGTCGCTTGCGATCCGCCGGCCCAGGCTGTAGCGTGGGCGCCGAGGCGAAATAATGCGGCGGAATCAATCATTCTTATCGGACCTTTGGCGTTGAAATGTTGAACTATTGATGAGCGAACTGCTTTTCCATACCTCCTGGTGGATTCTGGCTGCGGCGGTGGGGGGGATTGCGGCTTTCTTCGTCGGTAACCGAAGACTGGACAAGAAGCTCCAGAAAATCGGCATCGCGGTGGTCGTGGTGGCGGTGATTCTCGGTTTACTGCGGTTTTACTTTCCGACTGCGCGGGAGCGAATGGAGATGCGTTCCCGCGCCCTCGTCAAGGCGGTGGATCATAAGGACTGGAACGCCTTGAACTCCCTGCTCGATGCCAACACGGCCGTTTGCAACCGCAGTCGCGTGCTCGTCGCCGGACGGGACAACATCGTTCGAATGACGCGCGAAAATTGCCAGCACTTTCGCGTGCAATCGGTCATTGTCCTCGGCATCGAGAGCAAACAAGCCGATACCGCCATCACCGTCTCCCTGGAGGTTTACAGCGAGCAGGACCCAACCCTCGGCCGGGCCGAAACCAGCAGTTGGCAAATGGATTATCAGCAATCCGGCGACAATTGGGTCCTGAAAAATATTACCCTTCTGCGCATCGGCGCCGAGGGGGGCGATGCGCAGAACTTCAATCCGTCGGCGTATTGACGGGCTTCTTCACTTTGACGGGCTTCTTCGCTTGCCAATCCTTCTGGTCCCACTTTCGCCGCAAGGCGTGATCGGTCAAATCAAATTGCAGGGGCGTGATGGTAATGTACCCGTCGCGGACAGCCGCGACGTCGGTGTCATCGTCGGTTGCGCCCAGGACAAAGACGCTGCTGTTCCAGAAATAGTCGCGCCCGCGCGGGTCCTTTCTCCGTTCATAGGTGTCGGTCCAGGGCCGGGTGCATTGCCGGACGATTTTGACCCCGGCCGGGGACTGATTCGGCTCGAGGCAGGGGATGTTGATGTTGGCGACGTAGCCGGGCTTAAGCCCCGCCGCCAGAATCGGCTCGATGGTTTGCCTGGCGAGTTTTGCAGCTCGCTGATAATCCGGCGGAGTCTCGGCGCGCAGGTGCAGTGATACGGCGATGGCGGGAAGTCCCAGGAACGCGGCTTCGATCGCCGCCGCCACCGTGCCGCTGTAAATCACGTTGATTCCCACGTTGGCGCCGCTGTTCAGCCCGCTCACGACCAAATCGGGAGCGCGCAGGAGCAGTTGGGCGACGGCCAGCTTCACGCAATCCGCGGGGCTGCCCTCCACCGCGATTCCCGTGAACGCATCCGCGACTTTCACGCGATTGGTCAGCAGCGGCGCCGAGAGGGTGATGCCGTGGCCCGTTGCGCTCTGCACCGACGCCGGAGCGACGACGTGGACCTCGCCGAGGCTAATCAGCTGATGATACAAAGCCACCAATCCCGGCGCGGTGATGCCATCGTCATTGGTCAGGAGGATCAACATAGTCCGCAGAGTATAATGCTTCGCATGGTTCGACTCACGCGAGCGCAGGTTCGGCAGATCGATCGGCTTGCCGTCGAGAGATATCACGTCCCCGGCGTGGTGCTGATGGAGAACGCTGCGATCGCCGCGGCGAACGCGGCGGAAACCATGCTTCCGCCCGCCGCCGGAGCGGTGCTGATCCTGTGCGGCGGCGGAAACAACGGCGGCGACGGATTGGCCGTCGCCCGGCATCTTCACAATTGCGGCTACGACGTGCGGATTTTGCTCACGGCCGATCCGGAAAAATATGCCGGCGAAGCCAAAATCAATTGGGACATTTGCCGGGCCATGAAGCTCCCCTTTGCCAACGCGACGGCCGAGGCAATCGTCCAAAGCGGGGCGGCCCTGATCGTCGATGCAATTTTCGGCACCGGATTGACCCAACCGCCGCGCGCGCCATTTGCGGATCTCGTGGCGGCAATCGAGCAGACAGCAGCCCCGGTTCTGGCCATCGATATTCCCAGCGGCCTGGATTGCGACACCGGCAGACCGTTGGGCTCGGCATGCGTCAGGGCGAAACGCACGGTGACGTTCGTCGCCGAGAAAACCGGATTTGGAGAGCCGGGAGCGAGGGAATATCTCGGAGAGGTGATTGTGGCGGATATTGGATGTCCGCGGGAACTGGTGGATGCGGAAACCCGAAATCCGAAATCCAAATGACGAATTAAATCCGAAGCCCGAATGACGAAAGGGGCTTTGATTCGTTATTCGGATTTCGGGCTTGATTCGTTATTCGGATTTCGAATTTCGAATTTCCGCGCAGCGGCGATTTCCTCCCGCGTCCGTTTTCATTTAGAATTCCCGCTATGGTGGAACTCGGCGTCAACATCGATCACGTGGCCACGTTGCGGCAGGCAAGGCGGACGTACGAGCCGGACCCAGTCTGGGCGGCGATCGAGGCGGAGTTGGGCGGCGCGGATGCGATCACCGTGCACCTGCGCGAGGATCGCCGGCATATTCAGGACAACGACGTTCGCCGCCTTCGCGAAAGCGTGCAGTGCAAATTCAATCTGGAAATGAGCATCGTGCCGGAGATCGCGGAGTTGGCGCTGAAGACCCGGCCGGACCAGGCAACCCTCGTCCCGGAAAAACGCCAGGAAATCACCACCGAAGGCGGAATCGATCTGGCGCAGCAGCCGCAGCGAATCGTACAGATCGTGCGGAGACTGAAAGAGAACGGGGTTTTCGTCTCGGCGTTTATCGATCCGGATGAAAAGCAGGTTACGCTGGCGGCGGAGCAGGGTTTCGACGCCGTGGAATTGCACACCGGCGCCTACGCCAACGCTAATGGGCCCGGCGTTGCCGAGCAACTCGAGCGGCTGATTCAGGCGGGGCGATTGGCGCGGCAGCGTAAGCTTCGGCTTCACGCCGGGCATGGATTGAATTACCGCAACGTGTGTCCCGTCGCCGGCATTGAAGGGATGCGCGAGTTGAATATCGGCCATGCGATCGTCAGCCGGGCGATCTTCGTGGGCATCCGCCAGGCGACGGCGGAGATGAAGCGGGCGATGGAAATCACCGGCGGATGAATCGATTCTGATTGAACAGCATTTTCCGGAGCTGCCATGTTTACAGGCGCAATGACCGCGATGATCACGCCCTTTCGCGAAGGGCGGATCGACGAGCAGAGATTGAAGGAGCAGGTTGAATTCCAAATCCGCCAGGGCATCGACGCCCTGGTGCCGGTGGGAACGACGGGCGAGTCGCCCACGCTCGACGTCAAGGAGCACGCGCGCGTGATCGAGCTGACGGTGCAGTACGTGGCGGGGCGGGTGCCGGTGATCGCCGGCACCGGCGCCAACGCCACGGCCGAAGCGCTGGAGCTTCATCAGATCGCCAAGCGGGCCGGCGCACCAGGGTGTTTGTCGGTGAATCCCTATTACAACAAGCCGACTCAGGAAGGATTGTACCGGCATTTCATGACGCTGGCGGACCGCGTCGATCTGCCGATCGTTTTGTACAACATCCCCAGCCGGACGGGCGTGACCATGTCGCCGCAAACCGTGGCGAGATTGGCCAAGCACCGAAACATCGTGGGCATCAAGGAGGCGACGGGCGATCTGAACATCGCCGGCGAAATCCGCTCGCTGTGCGACATCGTGATCCTGAGCGGCGACGATTCGTTGACCGTTCCGATCATGTCGATCGGCGGGCGCGGCGTGATCAGCGTGATGTCCAACCTCATTCCCGACCAGATCAAGGCGCTGGTGAAATTCTGTGAGGCGAACAAATACGAGCAGGCGGCTGCGTTGCACCGCAAGCTGTTCCCGCTGATGCGCGCCATGTTCCTGGACGGCAATCCGGTGGGAATCAAGCACGCGATGAAGGCGGCCGGGATGGATTCCGGCGAACTGCGGCTTCCGCTTTGGGAGGCCAGCGAAACCACCAAGAAGCAGATCGAGCGGTGCATGAAGGAACTCGGGACCCTTCCCGCCTGAAGCGCATGACTCATCTTTGCGTTCCGATTTTTGTGACGGACCTGGCGATGGCGCGGCGCGACATCGCCGCCGCGTCCGCTGCCGGCGCGGATTTGGTAGAGCTGCGCATCGACAAATTGGAAAACATGGCGGTTTTGGAGGACCTTCTACGCGATAAGGTCTGTGCCGCAATCGTCACCTGCCGGCCAACATCCGAAGGCGGATTCTCCACCCTCGCGGACGAGTCGCGAACCGCTCGATTGACGGGCGGCCTCGCCGCCGAACGGGCGGATTACATCGACCTGGAACTGGCAACCGTTCTTCGGCATCCAACGTTATTGGATCGCAAAATTCCGGCGGGAATCATCCTCAGCGTCCACGATCTTTCCGCAAAGCCGGCGAATCTCGACGACTTGGTTCACCAAATGGATCGCCGGCCGGCCAAGGTGAACAAGATCGTCTGGCAATCTCAAACCATCCGCGAAAATCTGGACGCGTTGAACCTCCTGAGAAAATCCCGGCGTCCTATGATTGCACTGTGCATGGGCGACGCGGGCCTCGTCAGCCGGATTCTTGCCAAAAAATTCGGCGCGTTTTTGACCTTCGCCTCGCTGAATGCCGAGTCGGCGACGGCGCCGGGGCAGTTGACGATTGCGGAGATGAAAGCGCTCTATCGTTGGGATGCGCTGGGGCCGAACACAAAGGTCTACGGCGTTGTGGCTCATCCGGTGCGGCATTCGCTCTCGCCGGCGATTCATAACGCGGCGTTCACGGAGGCGGGACACGACGGGGTTTACCTCCCCATGCTGGTGGAGCCGGATTACCAGAGTTTCAAGTCCTTTCTCGACGGCTTTTTGAAGTTTCCGGGGATGGATCTATCCGGCCTGTCGGTCACGATTCCGCATAAGCAGAACGCGCTGCGCTATCTGAAAGAAACGGGGGCGGCGATCGAGGCAATGGCCCAGCGGATCGGCGCGGTGAATACGATCGCGATCCAACGATCTGGCGAAGGCGAAGGGCTGTTGAGCGGGAAGAACACGGATTACGCGGCCATTTTGGATAGTCTCACGGCGGAATTAGAGATCGATCGGGATGGACTGCGTGATCTTCGTGTGGCGGTGCTAGGCGCCGGCGGGGCGGGCCGCGCCGCCGTCGCGGCGTTGGCCCATTATGGCGCCACCATCCTCGTCTCCGATTGCGACCACGATCGTGCCCGGACCCTGGCGGAGGAATTTGGGCATTCTCAAGGCCGGCCGGTTTTGGCCGTTGCCTTCGACGAACTTTGTCGCGGAAACTGGGACGTGTTCATCAACACCTCGCCGGTCGGCATGTATCCGAACGTCGATGAAACCCCATTTTGGGATCGTCAGCCGCCGTTCTCCGCAAAAACCGTCGTTTTCGACGCCGTCTACAATCCAATGAAGACCCGGCTGCTGACGCAGGCCGAGGGTCTGGGCGCCCGCACGATCAGCGGAGTGGAGATGTTCGTGCGTCAGGCGGTGGCGCAATTCGAGACTTGGACGGGCCTGCCCGCCCCGCGGGCGATCATGCGCCAGGTCATCGCCGACCGCCTCGGCACGCCGTTGCATCATAAATGATACTTTATTTCGCCGTCTTGGCCGCGATGGGAATAACCACGATGCTTTTGGGATCGGTGGGGCATTCGAGTTGGCAAACGCCGCAGCCGATGCACCCGAGCGGATTCACGGCGACGCGATCGGCTTTCAATTCGATGGCGGCGGAGCCGAGCGGGCATTTGTCAATACAGATCGTGCAGGACTGACCGTTTGTTCGAAGGCACCTGGAGCCATGCCAAACCGCCGTGCCCATGTCGATGTCGTTGATGGACGTGGGCCTCAGCGCCCCGCTGGGGCAGACGGACATGCATTGCAAACCGCTGCACACGACGCAGGCGGCGAAATCGGCGTCGATGAACGGCACACCGCCCGCCTTGGCCGAATCGATCCTGATTGCTTGAACGGGACAGGCCCGGACGCAATCGCCGCCGCGCTGGCACGTTTGCCGGAATTGCGCCTCGGGCAGCGACCCCGGCGGCCGTAGCCAGACCTCGGGCCGCGCCCCCGGTTGATCCAGCTTCCCCATTTCATGAATCATCCGCTCCAGCGGCTTGGCCGCCTTCGCCAGCGGCCGCAAAAGTTCGGACAGGCCCATCCGGAAGAATC
>Ga0209415_10007053_pt1 | contig 19730 bp, 18 predicted proteins | sample PeaSoiSIISIP2007_FD_187696 | JGI IMG/M metagenome (GOLD analysis project Ga0209415, IMG submission 187696) | Peat soil microbial communities from Weissenstadt, Germany - SII-SIP-2007 (SPAdes) (version 2) | ecosystem: Environmental > Terrestrial > Soil > Wetlands > Peat | place: Germany... | reverse complement strand
CCGGCGAGCCGCTCGCTGGCTGACCCGAGCGTGTCGACCTCGATTCCGGCCGAGTTGATCAGCCCGGGCGCCGCTTCGAAGCGCACCTGCGCGGCGACCGCCCCGATGCGCGGGTCGCCCTCCCCGGCCGCGAGCAGCGCCGCGAGCGCGGTCGGCTCGAGGTAGGCGTCGTCGTTGACGAGCGCGATCCACGCACCCTGCGCGGCGTCGATCCCGCGGGCCACCCCGCCCGCGAACCCGACGTTGGCGCCGGGCTCGATCACGCGCGCCCGCGGGCAGCGCTCGGCGACAAACGACGCGAGACCGCCGTTGTCGACGACGATCAGCTCGGCCTCGCCCGGCACCTGCGCGGCCGCCTCGACGCACGCCTGCAGGCACCTCGCCAGCGGCTCGCGCTGGCGGTAGGCGATCACGACGATGGAGATCGTCGGCGGGGTCATCGGTGCGTGGAACGTATCGTGTGGCGGCGTGATCTCGATCGTCATTCCCGTCAAGGACGGTGGCGCCGACCTCGCGCGCTGCCTCGACGCGATCGCAGCGCAGCGCATCGACGAGCCGGTCGAGGTCGTGATCGTGGACTCCGGCTCACGCGACGACAGCCTCGAGCACGCGCGCCGCCACGGCGCGATCGTGCGCGAGATCCCGCCCGCCGAGTTCAGTCACGGCGCGTCGCGCAACCTCGGCGCGAGCCTGGCGAGCGGGGAGCTGCTCGTCTTCATCAGCCAGGACGCATACCCGGTCGACGAACGCTGGCTCGAGCTGCTGACCGCGCCGCTGCGCTCCGACCCGCAGGTCGGGGGGGTCTACGGGCGCCAGCTTCCCCACGAGGGCGCCCGCCCGCCCGAGGTGTACTTCCTCGACTTCCTCTACGGGCCGAACGCCCGCCGCCAGCAGGCGGCGAGCGTCGCCGAGCTGAGCATGGAGACGACCCTCTTCTCGAACGTCAACGCGGCGATGCCCCGCGCGCTGTGGGACCGCCTGCGCTTCGTCGAGGACATCATCATGAGCGAGGACCAGGACTGGAGCCGCCGCGTCCTGCTCGAGGGCTACACGATCGTCTACGAGCCGGCCGCCGCGGTCCGCCACTCACACGACTACACGCTCAGCGCGGCGCTGCGGCGCTTCTTCGACTCCGGCGCCTCGGCCGAGCGGGCCTACCTCGCGGGTGCACGCCCCTCACGCGGAGTCCTGCGCGCCGCCGCGGTCCGCTACGCCCGCGGCGAGCTGCGCTGGCTCTGGAGCACCGGCCGGCGCAGCTGGATCCCCTACACGATCGTCTACGAGGGCGTCAAGTTCGTCGGCCTCACACTCGGCGCGAACCACCGACACCTGCCGCTGGCGGTGAAGCGGCGGCTGAGCGCATTGCCGGGGTTCTGGGAAAGGGGGTGAGAGCGGGACGCCACACCTGGCGCACAGGACGGGCAGATCAAGGGCGCGGCAGGGCGCGGGAAACGGGCGGACACGACGCTCGCGACGCTGGCTCCCGCATCAACCGAGCGAGCCGCCCTGGCGTTCACCCGCTCGCCCGCTCCGCAGCGTCGCCCGCGTCCCCCCACGCGAACCCCGACAGCACCCGCCGGCCTGCCGGGTCGACCTCGTCGTAGTGCGCGGTCTGCTTGTCGGCGATCAGCAGGCCCTGCTGGCGGGACTGCCAGAAGGTGGCGCTCGCGGGCCAGCCGTCCACCTCGTGGTGGCGGCCGTCGCGGTCGACGACGAGGGTGCGCAGGCCGAGCGAGCGGACCTGCGCGGTGAGGCTGTGGGCGCCGCTCTCCAGGCGGTAGGTCGCGATCTTGCTCTCCAGAGAGCCGAAGCGCAGCTGGGCGAGCAACTCGCTGTCGACCATGAAGCCGGTGCTGCGCACGTGCGGGGCTGGGAACGGGGCGAAGCCGCGGGTCTGCTCGACGGTGGCGCGGGCGGTCTTCAGCTTGCCGGCGACGAAGCCCGCGCGAGGTGCGTCCGCACGAGCGTTGCGGCGGTCGATGGCGGCGAGGATCCGGTTGGTCTCGCGGCGATCGCTGAACACGCGCGCGTAGGCCCCGCCGAGGCCGAACTGGAAGCGAACGTAGGAGCGCATGCTGCCCCACGACCCGCTCGCGCCGACCAGGCCCGTCCCCGGCGCCTCGAGGCCATCGTTCAACCGGGCGAGCCAGCCCGGCGCGAGGATCGTGCTGTAGGAGTTCAGGAAGCAGCAGCGAGCTGGCGCCAGGCGCTCGGCCGCGATCCGGTAGGCGGCGAGGTCGAAGACGGCGCTCTCCAGCACGATCGTCTCGTGGGCGACGTCCTCCTGCTCGAGCGCCCGCAGCGCCTCGGCGAGCCGCGCGTCCCCCGCCCCGTCGAAGCCGTTCGCGACAACCACCAGGCGGTGGTCCACGCCGGCCTCCAGCGCCCGATAGGAGCGCGCGAAGCGCGCCACCACCTCGGTCCCGAGCGGCGCCCACAGCAGGTATACGGCCGCCAGCTCGCGTTCAGCCATCGCGCCTTCCGCCCACACCGGCGCCGGCCCGCCCGCGCCCGCTCGCGAGCCGGCCGAAGTCACGCAGCTCGATCCGCGCCGAGCCGAGGATCGCCCGGCGCGCCGCCAGCCAGCCCGGCAGGTGGCGCGCCGCATCCGCGAACGCGCGCAGGTGAACGCGCAGCCGCCGCCGGCGGGCGCTCTGAGCGAGCCCGAAGGCGTGGTGCCAGGCGATGTGGTGGATGTTGCGCAGCGCGAACGCCAGCGGCACGTCCTTGACGAGCACGGCGATCGTGTTGCGCCGCAGCAGGCCGTAGTACAGGGCGCTGGCGTCGCCGCCGGTCGTCCTTGAGCCCATGTGGTAGGCGACGGCGCTCGGCACATACCAGGCGCGGTAGCCCGCGAGCTGCGCGCGCAGGCCCCAGTCGACGTCCTCGAGGTAGGCAAAGAAGGACTCGTCGAACGGCCCGACGTCGGCGAGCGCGGCGGCGCGGTAGAGCGCGGCGCCCGCGCTCGCCGCGAAGACCTCCTCCTCGCGCTCGTACTGGCCGGCGTCGCGCACGCCGACACCGCGGCGGTGCGCGGTCGCCGAGAGCGTGAAGACGTCGCCGGCGCCGTCCAGCTCTTCGCGGCGCCAGTAGTTGAGCGTCTTGCCGGCGACGCTACCGGCGTCGGGATGGCGATCGATCCCGGCGACCAGCCGCTCGAGCCAGTCGGCCTCCAGCTCGAGGTCGTTGTTGAGCAGCGCGACCAGCTCGCCGCGCGCCGCGGCGACCGCGACGTTGAACGCCGCCGCCACGCCGACGTTGCGCTCGCCGGTCGAGACGACCGCGACGGCCGGCCAGTGCGCAGCCAGGTACTCGACCGACCCGTCGCTCGAGCAGTCGTCGACCACCACCAACTCGACGTCGGTGTAGGTCTGGCGCGCCAGCGAGGGCATCACGATCTCGAGCAGGGCGCGGCCGTTGTAGTTGAGCACGATGGCCGAGACCCGGCTCGCCGCTGACACGGACGGCCACGATACAGCGTCGCGTGGGCGCGACCGCGCCGGCGCGGCGCCCGTCTCAGCGGCGCAGGCCCAACCGGCGCGCCAGCCCGTCGGCGACCCCCGGGACCGGCGTCAGCGCCGCCTTCAGCTCCTCGACGCCGACCCGGCGCCCGGCCTGGATCGCGCGGCGCTTGCGCAGCGCCAGCGGCAGCATCCCGACCGCCTGGAGCCATCCCTTCAGGTGCCGGCGTCCGGCGCCCGCCCGCGCGTCGGTGCGCAGCCAGACCAGCTCCGACACCACGATCCGCGGCAGGAAGCCCATCAGCAGGCGCCCCGGCAGGTTCTTGACGACGACGTAGATCTGGTTGCGCGGGAAGATGTGCGCCCAGCGGCCCGGCGTCGCGTTCATCGTCGCGCTGCCCATGTGGTAGGCGACCGCGCCGGGGACGTAGCGCGCGGTGTAGCCGAGCAGGCGGGCGCGAAAACCCCAGTCGACGTCCTCGTAGTAGGCGAACAGGTCGCCGTCGAACGGGCCGACGTCGGCGAACGCGGCGGCGCGGAAGAGGGCCGCGCCGCAGCTCGCGCTGAACACCTCGGCCGCCTCGTCGTAGCGCCCGTCGTCGAGCTCCCCCGCGCCGCGGCGCCCCGGCAGCATCGCCCAGTTCAGCTCGTCGCCGGCGCCGTCGATCCGCTCGCGCGCGTGGTAGTCGAGCATCTTGCAATCCGCGGCCGCCGCCTCCGGGTGGGCCTCGAGCGCCGCCAGCATCTGTGCCAGCCACGCGCGGTCCAGCTCGAGGTCGTTGTTGAGCAGGGCGATGAACGGCGTGCTCGCCGAGGCGATCCCGCGCGCCATGTTGCCGGTCAGCCCGAGGTTGTCCTCGTGGCCGACGAAGCGCACCTGCGGCCATTCGCGCTGCACGTACTCGCGCGAGTCGTCGGTCGAGGCGTCGTCGACGACGTGCACGGTGAAGCCCTGCAGCGTCTGGGCGTGGATCGACGGCAGCACCACCTCGAGGAACCGCCGCCCGTTCCAGTTCAGCACGACGAACGTAACGTCGTGGGCGTCGACGCGCGCCGGGCCGCCCACTAGCTCCGCCATGACGGCGGCAGGTTCTTCTCGATCTCGATCCCGGCGAACGGCGCGGTCGCGCGCGGGCCATGCTCGCGCGCCCACGCGACCATCGTCGCGAGTCCGTCGGCGAGGCTCGTCGCCGGCCGCTCGCCGAACACCTCGCGCGCCCTGGAATGGTCGGAGTAGGCGTGCTTGACCTCGTTGCGCGACTCGTGGTGGGTGATGGGATGCTCCGGCACGCCCATCGCCAGGCGGACCGCGTCGGCGAGCTCGTTGACGGTGTAGGGCTCATCGGCGCCGACGTTGAAGACCTGCTGCCGCGCCCCCGGCGTCCGCGGCGCGTCGGCGATCAGCGGCACCACGTCACCGATGTAGGAGAACGCGCGGGTCTGCTCGCCGTCACCGAAGATCGGCAGCGGCTGTCCCTGCATTATCTGGTTGATGAAGATGCCGAGCACGTTGCGGTAGCGGTCGCCGATGTTCTGCAGCTCGCCGTAGACGTTGTGCGGGCGGAAGATCACGTAGTCGAGGCCGAACATCTCGTGCGAGGCGGCGAGCTCCTGCTCGACGGCGAACTTCGCGATCCCGTAGCTGTCCTCGGGCTCCGGCCGCAGCGCCTCCCTCATCGGCAGCTGTCCCGCGCCGTAGACCGCGATCGAGGAGGTGAAGACGAAGCAGTCGACGCCGTGGTTGATCGACGCGTTGATCAGGTTGACGCTGCCGATCACGTTGTTGGTGTAGTTGAAGCGCTTGATGAAGTGGCTGAGCCCCTCGGCCGCGTAGGCCGCGAGGTGGTAGACGTGGTCGAAGCGGTGCTCGGCGAACAGGCTCTCGAGCAGCTCATGGTCGGTGACGGACCCCGCCACGAACAGCGCGCGCTCGTCGACGTTGTCGCGGAAGCCGCCCGAGAGGTCGTCGAGCACGACCGTCTGATCGCCGCGGTCGAGCAGCGCCTTGTTCAGGTGGGCGCCGATGAACCCGGCGCCGCCCGTGACGAGAGCCTTGGGCAAGGCCCGCAAGCTACCACCCGCGCCAGCGGCCCCGGCCGCGCGGCCGCGCGGCGTCCGCCTCCGGCCCTTCTGCCAAGATGGCGCCGTGCAAGCGTCCGGCCCATCCTCGGCCCGCCAGCGGCCCTGAGCCCCGACGCCACGGCTCAGCCGGGCGCGCTGCGCGCGCTCGCCGCGCGCGCGAACATCGGCCCGCGCCTGGGGCTCGTCGCCTTCAACCGCCGCCGCCGCCGCCTCGCGCGCCGCCACATCCGCGGCAGCGGCCTGGAGGTCGGGGCCCTGCACCGGCCGCTGTGGGTCCCCTCCGGCGCGACCGTGCGCTACGTCGACCGCATGGACGTCGCCGCGCTGCGCACCCACTATCCGGAACTGGCCGGCGAGCGTCTGGTCGAGGTCAGCGTGATCGACAACGGCGAGACGCTCGCCTCACAGCCGGACGCCTCGGCGGACTTCATCATCGCCAACCACTTCATCGAGCACACCGAGGACCCGCTCGGCACGCTCGCCAACCACCTGCGCGTGCTGCGCCCCGGCGCGATCCTCTACCTCGCGGTGCCCGACCGCCGGCGCACCTTCGACGCCGACCGCGAGCCGACCGGCCTCGAGCACGTCGTGCGCGACCATCGCGACGGCCCGTCCGCCTCGCGCGCGCGACACCAGGAGGAGTGGGCGCGCCTGGTCGAGAAGGTGCCGCCCGACGAGGTCGCCGAACGCGTCCGCTGGCTGGCGGAGCACGACTACTCGATCCACTTCCACGTCTGGACGCCGGCCGAGTTCCGCGCCCTGCTGGAGTTCGCGCGCGACGAGGAGGGACTGCCGTTCACGATCGCCGAGCTCGTGGAGAACGGCCACGAGTTCATCGCGATCCTGCGGCGCAGCTAGTCGCCCGTCACTTCGCGAGCCGGCAGAGCACCACGGACCCGAGTGCGCCCGGTGTGATCGCGAGCCGCCACGGGACGGTGGTCGCCGCGTCGGCGGGGATGACGAGCACGGCGCGCTGTCGCGGAGCGACCTGGCCGGAAATCGGCGAGAACGTCGGGGAGAAGCGTCGCAGGGCCAGCGCGAGCCCCGCCGCGGTGCGGTCGCGCAGGAGCACGCCGCCGGCCGGCAGCGTCACGTAGATCACAGCGCCCGCGACGTTCGGGCGAACCGATACGCACGAGCCTGTGCGCATCACCGTCGAGTTGGTCGCCGCCTCGATCGTCGGCGGCTGACCGCCGACCGTGTGGCTTGCCGGCGGCTGTGGCGTCGGGTTGAGGATCTGCAGCAGCACGGTGTCGGCGTTGAGCTGCGCGGTGGGGTTGGCGGCGAGCAGCGCGGAGACCGAGTCGCCCGCGTAGGAGCCCATCGCCTTCGCGGTGTGCAGGTAGGGACCAGCCTGGATGTTGGGCGCCAGCGACGAGCTCGGCGAGTAGAGCGGCGCCGCGTACTTGGCGTCCAGCTGCAGCGCGCCAAGCTGAGCCGCGATGATCTGGCCGTCGCTGCGCAGGGTCAGCGCGTTGTTGTGCAGCGACTCGAGTCCCATCAGCGTCGTCGCGACGAGCACGATCGCCGCGAGTGCCATCTTGCGGCCGTTGAAGTGCAGCGGCGGCAGCAGCTCGAGCGCGATCACCACGACGCACACCGCGCCCAGGTAGACGTAGCGGCTCTCGTCGGGCGCCTGGATGGTGGAGCGCGAGATGCCGGTCAGCGTCCAGTAGGCGACCCCGGTCACCGTCGCGCCGACCAGACGCGGGCTGATCCGCAGGTCGCCGGCGAGGCGGCGCAGCGCGAGGGCGATCGCGACGACCGCCATCGGCACGCCCCAGTCGACGTCGCGACCCGCGAGCCCGCCGATCCCGGCGGCGGCCATGTTGAGGATCCACTGCGGGCTCTGCGCGATGCTGTCGGAGGTCACCATGTTGACCCCGTACTGCGTATACCAGAGCACGTAGAGCGCGAACGGGATCGCGACCAGCCACAGCCGCCGCCAGCGGCGCTGCCACGCCAGCTCGATCGCGAGGCCCGGCACGAACGGGATGCCGAGACCCGAAGAGGAGAGCGCGACGCCGAGCGCGATGGCGGCCAGGATGTCGGTGCGCCGCGTGTCGCGGTCCACGAGCGCCCACGCGGCCAGGCCGCCGGCGACCGAGCCGACGAAGCTGATCTGGAACGCCCAGATCAGGTCCTGCCAGGCGGCGAAGAGGAACAGGATCAGCGCCGCCGCGACCAGCGCCGGCCAGGCGCCGATGCGGCGCTTCGCGATGTCGAAGACGAGCCCGACGCAGATCAGGTGCATCACGACGAGCACCAGGCGGTAGACCTGGTAGTGGTTGATCCCGGCGAGGTGGAAGAGCACCTTGTAGATCGCAATCGGGATCAGCGAGAAATGCTCGCTGTGCGGCTGCAGCAGCGAGTTGAGCCCGCCGCCGAACTTCTCGACGACGTACGCCCACTCGTCGTAGAAGAAGGTTTCGCCGCGCCCCATGTACATCAGCACGACGCCCGCGAGCACCATCAGCCCGCCGAGCACATAGACCGCGCGCGGGTCGTCGCTCGCGCCCCAGTCGATCGTGACGTGCCGCGAGAGCAGCCCCGACAGCGGCCGGCGCGGTGCGGATCGGGATGCGGTCGAGGACGATTCCATGACGGCCGGCAGCGGCATGCTAACCGAGCCGCAGGCGCACACCATGATCGTGTGCGGGCCGGTGCATGCACCGGCCCGGGGGTCGGCGCATGCGCCGACCCCCGGGTGGGCGCATGCGCCCACCCGAAAAGCCCAACCGCCCGCCGCCTCTGGGACACTCGCGCCGTGGCGGCGCCAGACGAACCCCTGCCCGGCCTCGACGTTCTGGACTCGCGGCGCGCCGGCGGCCTGTTCCTGCGCGGCAGCGGGTTGCGGATGGTCGCCTATCTCGGCGCGGTCGCCGCGAGCGTCGGCGCGACGCCGCTGCTGACCCGCCACCTGCACAAGCTGAGCTACGGCCGCTACATCACGGTCACCTCGCTGATCCTGATCGTCACCGCGCTGACCGAGGGCGGGCTCGCGAACCTCGGCGTGCGCGAGTTCAGCGTCGGCGACGATCGCGAGCGGCGCGCCTTCATGCGCAGCCTGATCGGGCTGCGGATCGCGCTCAGCCTCGCGGGCGGGATCGGCGCGGTCGCCTTCACGCTGATCGCCGCCTACCCGACCGTCGTCGTCGAGGGCACCGCGATCGCGGCCGTCGGGCTCGTGCTCGTCACGCTGCAGGGGACGATCGCGCTGCCGCTGGTGACCGGCCTGCGGTTCGGCTGGCTCGCCGTGCTCGACTTCGTCGGCCCCGCCACGACCGCGCTCGGGCTCGTGCTGCTGGTCGTCGTCGGGGCGCCGCTGCTGCCGTTCTTCGCCGCCGCCGTGCTCGCCTACGGCGTCACCGTCACGCTGACCGCGCTGCTCGTCCGCGGGCAGATCACGCTGCGCCCAGCCTTCGAGCCGGCGCGCTGGCGCAACCTGCTGCGCCAGTCCGTCGTCTTCGCCGCGGCCACCGCGCTCGGCGCGATCTACTTCCAGGTCGTCGTCGTCGCGATGTCGCTGCTGGCGAAGGGCGGGGCGGTCGGCATCTTCGGCCTCGCCTTCCGCATCCTCTCGGTCGTCAACGGCATCCCGCTGCTGATCGTCGGCTCCGCCTTCCCGATCCTCCTGCGCGCCGCGCGCGACGACCACGCCCGCCTGCGCTACGCGCTGACGCGCCTGTTCGAGGGGGAGCTGCTGGTCGGCGGCTGGCTGTCGCTGCTGGTCGTCGCCGGAGCGCCGTTCGCGGTCAGCGTGATGGGCGGCGGCGGCTACTCCGGCAGCGTCACGGTGCTGCGGATCCTCGGGCCCGGGGTCATCGCCACCTTCCTGGCCGCGGTGTTCCTCTTCGCGCTGCTCTCGCTGCGGCTCTACCGCCGGCTGATCGCGATCAACGCCGGCATGATCGTGCTCGCGGTGGTGCTCGCCGTGACGCTGATCCCCGCCCACGGGGCGCAGGGCGGGGCGGTCGTCACGCTCACGCTCGAGGTCGTGCTCGCGAGCTCCTACGCCACGGCGCTCTTCCTCGCCCACCCGGAGCTTCGCCCGCAGCTCGCGACGGCCGCGCGGATCCTCGTCGCGCTCGGCGTCGCGTTCGCCGTCGCGCTCCTCCTGCCGGTGCCCTCGGTCGCCGCCGCCGCGGCCGGCTCCGCGGTGCTCGCGGTCGCGGTCGTCGCGCTGCGCGCCTTCCCGCGCGAGCTGATCGACGCGCTGCGCCGGAGCACGCCGCCGGGCGGCGAGTAGACGGTTGCTCCGGTAGGTTCGGGGGCGATGCCGGTCGCGCTGTTCGACACCACCGGGCCGCTCGAGCCGTTGCGGGGCGAGCTGCGGGCCGCGATCGACCGGGTGCTCGAGAGCGGGCGGTTCGTGCTCGGGCCCGAGGTCGCGGCGTTCGAGGCGGAGTTCGCCGCGCACGTCGGCGTCGCCCACGCGATCGGAGTCGCCAACGGCACCGAGGCGCTGACGATCGCACTGCGCGCGATGGGCGTCGGTCCCGGCGACGAGGTCGTGGTGCCGTCGTTCACCTTCTACGCGACGGCGGAGGCGATCCCGCACACCGGCGCGACGCCGGTCTTCTGCGAGATCGACCCGGAGACCCTCTGCGTCACCGCCGAGACCGTCGCGGCCGCGCTGACGCCGCGCACGAAGGCGGTGATCGCCGTCCATCTGTTCGGCAACCTCGCCCCGGTGCGCGAGATCGCCGCGCTCGGCGTGCCGGTGCTCGAGGACGCGGCGCAGGCCGCCGGGTCGCGTGGCCCCGACGGTCGCCCCGGCTCGCTCGGGACCGCCGGCACGTTCAGCTTCTACCCCTCGAAGAACCTCGCCGCGTTCGGCGACGGCGGCGCGATCACGACCGACGACGCGGAGCTGGCCGAGCGCGTGCGCTCGCTCCACCTCCACGGCTCGCGCGACAAGCGCCACTTCACGATGGTCGGCTACAACTCGCGCCTGGACGCCCTGCAGGCGGCCGTGCTGCGCGTCCAGCTGCCGCACCTGGACGGCTGGGCGGCGGCGCGCCACGCCGCCGGCGAGCGCTATTCGCAGGCAGGACTCGGCGAGCTCGTGGCGCTGCCGCGCGCCACGCCCGGGAGCACGCCCGCCTGGCACGCCTTCGTCGTGCGCAGCGAGCGCGCCGAGCAGCTGGAGGGCGCGCTGGGAGCCGTTGGGATCGAGGCGCGCGGCTACTACCGCGTGCCGATCCACCGCCAGCCCTCGCTGCGATCGCAGGTCGCGCTCCCCGCGACCGACGCAGCGGCGCGAACGAACCTCGCGCTGCCCGCCGGGCCGCTGATCGGCGCCGAGCAGGTCGAGGAGATCGTCGGCGCGGTCCGGGCTGCGCTTGGCTGAGGGGCCGGGCTGACGCTCAGCGCCAGCGTTCCAGCAGCGCCTCGTCCGCCACGGTCCCGACCTGGCGCGCCGGCACCCCTACGACGACCGCGCGCGCCGCGACGTCGCGCGTGACGACCGCTCCCGCGGCGACGAACGCCTCCTCGCCGACCTCGACGCCGGGGACCAGCACCGCGCCGCCGCCGACGCGGCAGGCGCGCCGCAGCGTCGCCCCGCGCAGCTCGTAGCCGCCGTCGTGGCGCCCCATCGTGTCGTCGTTGGTGGTGCAGACACGCGGGCCGACGAAGGCGTCGTCCTCGACGATCGTGCCCGCCGTCAGGTAGACGTCGGTCTGGATCCGCGCCCGCGCGCCGATCATCACCGCCGGCTCGACGACCGTCCCGCGGCCGATCACGCTCTCGCGCCCGATCCGCGATCGCTCGCGCACGAACGCCTGGTCGCCGACGACCGCGCCCTCCTCGATCACCGCGCCGGCGAACACGATCGCGCCGGTGCAGATGGTCACGCCGGCGGCGAGCACGAGGCCCGCGGGCTCCTCGCGCGCCGCGCGCGAGTGGCGCGAGAGCCGCGGGCGCTTGCCGAGCACGACGCCGTCCTCGATCGTCACGCCCTCGGCGATCGTCGTGCCGTCGTGGATCGTGACGTGCGCGCCGATCGTCACATCCGGCGCGATCGTCACGCCCGCGCCGACGTGCAGCCCAGGCGCGCGCGGATCGGGCCGCAGCGTCATCTGCGCGTGGCGTCCAGCTGCGCCTGAAGTCCCTCTAACACGCGCACCACGCGCAGACCGCTCGCGCCGTCGGTGAGGGGCGTAGAGCGGTCGCGGATGCACGCCACGAAATGCTCGATTTCGAGCCGCAGCGGCTCGCTGTTGGCGATTCGCGGGCTGCTCGACTCGCCCGAGCGCGCGACGTACTCGCCCCAGCGCTCGGCGCTCTCGTCGAAGCCCTTGTCGTAGATCGTCAGCTTGTGCTCGGTCTCCATGTCGTCGAAGGTCGCCATGCGGCGCGAGCCCACGACCGTCAGCCGACGCTCCTTGTGCGGGTCGAGCCACGAGAGGTGCAGGTGCGCCGCGACGCCCGAGGGGAAGCGCAGGAACGCGAACACGACGTCCTCGATCCCGGGCTGGGTGTAGGACTCCCCGCGCGCCGACAGCTCGACCGGCTCCTCGCCGACCAGGCCGAGGATCACCGACACGTCGTGCGCGCCGAGGCTCCAGAGCGCGTTCTCGTTGGCGCGCAGCTGGCCGAGGTTCAGGCGGTTGGAGTAGACGTAGCGGACCTCTCCCAGCTCGCCGCTCTCGATCACCGCGGCGAGCGCCCGCACGCCGGGGTGGTATTCGAGCAGGTGCCCCACCATCAGCACGCGCCCGGCCGCCGCGGCAGCCTCGACGACGCGCTCCGCGTCGACCACCGACTGCGCGAGCGGCTTCTCGACGAAGCAGTGCTTGCCGGCGGCCAGCACCTCGAGCGCGAGCGCGGCGTGGCTCGCCACCGGCGTGGCGAGCAGCACGCCGTCCAGCGCGGGGTCGGCGAGCAGCTGCGCCGGCGAGTCGCTGAAGCGCGCGCCGGGCGCGATTCGCTCGACGCGATCGCGCGCGGCGGGGTCGCTGTCGCAACACCAGGTCAGGCGCGCCCCGTCGATCGCGGCCACGTTGCGGGCCAGGTTGGGGCCCCAGTAGCCGAGCCCGACGACCGCGAGCGAGATCTCGCTCACAGCCGCACCACGCCCGCCGCCGGCGGCACGACGCCGCGCAGGTCGAGCACGCGCGGCACGCGGGCCGCCAGCCCGGCGTAGTCGAAGCCCGGCAGCGCCGTCACGACCAGCGCAAGGTCGGCGCCGGCGAGCGCCTCCTCGGCCGCCAGCGAGCGTAGCCCGTGCGCGGCCAGCTCTCCGACCAGCGGGTCGTGGTAGACGACCTCCGCTCCGAGTTCGCGCAGCAGCGCGATGATCTTCAGCGCCGGCGATTCGCGCACGTCGGCGACGCCAGGCTTGTAGCTGACGCCGAGCAGCGCGATCCGCGCGCCGCGCACGGCGCGGCCCTGCTCGTTGAGCGTCCGCTGCAGCTTCGCGACGCAGTGGTAGGGCATCTGCTGGTTGAGCTTGCCGGCCAGCTCGATGAACTCCAGCGGCATGTCGAACTCGCGCGCTCGCCAGGCGAGGTAGAACGGGTCGACCGGCAGGCAGTGCCCACCCATCCCCGGTCCCGGCTCGAAGCGCATGAAGCCGTACGGCTTGGTCGACGCGGCGTCGATCACCTCCCAGATGTCGATCCCCATCCGGTCGGTCAGCAGCGCCAGCTCGTTGACGAGCGCGATGTTGACCGCGCGGAAGATGTTCTCCAGCAGCTTCGTCAGCTCGGCCGCCTCGGGCGTGCCGACGCGGATCACGCTTGAGCAGACGGTTCGGTAGACCTCCTCGGCGCGGTCGCCGCAGGCCTCGGTCAGGCCGCCCACCACCTTCGGCGTGTTGGCGAGCGTGAAGTCCGTGCGCCCGGGGTCGACGCGCTCGGGCGAGAACGCGAGGTGGAAGTCGACGCCGGCGCGCAGCCCGCCGCGCTCGAGCAGCGGCGCGACACGCTCGCGCGTGGTGCCCGGGTAGCTCGTCGACTCGAGCACCACCAGCTGGCCCGCCGCCAGCACCCCGCCGAGCTCCTGCGCGCAGGCGAGCAGCGGGCCCAGGTCGGGCTCGCGGTTGGCGCTCAGCGGCGTCGGCACGCAGATCAGCACCGCGTCGGTGTCCCGCAGGCGGGCGTAGTCAGTGGTCGGGTGAAGGCGCGGCAGGGCCGCCGCCAGCGCCTCGGCGGGCACGTCCTCGACGTGCGAGCGCCCGGCGGCGATCGCGTCGATCAGGCGGGCGTCGAGATCGACGGCGACGACGTCGACGTCCGCAGCGGCGAACGCGACCGCAAGCGGTAGGCCGACGTAACCGAGACCGACGATGCCGACGCGCATGGGTTTCGCAGTCTATTCGGGAGTTGCCGGCGCTCCGAGCGCCCGCGCGCGGGCGCTAGCCGAGCTTTGGCTGGCGCAGCAGTCCGGCGACGGCGACGGCCTCGACCCGCGAGTGCACGCCCAGCTTGCGCAGGATGCTCTTGGTGTGGCTGTAGACGGTGTCCTCGGAGAGGAACAGCTTGCCGGAGATCTCGCGCGTGGAGTTGCCGGCGCAGATCAGGTCGAGGACCTCCCACTCGCGCGTCGTGAGCGGGCTCTTGACCGGGCGCATGCCGCTTCCGTTCTCGGCCGTGGTGCGCAACAGCTCGACGAGATGGTTGGTCAGCGAGCGGCTGACGGCCGCCTCGCCGAGGGCGACCGAGCGCAGCGCGCGTGCGACCGCCTCGATGTCGGTGTTCTTCGAGAGGAAGCCGCCGGCTCCGGCGCGCAGCGCGCGGATCTCGACGTCGCGGTCCTGCGGCACGGAGAACATCACGACGCGGACCGACGGCGCCTTGGTGGTGATCTCGCGGCAGGCGCCGATGCCGTCCAGGCCGGGCATCCCGACCTCCATCAGCACCAGCTCGGGCCGGTAGTGCAGCGCGAGCTCGACCGCCTCGATCCCGTCCTTGGCCTCGGCGGCAACGATGAAGCCGCCGTCGAGGTGCAGCGAGTCGCGGATCACACGCCGCGCCAGCGGGTCGGGGTCGGCGATGATGATCCGCAGACGCTCACCCGACTGGCGCCTGCCGTTGACCGGCGTGCCCGTCTCGTGCGCGTGCTTGCCGTTCGATCCTTCGCGCTTGCTGCTCATTTCGCCACCGGCGTCGTTCATTGCGCTCCCTGCGACTTTTTCGTGGTCCCCACTCACCAACCGGCGAGCACGGACCTACCCGGTCGAGTCCATTCGTAGGCCGAAGAGTAGGGGCCGCCCCGAGACCGGAATGGGTGAATTTCCCCCCTCGTCCTCGGTCGCCTGCGCGGGGAGGGCAGGGCACCTTCCTACCACAGCCGGGCCCTCGAGCGCGGCGTGGCAAGGGGTTTCGACCCCGTCGGCGGGCTGCGAATCGCGCGCGGTGCGGTCAGGCGGCCATCGTCAGCGGCGCCGCGCCGAGACGAATGAGCTCGGCGCGCAGGGCGCGCCGGCCGCGGTGGTGCAGGCCGTTGACCGCGCTCTCGCTGCGGCCCAGGCGGGCCGCGATCTCGGCCGGGGCGAGCCCGGCGAGGTGGCGTAGGACGATGATCTCGCGCTGATCCTCGGGCAGCGTCTGGAGCGCCGAGCGTAGCGTCTCGCGACGCTCCCGTACGGCGCCGCCATCCTCCGCAGCGGCCTGGCGCTCCACCGGCTCGGCCATCGGCACGGCACGGCGTCCACGCAGCTGATCGATCGCCGCGTTGCGCGCCAGACGAACCAGCCAGCTGAGGAACGGGGCGCCACGATCCTCGTAGTGCGCGAGGCTGTCCGTGAGCTTCGCGAACAGCTGCTGCGTCACGTCCTCGGCTTCGTGGTGGTTGCGCACGATCGTCGCGACGTAGCTGTAGACGTTGTCGGCGTAGCGCACATAGAGGTAGCGGAGCGCCTCGCGGTCACCCTGCCTGGCCGCATCGACCGCCAGCCGGGTCGCCCTCGTCGCCTGGGGGCTCTCGGCCGCGGCGCTGCGCAGACGGAAGCTGGTGAGCGGGTCGCACGCCGCGCGCGCCGCGGGGCGGTTCGCAACACCGGCGGGCTTCGCGGCGGCGCGGCTCCTGCGGGCGGCGGTCGGTGCGGCGCTCGGCGTCATGGGTACAAGGGTCCACGTCGGGCGCTCCCCGGTGAGGGGATCTTCACCGCCCCGCCGTGGTGAGAAATCTCCCGCCCGTCACGATCGCGGATTTCGCGCGATCTTCACCACTCGCGACCCGCACTTCCCCCCAGTTCTCGGGGCCGCCGCTGACCTAGCATCCTTTGGTCGCCATGCCGCCAACACCTTCAACCGCAGTGAGAGACGCGCCAGGGGAGCAGGGGGTCGTGAGCCTCGTGCTGGTCGACCGTGACGCCCTCGCCCGCCGCGCGATGCGCGAAGCGATCACCGCCGGCGGGGAGTTCGTGGTCGCCGCCGAGGCGGCCGCCGAGGACGACGCGATCGCCGCGGTTCGAAGCGCGCAGCCCGACCTCGTGCTGGTCGACATCGGCTACCCGCGGCTCGAGGGCATCGCCCTGGCCAAGGAGCTTCGCCGTCAGCTTCCCGGCACGCGGATCGTCTTCTGCTCGATCACCGACGACGAGGACACCGCGCTGCGGGCGCTGCGCGCCGGCGCCGTCGGCTACGTGCGCAAGGACCTCGACTACGGACCGCTGTCGCGCGCGCTGCGCGGCGCCCTGCGCGGCGAGGCGGCGATCTCGCGCCAGCTCGGCTCGCGGCTGATCGACGAGCTCTACCGCCAGGCCGAGCCGCACGCCCGGCTGCGACCGGCGGGCGGCGAGCTGACCGGGCGCGAGTGGGAGGTGCTCGACCTGCTGATCGACGGCGCGGGCACGGCGGAGATCGCCCAGCGGCTCGGACTCGCGCTCGAGACGGTGCGCAGCCATGTCAAGCATGTCCTGCGCAAGCTCGGCGTGGGGACGCGGGGAGAGGCGATCGAGATCGCTCGAAGGTTGCGCGCGCGCAGCCTCTGAGGAGGCGCGGTCGGCGACAGAAATCTTGCGGGGCTGGACGGATGTTCATCCGGTCCGCTACGAATTGGGGACGAACATCACTAGCTCGTTCGGCGATTACTCACCAGCGAGCTCGGGCCCGGCGTCCCGAAATAGACGCTCACAGAGCAAAGCGCATTTGCCGCCGCGAAGAAGGGCAAGGGACGTGAGGCACATCACCGCAGAGACCGCCGAAACCGAGCGAATCGGCGAGATCGCAGCGCAGGCGCTCGCCGACATCCACACCGCGATCTACGGCCAGCCGCCGCAGGCGACACGCGCCTGGACCGACGGCGACGCGATCCTGCTCGTGATGCGACTGGCGCCGGAAGCCGCGGCGAGCGGCACCGAGCCGCCGCTCGCCTCGATCCAACGGATGATCCGCGCCGCCGTTCTGCGCCGCACCGGCGAGACGCTGCGGGCCGCATCCACCAGCACCGACCCCGAGCGTGGCCTCGTCGTGCTGGCCTTCGAACGTGTGAGGGCTCGCAGGGAGGAGCAGCCCCCGGGCGAGCTTCCCACGAGTGGCCCCGTGCGCGGCGCTGGCTGATCGGCCGCCCGCAGCCCCGCCGAGCGTCCCGGTCCTCGGCATCCCGCTCGCGCTGACCGACTACGGCGCGGTGATCGAGTGGATCGACGCGATGATCGCCTCCGCCAGCCCGGGCTCGGTCAGCGCTGCCGCAGTGCACCTGGTGATGCGCGCGCGTGAGGATCCCGACGTGCTGGCCGCCGTGCTCGCCACGACGCTGGTGGTCCCCGACGGACAGCCGCTCGTGTGGGCGCTGCGGGCGCTCGGACACCCGGGCGCCACGCGCGTCTACGGCCCGGAGCTGATGGCGCGCTACTGCGAGCACGCCGCGCGGACCGGCACGCCGATGTTCCTCTACGGCGGTCGCAACGACGCCGCGCTCGTCGAGCTGGCGGTCCGGCTGCGGACGCGCTTTCGCGGCATCCAGATCGTCGGCGCCCAGGCGGAGCCGTTTCGCACCCTGCGCCCCGAGGAGGACGAGGCGACCGTCGCCCGGCTGGACGCTTCCGGCGCGCAGGTCGTCTGGGTCGGCACGGGCCAGCCCCGCCAGGAGCAGTGGATGGCGCGCATGCGCCCCCGGCTCGCGGCGCCGATGCTGATCGCGGTCGGCGCGGCGTTCGACTTCCACGCCGGCCTGGTACCGCAGGCGCCGCCGTGGATGGGGCGCCACGGGCTCGAGTGGACCTACCGCCTGGCGCGCGAGCCGCGCCGCCTGTGGCGCCGCTACGCGCGCTACAACCCGCGCTTCGTCGCCGCCTTCGCGCGCCAGTACGCGCAGGCGCGCCGCCCGCCGCGCTGAGCGCAGTCAGAACGGCTTTCAGAATTGCGGGCACGCCCGGATTCGGGCCGGATCGACCCTCATCGTGAAGGACGTTCTCGGGTCCGCCCGCGGAGCTTGGCGTACGATGCGCTCGTGCCCGGTCAGGCCGCCGATCCCGTGAAGCTCGGCATGCTGACGAGCTGGAACACCCAGTGCGGGATCGCCGAGTACTCGCGCGCGCTCGCCGAGGCACTGACCGACCGCGCTGAGGTCGATCTGGTCGTGCTGGGCTCGCGCAACCACGACGAGCGCGCGGTCGCCCCCGACGAGGACTACGTCGTGCCGTGCTTCGACGTCGAGCGCTGGAACCGCGCGGGCCTCCACGCGCTGGACGTCGAGCGGATCCTCGAGCTGGAGCTGGACGTGCTGCATATCCAGTACCAGCTGGGCCTTTACGACATCCCGCGACTGTGCGAGCTGCTCGAGCGCTTCGGCGGCGCGGAGGTCATCACCTGGCACGACAACTGGGTGCCGGCGGAGCTCGAATCGTTCCCCTTCGATGCGGCGATCACGCACCGGCTCGGCGTCGGCCCGACGGAGCACGTGATCCCGTTCGGCGTGCGCAACCTGCCGGCGGTCGTTCGCACCTTCGGTCTCGGCCGATCCCGCGCCGAGGTGATCGCCCCGATCTGCGAGCGCAACGGCTGGGTCTTCGAGTCGGCCGCCACCTCGGAGACGCCCTACGGGGGGCAGGCCTGGAGGCCGTGGCGCGAACTGAACGACTGGCTGCGCGGCGCCGACGCGATCGTGCTGTGGTACGCCGACGATGACCAGATGGGCGCCTCGGCCGCCGCACACACCGCGCTCGCGACCCGCCGCCCGGTGGTCGTCACCGACACGACGTGGTTCGCCGACCTGCCGCACCGGCCCGGCCGCTTCCACAAGCTCCCCGACGACCCGGCGGCGCTCGAGGCGACGCTGCGCGAGCTGCTCCGCCCGGACCCGCTGATCGCCGACGCCGCCTGGGAGCTCGTCGCGCAGCGCCACCTCGACTGCTACCGCGCCACGCTGGAGGCCAGGGGACACGCCGTCGCCGCGAACGGCGCGCCGCCGGTCGAGCGCCGCGCGCGCGCCGCCCAGGCGGGTGCCGGCGGCGCGGCGCCGGTGACCGTCGAGGACTGGCTCGCCGGCGACGCCGGCCACCTCCACCGGGCGTTCGACCTGAATGCGGTCGCGGTCACCTCCGACCGCCGCTTCGGGCGCCGCACCGTGCTCGCCCTGAAGCGAGGCGTGCGCCGGCTGATGCACCCCCTGCTCGACGTGCAGACGAGCCTCAACGGCGCGAACGCGCGCGTGGTCGGCTTCATGCTCCGGCGGCTCGCCGAGCAGGAGCGAAGCCTCGAGCAGCTCGAGCGCACGGTGCAGAGCCTGCGCGCGGGCGCCGGCGACGATCCGCCGGACGACGACGCAGACGCGCAGCCCGCCTCGCCGGGAGCCGCCCGCCCCGGTGCGAACGACTAGCCTGCGATCCGCACCGACGATGCCGACAACAACGTGAAGCCAACCGCGCTGATCACCGGGATCACCGGCCAGGACGGCTCCTACCTGGCGGAGCTGCTGCTGGAGAAGGGCTACGACGTGCACGGCATGGTGCGGCGCTCCTCGACCGAGCGCTTCGACCGCATCGAGCACGTCCGCGACCGGGTCACGCTGCACCAGGGCGACCTGCTCGATCAGCGCTCGCTCGTCGACACGCTGCGCGCGAGCAGACCCGACGAGATCTACAACCTGGCCGCGATGTCCTTCGTGGCGGTCTCGTGGGTCCAGCCGACGCTCACCGCCGAGTTCAGCGGCGTCGGCGTCACGCGGATCCTCGAGGCGGTCCGCGAGGTCTGCCCGCAGGCGCGCTTCTACCAGTCCTCCTCGAGCGAGATGTTC
>Ga0209415_10007052_pt1 | contig 19738 bp, 15 predicted proteins | sample PeaSoiSIISIP2007_FD_187696 | JGI IMG/M metagenome (GOLD analysis project Ga0209415, IMG submission 187696) | Peat soil microbial communities from Weissenstadt, Germany - SII-SIP-2007 (SPAdes) (version 2) | ecosystem: Environmental > Terrestrial > Soil > Wetlands > Peat | place: Germany... | reverse complement strand
GTCGATCCGCCCGAGTTGGTGGCGGTGACGACGACGCGAACCGTCGAACCGACGAGGCCGGAGATCAGCCCGAGCGTTCCGCCGGTGGCACCGCTGATTTCTTTGCAGGCCTCGCCGGAGGCGTTGCATTGCTGCCACTGGTAGCCGTAGCTGATCGGCCCGGTGCCGCTCCAACCGCCGGTGGCGGCCGTAAGAAGCTGCCCGTCGATGAGACTGCCAGCGATGCTCGGCAGGCTCGTGTTGCTCGGCAACAGCGCCCCGATCAGGCTGGTGGCGGCCGAGACGGCTTCCGTGGAGCCGGCGCTATTGGTGGCTGTGACGATCACCCGGACGGTCGAGCCGACGTCGCCGGAGACGAGCGCGAGCGTCGATTCGAGTGCGCCGGATATGTCTTTGCAGGCTTCGCCCGCGCTGTTGCACACCTGCCACTGGTAGGCGAACGACAGCGGTCCGCTTCCGGACCATTCGCCGGTGACGGCGGACAGCAGTTGCCCGTCGATCAGCGAGCCGGTAATGCTCGGCAGCGATACGTTGCTCGGCAACAGCGCGCCGACCACGCTTGTCGGTTCGGAGACGGCCGACACCGAGCCGGCGCCGTTCGTGGCGGTCTCGATCACGCGCACGGTATCGCCGACATAGGGGGAGATCAGCGACAGAGCCGTGGCGACCGCGCCGTTGATGTCTTTGCAGGCTTCGCCGGCGGCGTTGCACAGCTGCCACTGGTAGCTGAGGGCGATCGGCTCGGTGCCGTTCCAGACCCCGTCGATGACCGACAGGATCTGGCCGTCGTTGAGGATCCCGCCGATGCTCGGCAGTTTCACGTTGGAGGGCAGCAGCGCACCGACCACGCTCGTGCGGGATGAGGTTGCCGAGGCTTCGCCGTATTTGCTGCTCGCCGTTACGACGACCTCCAACGCGTTGCCCACATCAAGCGGGCCGGCCGTGTAGGTGGACCCGGTCGCGCCCGCGATGTCGCTGCATTCTTCGGTGAGGAGTGAGCAACCGAACCATTGGTAGGCGTAGGTGATCGGCGACGTGCCCGCCCACGTTCCGCTCGTTGCGGTGAGCGTCTGCCCATCCAGCGGCACACCGGAAGCGGTGGGGGGAGTGGTGTTGACCGGGGGTCCGGGGACGAGCTTCGCGGAGGATCGCGAGCTTGCCGCTTTGCTTCCGGCGACGTTGGCGGCGGTGACGAGCACGCGCAGCGACTGGCCTAGCTCGGAGGTCGTGGGGCGGTAGGTCGATTCGGTCGCCCCGAGGATCACCGAGCAGGTCGTGCCGACGCAGCTCTTCCACTGGTAGGAGAACGCGAGCGGGGGCGTGCCCTTCCAGGTGCCGTCGAGGGCCGTCACGAGTTTTCCGTCCTGCGGGGTGCCGGAGACGGCCGGCAGCGTCACGCGGCTCGGCGCCAGCGGCGCGATCGCTTTCGTCGCGGCCGAGGTGGAGCTCGCGGTGCCTTCGCTGCTGGTGGCAGTGACGACCACCCGCAGCGTGCGTCCGACGTCTTCGTGGCCGAGCAGGTAGGTGCGCTGTTCGGCGCCCTCGATTTCGCTGCAGGCGCCGCCCGATCCGTCGCACAGCATCCACTGGTAGCTGAACGTCATCGGCGTAAGGCCCTGCCATGTGCCGACGCTGGCCGCGAGCTTGCTGCCATCTCGGGCTTTGCCGGAGATCGACGGGAGACCGGTGTTGACGGGACCGCCTGCGCCGGCGCTGGCGTTGCCGACTCCGAGCAGCAGCCACACCACCACGGCCATCGGCAGGAGCGCTCCCAGCGTCCTCGTGCGCATGGTCGAGCCCAGGCGGGGGCCCGTCACGCAGAGCCCGGATGTGCGCCGTCCCTCAGGCGAACTCGAACCGTCCGTGTTCCGATCGTCCACAGTTTCCATCCTCCCCGCCGCGCTGCGCACGGTCCCCAATGATATGTCCGGAATATTTACGTTATCCGGGCACTCTGTCAACCCCAACCGCGTCAGACCACCGTCAACCCCACGCTCTACCCGGATGCGCAGAAAGTATTCGTGCGGGTTACAAACATCCGGCGGATGTCGCGGCGGGAGCGCGACTGGATCATTGGTCGAGCACCGGCGCGGCAGGCGCCGCGGGGCCGCTACGCTCGAACTCGAGCAAATCCCGCCGGCCGGAGCGATTCCTTGCCGAGCGTGCCCGGGGAAGGAGCCCTTTGAGACGGTCCAAGAGTGGTGCGAGGTCGACGATCGCGCGCGCCGTCAGCGCGGTGCTGTTCGGCCTCCTCGTCCCCATGTTGGCGCTCGCCGTTCCGGCCGCCGCAAGCGCGGCGACGTACACGGTCAACACGCTCGCCGACAGCCCGGCGTCGGCTGTTGAGTGCCAGGGCGGCCCGGGCGACTGCTCGCTGCGCCAGGCGCTCGACAGGGCGGTGAGCGGCGACACGGTGAACGTCCCGGCCAACCCCTCCGCCTATCTCGTCACAAGCGGGGCGATCCCCGTCCTCGGCGGGATCACGGTCCAGGGGGCCGGGGCTGCCTCGACCACGATCAGCGGCGGCGGGGCCGACCAGGTCTTCAACATGCTGGGCGGTCCGGTCCTCACGATCAGCAACCTGACGATCACCCAGGCTCACAACGGCACCGGCAAAGAAGGAGGCGGTGCGATCACTGGCCGCTCGAAAGCGTTGATCGACAACCTGACGCTCGAAGGCGTCACGATCAGCAACAGCGACAGCACACTTGGCTACGGCGGCGCGGTTGAAATCGCGGGCAACCTCGTGATCCGCCACAGCCGCTTCGAAGGGGACTCGACGACGGGCCTGGCCACGGGCGGCGGCGGGGCGCTCGACGTTTTCAGCGGTGAAGGCTCGCTTACGATCTCCGACAGCGTCTTCACCGGCGATTCGACGAATGCCGCCCACCACGGGGGCGGCGCGATCCTCGTCGAAAACGGCGCCACGCTGTCGCTCGCCGCGAGCACGTTCAGCGGTGACATCGCTGCCGAAGGCGGCTCGGGCGGTGCGATCCAGCTCGACAAAGCGACCAGCGCCACGATCTACGACAGCACCTTCGCCGGTAACGCCGCGGGAAGCGGCGGCGCGATCGACACCGAAGGCAGCACGCTGACCCTCGTCAACGACACGCTCGCGGGCAACGCCGCCGAACTCGGCGCGAACCTCACCACCGCGACCGCGACCACGACCGCCGAAAACACGATCTTCGCCGCGGCAAGCGGCGGGGGCGAAGACTGCTCCGGGAAAGTCACCACGGCCGGCCACAACCTCGAGGACGTATCGCCGAGCACATGCGGGCTCTCGGAAGGCTCCGGCGACCTGATCGGGTTCAAGCCGGGGCTCGGGCCGCTCGCGGACAACTCCAGCCAGGACCCCACCGCCGGGGGGCCAGCGCAGACGCTCGCGCTGGCCGCCAGCAGCCCCGCGGTCGGCGCGGGCGCCGCTGCCGGATGCACCACGGTGGGCTCGGCCGACGAGCGCGGCTTCCCTCGCCCCGGCATCGTCGGCTCCGGCTGCGACATCGGCGCCTACGAGCTGCTCGCCGCGATCCCAACCGCCACCCAGCTCACCGCGTCCAACGCGACGGTCACCGCCGGAGCGCCCGTCACGCTCAGCGCGTCCGTCGTCTCGATGCGATCGCTGCCGGGCGCGGTTCCAGCGGCAGGCGGGACCGTCGAATTCCGCGATGGCCTCGCCTCGCTCGGGAGCGTTGCGCTGGACGCGTCCGGGCATGCCACGCTGACCTCGTCAACGCTTGCCGTCGGCATTCACGGGATCACCGCGGTGTACTCCGGCGACGCCCTCCATGCGGCCTCGGGCACTGCGCCGATCATCGAGTCCGTGCTGGCCGTGCCCGTGCCCGCCCCGCTGATCAGCGGCGTGGGCCAGGCGCACCGGACCTGGCGCGAGGGAGGACGGCTGGCGGCACTCGCGCGCACGCGCAGGCCGCCCGTGGGCACGAGCTTCTCGTTCGCGCTCAACACCGCCTCCACCGTGGTGTTCGCGTTCACCCACGAGGTGGCCGGACGCAGGGTGGGGGCCAGATGCGTGGCGCCCACCCGGCGCAACCGCCACCGGCGCGGCTGCCGTCGCACGGTCACCGCGGCCACGCTCACGTTCGCCGGCGTCGCGGCCGGCGCCCACCGTCTGGCCTTCCAGGGTCGCCTCTCGCGCAGCCGCAGGCTCGCGCCCGGGAGCTACACGCTGCTCATCACCGCCACCAACGCCACCGGGCGCGCGGGCGGGCGCATAAGCTTCACGATCGTCAAGGGCTGAGCGGCGTCCGCGTACGCGCGGTGCGATCGGAGGAAATTGTGAGAGAGGCCTACAGCAGGGGACTGCAGGAGGTGGGCGACGGGCTCTACGCCTACCTGCAGCCGGACGGGAGCTGGGGCTGGAGCAACGCGGGCCTCGTGGTCGACGGCGAGTCGACCCTTCTCATCGACACGCTGTTCGACCTGGCGCTGACCGAGCGCATGCTCGCCGACATGCGCCGCGCGGTGCCCGCTGCGGCTCGGATCGACACGCTCGTCAACACCCACGCCAACGGCGACCACTGCTACGGCAACCAGCTGGTGCGGGACGCGCGCATCGTGGCGTCCGAGCGCACTGCGGCCGAGATGCCCGAGCTGCCGCCCGCGGCGATGGCCGCGCTCGTGGCGCAGGCCCCGGAGATGGGAGAGCTGGGTGCCTTCTTCCTGCGCTGTTTCGGTGCGTTCCACTTCGACGGGATCGAGCTGGTGCTGCCCGACCAGACCTTCAGCGGCGAGCTGCGGCTGCGCGTCGGCTCCCGCGAGGTCCAGCTGATCGAGGTCGGCCCCGCACACACCAAGGGCGACACGCTCGCGCTGCTGCCGGCCGAGCGCGTGCTGTTCTCCGGGGACATCCTCTTCAACGGCGGCCATCCGATCGCGTGGGCCGGCCCGGTGTCCAACTGGATCGCAGCCTGTGATCGCATCCTCGCGATGGACGTCGAGGTGATCGTGCCGGGTCACGGCCCGGTCGCCGACAAGGCCGCCGTGCGCGAGCTGAAGTCCTACTTCGAGTACCTCTACGAGCGCGCCCGCGCGCTCCACGCCGAGGGCCTGACGCCGCTGCAGGCCGCGCGCGCGATCTCGCTCGACCGTTGGGCCGACTGGGGCGAGCGCGAGCGGCTCGTGGTCAACCTCGCCACGATCTTCGCCGAGCTCTCGGCCGACGGCGAGCCGGTCAATCCGCTCACGGCCTTCCAGCAGATGGCCGAGCTCGCCGAGCCGCCCGCCGCGGCGCACGGCGAGGGCTGAGCGCACCCGGGGTACGGGCGCTCGGCCGTACACCGTCGCCGCCGCCCGCACGCGGCGGAGCTCAAGCGAGCGCCCGCTCGATGCTCTCGCGCCGCCAGCGCAGGTAGGCCGGGCCGAAGGCCCGCAGCTGGCGCGGCATCAGCGGCGTGGCCGCGCGGAAGGCCGTCCCGAGCGCGCGCAGCTGAAGCTCCTGATCGAGGCCCCAGGACAGGCCGAGTCGCTCGCGCAGCGCCACCGGCGCCAGCCCGACGGTCGCCAGGCGCAGCGCACGCGCGCTCGGCAGCCTGACCAGCAGCCAGGCAGGCCGGGCGTAGCCGGGAAGCGGCGGAGGGGGCGGGCCGGCGATGCTCGCGAGCACCTCGTGCACGCTCGCGTTGTCCTCCAGCACCTCTGCCACGGTCGCTCGGAAGTAGTCCTCATAGCCACCCATGGCCTCGGGCAGGTCCCGCTCGCGCACGCCCAGCACGCGGCCGAGCCGCCGCCACTCCTCCCAGAAACGCTCGCGTTCGCCGCGGCCGAGCGGCTGGCCGAAGCGCTCGTGCGCGGCCACGATCGAGCTGAACAGGGTCGCCCACACCCAGGCGTAGGCGTCGGGGTCGAGCGCGCTGTAGCGACGGCCGTCTGCCCGCACGCCCCTGATCTGGCGGTGACGCGCGCGCAGCCCGGCGGCGACCTGCGCTGCCACCTCGGGCTCTGCGTAGACCAGCGCGCTGGTCAGGTCCAGCGTGCGCAGCAGCCGGCCCCAGGGATCCTGTCTGAAGGCGGAGTGCTGAGCCACGCCCGCGGCGACTGTCGGATGGGCGACCTGCAGGAGCAGCGCGTAGCCCGCGGCCAGCAGCGTGCGCGCGTCCGCCGTCCGGCGCCAGGTGATCGAGCCCTCCCCCGGCAGCAGCTCGGCAAGCTCCTCGTTGCTCGGCAGGGCTCTCATGGCCGTCTCACCATCCGTGGCTCCTGTGAGATCCTCGGCACCTGCAGGGCGCGGGTGAAACGATGGTCGCCCGCTTGCCGTTTTGCGGCACGCGCGTGCGCGCGGTGAGTCGTATTGTCCGTCCTCCACCACCCGAGGAGATCGCAATGTCCGCTTCGACCGCCGCCCCCATCCGGCTCGTCCGCGTCGAGGACCTCGACGAGCGCGCCGTCACCGTCGTGGAGACCCCGCATGGCACGCTCGCCGTCGGGATCAGTGGCGGCGAGCCCTTCGCCGTGTCCAACCGCTGCCGGCATCTGTTCGCGTCGCTTGGCACCGGGCGCGTGGCCGAGGACGGTTGCCTGGAATGTCCCTGGCACGACGCCCGCTACGACGTGCACAGTGGCGCCATGACGCGCGGACCGCAGGGCGCGTTCAAGCCGCTCGCCGGCCTGGTCAAGGGCACGACGGGGGCCCGTCCCCTGAAGCGGTTCCCCGTTGCCCTGCGCGACGGGGAGATCTGGCTGGAGGGAGGCGCCCTCTAGACAGGGTGGATCGGCGATGGCGGCGGATATCCCCAACGAGACCGATGTGGCCGTTGTCGGCGGCGGGCTCGCAGGGCTGGTGGCCGCCCGCGACCTGATCGCCGGTGGGCTCGGCGTGGTCGTGCTGGAGGCGCGCGAGCGCGTCGGCGGCAGGTTGCTGAACGTCGAGATCGGCGACGGCAAGGTCGTGGAGATAGGCGGCCAGTGGGCCGGGCCGACCCAGCACCGCGTGCTCGCGCTCGCGCGCGAACTCGGCGTGGAGACGTTCGCCACCTACGCCCAGGGCGAGAACCTCGTCGAGCTCGGCGGCACCGTCAGGCGTTACCGCGGCGCGATCCCGCGCATCAACCCTGCGGTGCTGGCCGACATCGGCCAGGCGCAATTCCGGCTGGACCGGATGGCGCGGAGCGTGCCGCCGGAGGCCCCCTGGCGTGCTCCTCGGGCCGAGGAGTGGGACGGCCAGACGATGTGGACGTGGATTCGGCGCAACACCGCCACGCGCGCCGCACGCGAGCTCTTCCAGCTCGCCGTCGAGGCGGTCTGGGCGTGTCATCCGGCCGACGTCTCGCTGCTGCACGTCCTCTTCTACACGCACGCGGCCGGGGGGTTCGACGACCTCATCGGCACCGAAGGCGGAGCCCAGCAGGATCGCTTCGTCGGAGGCTCGCAGGCGCTGGCGCTGCGGCTGGCCACGCGTCTCGGCCAGGCCGTCGCGCTGGGCGCGCCGGTGCGTCGGATCGAGCAGCAGGGTGAGACCGTGACGGTCACCGCAGACGCCGCCAGCGTGCGGGCCCGCGCCGCGGTCGTCGCGATTCCGCCCACGCTGTGCGCACGCATCGCCTATGACCCGCCGATGCCGGCGCTGCGCGACCAGCTCACCCAGCGCATGGCCCAGGGCAGCGTGATCAAGTGCATGGCCGTCTACGACGAGCCGTTCTGGCGCAGCGACGGGCTGAGCGGCCAGGTGACCAGTGCGGACGGTCCCGTGAAGGTGATGTTCGACAACTCACCGCCGGACGGCTCGCCCGGCGTGCTGCTCGGCTTCCTCGAGGGACGCCAGGCGCGCGAGCTCGCGCAGTGGACGCCGGAGGCGCGGCGCCAAGCGGTCGTGGGTTGCTTCGCGCGGCTGTTCGGCACGCGTGGCGCTCAGCCCGAGAGCTACGTGGAGCAGGTCTGGGCGCAGGAGGAGTGGACGCGCGGCTGCTACGGCTGCGTGATGCCGCCCGGAGGCTGGGTCTCGCTCGGCCCGGCCCTGCGAGCGCCGGTCGGGCGCATCCACTGGGCGGGCGCCGAGACGGCCACGACCTGGAACGGCTACATGGACGGGGCCGTTCGCTCGGGCGAGGCCGCCGCAGGCGCCGTGCTCGCTCAGCTCGCCCAATGAGCGCCGGCGCGCTCGGCGGCTACGAGCCCGACCTCCGATCGATCCGCCACGACGTAGCCGCTATGGCGGCGATCACCCGCTCCTCGGCGCGCCCGGGCGAGCGCCGCTCGGCGGAGTGGCTCGCCGCGCGCCTTGCCGAGCTCGGCATCGTCGATGTCCGGCTGGAGCCCTACCGCTATCAGCGAAGCTACGCGCTCGCGCACGGCCTGCACAACGGCGCCGGCATCGCCGCCTGCGCGCTGGGCGGCCCCGCCGGCGCGGCGCTCGCCGCGGCCACGCTGTGGTCGTATGAGCGGGAGGTGAGCGGTGCCGGCCAGTGGCTTCGCCGCCTGCTCCCCGGCGGCGAGGGGTTCAACGTCACCGCGCGCGTCGCGGCGAGGCGCAGGAGGCTGGCCACGCTCGTGCTGGTCGCCCACCACGACGCGGCCAACACCGGGCTGATCTGGGACCCGCGGGTGGTCGCCGCCGGTGCGGCCAGACATGTGCGCCGCCGCCGGGTGGACCCGTTCATGGCCCAGGTCGAGCTCGCCCTGGTGATGGCGGCCGCGGGCGGGCTGCCCGTGCGCGGCGCCCGCGCGATCCGAGCCGTGGCCGGCGCGATCCTCGCTCTCGCCGCGGCGGCCGACGCGGACGTCGCGCGCAGCGCGACGGTCCCCGGCGCCTGCGACAACGCGAGTGGCGTGGCGGCCTGCCTGGACCTCGCCAGAGCCCTGGCGGCCGAGCCGCTCGAGCACACCGACGTGCTGCTCGCGCTGACCGGCTGCGAGGAGGCCGGCATGGGCGGCATGGCGGCCCTGCTCGATCGCCATGGGGCCGAGCTCGACCCGCGGGCGACCTTCGTGCTGGGCCTCGACACGCTCGGTGCGGGCACCCCGATCGTGTGCACGGGCGAGGGGGCGATGCGCGAACAGCGCTATCGCGAGCGCGACGTCGCGCTCGTGGAGGAGGGCGCGGCGACCGCCGGCACGAGCGCTCCGCAGCGGTGGCGGATAGGCGCCTGGACCGACCCGGTGCTTGCCCTGCACCGCGGCCTGCCGTGCGCTTCGCTGCTGTCGATGGGTCCGGGCTACTTCCCCAACTACCACCATCCCGCCGACACTCCCGAGCAGGTCGACTGGGAGTCGGTCGCGGCATGCGCGCGGATCGCTGCGGGGACGATCGGCGCCTACGCGCGGCGCGTGAGAGCGGGCGTGGTGGCCTAGCTCGGCGGTGTCGCGGCGCCGACCGTGGCCGCCTCAGTCGGCGGTGCGTTCGCTGGCGCGCACGAACGCCGGTCGGGCTGCCAGGCGCGCCAGGTAATCCTTCACGTTGGCCGGCAGCTCGTCCGCGAACCCGGCGCGCGCGATGAACACCAGCGCGGTCCCGACGAGCACGTCCGCGACGGTGAAGCGCCCGCCCACGAGGTATTCGTTGTCCGCGAGCGCATCGGAGATCACGGCCACGGTGGTCTCGATGCGTCGCCGGGCCGCCTCGCGGCGCTCGGGATCGTCGCGCGCGTAAAACGCGAACTCGATCACCGGCGGCTCGATCTCCGCCGGCGCGAACACCGTCCACTGGTAGACGAGCGCGCGCTCGTGCGTGCCCGGCGGCGGCAGCAGCCCGGCCTCGGGGTGCAGATCGGCCAGGTGCAGGCAGATCGCCGCGGACTCGAACACGAAGCCCTCGTCGTCTTCGAGCACCGGCACGCGGCCGAGCGGCTGCCGTGCACGATGCTCCGCGCTGCGGCCTTCCTCGCGCGTGATCGTCGTCACCTCATAGGGCTCGCCGAGCTCCTCGAGCATCCATGCCACGCGCACCGGTCGACCGGCGTGCTCGCGATGGAAGACGCGCATCACAGCGGCTCAGCCGGCCGGCCTGTAGACCGTGACCACGGCGGCACCACCGAGGCCGATGTTGTGCTGCAGGGCGACCTTGGCTCCATCGACCTGGCGCGCGTCGGCCTGGCCGCGCAGCTGCCAGCAGAGCTCGCTGCACTGCGCGAGCCCGGTCGCGCCGAGCGGATGGCCCTTGGAGATCAGGCCACCGGACGGGTTGACCACCCAGCGCCCGCCGTAGGTCGTGTCCTGGGCATCCACCAGCTCGTGCCCATGGCCCTCCTCGGCGAGGCCGAGCGCCTCGTATGTGATCAGCTCGTTCGCGCTGAAGCAATCGTGCAGCTCGATCACCTGGACGTCCTCGGGCCCCACCTGCGCCTCCTCGTAGGCCTGGCGCGCAGCCTCCCTGCTCATGTCGTAGCCGACGATCCTGATGCAGTCTGCGTGCTCGTCGAACGTGCTCGAGAGATCGGTGACCATCGCCTGGCCGGCGATCTCGATCGCCTGCGCCCACAGGTCGTGCTCCTCGACGAAGCGCTCGCTCGCCACGATCGCCGCGGCCGCGCCGTCGGATGTGGGCGAGCACTGGAGCTTGGTGAGCGGCTCGTGGATCATCCTCGCTGCCTTGATGTCCTCAATCGAGTACTCGTCCTGGAACTGAGCGTAGGGATTGTTGACGGAGTGCTTGTGGTTCTTCCAGCCGATCCACGCGTAATGGTCGGGCGTGGAGCCGTAGCGCTGCATGTGGTCGCGCCCTGCGTTGCCGAACATCTGCGGGGCGAAGGGAGAGTCCTCGGGCGAGCGGAGCTCGAACATGCGCGCCATGTGCCTGTCCATCGCCGGCGTGCGGTCGGTGTACTTCATCCCCAGCGAGCCGCGCTCCATCTTCTCGAAGCCCACCGCGAGCGCGCAGTCCACGAGGCCGCCCTTGACCGCCTGGCGCGCGAGGAACAGGGCGCTCGATCCGGTCGAGCAGTTGTTGTTGACGTTGACCACAGGGATGCCCGTGAGGCCGAGCCCGTAGATCGCCCGCTGGCCGTAGGTCGAGTCGCCGTAGCAATAGCCCGCGTAGGCCTGCTGCACGCTCTCGTAGGGGATGCCCGCGTCGGCGAGCGCCTTCGACCCCGCCTCCAGCACCCACTCGGGATAGTCGCCCTCCTTGGTGCCCGGCTTGTCGAACTTCGACATCCCGACCCCGACCACGAACGTGCGGTTGCTCATCTGTGCGCCTCCCTATGGGTGCGTCGGCTCGCTGGTCTGCTCGCCGCCAGCCTAGCCAACGCGTCTGCGGTTCGGCTCGCTCAGCGTCGGCGGGCGCTCGACGCGGCCAGGCGCCTTGGCATCCTGCGGGGGGCCTCTGCGCGCCTTACGGCAGGCGTGGGGATGCGCGCCGCCCCACCGCGGTCGCCCGGCCGCTCTGCGAAGGGCGCGGGCCGTGCGATGTGGTAGCCCTGTGCGAAGTCCGCTCCGAGCCGGGACAGCAGCCCGAGGGTCTCGGCGTCCTCGACGCCCTCGGCGACCGTCTGCAGGTGGAAGTCGCGGGCGAGCGCGATCACCGCCTGCACCACGTGGCGGCTGGCGCTGTTGCTCGCGAGGTCGCGCACGAACTCGATGTCGAGCTTGAGGAAGTCGACCGGCAGCTGCTTTAGGTAGGTGAGGCTCCCGTAGCCCGTGCCGAAGTCGTCCAGCGCGACCTTGCAGCCGAGGCTGTGCAGGCGCTCGGCGAACACGCGCGCCGCCACCTCGTCCTCGACGATCGCGGTCTCTGTGATCTCGAACACCAGCAGCCCGGGCGACACCTCGAAATGCTCGATGCACCGCTCCACGTGCTCGAGCACGTCGGCGTCCCCGACCGAGCGCGCGGACAGGTTCAGCTCGACCGGGGTTCCCGCGCCGGCGAGCTTGGCCGCCTCCCTGATCACCCACCAGTCGATCTCGCCGATCAGCCCGTACTGCTCGGCGACGTGTATGAACTCTCCCGGTGCGACGATGGCGCCGTCGGCCTCGCGCATGCGCAGCAAGAGCTCGTGCTGCACGGTTTCTCCTGTTCGCAGGTCCACGATCGGCTGGGCATAGAGGACGAAGCGCTCCTCGCTGAGCGCCTCCTCGATGCGGTTGATCCAGCCGAGCGTCGCGGCGTCGCGCCGGTGCTCCTCCTCCCGGCGCTTGCGCTCGGAGATGTCCTGGAAGATGACCACGCAGCCCTGCAGGCCCTCGCCGGTGCTGAACGGAGCGGCGGTGTAGGCGACGGGCAGCGTGCGTCCGCTGCTGGTGATGAACGCCTCGTCATCGACGCGGACGGTCTCGTTGCCGCTCAGGGCGCGTGCGATCGGGCATTCGCGGAACGGTCGCGGCGAGCCGTCGGGCAGTGGCGCGTCGAAGATGTCGCCGATGACGCGTCCGCGCACGTCCTGCGCCTGCCAGCCGAGCAGCGTTTCGGCGGTGCGGTTGACGTAGGTGAGGCGACCCTCGACGTCCAACGTGAACAGGCCCTCGCCCACGCACTCTGCCAGCGCGTGTGCGTAGTTGCGCGACTGCAGCAGCTCAGCCTCGACGGCGACGCGCGCCGAGATGTCGACCGCCACCCCAACGATCGCCGAAGGGTTGCCGTCCTCGTCGCGGATCAGCCGGTGGCGGACGTAGGCGGTGACGCTGGAGCCGTCCTTGCGATGGAGCAGTAGCTCGCCGTCCCAGCTCCCGTCGCGCTGCAGCTGCATGACCATGCGTTTGGCCGCCCGTGTGTCCTCGGGGACGATCAGCTCCTTGGCGTTACGTCCGACCGCCTCCTCGGGGCTCCAGCCGTAGAGAGCCTGTGCGCCGCTGTTCCAGCTGATCACCTCGCCGGCCATGTCGGTCACGATCACCGACGCGTCGATCTGGTCGAGCAGCGCGGCCTGCAGATCGCCCTGCTCGCCCGCACGTCGGCCGCCGGGCCGCGAGGGCATCGCGTCGAGCGCCGCCCTCCAAAGCTCGATCGGCCCGAAGCCGCGCGGTGGCAGGCTCGTCCCCGGCGAGGACGCTGCTGAGGCGCGCGGCGCGTTCTCGGGGGGCTCGACCTGGTCGCTCTGTTCGCGCCCGCGCCGCGAGGCGTAGAGGCGCAGGTCGGCCGTGCGGGTGAGGTCGTCGAGGGACTCGCCGTCCACGGGGAAGATCGCGACACCGAGCGAGGCGGGCGCCCTCTCGGCTAGCGCCACGGCGATGCGCTCGGCGCTCGCGCGCGCCTGATCGCCCTCGATCTCGGGGAACAGCACGGCGAACTCGTCGCCGCCTAGGCGTCCGACCGCGTCGGCCGCGCGGACCGCGTCTTGCAGCGTGTTGGACACCCAGCAGAGCAGCTCGTCGCCGGCCGCGTGCCCGAACCTGTCGTTGACGGGCTTGAAGTGGTCGATGTCGAGCACGAGGATCGCGCCGCTGCGCCCGCTGCGCCGCATCCCCTCGATCTCCGCGGCGGCGCGCTCCTGGAAGCCACGCCGGTTCAGGCAGCCGGTCAGCGGGTCGGTACGTGAGACCGTCGCCAGCGCGCGGTGCTGGCGGTTGTGGTTCTGGGCCTGCCAGGCGCTCATCGCTGCGGTGCACGCCAGCGACGCCGCGAAGGCGACCTCGTACGCCGTGCTCGCGCCTCCCGCAGCGAGCACCACGAACAGGTAGCTCAGCACGCTCACGATCCCCAGGGTCACCACCGAGGCGAGCGGGTAGGACATCGACGAGAAGACCACCGGCACGAAGAACACGAGCACCAGCGGGCTCGCCGTGCCGCCGTCGGCAAGCGTTCCCACGATCAGCATCGCGAAGTCCAGCAGCGTCCAGCACAGGAAGAACGGCTCGCGCAGGCTGCTGCGCACGATCCGCTCACGGGGCAGCAGGCCCACGCCGATGCCCGCGAGGGTGGCGAACGCGAACAGCAGCGCGAGCTCCAGGCGGTTGGGGCGTTGCCAGGTGAGGGCCACGTAGAGCCCGCCGAGCGCGCCTACGCCCAAGGTCAGCCAGATCCCGGCTGTGATCGTCGCTTCGCGCATCCGCAGCGCGGACACGTCCATTACCTGTGGCTCGTCTTTGCGGCTCACACGAAGTTATCGGCCGAAACGTGCCTGGTGTGAATGTCGCAGCGGGCGCCTAGACGCAGCCGGCGCGCTCGGCCTGCGCGCTCAGCGGCCCCGCCGCCGCGAACGGCCGCGCGGGCTCACGGTTAGCAGCGCGGCGCTGCTCGGGGCGAGCTGCAGGGCCACCACGCCTGCGTGCGGAGCGATGCTCGGCACGCGCCTGGGTGGCCCCCACGATCCGCTGCCCGGGACCGCTCGTCCGGCGAGCAGCGTTCCGCCGGTGGCGCTCTGTGACGGAGCGCTCAGGCGCAGCACGCTCGCTGCGCCTGTGCCCGCGCCCACGCCGACGCGCAGCGCGAGCGGCGCAGCGCCCGGCGCTTCGTCGTCCACGAGCACCACCTGCAGCGAGCGAGCCGGTCCCGAGAAGGCCGCCGCGATGAGATCGGGCGAGCCTTCTGCGCTGACCGATGTCGGCAGTGGGCGCTCGCCGACGAGCGACCTGGTCAGCAGCAGCGCGTACCACTCCGGCTGCGCGCGCAGCGCGCCCGCCGTGCTGGCCGTCGCACCGGGAGCGCACAGCGGTGTGTAGCCGAGGCAGTTGTCTGGGTTGCCCTCGAGGTTGATGCCCGCCGCCCCGGCATCCATCGCCTGGACGATGTAGCCGGTCGCCCACAGCGCCGAGGCGAACGTGTTGCTGATCCCCGCGACCCCGCCGCAGGACACCGAGTTGGTCTCGTCGATCCGCAGCGGGATGCCGCGCGCGCTGGCGACCGACATGTAGGACGTCAGCGAGCGCGCCTCCCGCGCGCGGCCGGCCGGGCTCAGCAGCGCTTCGATCGTCGGCGCCGGCACCTGTGCGCAGCCGAGCGGATAGTGATGCCCGGTCAGCATCGCGGGCTGCTGCGCGAGCGCCTCCTCTTCGCCCCATTCGGCGAACACGCCCGAGCCGGTTACATCGGGGCCGGCGAGCGGCACCCCGGGGGTCAGCGCGGCGATCGCTTCGCGGTAGCTCGTGGCCTCTTCCTCGTAACCCTGCGCGATCCACGGGAGCGGGCGCAGCGCGTGTTTGCCGTAGGCGTCGGGCTCGTTGCCGATCTCCACCGCCGCCAGGTTCGGGCCGAGCGCGCCGCGCGCGGCGGCGACCTCGCGTGCCACGGCCGCCGGTTCGTCGTGTGCCAGCCCGACGGTCAGCAGCACGCGCCAGCCGCTGCGCCGCGCCAGCGCGCCGAGCGCGCGCATCTGTGCAGGGCCGATCGTGCTCGACGCCCAGGCCGGCTGCGGGGTGACCGCGTCGGCCCAGGCAACGTTGTCGTCGGCGGTGATGCCGCCGAAGCGCAGCAGCCCGGGGCCGAGCGAGCGCAGCAGGCGCACGAGGTCGCCCCGGTGGGCGTAGCCGGCGAGCTGGCCGAGGGCCGCCGCCTCGAAGGACAGCCCGAGGAAGCGCTGCGGCACGGGTGGGCCGGGATCGCGGGCGTCGATCGTGACGGTCACCGCACCCGGAGGTTCGCTCGACGGGGACACGGGGGTGGCCGAGACGGGGCCCGCGGGCGTGGGCGGGGCGGGGAGGGGCGGTGCTGTCGCGGCGTCGCCGGCGGCCGCCAGCGCGCAGGTCGCGAGCGCGACCGCGGCTGTCACCGCCGCTGCCCTGCCCGCACGGCCCGCGCGCAAGGCAGCGCTCGCGACCCTGCCCACCGCTGGGCCGCAGGCGGCCGGACCTGTCGAGGATCTCGCTCGGGCCATTTCGTGAGTTAACAGCTCTGCGGGCACAGGAGAGCGCCCGAGCGCGATGATCGGCGGCGTGGCATCGCCTGCGGGACACCGGCCGGGCAGCTTCTACGTCGCGGCGATACTCGTGCTCGTCCACAACAGCGGACACCTGGCGCCTTGTAGGGTGCCATCGCGTGGAGGCCTACGAGGCGACGCGCCAGCGGCATATCGAGCACTTGCTCCCTCAGATCGGTGAGCATTTTGAGCGGGTGATGTGGTCTGCGGAGCGGCTGCGCACCGAGCGAACGGCGCAACTCCGTGAGCTTGTCGGGCTGACGGTGCAGCGGTCCCCCTGGCATCGCGATCGGCTCGGGGACGTCGACCTGACGACGCTTGACGCGGAGGACCTGCGGGATCTGCCGGTGATGACGAAGGACGATCTGATGGGCAACTTCGATGCGATCGTGACCGATCCCGAGGTGCGTCTGGTGGACGCGAACGCTCACGTCGCCAAGCTGGACGGTGACGCGTATTTCCGTGATGAGCTGCATGCCGTGGCGTCGGGCGGGTCGAGTGGTGTGCGGGGTGTGTTCGTGTGGGGTTGGGATGCCTGGGCGACGGTGCAGCTGACGGCGATGCGCCGCGCGCTGTTAGACCGCATCGGCGACCCGGAGCTCGCGTCGCGGCCTCCGGTGGCGATGATCGTCGCGGCGGAAAACGCGACGCATTTCACGAGCGCGCTCTCTGAGACGTTCGCTACGGGTGCCGTTGAGACGCACAGGTTCAGGGTCGGCCTTCCCGTGGAGGAGGTTGTCGCGGGGCTGAACTCGGTCGGCGGGGACAACCTCGCGACCTACCCCTCGATGCTTGGCCGTTTGGTGGGCGAGGCGCGCGCGGGACGGCTTCAGATTCAGCCGCAGCGGATCTTGACGATGGCTGAGCCGCTGCTGCCCGAGACGCGTCAGGCCGCTGAAGAGACTTGGCAGGCGCCGATCGCGAACATGTGGGGAACTTCGGAGGCGGGCGTCACAGCGATCGGCTGCTACAAGGGCACAGGGATGCATCTCACGGACGATCTGGTGATCGTTGAGGCGGTCGACGCGGGCGGGGACCCGGTCCCGGCTGGGGTGCGCTCTCACAAGGTGTATGTGACGAACCTCTTCAACCCTCTGATGCCGCTCATCCGCTATGAGATCACCGACGAGGTCACGCTCATGGATGCGCCCTGCGCGTGCGGGTCAGTGCACCAGCGCATCGCTGACATCGAGGGGAGGAACGACGACACCTTCATCTACGGAGACGGGGTGAGCGTGCACCCGCATCTGTTCCGCTCGATCCTGGGACGTGAGCCCGCGATCTCCGAGTATCAGGTGCAGCAGACCAGGGCCGGAGCCAAGATCATCGTCTGCGCAGACGGCGCGGTCGATGTCGAGGGTCTCAATCACAAGCTTCAGGACGCACTCGCGCGCTCGGGACTCCCCGAGCCGACCGTCACGGTCACCGTGGTCGAGAGCATTCCGCGTCTGACCACAGGCAAGCTTAAGCGCTTCCTGGCGCTGTAGTGGTGGTTCCACACGGGATTCGTGCTGGCCATGAACCCGACTAGGGGCGGGATTTCCTTGACCGGTTCGCGCTGGATCAGCCGGCGGCGCAGCTTGTCCGCGCGGAAAGGTAGCTCTTGTCGGCTGAGCTGCAAGACTGGTTACCTGGATGGATCGCTGGGATCTCAAACAACTCGCCTGGAAACCGCATCACCCGGAGATCCTGTGCTCGACTGATCGGGGACGCGCCATCGTGCTTGACCTCCCGGCGGGCGAGATGCTCCAAGACCACCAAGTCCATGAGGGCGCCTGGATCACCGTCATCTACGGTGAGGTAAGAATCACCGACCACACCGCGCAGGCGATCGATGCCCAGCCCGGGGTCCTGGTGCAGTTTGCGCCCAAAGAGCGCCACGAAGTCAAGGCTCTCGCACACTCACGCGTCCTCCTGCTTCTCACTCCTTGGCCTGGCCTCGGCCATCCGGGAGCGATGACACTCGACGAAAAGACCGAGGTGCGGGACCGCGCGGCCGAGCGGGCCGGCTGAGCCGCTTCCGGCGCGGTCGTCGTCGGCAGCGTCCCCCGGGCCGCGTCTGGGTCGGCGTCGAGTGTGCGGCCGCGGGCGCTCGATCCTTAGGGCAATGCCCTGATCTCGATGCGTTCTTCGGCAGTGAGGGTCTCTGCCATCTTCAGTCCGCACTGTTCAACGATGCCGACGCCGATGGTAAGCGTGTCTTTGGGATCCCCTTCGAACTGTTCGGGTTTCTGGTGGCCTGTTTTTTTTGAGTGAACGTGAGTTTGTGTGTTAGAGATATGAGATTGGATGTGGCCAACGCTCCGATGGCCGAGCCTTCAAGCAGTACTTGTCCAGGGCTGCCGGAACATTCGAAGCTCGCCAGGACAGGCGCCGACAGCCCGGCCGGTTTGAGATCGAGGCCCACGGAGGGTTTTTCTCCCCCTTTGATGAACCCGAGTTCGCCCTCGAGCGGATAATCGACAATTTCACCCATAGCCGCACCTTCGCTTTGGCATGGAACTTTACTTGCCGCGTCCTCACACCCCGTGAGAGTGACATTCAGCGTCTCTGTTCTCGTTCCCGTGATCGTGCCTTTGTCGGTCTCGGTCTGGCACGTCAGTTTGTGTTTGCTGAACTGACCCGAGGTTTCAAACGTGACCACGGGGCCGGTGGTGGCAAACGCCGCGCCGGTGAATCCAGCATTCGCCCCCGGCCCAGGTGACCATTCGTATTTGCCTTCATGTTTCGCGTTGCCCTCTCAGGGTTCGCGATTGAGCTGCGGAGCCTCTAGGCGCAGCGGCTACCTGTAGGTGCGTTAGCAGCTCACGCAGTTGTGCAAACCGTCGCGGCCCGAGCTGCTGTTCCCAGTCCGCCTCCACTTCGAGGACGATCTCGCGGATGGCGCGCACCGCCGCTTGACCTCGCGCTGTGAGGTGGACGCGCTTGTAGCGCTGGTCCTCGGCGTCTGCCCGACGCGTGAGGTATCCGAGTCGATCCAGCTGCCCGAGCAGGTAGTTGAGCGCCTGCTTGGTCATGCGGGCCTGCTTGGCGAGATCCGACGGGCGCTGGTTCTCTGGTCCCGGGTACTGGAAGACGTCGAGATGCGCCGCGACGAGGTCACTGAATCCGCGCTCGTGTAGGCCGGCGAGCATGCGTTCCCGCACCGTCTCAAAGGGCATGCGCAGCAGCGCGCCGATGAGCGGTGGCGGCGGAGCGGCGGAGTTGGCATCGAGTACGGTCAAGTCACTTGACAGCATAGCGGAAGCGGTGTAGGGTGGTCAAGCAACTTTACCCAAGCTCGCCGCAAGGAGACCAGAAATGCATGCAGCAGTGAGAGAGACCATCACCGTCGGCCAGCTCGGCGTCCGCTTCCTCGTAGACGCTGGCGACTCGAACGGGAGCGCAGCCGTCTTCGAGTGCTATGTCCCGGCGAACTCCAGGATGCCGGCGCCCCACAGCCACGACGCCTTCGAGGAGACGATCTACGGGCTCGAGGGCGTCTCGACCTGGACGCTCGACGGCGAGACGATCGAGATCGGACCCGGCGAGGCGGTGTGCGTCCCACGGGGCGCGATCCACGGGTTTGAGAACCGCGGCAACAGCAACGTGAAGTTCCTCGCGATCGCCACCCCCGGAGTCTTCGGGCCCGCCTACTTCCACGAGGTCGGCGAGGTCCTGGCCGCCTCCGCCGGCGGCCCGCCGGACCTATCTGCCTTGATGGAGGTGATGCGTCGTCACGGTCTCACCCCGGCGCCGCCGGCAGCTGCGTAGCCCCGGTGCGGAGTCAGGCACTACCGCGACATCGACGAGGCCAGCCGCCGAACGGCTCGCCGAGGAGCGCGGGTAGGCGATGTGCGAGAACCTGAACCTCCCGTTTCCGGTGACGACTGCATTCGGTGGCAATGCGGTCGCCCCAACCGACACGCTCGGCGCTGTCGCAAGGGACGATGGTCGAGCGCGTCGGCAGAGGATGGCCCAACGACTGCATCGCGCGGCGTAAGCGAGCGTGTCGCGAGCCT